>Ga0207695_10000896_pt1 | contig 53929 bp, 46 predicted proteins | sample KBSC54metaG_FD_184354 | JGI IMG/M metagenome (GOLD analysis project Ga0207695, IMG submission 184354) | Corn rhizosphere microbial communities from Kellogg Biological Station, Michigan, USA - KBS C5-4 metaG (SPAdes) (version 2) | ecosystem: Host-associated > Plants > Roots > Rhizosphere > Soil...
AGTTCGCGCGAGACGTCGCGCAGTTCGCGCGTCAGCGCCAGCAGGTTTTCTTCCGACTGCTTGCGTTCGGTGATGTCGACGTGCGAGCCCTGCAGCAGGATCGCCTTGCCGTTCTCGTCGAGCATGGCCATGGAACGCGACAGCATCCAGCGGAATGTCCCGTCGCGATGGCGCATGCGGTATTCGATTTCCAGCGACTCCTGCGGCGAGGCCAGGTAAGCACGCGTCAGCGTGACGGCGCGCTCGACGTCGTCGGGGTGCAGCCGCGCGGTCCATTCTTCCATGCCGTCGTCGATTTCATGATCGGCGTAACCGATCTGCCGCTTCCATTCGGGCGAGAAATAGAACTGGTCGGTGCGCAGGTTCCAGTTCCACAGCCCGGTATTGGACGCGCTCACGGCGAGCTTGAGCTGACCGAGCGTGAACTCCAGCTGGGCTGTACGTTTGAAGATCCCTTTTTCGAGTTCGTGGTGGCGCTTTTCCAACGCCTCTTCGGCTTCTTTGCGTTCGGTGATTTCTCGCAGGAAGGTGACCACGCCGATGCAGTCGGCACCGCGATTGACCATGATCGGACTGGCGCTGACCTCCAGCCAGCAGAACCGGCCATCCAGTCGGGTCATGCCCATCATGATGTTGCTGACCGGTTGCTGCGTTGCCTGAGCGACAACCATCGGGTAGTCTTTATCGGCGAACGACGTGCCGTCGCTGCGCATGGCCTTGCGGCTGTGGAGCAGGGTGGCGATATCGCGCATCTCTTGCTTGCCGCACTCAAGGATGCTTTCGGCCACGCCATTGCAATCGAACACCGAACCGTCCGCATGCTGCATGACGATGCCGTCCGTGAACGCATCCACCAGCGCGCGGTAGAGGTCGTTCTTCTTCAGGCAATCGTCATCTGCCGATGTGCAACTCAGGCTATTCATGTCGCGTGTCAGGATCGTTTTTGTTTTCGTCTTGCTTTATTTTCAAGAGAGGAGCGGCGGTCTCGGCGCCATAGCTGTTTTGCTTGTGGCGCCAGCATACCGCAGAGCCCGGCGCTTTCGTACTGTTTGAAAAAATACCGGCATGTCATTCCGACAATGAATGCCGGCCTTCCACCGGCTGCGTGCCGCGCGCACCCATGCCCATGTTCTCTGAAATGCTGTCGCCCCATTCGAACGCCTCTTTCTGCACGCCGTAAAACTCGTCGGCGGAAAGCTGGAATTCGTTCAGCAACTCGTTGCGTCGAGTCGCGCTCAGCAACTCGGGTTTCTCGCTCGATTCGGCCAGTTGCAGCAATCCGCCGTAGAACCCGGAACGCGCCAGCAGCGCCTCGCGCACCTCGATGGAGACGCCGATCTGGGCGAGGACATCGGCGATGTCCTGGTTCAGCAGGGCGTCCGTCAGCGACAGCACGCCGACCATGAACGCCGTGTCCGAGCGGCTGGAGCGGCGCGGCTGGACCTTTTGCGCCAGCAGCTCGCACAGTTTGCCGCGCGTGGCCGCCAGGATCATCAGCGGCGAAGAGGCATTGCGGCCATTGTCCGGATTCGCGTACAACAATATCTGCAGCCAGCGCTTCAACTGGCGGTCGCCCAGCACCAGCAGGGCCTGGCCGAGCGAGGCGATGTGGCGCCGGAAGCCGTACATCGGCGTATTCACCAGGCGCAGCAGCATCAGGCTCAGCGCGATGTCCTTCTTGATGAAGCGCACGATTTCGTAGTTGTTGGCGCCCTTGATGACCAGCGCCAGTATCTGCATGATCAGGATGCTGGAGGCGTTCAGCTTTTTACCGCGCAGCACGTCGGGCCTGGCGAAGTAATAGCCCTGGTAATAGTCAAAGCCGTACTCGCTGCAGAGCCTGAATTTCTCCGCGGTTTCGACTTTTTCTGCCAGCAGTTTCTTCCCTTTTTTTCGCAGGCTGTGACTGAGGGCCGCGAGTTCGTCGTCCGGCATGTGCAGCACGTCCACCTTGACGATGCGGGCCACGCGCATGAGCAGGTCGGTGCGATCCGATTCCTGCACCATGTCGTCGATGGCGAACACGTAGCCGGCTTCGGACAAGGCTTCGATGCGCTGCATCAGCGGCAGCGTCAGTTCGACGGTTTCGAGTATCTCCAGGATCACGTGCTCTTTGGGCAGCACGAAGATGGCGTCGCTTAGCAACATGGCGGCGTCGACATTGACGAAAGCAACCAGCGAGCCGATGACATTGTGCAGGCCCAGTTCGGCGGCGTGTTCGATGACGGCGGCGGTCGCTGCCGCGTCATCGGTGACGGTCGCGTGATTGGCCGCACTGCTGCGAAACAGCAGTTCGTAGCCGATCAATTCTTGCCGGATGTTCAACACCGGCTGGCGCGCCAGGAAAAAATCCTTGGCGCCCAGATACTGGATATCCCGGTTCAATGCTGCTGCAGCCATATGCCCGTCCTTCCTCATTCGCTTGTATAGGTGTTGTTGGATAGCGATATCAATGCATCTTCGGCAGTTGCGTAGCCCAGCGACGTGTTTTCGGCAGACCGAATGGACCGGCAAAAGCAATCGCCTTCCCGGGCGATGGCGTCGCCAGGGACGGACTTGTGATCAGGCAACTATAGCAATGGGATTTTGCTTTGTATGTCAGGAAACCTTGATTGCGCGCGCGATAAATAGCCGGCGGGGGCTTGGAAAGAAGGAAAGGCAGGATCAGCGGCCGAGCAGCAGCTTGCCTCCCAAGGCGATGAGCAGCAAGCCCATGGTCGCCTCGATGGCGGTTTTTGCCCGGGCGTATATGCGCAGCGCGGCGCGATGCGAGAACAGCACGGCCAGTCCGCAATACCACCCGGCCGATACCAGCGTCGCCATGACGACGATCGCGGCGTAGAACCAGAGCGGTGCGGACGCCGGCACCATGACCGTGAAAATGCTGCCGTAGAAGCCGATCGATTTGGGATTGGTCATGCTCACGAGGAAGGCCTTGCGGGCCGCCGCCATGCCGTCGGCGTTGCCGTTGTCGGATTTCTTGACCGGCTTGGCCGCGCCCATGACCATCTTGACGCCAAGCCAGATCAGATAGGCTGCGCCGGCGATTTGCACGGCGGTATGAATCAACGGAAAATGCGCGGTGATCAGGCCGAGGCCTGCGACCGCAAGCAAGACCCAGGTGCAGGACGCCGCAGCCAGCCCGAGACCGGTCAGGACGCCGGCGCGGCGCGATACCGTCATGGCGGTCGACGTAACGAGCGCGAAATTCGGACCGGGGCTTAGCACACTGAGGAAAAGCACACCGGTGATGAGGAATAATTGCATTACGTGGTTCATGATTTGCACCGCCGTCAAAGGTTCTCGTCGCCACACGCGACAGGCATTCCTTCGCTCCTCCAACGCAGCATGCCACCCGCCAGATTGGCTACCTGATCGAATCCGGCTTTGTTCAGCAAAGTGCAGGCCTGGGCCGATCGTACCCCTGACCGGCAGACCATCACCACGGGCTGTTGCGGGTCAAGTTCCGTCAAGCTATCGGTAAGCCTGGACAAGGGCAGCAGTTTGGCGCCGGGTATATGACCCAAACTGTCGCTAAATTCCGATGCTTCGCGCACGTCGACAATTTGTACCCTGACCGCATATTCCTGCAGCGTGATCGGCTCAATTTCCCAGATTCCGCTGAATCGCTGCGTCAACGGCGCCCACGCCGGTATGTCGGCCGGCAGCCGGTCATCCTCCGGCTTGCCGCTGCGAAGATTGGCGGGAACGGCCAGCGCCATCAGTTTGGGATGAGGCAGGTTCAGGTTGTTCATGTAACCGATGAAGTCGTGCGCATCCGCGTCGCCGCCAAGGCGAGGATTGAAGCGACGTTCTTCGCCCACGCTGGTGACCGTGATGCCGCGGTAGTCGTGGGCAGGGTAGAGCAGGCACTCATCCGGCAATGTCAGGATCTGTTCATGTACCGATCGAAACAATTGCAAGGGGCTGCCTTGCTGGAAATCGGTACGGCCGCAACCGCGGATCAACAAGCTGTCGCCGGTGAACGCCATGCGTTGATCGTCCAACACGTAAGTCAGGCAACCGTTGGTATGGCCGGGTGTGGCGCGCACCTCCAGATAGCGGCGTCCGAACCGGATACGATCCCCATGACTAAGCGGCAGATCGCTGAACGTCGCCCCGGCGACGGCTGCCAATGCAATCCGGCTGCCGCAACGCTCGTGCAGCCACCATGCGCCGGTCACGTGGTCGGCATGTACGTGCGTATCGAGCGTCGCGAGCAGCTTGAGGCCCAGTTCATCGAGCAAAGCCAGGTCACGCGGCGCCTGTTCGAATACCGGATCGATCAGCAAGGCCTCATCCTGATCGCCCATCAGGTAAGTGTAGGTGCACGATGCAGGATCGAAAAGTTGTCGAAAAATCATGTGTGACCCATCGTCGGGAAAATCAATCGCCGCGTTTTGCCACCAGCGCGCCTTCAATCTTGTGCTTCGCCAGCGAGGCCGCGACGAAGCCGGAGGCTTTCACGTCTTCCACGAATTCCGCGAGGTAGCTCGCGGCTGCTTCACCGCGCGCTTTGGGTACGCCCATGGCCTGGCGGATCACCATGAAGCGCTGGTCGAGAATGCGCAAGCCGCCGGCCTTTGCCGCGTCATGTTCAAGTTGCTGCTTGACGCCCGCGGCTACGCTCAGGTTCTGGTCGAGAAAGCCCTGCACGACGGCAGGCGAAGTCGGTATCCGCACGATCGTCGCGCTCTTGAGTTCGCGCGTGAGGAACAGGTCGTAAGCGCTGCCGTTGCCGACCGCGACGGTGATGCCGGGCTGGTCGACTTGCGCATTGCTGGTGATGGGCGAATCCGAGCGTACGGCGTAATAGCCTTCGATCAGCACGTAAGGACCGGTGAAACTGATTTCCTGGGCGCGTTTGGGATCGACCGCGAAAAAGCCGATATCGGCCTTGTCCTGTTCAATGTTTTCCACCGAAGCGCCGGCCGACTTGACCGCGACCAATTGCAAAGGCACGCCGAGACGCCGGGCCAGTTCAGTCGCCAGGTCCACCGAGACGCCGACCGGCTTGCCGGTTTTCGCGTCCATGTTGGCCAGCACCGGGTTGCCGAGATTGATCGAGGCGCGCAGGGTGCCGCCGGGTGCAAAAAGTGCGGCATTTGCTTGTTGGCTTTTTTGCTGCATGGCGGCTCCTGGTGTTTGCGCGTGTGCGCCTGAATTGAGGGCGAAGATCAAGGAAGTGAGCGCGGACAGCAGCAGATGCTTCAGCGAGACAGCCGGGATCCGGTTGATGATCGATGGTGATGGTTGCATGTTGTTTTTCTTCCCGACGTAAATTTATTTTGTATTTTATGCCGGTCCGTCCGGCTGCGCCGGAAAACTCAACACCACCATGAAGCTGCCCGCGCCGCTATAGCCGAAACGCAATTGGCCGCCATGTGCGCGCATGACTTCTTCGACAATCGACAGTCCCAGGCTGGCGCCCATGCGTTCGCCGCTGCGCGGGGAGAAGGGCTTGCGGATGCGTTCCCACTCCGCTTCGGGGATGCCCGGACCGTCGTCGATGACGCGCAGTTCGATCTGCGCTTCCTTGCATTCCAGCTGTACATGCAGGAAGCTGGCGGCGCCGTATTGGAGGGCGTTGCCGAGCACGTTCTTGACTGCTTCGCGCAGGCTGATTGCGTCGCCCATGATCAGGCACGGCTGCTCCGGCGCTTCCATGGCGAGGTCGAGCAGGCGCTCCTGATGCGACAGCATGTCGGCCATTTCCTGGCGCACCAGTTGGGCCAGGTCGACGCTTTCCAATGCGGCGGTATCGCTGCGGTGCTGCACCATGGCATGGTTGATCAATTGATTGACCAGCGCGCCGAGTTGGCGGGTGCGGGTGCGCAGGCGGTCCAGATGGTGGCGGCGGCCTTCTTCATCGTGTTGCGCCGACAGCAATTCCATCTGCGAAATCAGCGCCGTCACCGGGGTGCGCAACTGATGCGCGGCGTCGCCGATCACGCGGCGCATGGTGGCGCGATGCACCGCCAGCCGCTGCATGAAGGCGTTGATCGAACTGACCAGCGCATGCGTCTCGACCGGCACCGTGATCGACAACGGCGACAGGTCGTTGAGGTCGCGCTCGCGGATCGCTGCTTCGATTTTTTTCAGCGGCGAGAGCGCCTGGTAGAGCGTGAACATGGCGGCGATCAGCGTCAGCACACCCATCGCCAGGATCACCAGCAGCGCGCGCGTGCCGACGCTCTTGGCGAAGGACATGCGCGCATTGTTGGTCTGCGCCAGCACGATCACGGCCCAGGGATGCTCGCCCGCGACCGGCATGCGGCGGCCGATAACGGCCATGCGTACGGGCGTGTCGAGATAGGCGCCGTCCTGCAGCAGCGGACCGTCTTCCAGCTTGTTCCAGGGAATCTCCGGCTTGAAGTCGGGGTCACCGGCGACCGTACGGCCGTCTGGATCGATCACTACGTAGAACACCTGGTCGCCGGCAGTCAGCATCGAGAACGCCGCCAGCGGCACGTCGACGTTGACGGCGCCGTTTTGGTACCAGGTGTTCTCGGCGATCTGCAAGGCGCTGCCGGAGAGGATGCGGTCGTAGGCTTCGTTGGCCGCCAGTTGGGTGGAAATCCAGATGGCGATCAGCAGCGCCGCCGAGCTGATGGTGAGCACGATGCCTACCCGCATCACCAGGCGCGTGTAGAGAGAACGGCCGGCGACGATCATGGATGGTGGGCCGCGCCGGCCGGCAGCAGCACCAACTGGTAGCCGAGTCCGCGCAAGGTACGGATTTCAAAACCGGCGCCGGCCAGCTTCTTACGCAGGCGGCCGACGTATTGCTCGACGGTGTTGGCGTTGGGCGTGTCGTCGACGCTGAACAGCCGGTCGATCAGTTCATCCTTGCCGAAGATGCGGCCCGGGCGCGCCGCGATGATTTCCAGCAAGGTGACTTCGCGCCGGGTCAGCTCCAGCGGCCGGCCGTCCAGCACTGCCGTACGGCTTTTGCGGTCGATGGTCAGGTTGGCGCAGTTGAGCAGGTTGGTGGCCTCGCCACCGCTGCGGCGCAGCAAGACGCGGATGCGCGCTTCCAGTTCGCGGAAGTCGAAAGGCTTGATCAGGTAGTCGTCGGCGCCAAGGTCGAGTGCACGTACTCGCTCTTCGATTTCGGCGCAGGCGGTCAGCATCAGCACCGGCGTGGACAGGCCTTTTTCGCGCACGCGCGTGAGCAGCGAAAAACCGTCCTGCTGCGGCAGCATGACGTCGAGGATGATCAGGTCGTAAGGATCGGTGACCAACCGGGCGGCATCGTTGCCCTTGCTTTGCCAGTCCACGGTGTGGCCGATGCGCGACAGGTGGGCGACAATCGCTTCGGCGACGTCGGCCGTGTCTTCGACCAGGAGTATGCGCATGATGAATCCGTCGTAATGGGGCGAGCTTGAGTTCAGTGTATTTCGATATCGGCAAGATATCGGAAGAATATGGCAACCGATACTTGCGTGTATGTCAGTTTCGTTACAGCTTGCGAGATTAGCATCCTTCCAAGAACTTATAAAAGCACCTTCAGGAGATAGCTGTGAAAACTGATCAAGCCCTTGCGCCTGTCGATCCATCCAAGCCTTTGCTCGAGATCGACAACGTCACCCTGCAATACAAGACCTCCGATTCGCTCGTTACGGCAACGCAGCAAGTCAGCTTCAACGTCCATCCGTCCGACCGCTACATCCTGCTGGGCCCGTCCGGTTGCGGCAAGTCGACCTTGCTCAAGGCCATCGGCGGCTACCTGCAGCCGACCAGCGGCAAGATTCGCCTCAAAGGCAAGGAAGTCACCCAGCCCGGTCCCGACCGCATGATGGTATTCCAGGAGTTCGACCAGCTGTTGCCGTGGAAGACCGTGCGCCAGAACGTCGAGTTCGCGCTGCACGCCAGCGGCCGCCTGCAAGGGAAGGAAGCCTCCGACCGCGCCGCCTACTACATCGAGAAAGTCGGCCTCGCCAAGTTCATCGACAGCTATCCGCACACGCTCTCGGGCGGCATGAAGCAGCGCGTCTCGATTGCGCGCGGCATGGCGATGGAGCCGGACGTGCTGCTGATGGACGAGCCGTTCGCCGCACTCGACGCGCTCACGCGCCGCAAGATGCAGGATGAGTTGCTGCGCCTGTGGGACGACACCAATTTCACGGTGCTGTTCGTGACCCACTCGATCGAAGAAGCGATCCGCATCGGCACCCGCATCCTGCTGTTGTCGCCGCATCCCGGCCAGGTCAGGGCGGAACTCAACAGCATCCCGCCGGAAGAAATGGGCACCGCCAGCCAGGCGCAGCTGGAGCAGCGCATCAACGACATGCTGTTCGCGCACTGATCCATAAATATAAAGAAAGAGACATCGCCATGACCAAGAACAGCACACTCTTCGTGCGTCCGGAAATCGTCGTCGAACCGAACCGCAACGCCGTCGCCGAAGTGCAGCGCCCGCTGTCGGCCTTTGAAGCCATCTACCGCATCAGCTGGATCCGCAAGACCGCGATCCTGCTGGTGCTGGCGCTGGTCTGGGAAATCTACGGCCGCTGGCTGGACAATTCGCTGTTGTTCCCCAGCTTCAGCGAAACCCTGCACGCCTTCATGAGCGGGATCAGCAGCGGCGTGCTGCTGCAACGCGCGGCCGTCTCGCTGCAAACGCTGCTGATCGGTTACAGCCTCGGCATCCTGCTGGCCGGCCTGCTGACCACGGTGGCGATCAGTTCGCGCATCGGCAACGATTTCCTCGAAACCCTGACCTCCATGTTCAACCCGCTGCCGGCGATCGCCTTGCTGCCGCTGGCGCTGATCTGGTTCGGACTCGGCACCGGCAGCATCATTTTCGTGCTGGTGCATTCGGTGCTGTGGGCGGTGGCCTTGAATACCCACGCCGGTTTCCGCTCGGTATCCGCCACCATGCGCATGGTCGGGCAGAACTATGGCCTGCGGCGTTTTGCGCTGGTGCGCTACATCCTGATCCCGGCCGCTTTTCCCAGCATTTTGACCGGTCTCAAAATTGGCTGGGCGTTTGCCTGGCGCACGCTGATCGCGGCCGAACTGGTGTTCGGCGTATCGTCCGGCACCGGCGGACTGGGCTGGTACATCTTTGAAAACCGCAATCAGCTGGAAACCGCCAACGTGTTTTCGGGCCTGTTCTTTGTGATCATCATCGGCTTGTTTGTGGAAAACATGATTTTTGCCAAGATTGAAAAACGCACCATCCATCGCTGGGGCATGCAGCACTAAACCTGCTGGTGATCCTACTGCGAAGCCATGATCTGACGTCGGGCGGTGCTCGGAATCCTCATGTACTAAAGTACACTCCGGTTCCTCCGCTGCGGCCACCGTCAGCTGATGGCTTCTCGCTACGGATCACAAGCAGGTTTTGATATATAAATTAGAACCTTCCAAGGAGACAGAATGAAGCGCAGACATTTTTCCAAACTGATGACGGCCGCAACGTTGGGCTTGTCCATGCTGGCCGCGAGCATCCCGGCCCGCGCCGAAGCGCCGGTGGTGCGCCTGTCGCACGGCTACGGCTTGCTGTACCTGCCGCTGATGGTGATCCGCGACCAGGGCCTGATCGAGAAGCACGCCAAGGCCGCGGGACTGGGCGACGTCAAGACCAACTGGGTGCTGCTCGACGGCGGCAACGTCATCAACGACGCCATGCTGGCCGGCAACCTGGACATCGCCGGCACCGGCGCACCGGGCTTCATCACGCTGTGGTCGAAGGCGCGCGGCATCCCGCGTTCGGAAGTGACCGGCCTGGGTGCGCTGAGCACCTCGCCGCTGTGGCTCAACACCAATAACCCGAACGTCAAGTCGCTCAAGGACTTCACCTCCAAGGACAAGATCGCTATTCCGGGTATCAAGACCTCGCTGTCGGCGGTGCTGCTGCAAATGGCCGTGGCCAAGACCTTCGGCATCGAGAATTACGCCAAGCTCGATCCGCTGACCGTCAGCCTGAGCCATCCGGAAGCGCTCGGCTCGCTGTTGTCCGGCAAGACCGAGATCACCGGTCACTTCACTTCGCCGCCGTTCTCGTATCAGGAAGTCAAGGATCCGAAGATCCGCCGCGTGCTGAATTCGTCGGACGTTCTGGGCCACATCACCATTGACGTGGTGTTCGCGCTCAAGCAGTTCACCGAAAAGAACCCGAAGCTGACGCAAGCCTTCATGGAAGCACAGGAAGAAGCCAACGCCTACATCGCCAAGAACCGCAAGGGCGCTGCCGAGACTTTCCTGCGTGTGTCGAAGATGAAGCTGACGCAGGATGAAGTCGAGAAGATGTTGGCCGATCCGGATACCCAATTCACCACCACGCCGGAAGACATCATGCAATACGTGGTGTTCATGGACAAGGCCGGCACTATCAAGACCAAGCCTGCAGTCTGGTCGGATCTGTTCGTGCCGGCGTTCAAGACGCGCAAGGGAAGCTGAGTCGCAACCCGCGAGTCGGACCTGATGAAAAACGGGGAGCGCACTATGTGCCTCCCCGTTTTTTATTGCCTTGGCATCTGTTGATCGTCGTGGAAAAACCCCTGCGATACGCGCAATGACGAGTGATCTCCATCGTCAAGTAATAGGTCAAACCTAAAAGAGACTCCGGATCATTGTGTCAAATATGAAAGCGTCTTCAAAGTTTAACGATTTTTCTGCGCATTTCTGGGGCGGCGCTTCATCTCGCATTTACAGCTTCTGCATCTTCGCAGACAGTGACGGGCTGAAATACACCTCATTGATTCGTCCCAAGGAAATCTCATGTTTAACGTTGATCCCCACCAGGACAATCTGGCGGATTCGCTGGATGCTGCGCTGAGTGCAACTGAAAAGGAAAATCAGCGGCGGACTGGTAAGTCACCACATATCTACGCCCTGATTGACGGCGTATTTGATCAAAAATGGGGGGCGGCATTGTTATGGCAACAAAGCCAGGCAGTCAACGTCCGTTGTGTACGCTCGCTGTACACCGGGTCCCGGCTTGAAGCGCTGGAAGAATGCGCGCCGTTTCTGGTGATCATTGAACCAGAAGAGCGATGGTCTGCACTGCAAGGCCTGCTTGCCAGAACCGACCACAAACCTATGCTGACATTCGTTCAAAGCCCGCTGGATTTGTTTGCGTTGCAAAGACATCTGGTGCGCTTCAGTCAGATAGAGACGCCGGACACCTTGGTGTTTCCTCTACGGTTTGCCGATGGAATTTGCCTGCCCGAGATAATCGATGTGTTCACGGTGGAACAACGCGCAGCAATATTGAGCGGTGTCACTGCATGGCACTACGTTGACCGTCGGGGCGGCGTCGTTACCATCGCTGGAACTTGCAATGATGCTGATTTGTACATGACCCCCGCGTATGGCGAGATTGATCGCATTCCATTTTCCGACTCCCAATACGTACAGCTATTTGATAGTTCTGAGGCCGATGGAATATTGAATGCGTTGTCCGCGAAACACATGCCAATTTTCAAGCAAGTGAAAGTATCCATCTTGTTTCAACGCGTGCAAACCGCGTTGCAAGAAATGGATAGACGAAACATCAAAGAGGAAAAAAGCCGAAAGGAACTGGCTTACGTCTGTTTGCATTTTCCGGACAGTCACGCCGTCAACATCTTGCTCGATATCGCGCAAAACCAAGGTTTGGAAGCAGCACTAGAAAGCTGGTGATTTGAATGGGAAAAAAAATGATGAAGAAGACATTCCTGCTGGCGAGCATTGCTACTTTGACGGCTTGCAGTACCACTGCGCCGGTTGTGGCGGAGACGAAGGAGGCGAAGCCGTATGTGTACATACCTGAAGAATATGTGTCGATCTCTTGCGTGACACATGGGACAGGCTACATCCATTCTTTTTCCATTGAGGAGCCTGTGCATAGCGGACCGGTCGGCGGAAGGATGGCTGGTGGCGCAAGCTGTGGAGGCTTGATCGCCGCTGGTTATGCTTTGCCCAAGACCTGGTTTCCGGGCATGAAGGTCAAGGTGCGTTGGAAACCGAATGGGCGGGAATGGGTGGAAAAAACGACCAATATCATGCGGTACGGAGAAGCTGGAAATATCTATGTGCACTTCTTCCAGGGTGATCAGGTACGGGTAGTATCGGCACTTCCTTATCCAGAAAGTCCAAAACATCCCATTTCAGAAAATTCCATTGTCCCTCCCCCGGAGGAGCAATGACCTTGAGCAGACCTATCTACGCAGCACCGCTGACGATACCCGACAGATCCTCGTTTCTGCGAGCGTAAATGGCTCTCCTTATGTGTTTTCAATTGAATAAGGAAACAATTTGATGATGAAAACAATATTGCTGTTATTGAACATAGCTGCGTTGAGCGCCTGCAATACGATTGCACCTGTGACACAGGCGGAACAGGAAGAAAAGCGATATGTACCGTATATACCAGAAGAATACGTATCGATCTCCTGCGTTACGCACGGCACGGGATACATCCATTCTTTTTCTATCGAGGAACCTATACACAGTGGTCCTATAGGCGGACACATGGCTGGCGGTGCAAGTTGCGGCGGCCTGATCGCTGCTGGTTATGCTCTGCCCAAAACTTGGTTTCCGGGTATGAAGGTCAAGGTGCGTTGGAAACCAAATGGGCGTGAATGGGTGGAGAAAACGACCAATATCATGCGGTATGAAAAAGCTGGAAATATCTATGTTCACTTCTTTCCGGGTGATCAAGTGAGAGTAGTCGCTGCCAATTCAAATGCGGCAAGTCCTTATCATCCAATACTGGAGACTGTTTCAGTTCCTCCTCCGGAGGAGCATTAATCATGAGCGCATCAATTGATTCGGCCCCACCGACGATAACAGCCACGACTGGGCAAGAAATTGAATTGACGACACGAGAGTATGTGGCAATCACACGGCTTGATGACATGCCTGAGCAATATTCGCCTAGCGGTAACAAGATGCCGCCGTGTCAGAAACTGGTCAGAATAGGCTTGTTCTTCGATGGTACTGACAATAACAAGTACCGGGATGAGCCTATTCAGGGGCATACCAATGTCGTTAAACTGTTTAACGCGCATCAGGATATCAAGGGTGAAGGTGATCTCAAGGAATCGAGTTGTTTCCGTTTTTATGTTCCAGGTGTGGGAACTCGTTTTCCCGAGAATCAGGAATGGAAAGAGACGCAGGATGGCAAGGCGATGGGAAAAGGCGGACAGGCGCGCATTCTGTATGGAATTTTGCAAGTCTATAACGCTGTTTATCAAGCATTTAATGAGGGGCGTGACCTATACGAGCCATTTCAGCTCACCGCCAAACTAAAAAGCTACGCCCGCGATGTTGAGTTGAACTATGACAAGGAATATCCTGAGGAAGTACGCCGTCAACGATTGTTTACTGCGTTGCGCGATGAGTTGAATGACAAGTTGCAAGCCGCCCGCGACATCATCTTGCAACCGCGTATTCCGCAGATCCGTGTGGCGGTATTCGGTTTTTCTCGTGGCGCCATCGAAGCGCGCAGTTTCTGTTACTGGCTCAGTGCTGCGCTGGAAGGAAAATCTACCTTGGCAGGCATGCCTATCGAGATCAATTTTCTTGGCCTGTTCGATTCAGTGGCTTCGGTCGGCTTGCCGAATTCAGCGGCGCAAACCACACCATTTCGCTTCATCGATGGTCACTTCAGTTGGGCGGCAGAGACCTTGGCGCCACTGCCATCGCTGGTCAAGCAGACAGTGCATTACATCGCAGCCCACGAGCAGCGCATGAACTTTCCTGTTACGCGCGTCACAGGCAACAATGTGCGAGAGGTACTTTATCCCGGCGTGCATTCGGACGTCGGTGGCGGTTACCGCCCCAAAGCACAGGGTCGATGCATGACCGTGGGACAGATGATTTCTCAGGTGCCGCTGCTGCATATGCATAAGGCGGCGCGTCTGGCTGGCGTACCGCTTGTTGGCTACAGTGTGATGGCGTCCGATCTGCGAGCAGATTACGCTCTTAGTCCTGACCTAGCCAATAACTGGAACGCTTACATGGCTGCCTGGAGGGTGGCTGGTCCCCATCAGCAACCTCTCCATGATTCTGAGAGTGCTACCGGCCAGTCCTCCGATGGAAACCTCAAGCCGGATTCCGTAGGTAGTCGGGCCACTACCTACGAGGAGCAGATCGAGAAGCACATGTGGCTGTACTACTGTTTCCGGTATCGCTGGGTGGACCGCATGGCGCAATTGCCGGCTTGCCAGCGCGCTACGCTGCAAGAACAGCAGGACATGATCAGTTACGATCAACTGTTCAAGGGCGATATGGAACTGCTTCGTGAACGTGCGAATGGCGGCCGGCCAAGGAGGTTCAGAGAGAACGGGGATGAAATTAAATTATTTATACCGGGAAACAGCCACGTCGCCAATCAACAGCAGTTGCTGCGCGCAGATACCCGCGTCCGGCCTGATGCCAGTGAAGCTTTGGCACTGCAGGTGTTTGAGGAGCAAAGAGGCCTGTTGAAAGCCGAAGGTATCGCCTTACTGGAAGAGCAGGTGCACGATTCGCTGGCCGGTTTTCATATGGGCGGTTATACAAGCACAGAGGAGAAAGCCGAGAAACTGCGTGAATGGCAAACCAAGCCGCCGTCACCAAAGGATAGCTACAATCATCAGGCCTGGAAGAATTTTGAGAAGAGCAAGACCGGGAATTCCAGATCGCAAGCCATTTTGGACGACAAAGCTGCATTGGCGAAGCAGGCGGAGACCGCTCGCTTCAACGGACGTACTGGGGAGATGGAGGCTCTGCAGCGTAGAGTTGCGTTCACCGATGAGGAGTCTATGCTTTTGACACAGGATGCCAACGGTCAGTCGATCTTTCCGGTTCAAAAGGACGACGATGCCGCAGCTTTGAACAGTATCGTCATCAATACGCAGACGTCGACCTTGCGTGAAGGTGGCGGCTATCTGGTATCGCGTGTCATTTTTAACAGCGGACGATAGTGGCAGATCAAGTTTCAAGAAAACGGGAGAGTGCACCAAGGTGCCTCTCCCGTTTTTTATTGCGGTTAGCGTTCCTCAGCCGTAATACGGATACTGTTGCGACTTGTCCATGAACGCATGATAGTGCACCACCACGCCTGCATCGCGCAGGCTCAGCACCGCGTAGGCGGGCGGCTCCATCGAGGTCGTGGCCGGGCCGGTCAGCGCGAAATCGAGCGCGTGCTGATGGTTGGTGCCGGGCACGGTGGCGAACGGCGTGCCATACCAGGTGCCGCCCGACGGCCGATGCACGTGACCGGAAAACATGTAGCGCACGTTGCCGTGCTTCTTCACCAGCGCGCGCAGGTCGGCTTCTTCGCGCAGGCGGATCCAGTCCATCGACGGCAGGTCCAGTTCGAACGGCGGATGATGCGAGAACAGGTACACCGAACGTTCACCGGCTTCTGCCAGCGTGCGGTCCAGCCAGGCGAGGCGATCGGCGCACAGGCGGCCTTCGTGGGTGCCTGCCTCCTTGGTATCGAGGAACACCAGACGCGAGTCGCCGGCATCGTGTACGCCCTGGATGAAGCCATGATCGTCTACCGGCATGGCGGGGAAGACGCTGCGGAATATCGGTCGTTCGTCATGATTGCCGAGCAGCAGGCGCACCGGCAATTTCAGCTCCTTGAGGCACTCGGCCAGGATGCGATACGAGGCTTCGTCGCCGTCGTGCGTAAGGTCGCCGGTGATGACGCACAGGTCGGCGTCGGCATGGTGTTCATTGACGTGGGCGATGCAATGGCGAAAACGCGTGACCGAATCCTCGCCGAACAAGAGGTTCCCATCCGGCACCAGGTGGATGTCGGTGATTTGTATGACTTTCATCAGATGTGTTGTTTGTGTTGAGAGAGAGTTAGCGGATGCCGGCGCGCAGGAAGGCCTGGATGAACTGGCGCTGGAATACCAGGAAGCCGATCAGCAGCGGCGCAATCGCCACCAGCGTGGCGGCGCTGATGATGGAGATGTTGACGCCGCTCTCCGGCGCGCCGAACAGCGACAGCCCGACCGTCAGCGGTCGTGTCGCCGGCGAGTTGGTCACGATCAGCGGCCACAGGAAATTGTTCCAGTGCGTCGCCACCGACACCAGCGCGTAGGCCAGGTAGACCGGCTTGGCCGCCGGCACGTAAACGCGCCATAGCACGCCGAACCAGCCGCAGCCTTCGATGCGAGCCGCTTCTTCCAGCTCGCGCGGGATCTGCATGAAGGCCTGGCGCAGCAGGAAGATACCGAAGGCGCTGGCCATGTAGGGCACCGCCATGCCGAACGGCGTATCGAACAGGCCGAGGCGGGTCACCATGGCGTAGTTCTCGACGATCAGGATTTCCGGCAGCACGAACAGTTGCAGCAGCACCAGCACGAACACGATGCTCTTGCCGCTGAACTGAAAGCGCGCGAAGGCAAAACCGGCCAGCGTGCACAGCGTGAACTGGCCGACCAGGATCAGGCTGACCAGCACGAAGGTGTTGAGGAAATAACGCAGCCACGGCGCCGACTGCCAGGCGTCGCGGAAATTCTGCAGCACCAGCGGCGCCCGCCAGTCGAACGCCAGCGCGGCGTGGGACGTATGGAAGGCGGCCCACAGCGCAAACAGCAGCGGTGCAATCCACAGCAGCGCCAGCAGCCAGGCGCCGAGGGTGTCGACGATGTTCCAGAAACGGTCATGCGACGCTGCAGCGGGAGCGGATGCCGCCGATGGGGAAATGGCGAGAGTGTTCATCGGTAATGGATGCGACGGTCAAAGAACATGAATTGCAGCGCGGCGATCAATCCCAGCGCGGCGAGCACCAGCACGGTCATCACGGCGGCGCCGGCCTGGTCGAGGTAGGCGAAGGCCATTTCCCAGATCCAGTACAGGATCAGCTTGGAGGCGTTGTCCGGGCCGCCCTTGGTCAGGATGAACAGGTGATCGATCAGGCGTACCGAGTTGATCAGTGCATTGATCAGCACGAACAGCGTGGTCGGCATCAGCAGCGGCAGCACGATGCGGCGGGTGTAAGCCCAGCGGCCCGCGCCTTCGATGCGCGCGGCTTCACGCAGGTCGGGCGGGATCGCCTGCAGTGCCGCCAGGTAAAAAATCATGAAGAAGCCGGATTCCTTCCAGATCGTCACGGCCATCACCGACCACAATGCGGTGCCGGGCTGACCCAGCCAGTTGGTGGGACCGATGCCGAACAACGCGGTGACGTGATCGAGCAGGCCGAGGCCGGGCGTATAGAAGAACAGCCACAGGTTGGCCGCCGCGATCATCGGCAGCATGGTCGGGGTGAAGAAGGCGGTGCGCACCAGGCCGCGGCCGCCGATGCGGGCATTGGCCCACAGCGCCATGCCCAGCGCCAGCGCGATCGAAACGGGCACGGTCACGCCCGCGTACAGCAGGTTGTTGCCGGCAACTTGCCAGAAGGTCGGGTCGCTCAGCAGGTCGCGGTAATTCTCGATGCCGTTGAAGACGCTGGGGCGGCGCGCAGTGCCGCGCGAATGGAAGCTGCTCCACAGCGTCGCCAGCATGGGGTAGAAGGCGAACAAGGTCAGCAGGATCAGCGACGGCGTCAGCAGGCCCCAGCCGAACAGGTTGTGCAGGCGGCGTTCGACAGGATTTGCCGGCGCCAGTTGTGTTGCTTGGTTCATCAGGATCTTGTCCGGTGATCGGGTCTTGTCGCCATCGTCCCAAATCGGGACGATGGCAGTACAGGAGTACAGGTCTAGCGAAGAGCGTCGATTAACGGTAAGGCTTCAGCAAACGCTCGGCGGTTGCCTGCGCTTCATCCAGCGCCTGCTTGGAGGTCTTGGTGCCGGTCAATGCAGCTTGCACGGCGTTCGACAGTGCTTCGCGCACGCGGGCGGTCTGTTCGGTCGAGAACTCCGGAATCGCTACCGCCAGCTGATCGCGCGCCACCAGCGCCTGCGGGAAGGTCTTGGCGTAGTCGCGCAAGGCAGGCGTGTTGTACGAAGCAGGGCTGGTGCCGACATAGCCGGTCGCGATCGACCATTGCGCGGCGCGTTCCGGCGCCGTCATCCAGCGCACGAAGGTCACCGAGGCGGCTTGCTGTGCCGGCGACGAACCCTTGAACAGGTAGAAGTTGCCGCCGCCGACCGGCGAGCCCGGTTGCTTGTTGGCCGGCAGCATGGCGACGCCGAAATCGAACTTGGCTTCCTTCTTCACTGCTGTCAGGTTGCCGGTGGTGTGCCACATCATGGCAGTCTGGCCTTGCACGAACGCCTGGCGCAACGTGCCCCATTCGATCGCGCCGGCCGGGCTGACCTTGTGCGTGGCGGCCAGCGAACGCCAGAATTCCAGCGCTTCGACTGCGGCCGGGGTGTTGAAGTAGACCTGCGTGCCTTCCTTGTTCATCAGCGACACGCCGTTCTGGATCGCGAACGCCTGGAACATCCAGTACGGATAGCCGGTCGACGGAATCATCAGGCCGAACTTGTCCTTTCCGGTCAGCTTGGTGGCGGCGGCCAGCATTTCTTTCCAGGTCTTTGGCGGCGCGTCCGGATTCAGGCCGGCGGCGCGGAACATGTCCTTGTTGTAGAACATGACGATGGTCGAGCGCTGGAACGGAATGCCCCAGACGTGGCCGCCGATGGTGCCGTTGGCCATCAGGCCGGGATAGAAACTTTGCAGCCAGGCCTTGTCTTCGGCGCTGGTGGCGACCTTGTCGAAGGGCTCGATCAGGTTCTGGTCAATGAGATCGTAAGTGTCGAGCGCGCCCAGCACCGACAGCTGCGCAGGCTGGCCGCCCTTGATGGCCGACAGTGCGCGCACGCGCGTCTCGTCGTAGTTGCCGGAGTACACCGCCTTGACCTTGATGTCCGGATTGGACTTCTGGAAGTCATTGATCATGCCGTCGATCACGTCGGTCAGCGGGCCGCCGACGGCGATCGGATAGTACATGGTCAGTTCGGTCGCGGCACAGGCCATCGACGATGCTGTCAGTGCGCTGGCGAAGAGTGTCGCCAACGCTGTTCTTTTGATGAGTTTGCTCAGCATTGCTGTTCCTTTTTGAGGTGGTCGTATTGAAAGTGCAGGTGAAAAGCGTGGGTAAGTCCGGATGCGTTGAAAGCGCTCAGAGCACTGCGGCCAGCTTGGGCGCGACGCGGTCATCGACCTCGTTGTCGCGGTGGACCAGTGGCTGCAGGCGACGACCATCGTCGGCGGCGAATACGTGGGCATCGGCGGGATTCCAGCCGAGGCCGACGCGGTCACCGAGCTTGAGCCGGCTCTTTTCCGGACTGCGCACGATGATGTCGTCGCCGCCCGGCAGGTCGAGGTAGATATAGGATTCGGCGCCCTGGAATTCGACGCCGGTGACGGTGCCGAACAACTCGGTCGACGACGGCGCGACAATGTGGAAATGCTCGGGCCGCACACCGATCAGGGTCTTTACATCGCCGCCGATCGGCGCGATACCCGCACGCAAGGCCGGCGGCAATTTTTCGGCCGCCATCAGCATCATCGGCGGACTGCCGATGAAGCCGGCCGAGAACGCCGTGGCTGGCGTTTCATACAACTCTGCCGGCGTGCCGCTCTGCACGACGCCGCCGCCGTTCATCAGCACGATCTTGTCGGCCATGCCCATTGCTTCGGTCTGGTCGTGGGTGACGTACACCACGGTCATGCCGAGCCGCTGCTGCAACGCGCGGATTTCGTGGCGGACAGAATGGCGCAGCTTGGCGTCGAGGTTGGACAAGGGCTCATCCATCAGGCAGATCGAATGACCGGCGACGATGGCGCGCGCCAGCGCGACGCGCTGACGCTGGCCGCCCGACAGCTGGGCCGGCTTGCGTTGTTCGAGTCCCTGCAGGTTGGTGAGCGCCAGAGCGTCCTGCAGACGCTGGCGACGCTCGGCAGCATGCACGCCGCGCACGTGCATGCCGAAGCAGATGTTCTCGGCGATGTTCAGGTGCGGGAACAGCGCGTAGGACTGGAACACCATCGACAATCCGCGCGCCGACGGCGCCGCATCGGTGACATCCTTGCCGTCGATTTCCACGCGGCCGCTGTCCGGTGTTTCCAGCCCCGCCAGCAAACGCAGCAAGGTCGACTTGCCGCAGCCGGATGGGCCGAGCAGGGCGACCAGTTGGCCGCGGCCGAACTCCAGATCGAGCGATTTGATGACCTGATGCGCGCCCCAGGTCTTGCTGATACCGGTCAGGCGGATGGCGACGTCTGTGTTCATGTTGATGTCCTGCATGTTCATTTGCCTGCCGCGATGGCGGCCATGACGGAATTGCCCGTGGCCGCAGAAGTAGTGGATGGATCGTGTATGTCCGTGTCCGGGCCGGGCTGCGAGGTAACGACCACGCGTGTATTGCCGGCCAGCATGGCGGCCAGCGCCGGGCTCAGGGGACTGTCAGTGACCAGGATGTCGGGGTCGGACAAGTGCCCTCCGCGCACCGGCGCCTGGCGGCCGAACTTGGAGTTGTCGGTGACCAGGATCTGGGTGCGGCAACTCTCGCGCAAGGCCTGGCGCGAGCTCGATTCCATGCGGTCGAAATCGAGCAGCGTGCCGTCGGTGTCGACGCCGCCGACGCCGTAAATGCCGAAGTCGGCGCGGAAATTGCGGAACAGTTTGTCGGCGTCGTTGCCGAGGATTTCCGGATTGGGAAAGCGCAGCGTGCCGCCGGGCACGATGACCTGGTTGTTCTGGTTGGTCGACAGGGCCAACGCCGCGCGCAGGTTGTTGGTGATGACGGTGAGGTGATCGTGCTTGGCCAGTGCCAGCGCGACTTGCTCGGGTGTGGTGCCGATGCCGATCAGCACGCTGCACGAGTTCGGGATCAGCGCGGCGACGGCGGCGCCGATCTCGGCCTTCTGTTCGAGATTGTTGATGCGGCGCATGTCGTAAGGCTGGTTGCGCGCCGACAGGATCAGCTCGGCGCCGCCATGCCGTCGGCGCAGGATGTCCGCATCGCACAGTGCATTGATGTCGCGCCGGATGGTCTGCGTGGTGACGGCGAAATGCTCCGCCAGCGCTTCCATCGTCAGGAAACCGTGTTGACGGAACAGCGCAATGATCTCGTTGTGGCGCAGCGAGGCCGGCTTGAGGACGGGCTTGAGAGCGGGAGTAACTGCAGGAGTCGCCGGCATGTTCACTTATCCATTCACTGGTTCATTTGAAAACGTTGTGAATGTTATCGGGCGATTGTTACCGGATCGTGACGTTCATATGAGCGTGAATTGGCTTTCATATCATCACAACGTCATGGCGATGTCATATATCGAGGGCATAGTTCGCTCCGCAATCCGGTTCCACCCTCATTCAACTTTTCTGAAAACCATTCATGAAAAAAACTGCTCTCGCCATGTCGCTGCCGCTGTGTTTCGCCGGCCTTTCTTTCGCCGCCGCTGCGCAAGCGCAAACGACCAACGCCTCATCGGGCGTCACCATCTACGGGATCATCAATCCCAGCCTGACCTATACCGACAAGGTCGCCAACGTCGCGCCGGGCAATCCGACCGGCACCGGCTCGCGCCTGAGCATGGATACCGCCGTGGCGCAGGGTTCACGCCTTGGCTTCAAAGGCGTGGAAGATCTCGGCGGTGGATTGAAGGCGCTGTTCACGCTGGAAAACGGCTTCAACGCCGACACTGGTGCGCTGGCGCAAGGCGGCCTGTTCTTCGGCCGCACCGCCATCGTCGGTCTGTCGGGTGGCCTGGGCACGGTATACCTGGGCCGCCAGAAGGACTACATCGATGATCTCGCCCCTTATAACGGCGCGCTCGATTTCGGCAGCCTGGTCAACAACATCCATGCATTGAACCTTGATCGTACGCAGGGTTCGCGCGTCAACAACTCGGTGCGATACAACTCGCCGGTGTTCGGCGGCGTGACGCTGAGTGCGCTGTACGGCTTCGGCGAACAAGCCGGCTCGACCGGCGCCGGCCAGTCGTTCGGCATCGGCGGCAGCTACAACAACGGTCCCCTGTCGTTCGGCGCGGCGTATTTCCAGAACAAGCTGTCGGCCAACAACACCTTCACCGGTTCCAGCGACTCCGGCATCGCACCGGGCGCCGTCGCAGGCAGCATCGCCAGCACGTCGCTGAAGACCTTCCTGATCGGTGGCTCCTACAAGCTCGGCGACGTGCGTCTGTACGGTTCGTACTCGCAGGTAAAGCAACCGCTGGCGGTGGCTGCCGGAACCGCGATGACCGGTTTCACTGCAGCGTCCGGCGCGGCGTTCACCTTCGGCGGCGTCAACAACAGCAAGGTCGACCTGATCGACTTCGGTGTCAATTACAACGTCACCGCGACCACGCAACTACTGGCCAACTTCGTGACCACGCGCTCCAAGTTCGTCGGCGCCAGCGACGGCAAGGCGACGCAGGTATCGCTGGGTGTGGATTATTTCCTGTCGAAGCGCACGGACCTCTATCTGTTCTACGCCAACATCCGTTCGTCCGACATGTTCAACCCGGGCCTGTACGTGGCGCCAGGCGGCAGCAACACGCAGAACGTCCTGACGGCCGGCATCCGCCACAAGTTCTGATCGCCAGGAGGAGAGTGCGCATGACAACTTCAATCAAGCTTGCCGTCGCTGCTGCGTTGCTCGGCATGGCGCTGACGGCCGGCGCCGATCCACTGATCGCCGCCCATCGCGGCGGCACCGGCGACGGTCCTGAGAACACCATCCCGACGCTGCAGAACTCGCTGAACCACGGCGCCGACATCCTGTGGATGACGGTGCAGGTCTCCAGCGACGGCGTTCCGGTGCTGTACCGTCCGGCCGATGTGGCCACGCTGACCGACGGCAAGGGCGTGGTCAACACGCTTACCGCGGCGCAATTGACCGCGCTCAATGCCGGCCATATGTATGCGGTGACCGACGCCGCCGGCAACAAGAGCTATCCGTATCGCCAACAGCCGGTCAAAGTGCCCACGCTGCGGGAAGCTTTGCGCGCCGTGCCGGCATCGACGCCTATCGTTATCGACATGAAGCAGGTGCCGGCGGAAACCCTGGTCAATGCGGTCGCCAAGGTGATCGATGAAGAGGGCGCGTGGAAGCGCGTGCGTTTCTACTCAACCGACGCCAATGTGATCGCATTGATGGCGCAGCAGCCGAAGGCACAGGTGTTCGAGTCGCGCGACGCCACCCGTGATCGCCTGGCGCGCATCGCATTGAACGGCGGCGCTTGCGACGCACCGCCGGCGGCGGGTACCTGGTCGGGCATCGAGCTGGAGCGCAAGGTTGCCGTGGTGGAAAAATTCACCCTGGGCGAGGGCGTCTCCGAAGTGGTGGCACACTGGTGGACCCCGGCGGCGATGAAATGCTTCCGCAGCAATCCGGACACGCACGTGATGGTGTTCGGGGTTGACTCGGCAGCAGCTTATCGCAGTGCACAGCAACTGGGCGTGGATGTGGTCATGACGGATTCTCCGGTGAAGATGAAGGCGTTGCGGGAAGGCGCCAGGTAGTTTTCAGTTGACAACCCGGCGAAGGAAAAAGCCTGCGTGAGCAGGCTTTTTCTTTGGGCCAGTGGTGGACGACGGCGGTCCTGATTCGGATGCAATGTTGGCGCCCGGCGATCCAATGAAATTGCATCTTGTCGATTTTCTGAAGGGCATCAGCACAAGTGTCCGCGATGGGGGAAAATGGAAACGTGGCTGGCCATGTTGCGCCAGATGATCCTTTCTTTCCAACGGGAGCATGTATGCAATCTTCTTCTCCATCTTCAGCACAGTTAACCGTCAGTGGCGAGTTTTCCGTGACGATCAAGCCGCCCGTGGCGGTTGATGCAGACAGCCAGGGGCCTGCCATCGGGCGTCATGTCATCGTCAAGGAGTATCAGGGAGCGTTGACGGGAAAATCCCAGGGGGAGATGTTGACTGCCGGCCAACCTGCGCAGGGAGAAGCAAGCTATGTCGCCATCGAGTCGTTGCATGGAACCTTGGACGGGCGCACCGGCGGATTTGCCTTGGCTCATTTCGGACAGATGCACGCGGGCGACTCGACCCTGAGCGTAAAGGTGGTGCCAGGATCGGGAACGGGAGATCTGGCGGGGCTCATGGGCGACCTGGTCATCCATCGGGAGTCTGGAAAGCACCGTTATACGCTGGCCTATTGGTTCGCCTGAGCTGGTGTTGGGTGCGAACAGCCCATCCCGGCAGGACAAGAGATTCCGCCGAGGAACGCCGTCCAATGTCGATTAGAATGCAGGCCTGACGCGACAAACTGACGATGCACCTCATGAAAAACCAGGAACCAGCCACGCCTTTCTTTGGCACGATTACCACCGAATCGGTCGATCTCGCGCAAAAACATGTGTACGACATCCTCAGCATGGCGATCGAACATGCGCCGCCGCGCACTGCCGTGGTGGTGGCCGACACGCGCTGCGATCTCGCTGTCGCCCTGACGGAAGCCTATCGACGCTGCCTGCCGGCCGCGCGCTTCATCGATTTCGACGCGGTCGCGCCGGACGAGGTGCTGGCCGCCTTTGCCGGCCTTGAGGCCGACGATCTGGTGGTGCTGATTCAATCCACCAATTTCCGTCTTGAAGCTTTTCGCCTGCGGGTCGAACTGTTCAAGCGTTCGCTCAAGGTTATCGAGCATCCGCATCTGTCGCGCATGCCCGGCGTGCAGGCCGATTACTACATCGCGTCGCTGGCCTATGACCCGGCGTATTACCGCGGCGTCGGCTACGCGCTGAAGGAGCGCATCGATCGCGCCCGTAGCGGCGTGGTCGACAGTGGCGGCGAGCGGCTGGTCTTTGCAGCGCCGTTCGAAGCGGCCAAGCTGAACATCGGCGACTACAGCGGGATGAACAACGTCGGCGGGCAATTTCCGATCGGTGAAGTATTTACCGAAGCGCAAGACCTGGAGGCGGTGAACGGACGCGTGCGCATTTTTGTTTTCGGCGACACGACCTTTCGCGTGAACAAGCCCGAGCAACCGATCACCCTGGTCGTTGCCAAAGGCCGCGTGGTTGAGGTAATCGACTCCACGCCCGACTTCGACCAGGTGCTGGAGAAAATTCGCGCCGACGAAGGGGAAGTCTGGCTGCGCGAGCTCGGCTTCGGCATGAACCGGGCGTTTTCACGGGAGCGCATGGTCGACGACATCGGCACTTACGAACGCATGTGCGGCATCCACCTCTCGCTCGGCGCCAAGCACGGCGTCTACAGCAAGCCCAACATCCGGCGCACGACTGCGCGTTATCACATCGACGTGTTTGCGGTGACGGAGGCGGTCTATCTTGATGATGAGCTTGTGTATCGCGATGGCGCCTGGTTGCCCGGCTGAGGCGAACCGGCTCTGACGGGATTGACCTTGGGCGGGACGCCAGTCGGGACTGCGCCGGGGTGGCTGAACGTCTTGACCACACCGGCGCCTGCCAGTTACTCCGCCTGGTTTGACGGCTCGCTCTCCGTGTTGAGAAGCAGGTCCGCAATCTCATCCGGGAATTGGTAACGTCGTTCGCCGATCAGCACGATATCTTCCCCACCCGCATCTCGCCTGGCCGGCGGCAACCCGCTGGCGAGCAAGGCACGGGCACATCCGACCCAGTCGCCGCCCTCGACCGGCCGGTTGAGGGAAGCCCAGGACAGGCTGCCATAGACGTTGTCGTTGAATCCGTGCAGCGTCCGCCAATCGGCGCCGTTTTCGAGCAAAAAACTGGTGAGGGCGGCGTCGCCGCGGAAGACGGCCTGGTTAAGCGCCGAGCCGTCGATGTCGCCACCTCGCACTTCCAAAGGCCAACCGCAGGACACCATGGTTTTTACCGCCTCGCTGCAACCTTGCGCCGCAAGTTCGGGCAGCATGCGCAGCCGGGCCGGGTCCAATGCAGCGATCACGCCGGGCTGATCGGCCTTGATCGAACGTGCCGAGTCGACATCGCCCCGGGCGCAGGCAGCGACAAAAGCTTCCTCTGCGGCGAGAGGGCGCTTGCTTGCATTTGCATGTTCCAACAGCCCGGCAATTTCGATGCGCCCGAAACGAAGCGCCAGGGTGTAGGCCGGTATGCCGTCAGGTGTGCAGGCATCTACCGAGGCGCCGGCGTCAATCAGGGATTGAATGTGTTCGATCGAACAGCGGCGGCGGATCGCCCATAGCAACGGTGCGCCCCATTCAGCGGTGGGCCCGCCTCCTGGCGGTTCGTTCGGATCGCCGCCGTGGGCGAGCAGGAGTTGCAACGCGCGGGGTTCCCCGAGGTCGAGCGCGCGGTAGATCGCGTTCGATCCGGCAATCTTCGCTCCGGCTTCCAGCAAGAGTCTGGTGCATTCGGGCGCTTCCAGGGAATGGTAAAGCGATTCGCCGTCGTTGGGATTCGCACCGGCATCGAGCAGGAGTCGGGTCAATTCGGGGGCGCGGGCCTTGCCGGCGGCTCCGTAGAGTGCGGACAATTGTTCGGTCTCGTCAGGGTGTTCCACCGATGCGGGATGCATCCGGTTGCCGATGGATTGATCAGGCGACGCGCCGGCGCTCAGCAAAAAACTCACGCACTTGTGCAGCCGCTCGCGGAAGCCGGGTTGGTTTGCCAGCGCGGAATGAGTCACCGCCACCAGCGGAGGCAGATGCAACGGACCACCCGCCCGGTGGACCCAGGCGGGGTCCTGTGCGGTGGCGCGGCGCAAGGCCGGTTCATCGCCAACGGCGCACGCCAGATAGGGATCGTCTCCCGGCAAAGCGGGATTTTCTTCAAGCAGGCGGATTGCCACCGCGGGCCGGCTGGCGTTGTAGCCGCCGGCGACGTCGTTCGCGTAGAGCATTTGCAGCCAGTGTTGCAACGTCCGGCCCGGCGTATCTGCCAGTGCCTGACGGGCAAGCACGAAGACTTGCAGATCGGCCCACGAGGGGAAACCGTATTCGCGCGCAAGGCATGATTGCGCATCGTGCAGACGCAGCGACTGCGCAAGCAGACCGTTGTCGTCCTTGTCACGGGCGGCAGGCAGGGATTCCCGGAATCGCCGCAAGGCCGCGTGATCGCCTTGGCGATAGCCGGCCAGCAACTCCTTGGCCTGTTTTTTCAAGTGCCCGATATCGGGTCGTGGGGGAATGCGTTTCATGGACACCTCCGTGCGTCAAATGCCGGAGACCCGCAACGTCGGCTGCACAAAAGGCGTGAATAGGAAGACAGACAAGTGGGTTCAACCCTTTCCGCGGGTCCGGAAGCGTCTTGCACGCGTTCCGGATTATAAGATGCGAGTGCCTTCACGTCCAGATTCACGCTTGCCGCCAGGTCATCGCGATGGAATTTTACACAATGACCACGTCTTCCTCTTATTTCATCAGATCGGAGCATGCGAATGTTTGTGCCGTTGACCGCCGTCCGGATTCAATCTGATGGCGCGCATGATAGAGGAAAACCGGGTCAGGTTGTCCCGGAAGGGCGGTCGCAGAAAACCGCCTCAATTTTGTCAGGATTTTTTGCAAGGTATTTGCAGGCGTAAAAAAGCGGGAAGGGCGCAAGCCGCTTCCCGCTTTTTCTTCCGTGCTTAAAGAATCAGGCAGCCAGCGGCACCGCCAGCGATTTCTTGCGATACAACACCAACGTGGCGATCAGTCCGCAGACGGCGGCGAAGCTCATCCACAGGCCGGGTGCGGCCTTGTCATGGGTGATTTCGATCAGGCCGGTGGCGATCGCCGGGGTGAAGCCGCCGAAGATCGCGGTGGCCAGGCTGTATGCCAGCGAGAAACCCGCCGTGCGTACGTCGACCGGCATCACTTCCGTCAGCGCCACCACCATCGCGCCGTTATAGCTGGCGTAGAGGAAGGACAACCACAGTTCCACCACCAGCATCTTGCCGAAGGTGGCGTCGCCGACCAGCCAGGTCATGGCCGGGTAGGCCGTCAGGATTGTCAGCACGGTAAACACCAGCAACAGCGGACGACGGCCGATGCGGTCCGACAGGGCGCCCATGACCGGCAGCCAGATGAAGTTCGAGATGCCGACGCAGAAGGTGACGATCAGTGCGCTTTCGGTGCTCAGCTTGAGCACGTTCTTGCCGAAGGTCGGGGTGTAGACGGTGATCAGGTAGAACGATACGGTGGTCATCGAGACCAGCATCATGCCGGCGATGACCAGCTTCCAGTTTTCCAGCATCGAGCGGAAGATTTCGCTCAGGTTCGGCTTGCGTTTGCGCGCCAGGAACTCTTCGGTTTCCTGCAGCGAGCGACGGATCACGAACAGCACCGGCACGATCATGCAGCCGATGAAGAACGGCACGCGCCAGCCCCAGTCGCCGACCTGGTCCTTGGTCAGCCAGATATTCAGGCCATAGCCGATGGCGGCCGCGACGATGATCGCGACTTGCTGGCTGGCTGACTGCCAGCTGACATAAAAGCCCTTGCGGCCGGGCGTCGCCATTTCAGCGAGGTAGACCGACACGCCGCCGAGTTCGACGCCGGCCGAGAAGCCTTGCAGCAGGCGGCCGATCAGCACCAGCGCGGGCGCCAGCAAACCGATGGTGGCATAGCCTGGCACAAAAGCGATCAGCATGGTGCCCAGCGCCATCAGCGCCAGCGTGACGATCAGGCCCTGGCGACGGCCGACGCGGTCGACGTAGGCGCCGAGGATGATCGCGCCCAGCGGACGCATCAGGAAGCCGGCGCCGAAGGTCATGAAGGTCAGCATCAGCGAAGCGAATTCGTCGCCGCTCGGGAAGAAGGCTTTCGAGATGTAGCTGGCGTAGAAACCGAAGAGGAAGAAGTCGAACATTTCCATGAAATTGCCGCTGGTGACGCGCAGGACAGTGGCGAATTTCGAGGACGATGCAGCTGTTTGAGATGTCATGATTTGTCTCTCTCTACCCGAGGTGATCAGGTTATGTGTTTTCTGAACAAGATAGGCAACGCGGATTTTTTGTTATTGAGCGTTGGCGGAGCGCAGTCTATCCCAACCAAAGCAAGCGTAGCTTTCTAACAGCTTTCATGTTGCGTTTATTTTGCACATTGCCCTATTTGGATAAGGCCGGTAAGGCGTCCAGACCACTTTTGTTGACCTCGGGCGCCGCTTCGGGCGAAGCGAGGAAACGGATCAGCTGCCGGGCCTCTTCGGGATGCTGCGCACTTGCAGGAATGCCGGCGGCAAATACGGTGATGCTCTGCAGCGATTCCGGGATCTTGCCGGCAAAATCGACGCCCGCTACCGGGAGCAACTCACTGACTTGCTGGAAACCAAGCTCATAGTCGCCGCGGGCGACCACACTGGCGACGGGAATCTTGGGAATCATCTTCGCCTTGCCTTTGACTTGTTCTTCGATGCCGAGTTTTTTGAACAGTTCGCGCTCTATGTAGACGCCGCTGGCGCTATCCGAATAGGCGATGGATGTGGCATGCAGCAAGGCTTGTTTCAACGCATCAGGGGTGCTGATATCCGGCTTGGCGCTGCCGGTGCGCACGACCATGCCGATACGCGAATCGGCCAGCGCGGTTCGGCTGGCGGGGATGACCTTGCCTTGCTTGATCAGGTCGTCGAGCGCATAGCCGACCATAATCACGACGTCAGCTGGTTCGCCGCGTTGCAGGCGATTGGGAATGGCTTCGGGCGCCGCGCCCATGGATGGGCCCCAGGCCGTCGACAGGGTATTGCCGGTGGCTTGTTCGAATCGCGGGGCAAGCGCTTTATATGCGGCGGTAAAGCCGCCCGAGTTCATGACCTTGAGTTCTGCGGACCAACTATTTGCTGACAAAATACTGACGGAAATTGCCATGCAGGAAACGAGGAATGTGCGAAGCATCTTGGGCATGAGGTTCTCTATCTTGGTTGAAGTGTTGTCTCTGGTTGTTATTGTTTTTTACGCAGCATGCAGTGCAGCGCCGGGCCAGGGAGTGGTGTCGGGTGTTCCTGATCTTTCGCGGTTTTAACGTCGGGGCAGAAACAAGTGAGCGATTCTTGCAAATAGAATTGATAAAGTAAAATGCATAATTTAATAGTATTGATCCGTTATAAGCATCAATAAGATTTCATTTATTTTTGATTCAGGGCCCACCCATGAAACAACTCCGCTTCGACATCGCCGATTTGCAGGCCATGGTGGCAGTTGTGGAGCGCGGAGGCTTCCGCGCTGCCGCGAGCGCCATCAATTTATCGCAGCCGGCCTTGTCACGTCGCATCGACAAGCTGGAAGAAGCGCTCAATGTCAGGTTGTTCGAACGCACCACCCGCCGCGTTGCATTGACGGTCGTCGGACGCGAGTTCTATGCCAAGGCGCAGGAAATCCTCGCCAATGTCGAAAGTTCGTTGTTGAGCATCAGCGATATTGCCGCCAGCTCCGGCGGCGAAGTGATCATTGCTTGTGTGCCATCGGTCGCGTATCACTATTTGCCTCCGGTGATCAGGCAGTTCAATGCGACCTATCCGAACATTCGCATCAAGGTGATTGATGAGGGGGCCAACGAAGTGCTCAACGGTGTGATGCGCGGTGAAGCTGATTTCGGGATCAACTTCATCGGGGCGCAACAGGCTGATATCGATTTTGAAAAAATCATGAGCGAACGTTTTGTGCTGGCTTGTTTGCACGATCATCCGCTGGCGCAACGGCGTTCCGTGAAATGGCGTGAGATCGACAAATATCCGTATGTCGCGGTGGCGCGCTCCAGCGGCAATCGTCTGGTGCTGGATCAGGCACTGGCGACGGCCGAAGTGCGTCCGAGTGCGGTCTATGAAGTGCGTCACGTGGCCACCTCGTTGGCGTGGGTTGCCGCCGGTCTGGGCATCGCCGCCGTCCCGCATCTGGCGATGCCGCCGCACGACGGCTCGCCTTTGATTGCCATCCCGCTGGTGGAGCCAAAGGTTGAACGCACGCTCGGGCTGATTCGCAAGAAGGGCCGCAAGCTGTCGTCGAGTGCGCAACATCTTTATGACGCGCTCAAAAATAAACCGCCCAGACCTTTTCAGGCATAGGCGGTAAAAATACCACAGGGGAAGAACTCTTCTTATCCTTGCATCGCGTTCCGGTTCGGGCGTCGTTTGTCTCCCCGGCCTCGTTTAACTTGCTTAGCTGGTCTTGGTGACCTTGCTCAGGTGGCGTGGCTTGTCCGGATCCATGCCGCGCGCGACCGCCAGTTGCGCAGCCATGACGTAGAACGCCTGGATCGCCACGATGGGATCGAGATCCGGCGTGACGGCGGTCGGCAGCGTGAGGTCGCGTTCGGCGATATCTTCCGGCGCGGCCAGCAAGACCTTGGCGCCGCGCTGGCGCATTTCGGCGGCCAGTTGCAGCATGCCGGCCTGGGTCGGTCCGCGGGTGGCGAACATCAGCAGCGGATAACCTTCGTTGATGAGCGCCATCGGGCCGTGCTTGATTTCGGCGCCGCTGAATGCTTCGGCCTGGATGGCGGAGGTTTCCTTGAACTTGAGCGCGGCTTCCAGGGCCAGCGGGAAGCCGATGCCGCGGCCGACCACCATGATGTTCTTGGCCGGGGCGAGTATTTCCACGGCTTTGGACCAGTCGCTGTTGGCGGCGCGCTGCAGCGAGTCGGGCAGGCTTTCCAGTGCGTGCAGGAAACCGGCATCGTCCTGCCAGTGGCCGGCGAACAGCGCGCCGGCGACCAGGCTGGCAATGAAACTCTTGGTCGCGGCCACGCTGAGTTCCGCGCCCGCATGCAGCGGTAGCGTCCATTCAGCGGTTTGCGCCAGCGGCGACTCGGCGTCGTTGACGAGGGCCACCGTGGTGGCGCCGCCGTCGCGGAAATAACGGATCGGTTCGATCACGTCGGGACTTTGTCCCGATTGAGAAATGGCGATCGCCAGTGCATCGCGGGCAACCAGCGGCGCCTTGTTCAGCGTCACCAGCGACATCGGCAGCGAAGCCACGATATGGCCCAGGCGCGCCATGGTCAGGTAGGCGCAATAGTTGGCGGCGTGGTCGGAGCTGCCACGCGCCACCGTGACGATGCCCGAGGGCGGCGCGGTACGCAGCCAACGTCCCAGTTCGGCATAGCGGGCCTGGTCGCGGGCGAGCTGTTCGGCGACGTGGCTGCCGGCCGAGCGGGCCTCCTTAAGCATGAGCGAGGTCAATCTTTTCTCCTTCTACGTAGACTTCTTTTAATTTGAACTGGCGATCGAACACCAGGATGTCGGCAAAACAGCCGGGCTTGAGGCGGCCGCGCTCCTTGACGCCAAGGTAATCGGCCGGATAGGTCGAGGTGCGCAATGAGGCTTCGGAAATATCCAGGCCCATGGCGATCAGGTTGCGCAGCGCCTGGTCCATGGTCAGCGTGCTGCCGGCCAGGGTGCCGTCGGCCAGGCGCACGCCGCCGGCGCATTTGTGTACCACCTGGCGGCCTAGCGTGTAGTCGCCGTCGGGCATGCCGGCGGCGGCGGTGGAGTCGGTCACGCAGTACAGGCGCGGGATGGCGCGCAGCGCGGCGCGGATCGCGCCCGGGTGCACGTGCAGCAGGTCGGGGATCAACTCGGCGTATTCGGCGTGCGCCAGCGCCGCACCGGCCATGCCTGGCTCTCGGTGGTGGAAGCCGCTCATGGCGTTGAACAGATGGGTGAAACCGGCGGCGCCGTTTTTCAAGGCGGCCACGCCGTCCTCGTAGGTGCCCAGCGTATGACCGATCTGCACCAGCATGCCGCCGGTGGTCAGTATGCGCACCAGCTCCAGGTGGCCATCGACTTCGGGCGCAATGGTGATCAGCTTGATCGGCGCGAAACTGGCCAGCCAGTCGACCTGTTCCAGCGTCGCTTCAATGGCGAAGTCGGGTTGCGCGCCGAGCTTGCCGGGATTGATGTAGGGGCCTTCGAGATGTACGCCGAGGATGCGCGCACGGCCTGGTTCGCGTCGGCGGCTGGCGCTGCCGATGGCCTTGAGCGCGACTTCCAGTTCATCCAGCGGCGCGGTCATGGTGGTGGCGAGCAGGCTGGTGGTGCCATAGCGCGCATGCAGGCGCGCGATGACGTCGATGGCGTCGCCGCCTTCCATGACATCCTTGCCGCCGCCGCCGTGCACGTGAAGGTCGATAAAGCCGGGCAGGATGTAGTCGCCATTGTTGGCATGCGGGGTGCCGTCGGCCGGCTCGAACTCCAGCTGCGTGCCGTCGATGTTGCAGATGAGGTCGCCGAAACTGATGGCGCCGTCGATCCAGCCGTGCGGCGTAAGGACGTTGCCGCGGACCTGGGTGATGGAGGACATGGGCTTATCTCCGTTTTTCAGATAGTCAGACTTGAGGTCAAATGGACAACCGGCGGCGCGCCAGCAGCAAGGCGCCGTCGGCCGCATCGGCCAGCGCCGGCGTGATGCGTTGCCGCAGCGCCGGTGAAAAATAATCGTGCAGCGCACCAGCCAGGCCGCCGCACAGCGCCAGCGGCAATTGCTTGTCGGGATCGAGCGTGGCGGCCATCAGTTCCAACTCTGCCGCCGCCTGCGTCAGGATGGCGCGTGCTGCCGCATCGTCTCCGGCATGGGCGATGACCAGGCGCGCGAGCCGGGCGAAGGCGGCCTGATCGGCTTGCGACAACCAGTCGAGCACAATGTCGCGTTCGTTGCGCCCGGGATGGATGATGACGCCGTCTGTCTGGCAAAAAGCCACCGTCGCCGTCGACAAGGCACCATGCGGCGCACGGCCATCGACGACGTGCTGCGCGTGATTGATCGCCCGCAAGCCCATCCAGGCTCCGCTGGCGTCGTCGCCCGAGGGGAAGCCCCAGCCGTCGACCACGTGTTCGCTGCCGTCCGGATACAAGGCCACGCCGATGGTGCCGGTACCGACCGCGATGATGGCGCCGGGCCGGCCTTGATGCGCGCCGAGCAGCGTGGTGGTGGCGTCGCTGGCGATCTCCAGCGCGCCGAAGGCGGGCGCCTGCGCGCGGAACTCTGCCGCCCATTGGGTCACGTTGTAACCGGCCACGCCCATGCCCGCCGCGATGTGCGACAAGGGCGGCATGGCGAGCTCTGCATGCGCAAAGACGCTTTGCAGGGTGGTCAGGATGGCGTTCCAGGCGGCCGGTGCGCCGTTGCGCAGGGCCGAGCCGGGACCGATGGCTTCGGCCAGCACGGCGCCGTCAAGGTCCGCCACGCGCACCAGAGTCTTGGTGCCGCCACCATCGACGCCGATCAGGTAGTCGCAGGAAATTTCCATGCCGGTCTCAATGATGGCGCGACGACACCAGGTTGCCAGGCTTCAGGCGGCGCAGCGCGTTGCCGTCGGCGTCGAATACATGGAAGGCAGTGCTCTGCGCCGACAGCACGATCTCCTGGCCGATATCGACGTTGCGGTTGCCGTCGCCGCGCACCACGATGTCTTGTCCGCCGGAGAGCGTGACGTAGATGAAGTTGGCTTCACCGAGATGTTCCACCAGATTCACCTGGCCGCTGAACTGCTCGGAGCCGTCGGCGTTTTCATGAATGTGTTCGGCGCGCAGGCCGAGCGTGACCTTGTCGCCGATACTGGCGCTACCGGGCACGACGTCGACGCGCACTTTGCGTCCGCCGGTTACGGCGACTTCCAGGCCGTCTTCCGCTACGGCAGTGACCAGTCCGGGCAGGAAGTTCATCTTCGGCGAACCGATGAAGCCGGCCACGAACAGGTTTTGCGGATGCTGGTACAGCTCCAGCGGCGTGCCGGCTTGTTGGATATGGCCGTCGTGCATCACCACGATTTTGTCGCCAAGCGTCATTGCCTCGACCTGGTCATGCGTGACGTAGACGATGGTGGCGGCTAGTTGCTTGTGCAGCTTGGCGATCTCCAGTCGGGTCTGCACGCGCAGCGCGGCGTCAAGGTTCGATAGCGGCTCGTCGAACAGGAACAGGCGCGGCTTGCGCACGATGGCGCGGCCGATGGCGACGCGCTGGCGCTGGCCGCCGGACAGTTCGCGCGGCAGGCGTTCGAGTAAGTGATCGATCTTGAGGATGCCGGCGGCGTGGCGGATGCGCTCGTCGATGTCGGCCTTGTTGCTGCCGGCGATCTTGAGGCCGAAGGCCATGTTCTTGTACACGTTCATGTGCGGGTACAGCGCATAGCTCTGGAACACCATGGCAATGCCGCGCTTGGCCGGCGGCAGGTGATTGACGATGTCGCCGCCGATGGCCAGCTCGCCGCCGCTGATGTCTTCGAGGCCGCACAGCATGCGCAGCAAGGTCGACTTGCCGCAGCCGGAAGGGCCGACCAGCACGCAGAATTCACCGTCGCGGATGTCTAGGTTGAGGCCGGCCAGCACGTTCTGCTTGCCGTCGTAGGATTTCTTCAAGTCTTTGATGCTTACGTTTGCCATGATTGTTTACCTTGAATGGGTTACTTCACTGCGCCGGAAGTCAGGCCGCGGATCAGCTGGCGCGAGAACAGCGTGTACAGGATCAGGATCGGGATGACCGCCATCGACAGCGCCGCCAGCACTGAATTCCAGTCGGTGGCGTACTGGCCGATGAATTGCTGCACGCCGAGCGTCACGGTCTTGGTCTGGTCGCCCGGCGCCAGGATCAGCGGGAACCACAGGTCGTTCCACGCCGGGATCATCGTGAACACCGCGACCGTGGCGATGGCGGGGCGGATCAGCGGCAGGATGATCTGGAAGAAGATCTTGAATTCGCCGACGCCGTCGCAGCGTGCCGCGTCTTTGAGTTCGGTCGGAATCTGGCGGATGAATTCGGACAGGATCATCACCGCCAGCGGCAGGCCCTGGGCGGTGTAGACCAGGATCAGCGCGGTGCGGGTGTTGATCAGGTCGAGCGCCACCACCAGTTGCAGGATGGAGACCGTGCCGAGCCGGATCGGGATCATGATGCCGATCGCCATGAACAGCGTCATGAGGCGGTTGCCGCGGAATTTGTATTCCGACAGCGCCCAGCCGGCCATGGCGCCGAACAGCACGATCAGGATCAGCGATCCTATCGTCACCACAAGGCTGTTGCCGAAGTAGAGCAGGAAATTGGTGTTCGACAGCACTTTGTGGAAGCCGATCAGCGAGAAACTGTCGACCGTCGGCAAGGCCATCGGGTTGTCGAAAATCGCCTGGCGCGACTTGACCGAATTGATCAGGATCAACGCAATCGGGAACAGTGCGATCACGGCATACAGGCACAGCACGATATGCACCCAGATGTGGCCGGCCGGGCCGAAGCTGCGCTGGATCAGCGACGGACCGCGCGCGGTGCGGACCTGATCGCGGTCTTCAGGCGTCGCCGGTGCGATGGTGGAAGAAACTGAAGTCATCGCGGTTCCTTAAAGCTCGTAACGGGTCAGCTTGCGCTGCACCAGGTAAAAATAGGTGCCGACACCGGCCAGGATCACCAGGAACATCAGCGTGGCCACCGCCGCGCCCATGGTCGGGCTGCCGACCTGCGCCTGGTAGCCGAAGAAGGTGCGGTAGAAGAAGGTGCCCAGCAGGTCGCTCGAATAGTTCGGACCGGCAAGCGCCCCCTTGACCGAATAGATCAGGTCGAAGGCGTTGAAGTTGGCCACGAAAGTCAGGATCGTGACCAGCCCCAGCGTCGGCCAGATCAGCGGCAGCTTGATTTGCCAGAAGATGCGCATGGCGCCGGCGCCTTCGGCGTGGGCGGCTTCCAGTACTTCTTCCGGCACCGCCAGCAGCGCGGCGTAAATCAGCATCATCGGGATGCCGATGTACTGCCAGACCGAGATCAGCGACAGCGTGAGCAGCGCGGTCGACTCCTGTCCGAGGAAGGGCGCGAAATAGTCGCCCAGGCCGACCAGCGTCATGAGCTTTTCGCCCACGCCCCACAGCGGCGAGATGATCAATTGCCAGATGAAGCCGATGATCACCACCGACAACAGCGTCGGCAGGAAAATCAGGGTGCGGTAAGTGCGTGCGCCGCGCAGGCCTTTGAGGCTGAACAGCGTTGCCAGCAGCAGGCCGATCGGATTTTGCAGCAGCATGTGGATGCAGAAGAACTTGACGTTGTTCCACATGGCGTTCCAGAACGCGGTCGACCAGTCGGCGTCGAACAGGATGGTGCGGTAATTGTCGAGGCCGACGAAGCTGTGCACGCCGGCATCGTTGCTGGTGTAGAAGCCCAGGCGCAGCGTGTCGAGCAGAGGCAGCGCACTGAACATGGAATAGATGATGACCGCCGGCGCGAGAAAAGCGACGATGTGCCAGGGACGAGCTGTTTTCACTGTAACTCCGAAAGTGAAGACTGGAAAAACCTGAATGCGCGGGCAGGCAAGCACCGGCGCAGATGTTTCTGCGCCGGCGTTGCTGCAATGCCGATTATTTTTATTGTTTTTTTATTGTTGCGGCTTGTACCACTTCGCAAAGCCGGTCTGGATCTTGGTCGCCGCATCCTTCGGCGTCATCTTGCCGTTCAGGACTTGCGCGTTGACGTTCCACATTTCGTTTTCCATGCTCGGCGTGCCGCGGTTCAGGATCTGCGAGTTGACGCGGATGGTTGACGAGCAGGACTTGCGCCAGTCGATCATCTGCTTGGCGATCGGATCCTTGACTGAGATCAGGTGGTTCGACAGCGAGAAGAAGCCGGTGACCTTGTTGGTGTAGATGTCGGCGAACTCCTGCGAACCCAGCCATGCCAGGAACTTGTAAGCGTCTTCCTTGTTCTTGGATTTCTTGTTCACGCCCATGCCGATGTCGTTGTGGTCAGAGATGTAGCAGGCGTCGCCGGCCTTCGGCACCGGAGGAGGAAACACGCCCAGTTCCAGCTTGCTGCTGGCGTTGGCATTGAAGTAAGCGATGTCCCACGAACCGGCCGCATACACCGCGCCCTGGCCCAGTGCGAACATGTTCTGGCTGTCGCCGTAGGTTTGTGCGGAGGCGCCCTTGGACAGGTACTTGCCGAGCTTGGCTTCATATTCCCAGACGTTCAGGAATTGCGGATCGGTGAACTTGGCCTTGCCGGCGATGAGCGCCTTGCGACCGGCTTCGCCCTTCCAGTAGTTGGGGCCGACGCCGGTGAACAGCACCTGGTGCGCTTCCCATTGGTCGGCCGTGCCCAGCACCAGCGGCGTGTATTTGCCGCCGGCCTTGACGGTCTCGAGCAGCTTGAGGAATTCGGCTTCGGTCTTCGGCGGCTGCAGGTTCAGCTCCTTGAAGATCTTCTGGTTGTAGAGGAATCCATGCATGACGGAGGCGATCGGCATGCAAAAGGTGTCCTTGCCGTCATCGGTCTGCCATGCGACCTTGGCGGACGCAGGGAAGGATTCCATGCCGGCTTTGCCGTCCAGTTTTTCCAGATGGCCCTTGTTGTACAGGGACAGCGAGACGTCGAACGGGCGGCAGGCGACCAGGTCGCCTGCGGTGCCGCCGGCCAGGCGCGCGGTCAGGGTGGAGTCGTATTCGGTCGGCGCGGTCGGGGAGAACTTGACGGTGACGCCGGGATTCTTCTTCTGGAAGGCGGGGATCAGGACGTTCTCCCACAGCGCCAGGTCGTCGACGCGCCAGCTTTCGATGGTCAGCGTGCCGGCTTGCGCGTTTCCGCCGGCCAGTGCGAGCAGGACGGCGCTGCTGAGGGTGGCGAGGACGAGGGCTTTTTTAACGGTTTGCATCAAGGGTCTCCTAATTTTTTTACATTGATGAAGGCCGCTCTGAGCTTCCAAAAAAATCCGTAATTGCAGAGCCAGCGCCGCGACAGTAGCACCGAGGAACGTGTGATGCGAGCGTTCGGAAACGCGTCCGGAAAAACTCGCTAAGTTATTGATTTCAATTGGAAATAACTAAAATTTAGTGGTCGGTGAATTACATATATTTACAGAGGATTCGCGTTATTTCCCGACCGCGGCAAGCGTCGCGCTGCTGTCGCGTTTGTCGTGCGGTTTCGCCCGATAACAGGAAACTAAATAAAACATTACATTTCTTTACAAAACGTGAATTCAATTAATGTTCTTATCGCGTGGGAAGGCTTAGGGCCTGTTACCAATCAATTTGCGAATCCGAACGCGCGGCAGGCGACGCCTGCAGCCGTTCCCGAAGGGTTGTTGCCAGAAAGCGGGCTGGCGGCGTTGCATGGCTTGCAGGTGGGCCCACCACCTGCTACGCCACGCGCCTTGCCAGCACGCTTTCTGGCAACAACGCATCTCGCAAATTGATTGGTAACAGGCCCTAGTTACGCTATAGTCACACGCGCTTTGGAGACGGCAAAAACTCAGAATGATAAAAATGACAAGGCCTGCATTGACGAGACACCGGGAGAGGACGCTGCGCGCCGCAACATGCTTGCTGGCGGCGCTGCTGTGGTTGTGGCTGTCGTGTGCCGGACAACCGGCACACGCCGCTGGTCCCACGGCATCGTCATCGTCGCCAAACTCGCCGGCCTCGCTGCAGGTGCTGCACTGGTGGACTTCTTCCGGCGAACGCAAAGCGGTGGACGTGCTGAGCAACAAGCTGGCGGAGCAGAATATCCAGTGGCGCGATTTTGCGATTCCCGGCGGCGCCGGCATCGGCGCCGGCAAGGTCCTGAAAAGCATGGTGCTGGCCGGACATGCGCCCGAAGTCACGCAACTCAACGGCGTCATCTTCGGCGAATGGGCCGATCTCGGATTGCTGCTTGAACTCGATAGCGTCGCCGCGCAAGGCAATTGGCAGAAGCTGCTGTTTCCAACCGTGTGGTCGCTGCTGAACAACCACGGCCACGTCGTCGCGGCGCCGCTCGGCATCCATCGCATCAACAATCTCTATTACAACATTGCCGTATTCAACCGCCTCGGCCTGAGCGTGCCGCGCAGCTGGGACGAGTTCGACAAGGTCGCACTCAAGCTGAAGCAGGCCGGCATCGTTCCGCTGGCGCAGAGCAGCGAATCGTGGCAGGTGGCGACGCTGTTCGAAACGCTGGTCCTGTCCGAAGGCGGCCCAGGATATTACCGTCAATTGTTTGTCGATCTGAGCCCGCGTGCGTTTACCGACGCACGCTTGCTGCGCGCGCTGAAACGCCTGCGTGAACTGAAACCGCTCATGCAGTTGCCGGTGAAGGAGCGGCCATGGACCGAAGTGGCGCGCCAGCTGGCTGACGGCGAGGCGGGCATGTTCATCATGGGCGACTGGGCCAAGGGCGACTTCAACGCCTGGGGCCTGAGCGTCGACCAGCAATTCGGTTGCGCCGCCGTACCGGGCACGGCGGACTATCACCTGTACAGCATCGATACCCTGGCGATGTTCGCCGACGACTATTCACACCAGCCGGCGCAGGAAGTGCTGGCGCAGATTGCGATGTCGCCTGCGGTGCAATCCGACTACAATAAATTCAAGGGCGCCATCCCGGTCTGGCGTTCGCCGGACACCAGCAAGATGGACAGTTGTGCGCAGAATTCCTGGCGCGCGTTCAGCAAGGGCCCGGCTTACCTCGCGCCCAGCCTGGTGCATCGCATGGCCACTGATGAAACCACCAAGGACGCCATCGTGGCCGAGCTGCGGCGCTTCTTCGTCGATGACCAGATCAGCGAAGCCGAAGTGCAGCGACGGCTTGCATCGATCGCCAGGGCGCTTTCGAGAACCGGAAAAGTAGAGTAGAGATTACCGTAATGACCCGCAAAATCCTCATCGTCGACGACGACCAGAAAACCCGGACTCTCCTCAAGACCTATCTGGAGAAGAACCAGTACGAAGTACGCCTGGCGCACAACGGCGAAGCCTTCCTTGCCGAATTCCAGCGCTACGCCGACGAGCTGTCGCTGGTGATCCTCGACGTCATGCTGCCGGATACCGACGGCTTCGCCTTGTGCAAGATCGTGCGGCGCAAATCGAATGTGCCGATCATCATGCTCACCGCGAGCTCCGACGAAACCGACCGCGTGGTCGGACTCGAGTTGGGTGCCGACGATTACATCGCCAAACCGTACAGTCCGCGCGAACTGCTGGCGCGCATCAAGGCGATCCATCGGCGCACCGGCATCGACAACGCCGCCGCGCCGCGCTTCTACCGTTTCGTCGGCTTCACGCTGGACACGGTGGAACGCACCTTGCTCGACAGTGCAGGGCAGGTCGTGGCGCTGACCGGGATGGATTACCAGTTGCTGAAGTACTTTGTCGAGCATCCCGGCGACGTGCTGGACCGCAACGTGCTCAGCGAAGAAACCCGCGGTCGCGATGCCGGACCGCTGGATCGCTCACTTGATGTGCAAATCAGCAAACTGCGCCTGCGCCTGAGCGACGACGGCAAGCAGCCGCACCTGATCAAGACGGTGCGCGGCGCCGGCTATGTGTTCTCGGCCGACGTTACTGCGACTGCGGCCTGATCGTGTCGGGATTGCGGTTGTTTCTGGCCAGGGTAGGCAGTGGCCGCTCCTCCGTTGCGGTCACGCGCCTGCTCGACCGGGTGCTGCCGAATTCGCTGCTGGGACGCTTGTCGGTGGTGATGATTTTCGGCGTGCTGGTGACGCAACTGGCTGGCGGATTGATCTGGGCCGCGCAGCTGCGCACCAAATCCGAGGCGGAGACGCGTGTCGCGGCGCAGCATCTGGCGCACAGCGCATCCGGCGCGATCCGTTACTTCATGACGCTGCCCGCCAATTACCGGCCGATCATGATCCAGCAATTGCGCGAAATGGGCGGCACGCGCTTCTTCATCAACGCCAACAGCGCGCTCGTGCCGATACCGCCGATCGCGCCCAATTCGCTGGCCGATATCGCCACCGAAGCCGCGACGGAAACGCTGAAATCGGACCTGGCCTTCTTGCCGGAATTCCACCTGAGCTTCGCCTGGCCCGACAACCTGCCGGTGTCCGATGACGGGCTCAAGATCGGCGACTTGCCTGACAGCTGGGTGCAGCACATCCTGCTGATCAAGCCCAATCCGGCGCCGGTGCTGGTGATCCAGACCCAGATCGAGTCCGGCAAGTGGCTGTACCTGGCGGCGCTGATGCCCAATCCGTATTTCCTGGACAGCAGCAATCCCTTGTCGCTGGATCGCGTGGTCTTGCAGGGGCTGTCACTGGCGGCCATCCTGTTGCTGACGATTCTGGTGGTGCGCTGGACCACGCGGCCGCTGGCGGCGCTGTCGGATGCGGCCGAAGCCTTCGGCAAGGGCGAGACCGTGCCGGAGTTGCCGGAGACCGGCAGCCGTGAATTCGTCAAGACCGCGCGCGCCTTCAGCGGCATGCGCGAACGCATCAAGCGTTACCTGGAAGACCGCGAGCGCCTGTTCGTGTCGATCTCGCATGACCTGCGCACGCCGATCACGCGGCTCAAGCTGCGCACCGAGCTGCTCGATGACGACGACATGCGCACCGAGTTCCACGATGACCTCGATGAACTCGACATGATGGTCAAGGGCGCACTGCAATCGGTGAAAGACAGCGACATCCATGAAAACCGCACCGAAGTCCGGCTTGATGCGCTGGTGGCGCGCATGATCCGCGACGCCAGCATGGCCGGGCACGAGGTGGCGTTCGAGCCGTCCGGCGTCAACGTCATGGCCAAGCCGCTGGCCCTCAAACGGGCCATCGGCAACTTGTTCGACAACGCGCTGCACTACGGTGAAAAAGTGGAAATCGCGATCCGCCAGTCGCAGGCGCTGGAAGGCGACATGGTCGAAATCGAAATTCGCGACCACGGCCCTGGCGTACCCGAAGACGCGATGGGCAGCCTGTTCCAGCCGTATGTCCGGCTGGAACACGGGCGCAGCGCCAACAGCGGCGGCATGGGCCTTGGACTGGGAATTGCCCGCAATATCGTGCAGGCGCACGGCGGCGAACTGCTGTTGCGCAATCATCCCCAGGGAGGCTTGATCGCGACCATCATTGTTCCGGCGCACTGAACTCGGATAGGGCGGCGCAGTCGAAAAAGGGACCGAAATTGGCGTTCCTCGCAAAACCGGCTGAAATAATTCTCATACCCGACTACAATGAGGGTTGATTAAATATCATCCTAGTTAGTATCTCGTTGTACACCATCGAATGAACCAGACCGTTCGCAACGACCATCAGCTTGAACGACAAGCGGACCGCCAAAAAGATCATGCGGTGATCCTTTTGCACGGGCTATGCGGCTCCAGCCTGGAACTGGGCACCATCCCCAAGGCCCTCAAGAAGGCCAACTGCACCGTGGTCGAGATGCAGATCCCGAACTATTCCGCCTCAATGACCGATCCGCGTGTCACGCCCAACTGGATGGACTGGTGCGCCATGGTCGAGAGCAAGGTGGTCAAGCTCAAGGAAGAGCACAAGACCGTTTCGCTGTGCGGCCTCAGCATGGGCGCGACCCTGGCGCTGGCGGTGGCCAGCTTCAGCAAGGAAATCCTCAGCGTGGTGCTGCTGTCGCCGGTGTTGCGTTATGACGGCTGGTCGATTCCCTGGTACCACCGGTTGATGAACGTGCCGTACACCCTCGGGTATCGCAACTGGACCTACAAGGAAAGCGATCCTTACGGCATCAAGAATTTTGAAATGCGCCGGCGCGTGGCGGCGGCGCTGAAGAAGGATGGCGTGGCGGCGGTCGGCGCAGCGGCAATTCCTGCGCGCCATCTGTGGGCGGCGCAAAAGCTGATGGCCTATGTAAGACAGTCGTTGTCGCAGGTGCGCGCCAGCACGCTGGTGATCCATTCCATTGACGACGAGACGGCGGCGCCACGCAATGCCGAAATGATCCTGGCCAACATCAACGCCGAAGTGCGCAAGGTGATTTGGCTGGGCGACTGCTACCATATCATCACCGTCGACAATGAACGCGAGATCGTGACCAACGAAGCGGCCCAGTTCATCCGGCGCAACATCGAGATGCACAGCAACGACATTTCGCTGAAATACCTGTTGCACAACTCGCCGCTGAAAGATCGCCGCTGACCGGCGGTGCAGAGAATCTTCCATGAGCATCATCAAACTCAGAAATTCCAAGCGCTGGAAAAACGGCGGCTTCTATCCCATCCTGATCTGCCTGTGCGGCTTCGTGGTGGCGTTCATCTTGCGCTATGTGCTCAGTTCAGTGGTCGATGAGTCGATGTCGATGCTGTTCTTCGCCATCAACTGCATCATCATGAGCTATTTCTTCGGCTATGTGTATTCCTTCGGATTGCTGGTGCTGGCGATCCCGACGGCGCTGTATTTCTTCCGCAAACCGTATTACATGATGGACGGCCTGGGCAGCAAGGATGTGTTCCTGATCGTGGTCTACGGCAGCATCGTGATGCTGGCCGCCATCATCATCGAATGGTTGCAGCGCGAGCGCTATTCGGCAGTACTGCAGCAGCGCGTATCGGAAACCCGCTACCAGATGCTGATCGAGTCCGACCAGGCGCGCCGGGCCGAATATGCAGAACATTTCGCCGCCGTGAGCAAGCGCCAGACCGAAGAGTCGGCGGCGCCGGCCTCGTCCGACTCGGCGCCGTTGCGGAGCTAGTTCGGCAACAGCTTGCGCAGCGTCGCCACGGTGTAGTCGATTTCGGCTTCGGTGGTGTAGCGGCCCAGTGAAAACCGGATTGCGCTGCGCGCCAGCGCCGCCGACCGGCCCAATGCCGTCAATACATAAGACGGCGCCGCATTCGCCGAATTGCAAGCCGATCCGGCCGACACTGCAATATCCAGAAGTTGTCCCGCCACCGACATTTCCCCGCCGACGTCGAAGCTCACATTGAGGTTGTGCGGAATGCGCGCCGTTGCGGAGCCGTTCAGCACCACGCCGGGCAAATCTTTCAATCCATCCCATAAGCGGTCGCGCAGCACCCGATGCGTGCGGCTTCGGTTTCCTGCAGGCTTGCCGCCAGTGCAAAGGCTTCGCCCATGCCAACGATCTGGTGCGTCGGCAACGTGCCTGAACGCATACCGTTTTCATGACCTCCGCCGTCGATCTGCGCTTCCAGCCGGAGTGCCGGATTGTGGCGCACGAACAGGGCGCCGATGCCTTTCGGCCCGTAGATCTTGTGGGCGCTGAACGACATCAGGTCCACCTTGAGCGTGGCCAGGTCGATGGTAATCTTGCCGACCGCCTGCACCGCATCGACGTGGAAGAGAATCTCGCGTGCGGCACAGATTTCGCCCAGTTCCCCGATCGGCTGGATCACGCCGATTTCGTTGTTGACCATCATGACCGACGCCAGGATGGTATCCGGACGCAGTGCCTCCTCGAATTGCTCGACGGTGATCAGGCCATCGGCCTGCGGCTGCAAAAAGGTGACGTCGAAGCCGGCGCGCTCCAGCGTATGCATGGTGTCCAGCACCGCCTTGTGCTCGGTGCTGACGGTGATCAGGTGCTTGCCGCGTCCGGCTGCCCGCAGCGCATGGGCGGCGCTTTTCAACGCCAGGTTGTTCGATTCGGTGGCGCCCGAGGTCCAGACGATCTCGCTTGCCTTTGCGCCGACCAGCATGGCGACCTGCTTGCGCGCCTTCTCCACGGCAGCCTTGGCCTCCCAGCCGAATGAATGGGAACTGCTGGCCGGATTGCCGAATTTTTCCGTCAGGTAGGCAACCATGCGGGTGGCCACCAGCGGATCCACCGGCGTCGTCGCCGAATAATCCAGATAGATAGGGAATTGCAGCGGCGTCTGGTGGGGAGCGGCAATCGAGATACAGGCTGAGGGAGCGGTCATGGCGATGAATCCGTTGAGAGATGCGCTTACGGTACGATGAAATCAATAGATGAAAAACGAATATAAAATAATTTCATTATTCGATTATGTAATTTAAGGTGCCGAGGCCGGCCGTAGCGGAATTGCAAGGCGAAGGCCGGCTTGAAACTCCTTAAGCTGATTTTCGTATTAACTTATGCAAAATGATTATACTTAATCAGAATAAATGTCTGCTTATAATTCGAAAATAATATAACTCATCATAGTATGGACTTAAATCAACTGGAAGCCTTTTCCGCAGTGATGACCATCGGCAGCGTGACCGGCGCCGGGCGCAGCCTCGGCCGCTCGCAGCCAGCCGTCAGCAAGGCGCTCCAGGATCTGGAAGGTGAACTCGGCTACGCCTTGTTCGACCGCAACGGCCCGCGCGTGACGCCGACCGACAAGGCATTCCTGTTGTATGAAGAAGTGGAGCGCTCGCTGGTCGGCCTGCGCACTATCCGCGAACGCGCGCTGGAAATCGGCCGCGAAGAACTCCAGCCTATCCATCTGGTGGCGACACCCGCGCTGGCGTCGACAATTGCGCCTGCCGCGCTCAAGCTGATCGAAAAGAATGGGTTGCCCGAACATATCCATCTGCGCAGCGCCTCAGCCGAACAGGTCGTGCATTCGGTGTTGCATCGCACGGTGAGCCTCGGCCTGACCAGCTTGCCGGTTGCGCATCGCGGCCTCGATCTGCACTGGATTGGTCAGGCGCCCTGCGTGGCGGTACTGCGCGCAGACAGTCCGCTGGCCAAGCTGGATGTGGTCACCGTCGACGCCTTGCGTAGCGAGCGTGTCATCACCATGTCCAACCGCTATCGCCTGCGCCAGCGCATCGACATGGCGCTGGCGCAGGACAAGCCGCTCGACGTCGCCATCGAAACCAATACCTCCTTCAACGCCGTCATGGCAGCGCATGCCGGTCTGGGAGTGGCGCTGGTCGAACCGATGACCGCGCTGGGCATGCCCATCGAAGGCCTGGCCGTGCGGCCGCTCTCGGTCAATATCCCGTTTTACTTCGGTGTGGTCACACCGTTCGGCAAGCCGGTGGACGCCGTCACCCAGGCGCTGATCGTGGCCATTGAGACGGCGGCGCGCAATATCCTGCACGGTTTCGTCCGACGCGACGCCGGCGACCACGACGACTTGCTGTAGACAGCACCATGAACAACGAGAGCGCAAGAACACCACCAGTCAACATGCAGACATATCATTCAAATCCAGCGGTATCCACACGGGAAGGGCGTGCATCATGAGTGAAGCGACGACCTCGGCAGCAAGCGGACTGGCCGCGCTGGAAGCGCGCCTGCGGCAGGACCTGGCCTGGCTGGAACTGCCGGCAAAATCCTGGGTTCCCCCTAAGACGGTGGACAACCAGCCGGTGCTCGATGTGGCCGTCATCGGCGGCGGCCAGGCCGGCATGGCGGCGGCAGTGTCGCTGCTGCACCTGGGCATCAACGCCGTGATTTACGATCAGTCGCCGGCCGGCTTCGAAGGTCCGTGGGCGACCACGGCGCGCATGGAAACCTTGCGTTCTCCGAAGAAGCTCACCGGCCCGGCGCTCGGCTTTGCCGCGCTGACTTTCCGCGCCTGGTTCGAGGCGCAATTCGGGCTGGACGCCTGGGAAGCGCTGGACAAGATCCCGCGCCTGCAGTGGATGGACTACCTGCGCTGGTATCGCAAGGTGATGGATCTCGATATACGCAACGACCATCGCATGGAACTGATCCGGCCGCGCGCCGACGGCTTGGTGGAACTGCACATCACCTCACCATCCGGCAAGTCGGTGGTGCTGGCTCGCCGCGTGGTGCTCGCCACCGGCCGCGACGGCCTTGGCGGCGCCCTGGTGCCGCCGCTGGCTGACAGCCTGCCGCGCGCCCTGTGGGCGCATTCGTCGGACGACATGGATTACGGCAAGCTGACCGGAAAACGCGTCGGCATCATCGGCGCCGGTTCGTCGGCCATGGACAGTGCGGGAACGGCATTGGAGGCGGGCGCCGAACGCGTCGACATCCTGATCCGCCGCACCGAACTGCCGCGCGTCAACAAGGGCAAGGGCTCGGGAAATCCCGGCCTGACCAGCGGTCATGTGAATCTTCCGGACGAGTGGAAATGGCGCATCCGCCACTACGTCAACGTCCAACAAATTCCGCCGCCGAGCGGCAGCGTGCAGCGCGTGTCGAAGTTTGCCAATGCGCGTTTCATTTTCGGCGCGCCCATCGAGCGGGTGGATGTCATCGCCGGCAAAGAGAGCGACAGCCTGCGCGTGCGCACGCCGCGCGGCGTATTCGATCTGGACTTCCTGATCTTCTCCACCGGTTTCCGCGTGGACTGGAGCGCGCGTCCCGAGTTCGCAGTGATCGCGCCGCATATCCGCAGCTGGCGCGCACGTTACATGCCGCCGCCCGGTGATGAAGATGCGGAACTGTCCGATTCGCCCGACCTCGGCCGTGCTTTCGAATTCCAGCAAAAGCAGCCGGGCGGCTTGCCCGGGCTTGAGCGCATCCATTGCTTCTGCTATCCGGCCACCATCACCCACGGCACGCTGTCGGGTGATATTCCCGCCATCAGTGAAGGCGCGCAGCGCCTGGCGCAAGGCATCGCGTCGCTGCTTTACGGGGAAGACGTCGAGGTCCACTACCGTAACCTGCAGGCCTACGCCGAACCGGAACTGATCGGCGACGAATGGACGCCATCCGAGCCGACCGCTGAAGAACGCGAAGGGCTGAAGCGATGAGCGGCGCGATTGTGCGCAGCGTCTTGCAAGCGCTGGCGGTGTTGTTGCTGATGACGGTGATCGTGTTCTTCGGCCTGCACATGATCGGCAATCCGGTGGATACCCTGATCGGCCCCGATGTCGACCAGGTCGATCGCCTGCGCATCATCAAGGAACTCGGCCTGGACCAGCCGATCTGGCGCCAGTACCTGGCCTTCCTCAACGGCGCGCTGCACGGCAACCTCGGTAAAAGCTTCGTCTACAACGAGCCGGCCATCAAGCTTATCTTCCTGCGCCTGCCGGCGACGCTGGAGCTGGCCTTTGCCGCACTGATTCTGGCGGTGCTGATCGGGATCCCGCTCGGCCTGCTGGCCGGCCTGTTTCCGGAAACCGTTTTCTCGCGCATGATCATGACCGGCAGCATCCTCGGCTTTTCGCTGCCGACCTTCTGGATCGGCCTGATGCTGATCATGGCCTTCAGCGTGTCGCTGGGCTGGCTGCCGTCGGGCGGGCGCGGCGAGACGGCCGGCCTGTTCGGCGTGCAATGGTCGTGGCTGACGGTTGACGGCCTGCGCCACCTGATCCTGCCGGCGCTCAACCTGTCGCTGTTCAAGATATCGCTGGTGATCCGCCTCACGCGCGCCAATGTGCGCGAAGTGCTGCCGATGGATTTCGTCAAGTTCGCACGCGCCAAAGGGCTGACGCCATTGCGCGTGGTGCTGATGTACGTGCTGCGCAATACGCTGATCCCACTGGTGACGGTCCTCGGGCTGGAGTTCGGTTCGACCATCGCGTTCGCGGTGGTGACCGAAAGCATCTTCGCCTGGCCCGGCGCGGGCAAGCTGATTCTCGACAGTATCAATGCGCTGGATCGGCCGGTGATCGTGGCGTACATGATGGTGATCGTGTGCCTGTTCGTCACGCTCAACCTGATCGTCGACGTCCTCTATAAAGTGCTGGACCCGCGCGTGCGGGTGGAGGTGGCGGCATGAGCGAAGTATCTGTCAACAAAACAACGCCGATGACGCAGCAGGAAGTACGCGCCAAGGTAGCCGCCTTGTCAGCCTTCCAGACGCCGCGCCGCGAATCGCCGTGGCGCGCGGTCTTGCGCGGCTTCCTCGCTTCACGGACCGCGATGTTCGGCCTCGCCGTCGCTGCGCTGCTGATGATCGCCGCGGTGGCCGCGCCGTGGCTGACGCCGCAAAACCCCTACGACCTGATGCAGCTGGATGTGCTCGACGCACGCCTGCCGCCGGGTACTGCCAACGGACTCGGCACTTATACCTACTGGCTTGGCACGGACGGGCAAGGGCGCGATCTGTACTCCGGCATCCTGTACGGCTTGCGCATCAGCGTCGGCATCGGCGTCGGTTCGGCCTTGTTGGCCGGCGTGATCGGCACGCTGGTCGGGTTGCTGGCAGCGTACGCCGGCGGCAAGGTCGATACGCTGCTGATGCGCTTGGCCGACCTGGTGCTGTCGTTCCCGTCGATCCTGGTGTCGATGCTGATCCTGGCTTATCTGGGCAAGGGTTTCTTCAACGTCATGGCGACGCTGGTGGTGCTGGAGTGGGCCTACTACGCCCGCACCGCGCGCGGCCAGGCGCTGGTCGAGCGGCAGAAGGAATATGTCGAAGCCGCGCGCGGTCTGGGCGTCTCGGGCTGGCGCATCATGGTGCGCCACATCCTGCCGAACTGCCTGCCGCCGCTGCTTGTCATCGGGATGCTGCAGATTGCGCGTGCGATTACGCTGGAGGCGACCTTGAGTTTCCTCGGCCTGGGCGTGCCGGTCACCGAGCCGTCACTGGGCCTGCTGATTTCCAATGGCTATCAATACTTGCTGTCCGGCGAATACTGGATCAGCTTCTATCCCGGCGTCGCGCTGGTGGTCGTGATCGTGGCGATCAACATGGTCGGCGATCGCCTGCGTGACGTCATGAATCCAAGGTGGCAGAAATGAGTGCATCCAGTTCCGCGCCGACCCTTGAAGTACGCAATCTGCGTACGCATTTTTTTACACCGGACGGTGTGTTGCCGGCGGTTGACGACGTCTCGCTGACGCTCGAGCGCGGCCGCATCCTCGGCCTGGTCGGCGAATCCGGCTCGGGCAAGACCGTGACCGGCTTTTCGATACTTGGTTTGCTGGATGCGCCCGGCCGCATCATCGGCGGACAGATATTGTTCAAAGGCCAGGACCTCGTGACACTGGACAAGAAGTCCCTGCGCAGCCTGCAGGGCAATCGCATTGCGATGATCTTCCAGGATCCGATGATGACGCTGAATCCGGTCCTGCGCGTGGAAGCGCAGATGATCGACGCCGTGCTCGCGCACAGCAAGGTCAGCCGCGAACAGGCGCGTGAACTGGCGCGCGATACGCTGGGATTGATGGGTATCGCCAGTCCGGACGAACGGCTGCGTGCCTATCCGCATCAGCTGTCGGGCGGCATGCGCCAGCGCGTGGCGATTGCGATCGCCATGCTGCACAAGCCCGACCTGATCATCGCTGATGAGCCGACTACCGCGCTGGACGTGACCATCCAGGCGCAGATCTTGTCGGAGGTGCAAAAGCTGGCGCGCCAGCACGGCACCGCGCTGATATGGATTACGCACGATCTGTCGGTGGTGGCAGGGCTGGCGGACGACATTGCCGTGATGTATTCCGGCCGCATCGTCGAACAAGGCACGGTCGCCGAGGTGCTCGACCGGCCGCAGCATCCTTACACGCAAGGCCTGATCGGCAGCCTGCCGGGCAACAATCGGCGCGGCCAGCGACTGCGCCAGATTCCCGGCCTGACGCCGAACCTGTTGCACCTGCCGCCGACCTGCGCGTTCGCCGCGCGCTGCGAGCGGGTCAGCGAACAATGCCTGACGCGTCCGGATATCACCGAGCCCTTGCCGGGCCATCTGGTGCGCTGCTTCCATCCGGCCAGCCAGACTGAAACAGCGGAGTTGAAGCATGGATGAGTCAAGCACAAGCAGCGTCCCGCTGATCGATGCACGCGGCATCGTCAAGCGTTTCGGCGAGCGCAAGCCGCGGCCGTTCGAGCGGCAGCTGACGGCGCGCGGCTGGATGCGTCCCGCTGCCGTGACGCAGGCGCTCGACAACGTCGACCTGCATGTGATGCCGGGAGAAGTGGTCGGTCTGGTCGGTGAATCCGGCTGCGGCAAGTCTACCCTCGGCCGCATCGTCAGCGGCCTGCTGGCGCCATCGGCGGGCGAGGTGCTGGTCGATGGCGTCGATCGCAAGGACTTCAGCGCACAAGACGTCCAGGCGGCGCGGCGCAAGGTGCAGATGATTTTCCAGAATCCCTACGCCAGCCTCAATCCACGCCTGCGCGTCGACCAGATCGTCGGCGAAGCGGCGCTGATCCACGGCATGACCGACAAGGCCGGCCTCGATGATTATGTCAGCGCGCAGTTGCTGCGCGCCGGGCTCGATCCGGAATTGCGCGACCGCTATCCGCACCAGTTCAGCGGCGGCCAACGTCAGCGCATCGGCATTGCGCGCGCTTTGGCGGTGCAGCCGGCAATGCTGGTCTGCGACGAGGCGGTGGCGGCGCTGGACGTATCGATCCAGGCGCAGATCCTCAATCTGTTTTCCGATCTGCGCGAGCAACTCGGGCTGACCTATCTGTTCATCAGCCACGACCTTGGCGTGGTAGAGCATGTGTCGGACCGCGTGGTCATCATGTACCTGGGCCGCATCGTCGAAAGCGCCGCGGTCGATGAACTGTTCGCCCAGCCGAATCATCCGTACACCCAGGCATTGCTGGCCGAAGTGCCGCGCCTGCAGGCGCGCAACAAGTCTTTCACGGCGATCAAGGGCGAAATCCCGAGCCCGCTCAACCCGCCGTCGGGCTGCCATTTCAACCCGCGCTGCCCGCATGCGATGCCGCGTTGCCGTGCCGAGGTTCCTGCGCTCAAGGAAGTCGCGCCGGGTCATCTGAGCGCCTGTCATTTGAACGACCAGTAATATTTAGAAACGCAGTTTTATCCCACCCCAACCGAGGATGATGAACATGAAGAAAACCGTACTTTCCAGCCTCCTGGCCGTCGCACTGCTGGGCTTCGGCTCCGCCGGCGCGCAGACCCTGAACATCGCGTTCGCCGATCCGCTGTCGTCGCTGGATCCGCAGCTCAACAACCATGCCGGCGACCGTTCCGTCGACCTGCATTTCTGGGACCTGCTGGTCGAAAACAACTACAACAAGTTGCAACCCGGCCTGGCCGTCAGCTGGAAGAACATCGACGCCAAGACCTGGGAGTTCAAGCTGCGCCCCAACGTCAAGTGGCAGGACGGCAAGCCGTTCACCGCCGAGGACGTGATCTTATCGTACCAGCGCGCACGCGCGGTGCCGGGCAGCGTGGCGACCTTCGCCGGCTACCTGCGCACGGTGGAGTCGGTCACCGCCAAGGATCCGCTGACGCTGGTCATCAAGACCAATATCGCCAACCCCGACCTGCCGCTGAACCTGGCTTCGGTGCACATCGTCAGCAAGCACGTGGGTGAAAAATCGCAGACCGAGAACTACAACAGCGGCGCCGCCATGGTCGGCAGCGGTCCGTACAAATACGTCTCCTACACGCCGGGCGACCGTGTCGTGATGGAACGTAACAACGACTACTGGGGCCAGAAGCAACTCTGGGAAAAGGTCAACTACCGCTACATCAACAACGCCGCCGCGCGCACTGCAGCCTTGCTGTCGGGCGACGTCGACGTGATCGACAAGGTCTCGGTGTCCGACCTGGCCAAGCTCAAGCAATCGCCGAACGTCAAGGTGTTCCCGTACAACGGCTTGCGCGTGCTGCTGCTGCAACCGACTTTCCATGAAGGTCCGAGCCAGTACATCACCGACAATGCCGGCAAGCAGCTCGACAAGAACCCGTTGCTGGACGCACGCGTGCGCAAGGCCTTGTCGCTGGCGATCAACCGCAAGGCGCTGGTCGACCGCATCCTGCAAGGCGCGGCGACCGAAGCTAACCAATGGATGCCGGCCGATACCTTCGGCTACAACCCGGATATCAAGAACATCCCGAACGACGTCAACCAGGCAAAGAAGCTGTTGGCCGACGCCGGTTTCCCGCAGGGCTTCAAGCTGACCATCCACGTGCCGAACGATCGCTATCCGCAAGCACCGGAGACCATGCAGGCCGTGGCGCAGTTCTGGACCCGCATCGGCGTGAAGACACAAGTGGAAGTGCTGCCGTGGGCTTCGTATTCGGCGCGCGCCAACAAGAACGAGTTTGCCGTCAGCGTGCTGGCATGGGGCAACGGCACCGGCGAAGCGAGCTATGCGCTGGTCAACGTGCTGGCAACCGTCGACAGCAAGAAGGGCCTGGGCGCCTCCAACTGGAATCACTACAGCAACCCGGCCATCGACAAGGCGCTGGCTGATTCGACCGCCGAGTTCGACGCCGCCAAGCGTGAGGCGATCCTGCGCAACGCCGCCCAGATCGTTTCTGACGACGCCGGCATCATCCCGCTGTATCACTATCAAAACATCTGGGCCGCCAAGAAGGGCCTGAAGGTGACGCCGGCCAGCAGCGACCGCACCACCGCGATGATGGTGACGCAGGACAAGAAGTAAGCTCTGTCGGAGGAGGTCGATATGTCCACGCTCAACATCACCGTCAGTCCCGCCGACGACCTGATCGACGTGCCGCGCCGCATCGTCGTCAGCGGCGCGCAGCCGGGCGAGCTGGTGCAGGTTGCCAGCCGCACCGTACGCGCCGGCGCCGTCTGGCGCAGCAGTGCGCGCTTCGTGGCGGATGCCGCGGGTCATGTCGACCTGACGCTGGCGCCGGCATTGGAGGGCGAGAGCGACTATCAGGGCATTTCAGCGATGGGCCTGCTGTGGTCGCAGGCGCCGGAACAGCCGGGCAAG
>Ga0207695_10000898_pt1 | contig 53664 bp, 47 predicted proteins | sample KBSC54metaG_FD_184354 | JGI IMG/M metagenome (GOLD analysis project Ga0207695, IMG submission 184354) | Corn rhizosphere microbial communities from Kellogg Biological Station, Michigan, USA - KBS C5-4 metaG (SPAdes) (version 2) | ecosystem: Host-associated > Plants > Roots > Rhizosphere > Soil...
ACGGCGCTGCTCGCGTGTTCATGCAGCCGGCTTCCGAAGGTACCGGCGTCATCGCCGGCGGCGCGATGCGCGCTGTGCTGGAAGTGGTCGGCGTCAAGAACGTTTTGGCCAAGGCCGTCGGTTCGCGCAACCCGATCAATCTGGTTCGCGCCACCATCAAGGGTCTCCAGGCCGTCGCCTCGCCGAAGCAGATCGCTGCCAAGCGTGGCAAGACCGTGGAAGAGGTGCTGGGCAATGGCTAACAATGACAAGACCGTTCGCGTTCGCCTGGTCAAGGGCCTGCGCGGTGTGCAGAGCCGTCATCGCCTGAGCGTGAAGGCGCTCGGCCTGAACAAGCTCAACGACGTCCGTGAATTGAAGGATAGCCCGCAGGTGCGTGGCTTGATCAACACGGTCTATTACCTCGTGCGGGTTGAGGAGTAAGCATCATGCGTCTTAACGACATCAAGCCGGCCGCCGGTTCGCGCAAGACGCGTCTTCGCGTCGGTCGCGGTATCGGTTCGGGTCTGGGCAAGACCGCCGGTCGCGGTCACAAGGGTCAGCACGCTCGCGCGGGCGGTACCCATAAGTACGGTTTCGAAGGCGGTCAGATGCCGCTGCAGCGCCGCCTGCCGAAGGTCGGTTTCCGCTCGCTGAAGAAGGCCGAGAGCCAGGAAGTTTTCCTGTATCAGCTGGCTAACCTGAAGGTGGACGAGATCAATCCGGTCGTTCTGCACCAGGCGGGTCTGATCGACAGCCGCGCAAAGAAGGTCAAGGTCGTCGCCAAGGGCGAGATCGGCCGCGCGGTGAAGTTGATCGGCGTTCTGGCAACGGCCGGCGCCAAGGCAGCTATTGAAGCTGCCGGCGGCAGCGTGGAGTAATCACGTGGCGGCTGCCCAGGGCTCATCGCTCGGATCGCTCGGTAAGCTGACGGAACTGCGTCAGCGCATCTTCTTTGTGCTTGGTGCGCTGATCGTCTTCCGTCTTGGTTCGTTCATTCCGGTGCCGGGCGTCAATCCCGAGGCCATGACGAACCTGATCGAACAGGGCGGCGGCCTGCTGAACATGTTCAACATGTTCTCGGGCGGTTCGCTGGCACGTTTCTCGGTGTTCGCACTGGGCGTCGTGCCTTACATTTCGGCGTCGATCGTGGTGCAGATGATGGGTTCGGTCATCCCGAGCCTGCAGGCACTGCGTAAAGAGGGTGAGTCGGGTCGTCGAAAGATGACCATGTACACGCGCTTCGGCACGGTGGGCCTGGCGGCCTTCCAGGCGTTCGGCATTGCGGTTGCCTTGCAGAAGCAGGTCGCCCAGGGCGGAGCGCCGGTGGTCTACACGCCAGGGTTTGGCTTCATTATGGCGTCGATCGTCGGCCTTACCGCCGGCACGATGTTCCTGATGTGGCTAGGTGAGCAGATCACCGAGCGGGGTATCGGTAACGGTATTTCGCTGCTGATCTTCGCCGGTATCGTGGCGGGTCTGCCGGGTGCGGTTGCGCACACGCTGACCATGGCCAATAACGGCGAACTCTCGGTGCTGCGCCTGATCATGGTGATCGCGCTGATTCTCGCGGTAACCGCCTTCGTGGTGTTCATGGAGCGCGCCCAACGGCGCATTACCGTGAACTACGCGCGGCGATCCGGCGGGCAGCGGGCCTACATGAACCAGACCTCGCACCTGCCGCTGAAGATCAATATGGCGGGCGTCATTCCGCCGATCTTCGCGTCGAGCCTGCTGATGTTCCCGACCACCGCGGCAACGTGGTTCGGTCAGGGTCATCAGGCGCGCTGGTTGCAGGATCTGGTCCAGGCCTTGGCCCCGGGCGAGCCTTTGCACGACATTTTGTTCGCGGTGCTGGTGATCACGTTTGCCTTCTTCTATACGGCAATCGTGTTCAACTCCCAGGAAACGGCGGACAACTTGAAGCGTTCGGGTGCATTGATTCCGGGTATCCGCCCGGGCCATGCGACGGCTAACTACATCGATGGCGTGATGACCCGGCTTACCGGTATCGGAGCGATCTATCTGGTGCTGGTCTGCCTGGTCCCGACGTTTATGCAGAATCTTTGGCATGTTCCTTTCTACTTCGGCGGCACCTCTCTGCTGATCGTGGTGGTTGTGGTGATGGACTTCACTGCTCAGGTGCAGGCGCACCTGGTCAGTCACCAATACGAAAGTCTGCTCAAGAAGGCCAATCTCCGCCGCAACTGATGGCTGCTGGGGCGACGGAGTAGGGCTGGAACCGGGGAGCGGCGGCACAGGGTGCCGCAGGGCTTTCCTATAGGGTTAATTCAGGTTAGAATTGCGCGTTTACCGCGCACGAAACGCATCGGAGAAAGTACATCATGGCGCGCATCGCGGGTGTCAATTTGCCGGTCCAGAAGCATGTCTGGGTTGGCCTGCAGAGCATTTATGGTATCGGTCGCAGCCGGGCCAAGAAGGTTTGTGCGGACGCTGGCGTGGTTCCCACCACGGCCATCAAGTCCCTCAGTGAAGGCGAAGTCGAAAAGCTTCGTCACGAAATCGGCAAGTATGTCGTTGAAGGCGATCTGCGCCGCGAGGTGGGTATCGCCATCAAGCGTCTGATGGATCTGGGTTGCTACCGCGGTCTGCGCCACCGCCGTGGCCTGCCGGTGCGCGGCCAGCGCACGCGTACCAACGCACGTACCCGCAAGGGTCCCCGTCGCGCGATCAAGAAGTAACGGATTCCAAACATGGCTAAGTCGGTTAAGACCAAGAAGAAGATCAAGCGCGTTGTCACGGATGCCGTGGCTCACGTGCAGGCCTCCTTCAACAACACCATCGTCACCATTACCGATCGTCAGGGCAACGCTCTGTCGTGGGCTACTGCAGGCGGCGCGGGTTTCCGCGGTTCGCGCAAGTCCACCCCGTTCGCTGCCCAGGTTGCCGCCGAAAAGGCTGGCCGCGCTGCAGGCGATTACGGTGTGAAGACGGTCGAAGTGCGCATCAAGGGCCCGGGTCCGGGTCGTGAGTCCGCTGTGCGTTCGTTGAATGCACTGGGCTACAAGGTGCTCAACATCATCGACGTCACGCCGATTCCGCATAACGGCTGCCGTCCCCCCAAGAAGCGTCGAGTCTAAGGAGCATACCCATGGCCCGTTATCGTGGAGCTACCTGCAAACTCGCCCGTCGTGAGGGTGCAGATCTCAGCCTGAAGAGTCCGGCTCGCGCCATCGACTCCAAGTGCAAACTGGAAAACAAGCCCGGTCAGCATGGCGCCAACAAGCGCATGCGCATGTCCGACTACGCCAACCAGCTGCGTGAAAAGCAGAAGGTCAAGCGTATCTACGGTGTGCTCGAGCGTCAGTTCAGCAACTACTACACCAAGGCGTCCAACCTCAAAGGCAACACGGGTGAGAACCTGCTGCGCCTGCTTGAGAGCCGCCTTGACAATGTCGTCTATCGCATGGGCTTCGCGGTAACCCGCGCCCAGGCTCGTCAGCTGGTCAGCCACAAGGCTGTGCTGGTGAACGGCAAGAAGGTGAACATTCCGTCGTACCAGGTTCGTCCGGGCGATGCGATTGCCTTGACCGAGCGCGCTCGCACTCAGCTGCGCGTACAGGAAGCGGCAACCGTCTTCGACACCATGGACCTGCGTCCGCAGTGGGTCGAAGTCGACTCCAAGAAGTTCGAAGGCACCTTCAAGTCGACGCCGGATCGCGGTGATCTGCCGTCCGACATCAACGAAAGCCTGATCGTCGAGCTTTACTCGAAGTAATCAACCGGAGCTCTGCATGGCAGTTTCGTCAACTAGCGTGCTGCGGCCGCGTGGCCTCAGTGTCGAGCAGCTCGGATCCAACCGCGCCAAAGTGGTGGTCGAGCCTCTCGAACGTGGCTTCGGCCACACTCTGGGCAATGCGTTGCGTCGCGTGCTGCTTTCCTCGATCCCTGGCTCTGCCATCGTCGAGGTAGAAATCGATGGCGTGCTGCACGAGTACACCACTCTGGAAGGTTTGCAGGAGGACGTGATCGAAGTCCTGCTGAACCTCAAGGACGTGGCGATTCGTCAGCATACGGGTGACGAAGTCACCCTGACCTTGGCCAAGAAGGGCAAGGGTGTGGTCACCGCTGGCGACATCGCGGTCGATCACTCGGTAGAAATCATCAATCCTGAGCATGTGATCTGTCACCTGACCAAGGATATTGCCCTCAACATGCGTTTGAAGGTGCGTCGCGGTGTCGGCTATCAGCCGGCCAGCACGCGCCAGCATCCGGATGAAGAGGCTCGCCCGATCGGTCGCCTGCAGCTCGACGCGTCGTTCGCGCCGGTGTTGCGTGTGGCTTACGAAGTGGACGCGGCTCGTGTCGAGCAGCGCACCAACCTCGATAAGCTGGTGCTCGATATCGAAACCAACGGCACCATCGGTGCGGAAGACGCGGTTCGCAAGGCCGCCGAAATCCTCAACGACCAGCTGTCGGTGTTCGGCGACTTCTCGCGTCGCGAAAGCGCGACCGATAAGGCAGAGAAGGGCGGGTTCGATCCGCTGTTGCTCCGCCCGATCGACGACCTGGAGCTGACGGTGCGTTCGGCCAACTGCCTCAAGGCCGAGAGCATCTACTACATCGGCGACCTGGTTCAGAAGACCGAAGTCGAGCTGCTGAAGACCCCGAACCTGGGTAAGAAGTCGCTGACCGAAATCAAGGATGTCCTGGGCGGGCGTGGTCTCGCACTCGGCATGAAGCTTGAAAACTGGCCGCCGCCGGGCTTGTCGCACGGTATGCAGCTGGGCTGATGAATGCGAGGGCGACCGGATGCGGTCGCCCTCGACTTTGCACGACTGGCCTTGGTGCCAGATGATCAACGCGGCCCATAGAGGCCGTGCTCTTATAACAAGGCGTTTTTAGAGCCTTGAATAGCGGGTAACCGCGGGAAGTCGGCTCATAGTGACCGGCTTTTCATAACAACAGACTAGAGAGTAATCGCCATGCGCCACCAGAAATCCGGTCGCAAGCTCAATCGCACGAGCAGCCACCGCGAAGCCATGTTCAAGAACATGGCCGCGTCGCTGATCAAGCACGAGCTGATCCGCACCACCCTTCCCAAAGCGAAGGAACTCCGTCGCGTCGCCGAGCCGCTCATCACGCTCGCCAAGACCGATGGCGTTGCCAACCGCCGTCTCGCTTTCTCGCGTCTGCGCGATAAGCAGGCTGTGGGCAAGCTGTTCGTCGAGCTGGGCCCGCGTTACCGCGAGCGTCCCGGCGGCTACCTGCGCATCCTCAAGTGCGGCTTCCGCGCTGGCGACAATGCGCCGATGGCCTATGTCGAGCTGGTCGATCGTCCGCAGGTCGAAGCGGTTGACGCTGAGTAAGCGTTAGTTACATTTGATTTGATGAAAACCCCGGCCCTGGCCGGGGTTTTTGTTTGTGTGCTCGTCGAGCAATATGTTGAGGGCTTAAAGCCCCCCTCACCCCAACCCTCTCCCCCGGCAAAGCCAGGGGAGAGGGAGCTGAGTTGCGCAGGTGCGGAACATTAAGGCCACCCTGTCAAGCCGCTTCTCTCCTGACCAAGGGAGACGGAGCCAGGTTGTGCAAAATGCGAAACATTGGGGCTACCTCAGTCAGGCTCCCTCTCCCCTGGCTTTGCCGGGGGAGAGGGTTGGGGTGAGGGGGGCTCGTGGGACCCTTTCATCCGACATTCCGGCGAGGCGGAAGCATCGAATCCCACGCGTCGTTTCCTCACGGAACTCAGCGTCGAACCAGCGTTCCATATTCGGAGTATTCACATAGCCACCACAGCCCAAAAAAGCTAAGGTTGCTGCCTCGCAACATCATCTTTCCTGGCCTCCGCACCCATGAATCCTTTTCGCTGGTCGTATCGCACAGTCTGTTTTGTCGGGCTCCTGATCTGTCTCGCCTTGCTTGGTTTTGCGTTGTACGCGGAGCATGTGCTGCATATGGAGCCCTGCCCGTTGTGCATCTTCCAGCGCATCGGCTTCATGGTGATGGCGGTGTTCTTCCTGCTAGGTGGCATTTTTGCGCCGCGCGGGGGCGCCCGCTGGGTGTTTACGACGGGCGCCATCATCGGCGGCCTGGCGGGTCTGGCGGTGGCAGGGCGGCATCTGTGGCTGCAGACGCTACCGGCGGACGAGATCCCCTCCTGCGGCCCCAATCTGGCCTACATGATGAGCACGTTCCCCTTCCACAAAGTGCTCGACATGGTGTTCACGGGTTCGGGCGAGTGCGCGAAAATCGAGCCGATTCTCGGACTGCCGATGCCGGCGTGGACTACGCTCTGGTATGTCGTCCTGATTGTCCTGATTTTGGTTGCGACGTTGCGCAAACGACGTGTTTGAAGGAAGAAAGCCGATGGTTCGCGCTATGAATACGTTCCCCGTTTCCCATCATGAAGCTGCCAACTGGACGCCCGAGAGCTGGCAACAGCGCGTCGCCTTGCAGCAGCCGCTTTACGAGGATGCGTTGGAATTGGCGCAATGCACGGGGCAGCTAGCGACGTTGCCGCCGCTGGTGACATCGTGGGAAGTGCTGGCCTTGAAGCAGGCGTTGGCCGAGGCGCAGGAAGGGAGTCGTTTCCTTCTGCAGGGTGGCGATTGCGCGGAAAGTTTCGCCGACTGCACCAGCCCGATCATTTCCAATCGCCTGAAAGTGCTGCTGCAGATGAGCCTGGTGCTGGTACACGGCTTGAAGAAGCCAGTGCTGCGCGTCGGGCGCTTTGCAGGGCAGTATGCCAAGCCGCGTTCGGCGGATATGGAAACACGCGATGGCGTGACCTTGCCGAGTTTTCGCGGCGATCTGGTCAATGCACCGGAATTCACAGTCGAAGCGCGCCGCGCCGATCCGCAGCGTCTGATCCAGGCGCATGCGCATTCGGCGCTGACGATGAATTTCGTTCGCGCACTGATTGATGGCGGTTTCGCCGATCTGCATCACCCGGAATACTGGGATCTGGCCTGGGTCGAGCATTCGCCGCTCGCTGCCGAATATCGCCGCATGGTCGCCGGTATTGGCGATTCGTTGCGCTTCATGGAAACCCTGGCCGGTCCTATTGCCGGTTTCAGCCGCGTGGATTTCTTCACCTCGCACGAAGCACTGCTATTGCACTACGAGCAGGCGTTGACGCGCCAGGTGCCGCGACATACCGGCTGGTTCAATCTGTCGACCCACTTCCCCTGGATCGGCATGCGTACCGCCGCACTCGATGGCGCGCACACCGAATATTTCCGTGGCATTCGCAATCCGATTGCCGTCAAGGTCGGTCCGTCGGTCAAGCCGGACGATCTGCTGCGTTTGATCGACGTACTCAATCCGGAAGACGAAGCGGGCAGGCTGACGTTGATCCACCGCATGGGTAATGCGCAGATCGCCCAGGCCTTGCCGTCGCTGCTTGAAGCGGTGAAGCGCGCCGGTCGTCGTGTGCTTTGGGTGGCTGACCCCATGCATGGCAATACCGAAAGCACCTCCAACGGCTACAAGACGCGTCGCTTCGACAATATCCGTGGTGAATTGGATCAGGCTTTCGATATTCATGCCGCTGCCGGCACACGCTTGGGTGGTGTGCACCTGGAGCTGACCGGCGAGGATGTCACCGAGTGCATGGGTGGTGCGCGCGATCTGTCCGAGACGGATCTCGACCGCGCTTACAAGTCGATGGTCGATCCGCGCCTCAACTACGAGCAGTCGCTGGAATTGGCGATGCTCATCGTGCGCAAATCGGGCGGCATGGGTTGAAGCGTTGCCTGCGCACGTTAGTGCGCAGGCTTTTCAGCGGCTTCCTTGGCGATGCGCTTTTCCAGATTATCCTGACCTTTGGCTGCATACGCCTTGCATGCCTGCGTATCGATCAGCGGATCGTTGTTTTGCCCCGGTTTGCGCTGCGCGGCACGCGATAGAAAGTCGATGGCATCGGGATGCGGGACGACCAGGATGTCACACGGCAGCGAAGCGATCGTCTTCAGACCTTCGCGGTAATCATCCAGTCGTTCCGGATGAGCCGGGTCGTTGTAGCGATAGCTGTCATTGCTCAGCAAGCTGATGCTGTCCGCGTAGACGATCGACAGGCAGCGCTTGTTCTCGCAGGACGACCACGTCCATGTCGTACTGCCCGGCGTATGTCCCGGCGTGTAATGCGCCTGCACGGCGAGCGGGCCGATGTGCACGGTTTCGTTGTCCGCCACGCTGCGCACGTTCGCGACCTTGGGATACGGTGCCGCCTCGCCATGCTGCGGATCGTCCGGATCGTTACCGCCAAGCATGAGAGCCTTGGCGCCTTTCGCACTGGCGGCGACCTGTGCGCCGCTATCGCGCGCGATAGCCGCAATCGCTCCGGCATGGTCGGGATGCGCATGCGAGTTGAGAATCAGCTTGATGTCCTTGAGCTTGAATCCCAGCGCGCGGATGTTCGCTTCGATCATCGGCGCATTTTTTGACAGGGTGCCGTCGATCAGGATCGCACCCTCCGGCGAGGTGATCAGGATCGCGCTAAGGCCTTTGGTTCCGACGTAGTAGGTGTTGCCGTAAATGCGGAAGGGCTTTTGCGGCTGTGACCACGCGTTTTGGTTATAGATATCCGGTTTGGCGGGCTTGGCCGCTTGTACCGTCGCGCACGTAAACAAGGCCGCGATGCCCAAGGCGATTCGAGCGTTCATAGCATTCCCCAGTAGAGAGTGCGACGAGTGTGCCAGCGCCGAGGTGGCGCTGACTCGTCCCATTTGGGGCAATTTCCGGGCGAAAGGCCACCTATTTTTTTGTAGGAGCGACTTCAGTCGCGACACCGCCGTTACGTCACGGCCTGTCGCGACTGAAGGGGCCTCGAATAACCTCAATCCTCATTATCGTCATCCCGGCGCAGGCCGGGATCCAGTGGCTTCGGTTTTCGGTCTTCGCGATAGAGCAATGCTTGAACGTTCTGGCGATAACCGATCGCAAAGTGACTGGATCCCGGCCTGCGCCGGGATGACGAGTAGGAGGGGTCTTTAGAGGTGCCCTGAAGTCGCTCCTACAAAGATTGCAGATCGTTAGTCGTTCACCTGCGCCTTACCACCCACCGTATCCAGAAACTTAGGCTGCTGGAACGGCATATTGTGCTGCTCGAAGCCGTAGGCGATCGAGATCAACGTCGGCTCGCTCCATTTCGCACCGAAGAACACGATGCCGACTGGAAGGTCGTGTGCATAGTTACCCGGCACGGTAATCGACGGATAGCCCGCTACCGCCGCCGGCTGCGATGCACCGCCGACGGTCGGATCGCCGCTGACGATATGGTCGCCCAGCACCGGGTCGGTGACGAACGCCGGCCCCCACGACGGCGACAGCAGCGCGTCCAGTTGATTGGCTTTCAGCGCGGCGTCGATGCCTTCGGGGCCGGAAAGACGCTTGGCCTTCGCGAGCGCATCTGTATAGGCCGCATCGGTAAGCGGTCCTTTCGCCTGCGCCTGTTCGAACAGCTCCTGCCCGAAGTAGGGCATCTCGCGGTCGGCTTCGCGCTTGTTGAAAGCGATCAGGTCGGCCAGCGTTTTCATCTTCAGATTCGAACGCGTGGCGAGATAGGCATTCATGTCGTGCTTGAGGTCATACAGCAGCACGGTCATCTCCGGCTCGCCCAGTTCCTTCAAATGCGGCAGCTCGACCGGATCGACGATGATCGCCCCCTGCGCCTTCATCAAGGCGATCGCCTGATCCAGCGCACGATCGGCATTGGGTTCGGCGCCGGCAAGCGCGCGCACCACGCCGATACGCTTGCCCTTGAGGCCATTCGGGTCGAGATACTTGGTGTAGTCCGTCGCGTGCTTGTCCGCTTCGGCCGTGGCCGGGTCGCGCTTGTCGCTGCCGGCAATCACCGAGAGCAAGGCGGCGGCATCGGCGACAGTGCGCGCGATCGGGCCGGCGGTGTCCTGGTTGTGACTGATCGGGATAATGCCGCTGCGGCTGACCAGGCCCAGCGTCGGCTTGAGTCCGACCAGGCCATTGCTGGCGGCGGGGCAGATGATCGAACCGTCGGTCTCGCTACCCACGGCAACGGTCACCAGGCCGGCGGCGACCGCGGCCGCGGAGCCTGCACTGGAGCCGCAGGGGTTGCGATCGAGCACATACGGGTTACGCGCCTGGCCACCGCGTGCACTCCAGCCGCTGCTGGCGTGGTTGGAGCGCATGTTCGCCCATTCGCTGAGATTGGCCTTGCCGAATACCAGCGCGCCCTGCTTGTGCAGGCGCTCGACCAGGCCGGCGTCACGCTTGGCGGGATGATCGACCAGCGCCAGCGAGCCGGCGGTCGTCAGCATCGGACCGACGGTGTCGATATTGTCCTTGAGTAATACCGGGATGCCGTAGAGCGGGCCGCGCTTCTTGTTGCCGGCGCGCTTCTTGTCGAGCTGCGCGGCCTGTTTTGAAGCATCGGGATTGAGCTCGATGATCGAGCGCAGCAACGGCCCGGATTGATCGATACGCGCCACACGTTCCTTGAATTGTTGCACCAGGGCCTGGCTGGTGAGTGCGCCGCTGTCCATGCGTTGCTGCAGTTGATCGATGGATGCCCAGACGTCCGCGGGCGCGGCCGTTTCGGCGGCCAATACACTGCCGGTGCTCAAGCAGCCGGCGGCCAACAGGCCAAGGACTAGCGACGAACGAATCACTGAAAGTCTCCCCTAATATGCGGCACGATGTCGCGACAACGGAGCTTAGCAGGCGGGCAAGAGCGAGCTTGCTGGCCTGCAGCACGGAGTAAGTGCTTGATACGGAGGGTTCGGTTCAACCGTTGCGTCGCTTCCACGCCGGACAAGTGCGATAAGCGACATGCAGCCGCAGCCACGGAATAGCTTACGACCGAGCCTATAATCCGCCGCATGATCACGACAGCTGCTCGGCATCCGCGATTCGCCCATGGGTTGGCCATCCTGGCCGCCATGGCTCTCTGGTTGGGCTCGGGCGCTTCGCTGCGTGCCGCCGACGATGCGGCGCCCGCGATACCCGATACCTTGCAGCAGCGCATTGCCGCGTGCACGGCTTGCCATGGCGCGCATGGCGAAGGCTCGCCCGATACCGGTTTTTTTCCGCGGCTGGCAGGCAAGCCGGCGGGTTATCTCGCGCGGCAGTTGCAGGATTTCAAGGACGGGCTGCGCAAGTACGCGCCGATGGAATACACCACACGCTTCCTCAGTCCTGAGTACATGCAGGAAATCGCGCAGTACTTCGCGGCGCAGCAGGTGCCCTACAGTCCGTCGCCGGTGCCGCGCGTATCGGCCGATGTCATGAAACGTGGCGAGACGCTGGTGACCCAGGGTGATCCCGCGCGTCAGGTACCCGCGTGCAGCGCATGCCATGGCAGCCAGCTTACCGGCGTGCAGCCGGATATCCCGGGACTGGTCGGCCTGCCTTACGACTACCTCAGTTCACAGCTCGGCTCGTGGCGCACGAAGACACGCGCGATGGCGGCGCCCGATTGCATGGCCGAGATCGCCAATCGATTGAGCGACGCCGATATCAGCGCGGTGTCGGCGTATCTGGCGACGCGTGAGTTGCCGGCGGACATGCACGCGCAAGCGCCCGGATCGATCAAGCCGCCTTTGCGTTGCGGTGTGCTCGAAGCCAATGGGAGCGGCGCATGAAGACCATCGGACGCATCGTCTTGTCGGTCGTGGTGCTGGCCGTGCTTCTAGCCGGCTGGATAGTTTTCCACGGCAATTACCAATCGGTGCCACGTGAGGCAAGCAAGGTCGATGCGGCCGCGCTGAAGGATCCCGCCCTGATCGCCAAGGGCCAATATCTGGCGACCGTCGGCGATTGCGCGGCCTGCCACACCACGCAAGGTGGCATCGCCTATGCGGGCGGGCGCGTGCTGGCGACGCCCTTTGGCAGCATCACTGCACCCAATATCACGCCCGATCAGGCCACGGGTCTTGGCGACTGGAGCTTCGAGGATTTCTGGCAGGCGCTGCATAGCGGCAAGGGCCGCCACGGCGAGCTGTTGTACCCGGTGTTTTCCTATACCTCGTATACCAAGGTGCATCGCGACGATGCACTGGCGATCTTTGCCTATCTCCAGTCACTGCCGGCAACGAACAATCCGGCGAGCCCGTTGGGCCTGAGCTTTCCGTACAACGTGCGCAACAGCCTGAAAGCCTGGCGTGCGTTGTATTTCAAGGAAGGCGAGTATCAGGTCGACTCGTCGAAGTCCGCGTCGTGGAATCGCGGTGCGTATCTGGTGCAGGGGTTGGGACATTGCAACGAATGCCATATCGCGCGCGATTCGCTGGGCGGTGCGCGCGACGATGCAGCGCTTTCGGGTGGGCAGATTCCCGAGCAGAACTGGTACGCGCCCGACTTGAGTACGCAGGCCAACGGCGGCTTGCAGGGATGGAGCGAGCAGGACATCGTCGACCTGCTCAAGACCGGCAAGTCGTCGCGTGGCACGGCGTTCGGACCGATGGCCGAAGTGGTCGCGCGAAGCACGCAGCATATGCAGGACGATGACCTGCGCTCGATCGCCGAGTATCTGCGTTCGTTGCCGCCGCGGCCCACGATGAAACCGGTCGAGCTGCCGTACGACACCAAGGCGCTGGCCGACCGAGGGAAGGGCGTCTATGAGAAGCAATGTGCCGACTGCCACGGCAAGGACGGCAAGGGTGTGGAAGGCGTGTATCCACCGCTGGATGGCAATTCATCCGTGAACGAGCCGACCGGCATCAATGCGACGCGGGTCGTGCTGCTGGGTGGTTTCCCGCCGGCCACGCAAGGTAATCCTCGGCCGTATTCGATGCCACCGTTTGCGCAACAACTCAATGATGCGGATGTGGCCGCTGTGGTGACCTATATCCGCACGTCGTGGTCGAACCGTGCATTGCCGGTGCGGGAACGCGATGTGAGCACGTTCCGGCATACGCCGATCGATTGATCAAGACCTTTGCAGTTCCGCAAGCTCGCGCCAAGGCCCAATATCCCAGTGCCCGCGAGCCTGTCCCGAGGGCGAAGGCAACACAAATAGCCGCGTGTCACCGATGCGCTGCTCGCATAATCCATAGCCGGTGCCATGGCCAAGCGCTGCACGTGCGGCGGCTTTGCTGGTGAATGCCAGTACGCGCGGTTGCCAGCGCTCGATTTTTTCGATCAGGCCGGCGATATCGAAAGCATCCCGCGGCAACTCATTGTCGTTGCCGAAATGCAGCTTGGCGACATCGGTCAGTCCCATACCGAAGGTGAGTAGCAGCGGAAATTCGCCGGGTTGCAGTCGTCGTGGCGTCAAGCCGATCTCATGCAGGGTGGGCCAGAAACGATTGCCCGGATGCGCGTAGTACGCCCTTTCCTCAGCCGACCGTTTCCCCGCGGCCGTACCGCAGAACACGAGCGAAAGTCCTTCCTGCAATACATCCGGAAGAACGTGTGAAAGCGTGGGTTGGGTAGGGGGTATGGACATGCGTTCATATTCTGCCCACATCGCATGAACATGGCGTGCGGCAGGGTGATCGTCGATTTGGGCGATACCTGGGCGGCATGAATACCGATTTCATCGCATTCTGGAATAGCCATCCCTGGGGGCGGTTGGGTCTGACCGTTGCCGCTGCGCTGCTGGTGGCGTTCGTGCTGCGCAGCCTGGCATTTCTTTTCCTGCATCGATTGGCGAGGCATCGGCCATTTACCGCCGACCTGGTGGGCCATGCCAACCCTCCGATGGAATGGTTGATTCCGTTGTCGATGGTGATCGTCGCCTTGCGCATGACGCCCGATATCGATCAGTTCCGCTGGCTCGATGCGCTCAATCATCTGTTGCTGGTCTTGTTGATCGCGGTGCTTACCTGGCTGGCTGTGCGCTGCATCGGTGCGGCTCAACTGGCGGCAGTGCGGCTTTATCCCGTCGATCAGGAAGACAACCTGCGTGCGCGACGGGTGGTGACCCAGGTACGCGTGCTGGGACGGATCGCGGTCGCCATGGTCGTGTTGATCGGGTTGGCGGCGATTTTCATGACCATACCGATGGTGCGTCAGTTCGGTGCCGGCCTGCTTGCCTCGGCAGGCGTGGCCGGTATCGCGATCGGCTTTGCGGCCAAGCCGGTATTGAGCAATCTGATCGCCGGTGTGCAGATCGCCCTGACTCAGCCGATTCGCCTCGACGACGTGGTGATCATCCAGAACGAATGGGGGCGGATCGAGGAGATCAGCGGGACCTATGTCGTGGTGCGCATCTGGGACGAGCGTCGCCTCGTCGTGCCGCTGAACTACTTCATCGAAAATCCGTTCGAGAACTGGACCCGGACCACTGCTCGACTGACCGGTACAGTATTTCTGTGGGTGGACTACCGCATGCCGCTCGATCCTCTACGCGCCGAATTGCGGCGCTTGTGCGAGGCGGCGCCCGAATGGGATCGGCGGGTGTGCGTGCTGCAGCTGGTCGATGCCTCCGACCGCGCAGTTCAGCTACGCGCCCTGGTCAGTGCGGCCGATTCGGGGAGGGCTTGGGATCTGCGCTGTCGTATTCGCGAGGGCCTGGTGGCCTACGTCCAGAACAGCTTTCCCGATTACTTGCCGCACCTGCGTGCCAGCCTGCATGACGTGCATGCAGAGGCCGCTCCGGGCGGTTCCAGGGCAACCCCCTCCGGGTCGGACGCCGGGGCGTCTGGTGCGACTGGCGAGCTTTGACGCCTGCATCGACAGCCCGATTGCGCAACCGCTATAAAGGCTCCTCATGGGAGGATGCGGTGAGCGAAGAAATCCTGATTAACGTGACGCCGCGCGAGACGCGCGTGGGTGTCGTCGAGAACGGCATGTTGCAGGAAGTGCATGTCGAGCGCGCGTCTAAGCGCGGCTACGTGGGGAACGTCTATAAGGGCCGGGTGCAGCGGGTGATGCCCGGCATGCAGGCGGTGTTCGTGGAGATCGGGCTGGAGCGCGCGGCGTTCCTGCACGCTTCGGATATCGTGCGCCCGCCGCTGCCCGCGGCCGAAGGTGCCGAGCCGCTGGTCAACGGCAATGGCAACGGCCATGTCCCGTCGATCAGCGAGCTGGTTCACGAAGGGCAGGAAATCGTCGTGCAGGTGGTCAAGGACCCGATCGGCAGCAAGGGCGCGCGGCTGTCCACGCATCTGTCGATCCCGTCACGCTATCTGGTGCTGCTGCCGCATGCGCGGACGATGGGCATCTCGACCCGTATCGAGGACGAGCCCGAGCGTCAGCGCCTGAAAGAAGTGATGACCTCGCTGACCGGCGAAAACCCGCTCGGTTATATCGTACGCACCAATGCCGAAGGGCAGTCGGCCGAGTCGCTGGCCTTCGACGTGACTTACCTGGGCAAGGTCTGGCGCGTGGTGCAGGAAAACATCGCCAAGGCCAAGGTGGGCGAGCGCGTCTACGAAGAACTTTCGCTGCCGCTACGCAGTCTGCGAGACATGCTTACCGACGATATCGAAAAAGTGCGCGTCGATTCGCGCGAAACCTACGAGAAGGTGGTCAAGTTCGTGCACAAGTTCATGCCGAGCCTGGACGACCGCATCGAACACTATGCCGGCGAACGGCCGATCTTCGACCTGTACGGCGTCGAGGACGAAATCCAGCGCGCGATGAAGAAAGAGGTTCCGCTCAAGTCCGGCGGCTACCTGATCGTCGACCAGACCGAGGCGATGACCACGATCGACGTCAACACCGGTGGCTATCTGGGCACCCGTAATCTGGAGGAGACGGTCTACCGCACGAACCTGGAAGCGGCGCAGGCGGCGTCGCGCCAGCTGCGGCTGCGTAATCTCGGCGGCATCATCATCATCGACTTTATCGATATGACCGACGAGGAGCATCGCCGCCAGGTGCTGCGCATGCTGGAAAAAGGTCTGGCCCGCGACCACGCCAAGACCACGGTCTATCCGATGTCGGCGCTGGGCCTGGTCGAAATGACTCGCAAGCGCACGACCGAGAGCCTGGAACGTCAGCTGTGCGAGCCATGCCCGGCCTGCGGCGGGCGCGGTACCGTAAAAACCGCCGAAACGGTGATCTACGAAATTTTCCGCGAAATCACTCGGGCGGTGCGCCAGTTCAATGCGGAAAAGCTGCTGGTGATGGCCAGTCCCAAGGTCGTGGGCCGGATCCTGGAGGAGGAGTCCGCCGCGGTGGCCGAATTGGAAGAGTTCATCTCAAAAAGCATACGCTTTCAGGCCGAAGAGCATTATTCCCAGGAACAGTTCGATGTGGTCTTGTTGTAACCCCCGTCCCATCGGACGTGGTTTTCGCGCGGTCGGCGCGAGCTCGCCGCTGCGCCGCCGTTACCCGTTCCTCGCTCCGGCCGCATGAAGCGCTCGTGGCAAAAGGGACTGCACCGCGCTGCGCGTGCACTTGGCTGGATCGCCGGTATCGCGGTGATCACCTTGGCGGTGATCGTCGCCTTGACGCAACTGCTGCTGCCGCTGTTGGCGAGGAACCCTCAATGGGTAGCCGCGCAGCTGAGCGCGCAACTGCATCGCCCGGTCAGTTTTGCCTCCATGGATGGGCACTGGCAGGGGTCGGGTCCGTCTTTCCTGATGCGCGATGTCACCATCGGGCCGGGTGAGGGCGGTGGCATGCCGCTGCATATTCCGGAGACCGAACTGAAGCTGGATTTCGGCGGCTGGCTGTTGCCTTCGCGGCATCTGGTCAACCTGCGTGCGCGCGGCCTGCAATTGGACCTGGCCTGCGATCCGGACGGAACCTGGCATATCAATGGCATCGGCGTCAGCGGCGGTCAGGACCGTCAGAGCCTGTCGCTCGGACGCTTGTCGGTGGGTTTGTGGCTGGACGATCTGCGTCTGGATATCACCGACAACAAAATGAACAAGCATTACGCGCTGGTCGCCGATCAGGTGCGCTTGACCCGTCAGAGCGGTCGCATCCGGATCGGCTTGCTGTTGCATCGTGAAGGCGTAACAGGGCAGTTGCGCGGTGCGGGCAATTTTCGCGAGGACGGCGCGCAGGGCCGGCTCTGGCTGACCGGGGTCAATATCAATCTGCACGACATGTTGTCCGGCATCGATCTTGGCGGTTATCAGGTCAATGACGGCCACGGTACGTTTGCCAGCTGGCTGGATTGGAGCCGGGGGCGGATTGTGCGCAATCTGACCCGATTCGATCTGGACAGTCTCGGGGTCACGTCCCCCGACGGCGGCCAGGCCAGCGCATCGGCCCTGCATGGGCTGGTCGAGCTCAAACGCATCGAGGACGGTTTCGACGTGCGCTGGCTGAGCGATGACGGTGGCGCGCTGGCGCTGCAAACCCATCAGATCGACACCGACCAGGCACGCATCGATGCCGCCGCGAGCAATCTGCAGCTGGCCCCGCTGCTGCCCTGGCTGGCGCTCAAACCGCATACCTCGCCGGCACTCGCCCAATGGCTGGGGCAAGGCAAGCCGAGGGGCACGGTGGTCAGCGCCGGCATGCGCTTCAGCCGCAGCCAGGGGCTGACCTATCTGGACGTACGCTTCGACGGCCTGGGGATCGACCCGGTTGGCAAGCTGCCGGGCCTGAGCACGCTATCCGGCGAATTCCGTGGCGACGAAGAGGCCATGTCGCTGACCTTGCCTGCCCAGGCCAGCACGATCAATTTCCCGCACACGTTTCGCAAGCCCTTCGTGATGGCCAATCTGGCCGGCGAGATCGCGTTCTGGCACGAGGACGATGCCTTCCACATCGGCACCGAGCAGCTCGATTTCGAAGGCCAGGGATTCGCTGGCCAGGCGCGAGGCCAGGTTGCCTTGCCCGATGCCGGCGGGCGACCGTTCCTCGATCTTTACGCCTCGCTGAGCCACGCCAGTGTCGAAGCGGCCAAGCTGTTCTGGCCGATCGACTCGATGTCGCCGGCAGCGGTCGAATGGCTCGATCGCGCCCTGGTCGACGGTCAGGTGGATACCGGAGCGGTGCTGGTGCGCGGCGATCTGCGCGACTGGCCGTTCCACCATAACGAAGGCCGCTTTGAAGCACGTGCGCAGATCAGCAACCTGGTGTTCGATTATGGCAAGAACTGGCCGCGTGCCGATGGTGTTGTCGCGGTCGCCAACTTCATCAACAACGGCATGCTGGTCGAAGCCAGTGCGGGGCAATCGCTGGGCAACAAAGTCGAGAAGGCGGTGGCATCGATTCCCGACTTTGCCAATACCACGCTGGACCTGACCGTCAACGGCTCGGGCAGCGGCCCGAACATGATCGACTTCGTGCGCAACAGTCCGATCGGCAATCGACAGGCCGATGTGCTGTCCAGGTTGAATCTGACCGGCGGCGGCACGTTCAGTTTCCACCTCGTCTTGCCGGTGAAAGATGCCAAGGATTTTACGCTCGACGGCAATGCGCAGCTGAAGGACATCGACGTCAATGCAGCCGACTGGAATCTCAAGCTCGACAAGGTGAGCGGCCCGGCGACCTTCGACGGCCACGGTTTTCATGCCGGCCCGCTCGATGCGGGTTTCCACGGCCAGCCGGCCAAGCTCGACCTGGCCATTGCCGGCGCCAACGGCCAGCCCGACACCGTGTTGTCGGCGCGCTTGAACGGACGCTACAGCGTCGGCGATTTGATCCAGGGTTATTCGCAGCTGCAATGGCTCAACGATATCGCCAGCGGTCGCAGCGACTACACCATCGGTTTCGATATTTCCACGGTGGCCAAGGCGGGCGAGTCGTCGCAAAACTTGAGCATCGACTCGCCGCTGCTCGGCACGGCCCTGAACTTTCCGATGCCGTTGAAGAAAGACGCCAATACGACCTTGCCATTGCATCTGACGCTCGGCCTGCCGGTGAGCGGCAGCGATCTGCAACTGTCGCTCGGACAAGTTGCGCGTGCGCGTTTTCGACTGCCCGACGGCGAAGCCAAACCGCTTGCGGCGAGCATCATGTTCGGTACACGCATGCCCGATGCATTGCCCGACAGGGGTATTCGTGTGCGCGGCTATGCCAGCAAGCTCGATGTCAGCGGTTGGGTGCAGAACAGCGTTGCCGGCAGCAGCAACAATGGCCCGGGCCTCGAAAGCATCGATATGACGACGGACGAAGCGGCGATATTCGGACGTCTATTCGCCAATATGCGCATCAAAACGGCGGTGCAGCCCAATGCGCTGAGCATCGATGCGGACAGCGCCGGCCTCGCCGGACACTTCGACGTGCCGACCGACGACTTGCGCCGACGTGGCCTTACCGCGCGGCTGCAGCGTTTGTACTGGCCCAAGGACAATACGGCGGCGGCAAAGAAGGATGTCACTGGCGAGCCAGCCGAATCGTCCACGGCAGCGGATGATGCCAATCTGCCGACACCACATCCCGAAGTGACCGGCGTCGACCCGAAGGCCTTGCCGCCGCTTCATCTGTGGATCGGCGACCTGCGTTTTGGCGACGCGAAACTCGGCGAGGCGCGCCTGGAAACCTGGCCGACCGACAAGGGGCTGCATATCGACCAGCTGCGCACGCAGGCGCATAGCGTGCAGATCAATGCGGGCGGCGACTGGAACGGCACGCCCAACAACAGCCATACCCATTTGCGCATCGACTTCGCCGCCGAGAATCTCGGCGAGATGCTGGGTGCGTTCGGTTACCAGGGGCTCGTCGCGGGCGGCAAGACCAGTGCGCAGCTCGATGCAACCTGGCCGGGTTCGCCCTCGGGCATGGATCTGGCAAACATGGACGGCAAGCTGAGCGTCAACGTCAGCAGCGGCCGCATTCCCGAAGTCGCCCCCGGTGTCGGTCGTTTGTTCGGCCTGGTGTCCATCCTCGAATTACCGCGTCGGCTCACGCTCGACTTCGGCGATGTGTTCGGCAAGGGCTTGGGCTTCGATTCGATCAGCGGCGATTTCATGCTGGCGCATGGCAATGCGACCACGGACAACCTGAAAATCCTGAGCCCCGCGGCAGCCATCACGGTTACCGGCCGCACCGGTTTGCGCGCCAAGGACTATGACCAGCAGGTGCTGGTGATTCCGCATATCGGCAACAGCTTGCCGGTGGTCGGTGCGGTAGTCGGCGGCCCAATCGGTGTGGCCGCCGGTGTCGTCGTGCAGGGGATTCTGGGGCACGGCCTGAATCACGCGGCCAGCAAGCGCTATCGCATTAGCGGTAGTTGGGACAAGCCGGTGATCGCGCCGTTGGACAAGGGCGGCGATGACAAGCCTGTAGAGCCTGCTGCCGCAGGAAGTGCGCCAGCGCCAGCGAAGGCGACCAGCGTTTCGCGGTGAATGTGTGGGGACGGTCGCGACTGAAGTCGCTCCTACAAACTAGGCGGGTGATGGCTATCTTGTAGGAGCGACTTCAGTCGCGACCAAGCGCCACGTAGCCGCTACCAGCTCAAGCCTCGGGCTCCACGGCCTTCGTGCTCCCGTTAAGCTGCCGCAGGAAGTGCGCCAGCGCCAGCGAAGGCGACCAGCGTTTCGCGGTGAATGTGTGGGGACGGTCGCGCTTCGTCGATTTCACCGCCGTGCCGAAGAAGTAATCGAGAAACGCGTAATGCGCGGCATAGTTCTTGTCGATCGCCTCGTCGTCCGAGGCGTGATGCCAATGGTGGAAATTCGGCGTCACGATCACGTACTTCAGCGGTCCCCACGGCAGATGCACATTGGCGTGATTGAACACCGCCTGGAAGCCGACCACGATGATGTATGCATTCATCACCGCTTCGCTGAAGCCAAGGATGTACAACGGTGCAAGCACACATACGCGGGTAAAGACCAGTTCAAGCATGTGCTGACGCGAGCCGGCCAGCCAGTCCATCGTCTTTACGCTGTGGTGTACCGAGTGGAAGCGCCATAGGAACGGCACCTCGTGATACGCGCGATGCGTCCAGTACTGCGCCAGGTCCGCCACCAGAATGCACAGCAGCAACTGCGGCACGAACTGAATATGTTGCACGTACTGCTGGAAGCTGCTGCTCTGCAGCCAGCCGAACAAATGGTGCAGCAGAAAGTTCACCACCAGCAGAATCAGGCCGACGATGAAATGATTCACCGCAAAGTGCTTCAAGTCGGTCTGCCATTCCTTGCGGAAGACCGCCTGGCCTTTGTAGAGCGGAAACAGCTTTTCGATCGCGACAAAGATCAGCGTCGAGCCCAGCAGATCCAGAATGAACCAGTCCAGCCCGATATACGGCGTGTGATCCGGGAAATTCTCCACCGGCACGCGCGAGCCGCCCATCGCGGTGGCGACGATCACCATGGCGAAGGCGATCAGGTTCAGATTGCGGCGACGGTTCAAGATCACATTGCCCAGCGAGATGCCACCGGCGATCAACAGACCGCCAAACAGCAGGTGGCGCAGCAGGTCGACCGAATACTTGTGGCGCAACTCGGGTGTTGTCAGGTATTGCGGGTAATGAAAGGCCAGCACGCCCAGCAGGCACAGAAAACCCAGCGACAGCGCAATGACCGTGCTGACGCCGGTCTGGCTGCCACGCAGGTGGCCATCCTTTTTCAACAGCTCGCGAGCTTCCCCGACCGGCGCCTTGGCCTGGTCCACCACCTGGTGCAGGAAATCGCGTTTCGACGAATCGCTCATTCGGTGTTCCTTCACGGTTTGTAGACGCATGGTAGCCGTTTCCTGCCCTGGCATACTGCACCGTGGCCGGCTTTAAAGCCGACCTCCGACCCCCATATCCCGTAAACCCCATTCGAGCGACCGCGAGACACATGGATTCTCCCATTGCCCAGGCCACAAGCCGACTGCTGACCCCGGGTGGCCTTGCCACCGGCGACCTCGAGCGCGTGTTCGCGCAGCTGATGGGGCCGTCGATCGACGCGGCGGACCTTTATTTCCAGCATTCGCGTAACGAGTCGTGGCTGCTGGAAGAGGGCATCGTCAAGGACGGCACGCATTCGATCGAGCAGGGCGTTGGCGTGCGTGCGATCAGCGGCGAAAAGACCGGCTTTGCCTACTCGGACGAGATCGTGCTGCCGCAGCTCCTGGATGCCTCGCGCGCCGCGCGTGCGATCGCCCAGGACGGCAACGGCGCCGGCCGTCCGCTCGCGCTGCATGGCGCCAAGGCGCTGTATCCGGCGATCGACCCGATCGAGAGCCTGCCCAACCCGGACAAGATCGCCTTGCTGCGCGAAGTGGACGCCTATGCCCGCTCGCGCGATCCGCGCGTCAAACAGGTCATCGTCAGTCTCGCCGCATCGATGGATACGATCCTGGTGGCCGGCTCGGATGGCACGCTGGCCGCCGATGTGCGCCCCCTGGTGCGTCTGAACGTGCAGGTGATCGCTGAGCAGAACGGTCGCCGCGAACAGGGCCACTCAGGTGGCGGTGGGCGCTACGGCTATCGCGAGCTGATCGAGAACGGCCGCGCCATGGCCTTTGCCGATGAAGCTGTGCGCCAGGCCCTGGTCAATCTCGACGCGGTCGATGCCCCCGCCGGCGCGATGCCGGTCGTGCTCGGTCCCGGCTGGCCGGGCGTCTTGCTGCACGAGGCGATCGGTCACGGCCTGGAGGGTGACTTCAACCGCAAGGGCAGCTCGGCCTTTGCCGGACGGATCGGCCAACGCGTCGCGGCGCCGGGCGTCACCGTGGTCGACGATGGCACCCTGCAGGGTCGCCGCGGCTCGCTCAGCATCGACGACGAAGGTACGCCGACCGAGTGCACCACGCTGATCGAGGACGGCATCCTCAAGGGCTATATGCAGGACAAGCTCAATGCGCGACTGATGGGCATGGCGCCCACCGGCAACGGTCGCCGCGAGTCGTTCGCGCAGCTGCCGATGCCGCGCATGACCAATACCTACATGTTGGCCGGCCAGCACGATCCGCAGGAAATCATCCGCTCGGTCAAGAAGGGCCTGTATGCGGTGAACTTCGGTGGTGGCCAGGTCGACATCACCAACGGCAAGTTCGTGTTCTCCGCCTCCGAGGCTTACCTGATCGAAGACGGCAAGATCACTCGTCCCGTCAAGGGCGCCACGCTGGTCGGCAGCGGCCCGGACGTGCTGACCCGTGTGTCGATGATCGGCAACGATCTGGCGCTGGACGAGGGTGTGGGCGTGTGTGGCAAGGACGGCCAGAGCGTGCCGGTCGGCGTCGGCCAGCCGACCCTTCGCGTGGACAGCATGACGGTGGGCGGCACGGCGTCCTGAACGGACGTCCAGACGTCTACCTGAAGGCCTCGCCGAGCGATCGGCGGGGCCTTCTGCTGCCTGGGATATAAAGATAGAGCGCAAAGTCATTTCGCTTTGCGCAGGGCTTGGCCGAGAGTCGGATGGAGTCGGCGTGTTATCGGCGGCCCGCGTGCCGCCCGTCAGGGGGACAGATGGTTACGCCGACGCTAATCCATGCAGAGGCGTCGACATGAGCGAAGTGACTTCAACCTTGCCTGAGGCGGCGCATTCCGTGCAGGCGGACAAGGCGCGCAGTCAGCGCGGCGGTTTGTTCTCCAACGAAGACTGGTGGTCGGTGTGGCTGGGTCTGGCGCTGATCATCGTGGCCTGGGCGCTGTTCGCCTCCGGCAGCAGCATCAAATGGCTGGCGGCCGCACCGACCAAATGGACCGAGATCGGGCAGGCGGCCAGCGATGTGGTCGCGCACCTGCCGAACTATGTTGCACTGTTTGCGCTGTTCGCCTTGTTGTTCGGTACGGGGCTGGCCGTGCTGGGGCAGCGGCTTGCGCATTTCCTGCCGTCGTTCCTGATTCTTTTTGTCACCGCGGTGGTGATTTTCGAAGTTGGCGCCTGGGCGCAGGCTTCGCATTTCAATCTGGAGCCGCCGCTGGTGGCCCTCGTATTGGGCCTGGTGGTGTCCAATACGGTGCGTCTGCCCGAATGGTTCCTGGCTGGCTTGCGCGTGGAGTTCTACATCAAGGTCGGTATCGTGCTGCTGGGCGCGACCTTGCCGCTGACGCTGTTTGTCTGGGCCGGCCCAGTGGCGGTGGGGCAGGCGACGATCGTGTCGCTAGTGACGTTCTTCGCGATCTTTCTTACCGGCAAGGCGCTGGGGCTCGATAAGCGCTTCGCTGCAGTGCTTGGTGTCGGCGGTGCCGTGTGCGGTGTGTCGGCCGCGATTGCGATTGCCGGTGCGGTGCGGGCAAAACGCGAACAGGCATCGGTGGCGATCACGCTGGTGATTCTCTGGGCGATCGTGATGATTTTCGTGTTGCCGTTCGCCTCGCGATCGCTGGGATTGTCGACCGGCGTGGCGGGTGCGTGGATCGGCACCTCAGAGTTTGCCGATGCCGCCGGCATTGCTGCCGCGCAAGCCTATGGCGATGTCGCCAAGCATGCCGGTGGCGCGATTGCCGGGGCACCGGATGCTTCGGTGCAAGCGTTCACCCTGATGAAAGTCGTGGGCCGCGATATCTGGATCGGCATCTGGGCGTTTGCGCTGGCGTGGGTGGCTACGACGCGCTGGGACACTGCCGAGACCGGTGTCAAGGCGAAGGCGGACGTGCGCGATATCTGGACACGCTTTCCGAAGTTCGTGATCGGCTTCGTGATTGCCTCCGCGCTGGTGACCTGGATTGCCAGTCACTACTCGCTCGCCGAATACCGCAAGGTCGTCACGCCTGATCTGGTGGCGCCGATTACCGCGCTGCGCACCTGGGCGTTTATTTTCTGCTTCCTCAGTATCGGTCTGACGACGCGCTTGCGCTCACTGAGCGCCACTGGCTGGAAACCGTTTGTCGCATTCACGGCGGGCGTCGCGATTAATATCGTGATCGGCTACGTGCTGTCCGCTCACGTATTTGCTGGGTACTGGAATGGCTTGGGGCAGTAACGAGGTTGGGGTCGTAAGCGCGGCGCCAGTTCCCGTGCCACGCTGCGCTGCTTGTCGATATCGTGAGGACGACAGGCGAGTGATCGAGCGCAGCGTGGCGGGGCTGGCGGTCATGAGTTCGGCGTTTGGCGCGAGTATTGGAGAGAGCCGGTTGTGTCGACGCCATGATTGTCTGGTGTCGCCGGATGATTTTTGTGGGCAGTTTGATCCGGCTGCCTTGAGGGCTTAAAGCCCCCCTCACCCCAACCCTCTCCCCCGGCAGAGCCAGGGGAGAGGGGGCAGGCTACGCAAGTGCCAAACACCGAGATTGCCTCAGTAGGCTCCCTCTCCCCTGGCTCTGCCGGGGGAGAGGGTTGGGGTGAGGGGGCGCTTGGAGCGATGCGAAGCGAGGTTAAACCTGTTCGTCGTCTTCGCTATCCTGCGCCGCCAGATCCTTCAGCAACTGGAAGATTTCGCGAAACGCACGTGGCGGCTTATTGCTATCGCGCTCAGTACGCGCCTGACGAATCAACGAACGCAAATGCTGGCGATCGACATTCGGGTGCTGCGCGATCAACTCGCCCAGCGCAGTATCGCCCTCATCGTTCAACAAACGATCGCGCGCGGCTTCGAGGCGATGCATCGCTGCGGTTTCCTGCCGCTGTCGCTCCCGGTTTTCACCCAGCGCCGCGCGTGCATCGGCGAACGCTTCGTCATCATGGCGACGCATCACCTTGGCCAGAAACGCCAACTGGCGCTTGCGCGCGATGTGCGCGGTGATGCGACGCGTGTTGTCGATCTCACGCATCACGTCGTCGGGCAGGTTGAGCCGGGCCAGCTTGCTGGGCGGCAGCTCCATCAGCTGATTGGCGAGCGCGAGCACGGCCAGCGCATCACGGCGCTGCTGCGTGCGGCTGGGGCCGTAATCGTGTTCGGGGTCTTCAGTGTAATTGCGGTTCACGGTGTTTCCTGGACATCGTCATGTGCCGTTGCGGCCGGGGCCGCTTCAGCACGTTCGAAGGCAAAGCGCGGCAGGTTGCGGCCATCGACTTCCACCTGCTCGACGAACATCGCCGCCGGTCGTACCCACAAACCGAACTCGCCGTAGAGTGCCTGGTAGACCACCAGTTCCTCTTCGGTTTCGCTATGTCGGGCCACGCCCAGCACACGATAGTGCCGGCCTTTGTAGTGGCGGTAGATGCCTGGGTGGAGTGCCATCGGAAGTGCTCTTTGCTTTGAAGCCGGTTGCCCCCATATCTGACAACCGGCGCTTAAGTTGCCTATTCTAGCCGTTTACGCTCAAGGAACCCGCACGTGACCCAGCTTGCCCATCCGCAGGACCGCAGCCCCCAGGAACTGGACCGTCTGGCCGAACTGGCCGAGGACGTGATCCGGCGGGCGCGGGCGGCCGGTGCCAGCCAGGCGGAGGTCGCTGCGAATATCGACGTGGGCCTGAGCGTGAACGTGCGCCTGGGCGAGGTGGAGACGGTCGAGCATACCCGCGACCGCGGCTTTGGCCTCACCGTGTATTTCGGCCAGCGCAAAGGGTCGGCCAGTACCGCGGACCTGAACCCGGATTCGATCCAGGCCACGCTGGACCAGGCCTGCGCGATCGCGCGCTATACCGAGGAGGATCCGGCCGCCGGGTTGGCGGACGCATCCCGCATGGCGCATGCGTTCCCCGAGCTGGATCTGTGGCATCCGTGGGACGTGGATACGCCCGAGGCGATTGCCTTAGGGGTTGAGATCGAAGCGGCCGGCCGCGCACATGCCGGCATCACCAATTCCGACGGCGCCAGCGTGCAGATGGGCCAGAGCCTGTCCGTCTACGCCAATTCGCATGGTTTTGTCGGTCGCGAGCGGGGCACGCGCCATTCCCTCTCGGTGGCCCTGATCGCCGGGACCGACGACGGCATGCAACGCGATTACTGGTACGACACTCAACGGTCCGCCAGGAATTTCGCCAGTGCGCAATCGCTGGGCGACATGGCAGCCGAACGCACGCTCGCTCGTCTCAACGCGCAACGTTTGTCGACGCGTCAATGCCCGGTGCTGTTTGCGCCGGAGGTGGCGCGTGGCCTGATCGGTCATTTGATCGCAGCGGTCAGTGGCGGTTCGCTGTATCGCCGCGCCAGCTTCCTGCTCGATCACGCTGGCAAGCAGGTGATGCCGTCCTGGATGACGATCGTCGAGCGACCCCATTTGCGCGGTGGCCATGGTTCGGCGGCTTTCGACGCCGAGGGTGTGACCACCACCGACAGCAGCCTGATCGAGAACGGCGTGCTGCAGCGTTATGTGCTGGGCAGCTATTCGGCGCGCAAGCTGGGCCTGAGTTCGACCGGCAATGCCGGCGGCATTCACAACCTGATCGTGCAGCCGGGTCGTGCTGGCGGTGCGGGCGACGATTTTGCCGGGATGCTCAAGCGTCTGGGCACCGGCCTGCTGGTTACCGAGGTAATGGGGCAGGGCGTGTCGACCGTCACTGGCGATTATTCGCGTGGCGCGTCCGGTTTCTGGGTCGAAAACGGCCAGATCGCCTATCCGGTCGAGGAAATCACCATCGCGGCCAACCTGCGCGATATGTACGCCAATATCGTTGCGGTCGGTACGGACGTGGATCCGCGCTCGCACATGCTCACCGGTTCGATCCTGCTGGAGCGGATGACGATCGCCGGCGAGTAAGTCGGTGAGTAGGCCGGCGAGGTGCCGGAAGAGCTATTAAAAACTTGCGAGTCGCTTGCTAGCATCCGCCATACACCGGCAAGCATGGCTAAGAAGCCAGGAGATTGGCATGAGCGTCCCACCCGAGTCCGCCGTACCGCCGCCGTCGCAAGGTCCCGTTGTCGAGGACACGGCTGCTCCCAGCAGCGAGGAAAAGCAGTGGGCCTTGTTCGCCCACCTGTCGGCACTGGCAGGCTGCATTCTTACCGGCCCGTGGTTCGGCTGGGGCTGCTTTATCGGCCCGCTGATCATCTGGCTGATCAAGAAGGACACGATGCCCTTCGTCAACGATCAGGCCAAGGAAGCACTGAACTTCAATATCACCGTGGCGATCATCTGCGTGGTGTTGCTGATCCTGACCGTGGTCACCTTCGGCATCGGCATCTTTATCGCCGGACCGATCGGTTTCATCGTCGGCATTGCATGGCTGGTGCTGACGATCGTTGCCGCGGTAAAGGCTAACGAAGGCGTGAGGTATCGGTATCCGTTTACGCTGAGGTTTATCAAGTAAGACGAAAAAGGGGACCTGAGGGTCCCCTTTTTGTTTTACGGGAGCATCAACCCAACCCGACGTAGCTGCGCTTGAAATATACCGGCTGCTGCAGGCCGAACGGCTTCCACTGTTCCGATACTGTCAGCCGGTGTTTGTCGGCCGACAATTCCCAGGTCTGCTGCAAGGTCGAGCCATCGGAGAACTGGAACTGCATGATCAGCTTGCCAGCCTCGTTATGGCTGCGCACGATGGCTGCACCATTGAGAGATTGCTGACTCTGGCCGTCCAGACGTCCGTTCAAGGTCTCGCCGCTGTTCAGTCGCACCTGCACGCTCTTGCTGTCCTGCTGGATCAGCAGCACCGAATCGGTTTTCAATACCGGCGGCAACGGGTACTCGCGCGGCTTGGCCGGCTCGTCGTCGGTCTTCTTGTCGTCCTTGTCCTTTTTGTGGCCACCGCCACCACGACGGCCGTGCAGGCCGGCGTGCTCGGTGGCCGAGGGTGCGGCAGCTTGGGCTTGCTGTTGATCGTTGGCGGTCTGTTCGCTCTGGCTTTCGTTCTGCAACAGCTTGGTGACGGCAGCCTCGTTGTCGCTATTGGTGTCGTCCAGGCGCCAGGCGCCACTGAAGTCGGGCAGCGCAACAGCGGTGTCGGCGTGCAATGTGGCCAGAGGCCGCATGCCGGCCAGGAGTGCGGCGAGGGTAAAGGCGAGATAGCGCTGTTTCATCGGGGAACCCTGTTATGCGTCTGAACCGGGAACGCTCGACGTGCCGGTCGGGACGACCGGGAGAGGCGCGTTCCGCTAATGATGGCGGGCGGCGGCGTAGCGGGCCAGCTCATCGAGCAGGACAGCGCGTTCGCCAAACGGCTTAATGGCGGCGAGAGCGGCATGAATCAACTCGTCCAGCCGATGACGCGATGCATCGAGCCCGATGATCGACGGGAAGGTGGGTTTGTCGGCCGCGGCATCCTTGCCGGCGGTCTTGCCGATCACCGCCGATTCGCCTTCCACGTCAAGAATGTCGTCACGCACCTGGAAAGCCAGGCCGACCGCATGGGCATACCGATCCAGCGCGTCGAGGGTGTCCTCGTCGGCGCCGGCAGCCAGCGCGCCCAGCCGTACCGAGGCGCGGATCAGGGCGCCGGTCTTGCAGGCATGCATGTGCTCCAGCTCGTGCAGTTCGAGTTTGCGCCCCACGGCAGCCAGGTCCAGCGCCTGACCGCCGGCCATGCCTTCGGCGCCGCAGGCGCGGCCAAGCACGCGCAGCATCTCGATGCCGTTGGTGGCGTGAATGTCGTGCGCCAGCAACTCGAACGCCAGCGCCTGCAAGGCATCGCCTGCCAGGATCGCCATCGCTTCGCCGAACACGATATGGCAGGTGGGGCGGCCCCGCCGCATGGCATCGTCGTCCATGGCCGGCAGGTCGTCGTGCACCAGCGAATAGGCGTGGATCAGTTCGACCGCGCAGGCCGGCGCATCCAGTACCACGCCACGCTCACCCAGCGCCGCGCCGGCCGCGTAGACCAGCAGGGGGCGCAGTCGCTTGCCGCCGCCAAGCACGGCGTAACGCATCGCGCGATGCAGCGGTTCGGGTGGCAGATGTTCGGCGGGCAGCGCCTGCGCCAGGGCCTCGTCGGCTCGGCGGATCAGCGCTTGCAGGGCCGGGCCAAGCTCAGAGTTCGGGTTCAAACGGTTCGGCGTGATCGGGGGCTTCAGGGTCCAGCAGCAACCGCACGCGTAGTTCGGCCTTTTCCAGGGCCTGCTGGCAATGGCGATACAAGCCGATGCCACGCTCGAACGAGGAGAGCGATTCGTCCAGGCTCATCTCGCCGCCTTCCATCCGCGCGACCAGTTGTTCGAGCTCGTCCAGCGAGTGCTCGAAATCGGCAGGCGTGTTGGTTTCGGGGGCGGCGGGAGCGGGCTTGGCCATGGGCCGCAAAACTAACGCACAGGCGCGCCGGAATCAATCGAAAAAGCGCGGTGCAGGCCCTAAACGGGCTGCCAGCAAGGTTTGCTGCCGATGGCTTCGAAGAAGGTGTTGCCATGTGCATCGAACCAACGATCGGCCACGGCAAGCAAGGTCTCGCCGTCGTAGATCAACGGACAGGCGGTCCGTTGCCACGGCGGCAGGCCGGCTTGCTGGAACAGGTCGCGCAGCTCGCGCGTATGCGCGTCGCCGACCGGGCGCAGACGCTCGCCACCGCGGCGCAGGCGCACCGTAAGCGGTCGCGACAGTGCCACGGGCGAAGAGAGCGTCAGCCTGCCGCCATCGGGCAGGACGAGCGATTCGCCGTGCCAGGGCGACTCCCATTGGGGATCGAAAGAGGGCGGCGGCCGGCGTGCCCAAAGCCGGCCTTTCCAGACGTGCAACTCGGTGCCGTTCCAGCGGATGCAGGGCACCCGGCCCTCGCGCGCATGAATCTGCCGCTCGATCTGCACGCGCTGTGCCGTGGTGGGCGCGGTGCAACCGCGTTCGTGCAGCCAGTGATCGAGCAAGGGTTCGCGCAATGCCGGGGCAAGCCGGTTCCATCCGGCGGCATCGAGGCTTTGCGTCGACGGATCGAGCAGCGTGCTCAGCGCGGATTGCCATTGCGTGGCCAGCGCATCGGCCGCGGCGCGACTGAGGCGTGCGCTGTGCATGATGGCGTCGCCGGCGTGCGGCCAATGCGCGGCAAGCACCGGCAGCACCTCGTGACGCAGGCGGTTGCGTGAATAACGACGGTCATCGTTGGAGGGGTCGGTGACGAATCCAAGCCCATGCGCGGTGGCGTAGTCGAGCAGGGTCTTGCGCGGCAGGTCCAATAGCGGGCGCCACAAGATACCGCGGCCGAGTTCGCGCTGCGCGCGCATGCCGCCCAGTCCTTCCGGCCCGGCTCCACGCAGGAGCTTGAGCAGGACGGTTTCGATCTGGTCGTCGCGATGATGGCCAAGCAGCAGGCGCTCGCCGTCGCGCAGCGCATCGGCGAGGACGGCATAGCGAGCCTTGCGTGCGGCAGCCTCGATGCCATCGCCCGATGCGCGCTCGACGTGCACCTTCAAGATACGCAGCTCGACCTGCCATGCATTGCAAATGGCTTCGCACTGCATCGCCCAATGTGCGCTTTGGGGATGCAGCGCATGGTCGATATGCAATGCGCGCAAACCGCGCTGCCGCGCTTCGGGCAATTGCGCCAACGCGTGCAGCAGGGCGGTGGAGTCGGGGCCGCCGCTGAATGCTACGCAGAGTGCGCCTTCAGGATGCGCTGCCAGGGCCGCGCGCAAGGTGGCGGATAGATCGGTCGGGCTCACGCGTCGGGCTTGGCGGCTTTGGTCTTGTTGCGCACGTAGATGACTTTCGGACGCCCGTCGCCCGGGCTGCGGCGATCCATCTCGAACAACGTGGTCGCCGTGATCAGTTCGCTGAGCTTGCCGTAGCCGTAGCTGCGCGAATCGAAGTTCGGGCGTTGCTTGGTAATGATCGAGCCGACGCCGCCCAGGCCTGCCCAGCCATCGTCGTCCGATGCCGCATCGACTGCGTTGCGCAACAGGTTGACCAGGTTGCCGTCGCGTTTGAGCTCCGCCGCAGTGCGCGGCTTCAACGGCTGCTCTTCGTCGGGTTTGGCAATCAGGATTTCGGTGTAGATGAACTTGTCGCAGGCTGCGACGAACGGATCGGGTGTCTTGCGCTCGCCGAAGCCGTAGACGATCAAGCCGGATTCGCGGATACGCGCAGCCAGCCGGGTGAAATCGCTGTCACTGGAGACGATGCAGAAACCGTCGAAGCGGCCCGAATAGAGCAGGTCCATCGCATCGATGATCATCGCCGAATCGGTCGCGTTCTTGCCGCTGGTGTAACCGAACTGCTGGATCGGCTGGATCGATTGCGTCAGCAACTGCTCTTTCCAGCCCTTGAGATGATTGCTGGTCCAGTCGCCGTACGCACGCTTCACGTGCGCGGTGCCGTACTTGGCCACCTCGGCCAGCAAGCCGTCGGCAATCGCCGGCTGCGCGTTATCCGCGTCGATCAGTACGGCGAGCTTGGTGGCGTGTTCGTTGGCCATGATCGTTCATCCGATGACATTGGCGACGATGGTAGCGCGACTTGTGATCAGCCTTTGTACAAGTCGATGGGGAAATTCAGTTCGACGACGATGTCGGTCGGGTCGCGCACGAACAGCTGCATCTGGTTCAGCGCAGCGACCGTGTCGAGCCGATAGGGAATGCCCGCATGATCGAGGCGCTGGCAGGTTGCGGCAAGATCGGTGCAGCTGAAAGCGATGTGGTCGATCCATCCGGTGGTGTGGGGTCCCTCGTCACCCGGATAGACACTCAGGTGCAGCACGTCGGTATCGCCCGCGTAGAGCCAATAACCCTTGGACCGGAAAGCGGGGCGAGGACCGTCCCGCAGACCGACGATGTCGATATAAAACTCACGTACGCGTTCGATCAGCGCTGCAGGTGCATGCAGATTGATATGGGCGAGGCCGCGGACCCCGGTCACCGTCTTACTCGGTGTACGCGCCGTAACTGCGCAGGCGCTTGTAGCGTTGCTCGAGCAGGTCCTTCACCGGCATGGCTTCCAGCTCGTCGAGCTGGTTCATCAGCACGGCCTTCAGGCGTACCGCCATCGACTGCGGGTTGCGGTGGGCGCCGCCCAGCGGTTCGCGTACGACCTTGTCGACCAGACCGAGCTCGAGCAGGCGCGGGGCGGTCAGGCCCAGCGCTTCGGCGGCGTCCTTGGCCTTATCGGCGCTCTTCCACAGGATGGAAGCGCAGCCTTCGGGCGAAATCACCGAATAGGTCGAGTACTGCAGCATGACCGTGCGGTCGCCCACGCCGATCGCCAGCGCGCCACCCGAGCCGCCTTCGCCGATGACGGTACAGACGATCGGCACCTTCAGCTCGGACATTTCCAGCAGATTGCGCGCGATCGCCTCGCTCTGGCCGCGCTCTTCCGCGCCCACGCCGGGGTAGGCGCCGGGGGTGTCGATCAGGGTCAGCAGGGGCAGGCCGAAGCGCTCGGCCATCTTCATCAGGCGCAGCGCCTTGCGATAGCCCTCGGGACGCGGCATGCCGAAATTGCGGCGCACCTTGCCCTTAGTGTCGCGGGCTTTCTGATGGCCGATGATCATCACCGGCCGGCCGTTGATGCGGCCCAGGCCACCGACGATCGCCGCGTCGTCCGCATAAGCGCGGTCGCCGGCCAGCTCGTGGAATTCCTCGCAGATCACGCCGATGTAGTCGAGCGTATAGGGACGGCCCGGGTGACGCGACAGCTGGGTGATCTGCCAGGGCGTCAGGTTGCGGAAGATATCGGCGGTCTTGGTCTTGAGCTTCTCGCGCAGCCGGCCGACCTCTTCCTCGATGTTGAACGCCTGTCCGTGACTGGCGTGACGAAGCTCTTCGATCTTCGCGTCCAGCTCGGCTATGGGTTGTTCGAAATCAAGGAAGTTAGGGTTCATTCGCGGGTGTTTGTGGCACAGAAGCGGGGCAGTATAGCTGGGTGGGGGCGGTTCGCGGGAACGGGACCGTACGGTGGCTAGGGGCCAGGAGTGAGTGGAGAGGAGTGAGGAGTGAGGAGTGAGAGAAAGCAGGCTCTTGCTCTCTCTTACTCCTCACTCCTCTCCACTCACTCCTGCCTTTTCACTCCTGGGTCTTGACGATTCGGAGCCTGGCCGCCTCGACCCCCGGCATCCCGCGCACCGCCCGCAGCAGCGCCGGAATCGCGTCCACGCGCCATTCCTCGCCCAGCTCCAGGTCGGCCTGGGCGTTCTGGTTGTGGTAGCCGCGCAGGAGCACGGTGGTGCGGCCGTTGCGGAAGCCGGCCAGGACGTGGCGCAGGTCCTCGACAAAGCTCGGCTGGATGCCGTTGAGCTTGAGCTGCAGCAGGCGGGCGTAGCGGCGGCAGGCGTCGCTCAGGGAGTAGGCGCTGCGGGCACGCAACTGGAAGCCGCCGCCGGAGAAATCGTCGATGCGCAGACCGCCTTCGACCACCAGCATCTCGTCGCGGGTGAGCAGGGGAGCGACCTGTTGGTATAGCTCGCCGAAAAAGCTCACTTCGATAATGCCGGTGCCGTCTTCCAGCCGCACGAAGGCATCGCTGTCGCCGCGTTTGCGCAGGCCCGTGACCATGCCGGCCACGGTCCAGGGCGTATCCGGGCCGCGGCGGAAGCGGTTGCCGTCGTCGTTGTCGTTCTTGCGCGGCTTGGGTGGCTGGTAGCGGTCGGGAATCTCGCCCAGCGGGCAGGTCGACAGCTGCGCCAGCTCATCCCGCCAGGGATCGGTGGGGTGACCGGACAGGTAATGGCCCAGGGTGTCGCGCTCGCCCTGCAGCTTCTGCTCCAGCGGCCACTCGGGCACGGTGGGCAGGTCGATCTGCACGACCGGCGCCACCGACTCCATCATCGCCCCGAACATGTCGTTCTGCCCTGACTGCTTGTCGCGCAGGTGCTGCTCGGCCGCCTTCATCGCATTGGGCAGCTGCGCCATCAGGCTGGCGCGGTTGGGGGCCAGCGCGTCCAGCGCGCCGGAGTAGATCAGCGCCTCGAGCACGCGGCGATTGAGCTTGCTGCCATCGACGCGGCGGCAGAAGTCGGCCAGGTCCTTATAGACACCACCGCGACGGCGTTCTTCGGCGATGGCCTCGCAGGCGCCTTCGCCGACGCCTTTGATCGCGCCCAGGCCGTATTGAATGGTCCGGGCGCCTTGGCGACCGGAGGAAGAGGGCTCGTCGGGCTCGACCGCGACGAACATGAACTGCGAGGCGTTCACGTCCGGCGGCTGGATGGTCAGGCCGATCGCCCGCGATTCGTCGAGGAAGGTCACCGCCTTGTCGGTGTTGTCCATGTCCGACGAAATCGTCGCGGCCATGAACTCGGCGGGGTAGTGCGCTTTCAGCCACGCGGTCTGGTAGGAGACCAGGGCGTAGGCGGCGGCGTGCGACTTGTTGAAGCCGTAGCCGGCGAATTTTTCCATCAAGTCGAAGATGGCATCGGCCTTGTCGCCGGACAGCCCGTCCTTGGCCGCGCCTTCGCGGAACTTGGCGCGCTCCTTCGCCATTTCCTCGACTTTCTTCTTACCCATCGCGCGGCGCAGCAGGTCGGCGCCGCCGAGCGAGTAACCGCCCACGATCTGCGCCATCTGCATCACCTGCTCCTGATAGACCATGATGCCGTAGGTCTCTTTCAGGACAGGCTCGACGCGGGGGTCGGGATACTGGACTTCTTCGCGGCCGTGCTTACGCGCCACGAAGCTGGGAATCAGGTCCATCGGGCCGGGGCGATACAGGGCGCCGAGCGCGATGAGGTCCTCGAAGCGGTCCGCCTTGGCGTCCTTGAGCATGCGTTGCATGCCGGCCGATTCGAACTGGAAGACCGCGACCGTCTGCGCTTTCTTGAACACTTGGTCGTAGGTGTACGCGTCGTCCAGCGGCAGCGTGGCGATATCGAGCAGCGCTTCGCCGGTTTTCGCGCGACGCTGATTGATCGCCTTCACCGCCCAATCGATGATGGTCAGCGTACGCAGGCCCAGGAAGTCGAACTTCACCAGGCCGACCGCCTCGACGTCGTCCTTGTCGTACTGGGTCACCACGCCGCCGCCGCCCGGCTCGCAGTACAGCGGAGCGAAATCGGTCAACGGCGTCGGTGCGATCACCACGCCACCGGCGTGCTTGCCGGCGTTACGGGTGAGGCTTTCGAGCTTCAGCGCCAGGTCGATCAGCGTGCGTGCTTCTTCGTCCTGCTCATATAGCTCGCAGAATTCCTTGACGACGCGATCGGGCTCTTTCTGCGCCTTCTCGCTGCGGCCGAGCGCGCACGACAGGGTCAGGTCGAGCGGGCGCGCGGGAATCAGCTTGGCGATTCTGTCGACCTGGTTGTAGCCCATGCCGAGCACACGGCCGGAGTCGCGCAGCACCGCCTTGGCCGCCATCGAGCCGTAGGTGATGATCTGGCTGACGTGATCGCGGCCATATTTGCGCGACACGTAGTCGATCACCTCGTCGCGGCGATCCATGCAGAAGTCGATATCGAAGTCGGGCATCGATACGCGTTCGGGATTCAGGAATCGCTCGAACAGCAAGGCGAACTGCAAGGGATCGAGGTCGGTGATCTTCAGCACCCAGGCGACCAGCGAACCGGCACCTGAGCCGCGTCCCGGACCTACCGGAATGCCGTGCTGCTTACCCCAGTTGATGAAGTCCGACACGATCAGGAAGTAGCCGGGGAAGCCCATCTTGATGATGACGTCCAGCTCGCGTTCCAGGCGCGCCTCGTAGTCGGCCAGGGTGCAGCCGTCGGCCAAGGGCGCATGGGCCAGGCGTTCCTTCAGACCTTCGCGGGAGATCTCGCGGATGTAGCTAGCCAGGTCATGGCCAGCCGGCACCGGGAAATCGGGCAGGTAATACGTGCCGAAGGACAGTTCCAGGTTGCAGCGTTTGGCCAGTTCGAGGGTGTTTTCCAGCGCCTCGGGAATATCGGCGAACAGCGTCGCCATGTCGCCCGGCGTCTTGAGGTACTGCTCCTGGCTGTAGTCGCGCGGGCGCTTCGGGTCCGCGAGCACGCGGCCCTGGTGAATGCATACGCGCGCCTCGTGCGCCTCGAAATCGTCGCGCTTGAGAAAGCGCACGTCGTTGCTGGCGATCACCGGCAGGTTCAGTTCGGCGGCGATAGCGAGTGCGGCGGCGTTCCAGTTTTCCTCGCCTTCGCGGCCGCAACGCGTCAGTTCCAGATACAGGCGATCCGGGAACAGACGCGTCATGGGGCGCAGCTTGGCCACCGCCGCATCGACGCCCTGATTCAGGGCGACGCGACCCACTTCGCTTTCGCGACCGAGCAGGGCGATCAGGCCATGCGAGGTATCGGGCGTGAGCCAGAGCGCATCGACCAGCGCCTTGCCGTTGTGCTGGCCATCGCGCCAGGCGCGTGAGATCAGCCGTGACAGGTTCAGGTAGCCGTCGCGGTTCTGGCACAACACGGTCAGGCGCCAGGGGCGCGGGTCGTCCGGCGCGCTGATCCACAGGTCGCTGCCGCCGATCGGCTTGATGCCGGCGGCGCTGCACGCCTTGTAGAACTTCACCAGGGCGAACATGTTGCTGTCGTCGGTCAGCGCGATAGCCGGAATGCCCTCGCGCACGCAGGCGGCGACCAATCCCTTGATGCGGATAGTCGAGTCGACCAGCGAGTACTCGCTGTGCAAATGGAGGTGAGCGAAACTGACGGACATGGCGTGCGCGCGAGATAGGTGCCCAGCCTAGCGGTGCGCTAGGGAGCGGGCAAGAATTGACATTGGCCGATTGTCAGGACCCGTTGCCAGGCCTGGTTGTCGGGCTCGTTGTCGGGGCTCGGGCGTCATGACGCAGGGCGTTCGCAGGGGGCGCGCGAAGGGTCGAACAGGGGTGTGCCGGTTGTCTCATGCCGATTGCGGCCCAGCTCCTTGGCCCGATACATGGCCTGGTCGGCAGCTTCGAGCAACACGGTGGGGTTGCCTTCGCTGCTGCATACCAGGGTGGCGATGCCGATGCTCACCGTGATGCGCCCGAGCGGGCTTTGCGGATGTGGGATGTCGATACGTTCGATCGCCTCGATCAGCTGTTCGGCTACTTCGATCGCCTGCGCCTCATGTGCATCCGGCAGGACGATCGCAAACTCCTCACCGCCATAACGTGCAACCAGCCCTTGCGGTGCGGTGACGTTGGCCGCGAGTACGGTGGCAACCTTGATCAGGCATTCGTCGCCGGCCAGATGGCCCTGGCTATCGTTGAACTGCTTGAAAAAATCGATATCGACCATCAGCAAGGCGCAGGTTTTGCCTTGCCGTGCGCCGTCGCGCCAGATGGCCGGCAGGCGCGTATCGAGCAGGCTGCGATTGGCGATGCCGGTCAACGGGTCGCGGCCTACTTGTTGTTGCAAACGCTGGTTGTTCAGTTGCGCAATGCGCTGGATGTCCTGATTGCGACTCTGGATGAACGCGACGCGCAATGCGTACAGCAGCACGGATGCGACGGCGGCGATCATGCCCAGGATGTAGTTCAGCCGCGATACGCTGACCGCCAGTAGCAACACGGCCAGCGATGTCACCACCGGCGCGAACGACACGATGGTTTGCGTGATGCGGCGCGACGGACGGTAGCGCCGCAAGGAGCGTGGGATCGGTCGCGATACCGCGGCCGCCAGGGCGACGTAGGCCAGCCCGATCATCGGCATGCTCCAGGGCGGAAGACCGCTCAGCTCGACACGGTTGTAGACGGCCGCCGCGATGGCGTTGGTCCACAGGAAAACCGCCGAGCAGAAATAGAAAAAGCGGCCATGCACGCTGCGGATCCCTAGCATGCGCAGCAGCGCCAGGATCGACAGCGAAAAATCGATCGCATCGGCATGGTGGATGATCACGTAAATGTCGGCCGAGGTCGGCTCGCCGGCACCGCCGATAATGCGAAATACCAAAGCGCACAGCAGCACGCCGACTTCCGCGGAAAGGGCGAGGTCGAGTATCAGCACCGCCTTGGGTTCGCGGCGGTCGAAGGAGCGCGCGATCATCAGCATGCAGGGGATCATGTAGAGCCCGGAAAGTACGACGCCCGTGGACGTGAGCCAGCCGCGCGGGTCGCCGTAGATCTGGGCGATCAGATTGGTCCCCGCCCACAGCACCTGCATGCCGACCGCCAGAGCCAGCAACAGCCATAGCCCGCGGATCGGCGTGGGATCGCGCCGGTACTGCGCGGCGATAGTCGCCAGGGCAACGCATTGGGTCGCGATAAACAGGCAGCGCGCCAGGACTTCTTGTGCGCCCAGCCCATGCCAGGCGAGTAACGCCTGGATTCCGAGCAAGGCTAGCGCGATCCAGACCAGACGCACGGTTGTAGCTCTCCCCTGAAAGCAGCTCAACGAAACGCACGACGCGGTGCCATGCTAGCGAAAGCGTGGCCCGGATGCCGCAGTCATTGCAAACGGGTTGTCAGCGCCGCCCCCGGCTGGCATGGTTCAAGGTTTAACGTCGTTGTTTACGGAATAGAAAAGGAACGCGGATGTCCCTGGTACGCTCACTTTTTGCGGTCAAGCCGGTCGAGGCCTCGCTTTCGAGCGATAACGCGCTGCGCCGCACCCTGGGGCTTACCCAGTTGGTCATGTTGGGCGTAGGTGCGGTGATCGGCGCAGGCATCTTCGTGATTACCGGCCAGGCCGCCGCCGAGCACGCCGGGCCGGCCCTGACCCTGTCCTTCGTGCTGGCGGGACTTGCCGCTGCGCTGGCCGCCCTCAGCTACGCCGAATTCGCCGCCATGCTGCCGGTCTCCGGGAGCGCCTACGTTTACGCCTATGCCACCTTCGGCGAGCTGCTGGCCTGGTTCATCGGCTGGAACGTGGTGGCGGAATACCTGCTGGCGGTTTCGTCGGTGGCGGTCGGCTGGTCCGGCTATGCGGTGGGTTTGCTCAAGAGCATCGGCATTCATGTGCCCGGCGTGCTGGCGGACGCGCCGGTAAGCTTCAAGGACGGCCACCTGCAATGGACTGGCGCCTGGCTCAACCTCCCGGCGCTGTTGATCGTAGCCGCGCTCACCTTGCTGCTCTATCGCGGCACGCGCCAGTCGACCTGGTTTGCCAGCGTGGTGGTGGTGCTCAAGGTGCTGGTGGTGCTGTTATTCGTGTTGTTCGGCGTGCAATACATCGATCCGTCCCTCTGGCATCCCTTCGTGCCGGCAAACCAGGGCGGTGATCACTATGGCTGGTCAGGCGTGTTTCGCGCGGCCACGAGCGTGTTCTTTGCCTATATCGGGTTCGATGCGGTGGCGACGGCGGCGCAGGAAACGCGCAACCCGCAGTTCAATGTGCCGGCGGGTATTTTGATTTCGCTGACCATCTGCACGGTGCTTTACATCATCGTGGCGGCGGTGCTGACCGGTCTGGTGCCTTATGCGCAGCTGGGTACAGCCGAGCCGGTAGCCACCGCGCTGGCGGCACATCCTGCGTTGGGATGGCTGAAGATCGTCACGCAGATCGGCGCGGTTGCCGGCCTTACCTCGGTCATTCTGGTGATGCATCTGGGGCTGTCGCGCATTCTCTACACGATGGCCGGCGATGGTCTGTTGCCGCGCTTCTTCAATGCGGTGCACAGCGAACATCAGACACCGCATCGCACCACTTTGTTGGTAGGTGTGATCGGTGGTGTGCTGGCGGCGATCTTTCCGCTCAACCTGCTGGGTGATTTGCTTTCGATGGGTACGCTGCTCGCGTTCTCCACGGTGTGCATTGGTGTGTTGATTTTGCGTCGCACGCATCCGCATCTGAAGCGCGGGTTTCGGGTGCCGGCGGCGCCGGTGGTTTGTGTGCTTGGCGTAGTGGTTTGTCTGTTCTTGTTGGCGCAGATGAATCTGGCCAACTGGTTGTTGCTGGCTGGGTGGACGGCGGTGGGTATGCTGATTTATGTGTTTTATGGGTATCGGCATAGTCGGTTGCGGAAGGGGTGAGTTGCCGCTTTTCAGGTCTTCCTTGCGCCACACTCTCGTCATCCCCGCGTAGGCGGGGATCCAGTGGCTTCGGTGCTAGCTTGTCGCGAGAGCGTTGAATGCTCTAGCTAGAAAGTCGCCTGCGGCGTGTTTCGCCGACCTGCCGGTCGCCGAGTTACTTTCTTTGCTTGTCCAAAGAAAGATAACCAAAGAAACGACACCCCTAGTCCGCCGTCCTTCGGACTGTGAGGTTTGGCCGGGCTTTTCGACAGGACGTCCCTGTCCTGTCGAAAAGGACTCGGCATCCCTGCCGAGTCCCCCCTTCGGGGGCCTGATCGTCCAAACCTCACTCGGCTCCCGAGGGGGCCCAAGAGCTGACTGCTCGCTGCGCATCGCTTGCCGAGAGCAAAGCGCAACCCCCAACTTCGCTCCATCTCCCCTATCCGTCATTCCGGCGCAGGCCGGAATCCACTCCTCAGCGCATCCGCTTGCGACATGTTGTCTAACGAGCGAGAGCCTGAGGAATAGATTCCGGCCTGCGCCGGAATGACGAGAGGGGTAGGCGAGGGTGAGGGAACACCTTAAGTCCTCACCGTCACGACGCCTCGCGCACAGATTCGGCGTACCTCAGAAGCGCCATAAGTGTCCCCTGTCGGTTCGAGTAGACGGCACGAACGGTTTTATCCCTCAGTGCTGCTCAGAGCCTTGGCTCTAAAGGCCATTCTCTCTTTGGTTACTTTCTCTTTACTCCGGACCTAAAGGTCCTTCGCCCTCCGGGCCGGCTTCGCCGTTCGCATGCGCTACGCGCAAGCGTGGGCCAGCAAAGAGAAAGTGACTCGGACGCCGGCAGGCGTTCGAAACGCCCGCTGCGTAAGCGGCCAGATCGCGAAAGCACCCAGGCAAGAACCAAACACTGACGCCACTGGGTGACCAGCTTCGCTGTTGTAAAGCGCCTCCGGCCTACGCCGGAATGACGAAGTAGGAGGGGCTGCGCAAGCGGCCAGATCGCCCGAACACACAGGCAAGAACGAGACCGCCACGTCAAAGGCTTCCGGCCCACGTCGGAACGACGAAATAGGGAAAGCTGCGCACGCACAACCCCAACGCGCCCTTACCCAATCCGAAACCTCTGATACTCCGTCATCAAATCAAGATAATGCTCCAGATGCTCGACCGCCAACGGCCGACGATCGTAATCGGTGTGAGCAAGTGGCAGGCCAGGTTCGGCAACTTGCGGAACGGGGTCTTGCTCGGTGGCAGCGGGCGCCTGAGGCAGTTGGTCGGGCGTCATGGCAGAACTCCTGCGTCACGTGAACGCGTTGGATGCCAGATAAAGTCGACAGCGCATCGACGCTGCCGCAGGAGCGTCCTTGCCTTGAAAGCGGTGGGACGTCTTTGCGTCCACTTACATCCGATGCGCCGGGGTGGGAAAAGGTTGCATGCATCGGTCTGTGTGAGTAGATCATACGGCGATGCCACGCGCATTACCCGGGCCGAAGGGCAGGGGGCGGTTGGTGCGGTTGATGCTTAAAGCGTGGCGAACAAGTCGTTCGTCAGTATGGGCTCGGGTTCGAGCAGCATGCGTACCGGGGCGAAGCTGCGGCGATGGTGTTCGCAGGGGCCCAGCCGGGTCAGCGCATCGAGATGTTCGGGCACGCTGTAGCCCTTGTGCCGCGCGAAACCGTAGCCGGGGAAAAGCGCATCGAGCGCGACCATGTGGCGGTCGCGGCTGACCTTGGCCAGGATCGATGCCGCACTGATCGCAGGCTCCGTGGCGTCTCCACCAACCACCGCCTGCGCCGGGCAGGGTAAATGCTTGGGCAGGCGATTACCGTCGATCAGCGCATAGCCGGGCGGCGTGGCCAGGCCAAGTAACGAGCGCGTCATGCCCTGCATCGTCGCCTGGAAAATATTGATGCGGTCGATTTCCTCACGCTCCACGAAGACCACGCTCCATGCGATAGCCCGTTCGACGATCCGGTCGTAGAGCTTCTCGCGCGTCGCTTCGTTGAGCTGCTTGGAATCGTTCAAGCCACGGATGGGCCTGCTTGCATCGAGAATGACCGCTGCGACAACTACCGGTCCGGCCAGCGGTCCGCGACCGGCCTCATCCACGCCGGCGACGAGCAGCGAAGGATCGAGTTCGGCAGTGACACGGCGTTTGCGGGGCATGGCGCTATGGTGTGTTCCGCCGACGGCCGAGGTCAACCTGCCGCGGTCGCGGCCGGTGCTTCGAGCAGTTCGGCAATCGCATCGGCGGCATGATCGGCGGCTTCACCTTCCAGTTGGCCGCGCAATTGCTGATGCAGGAATTCAAAGGCGGCTACCACATGGCCGCGACGTTCGCTGTCCTGCATGAGAGCCAGCGTGGCCGAGGCGAGATTCGCGGCCGTGCAATCGTCCTGCATCAGTTCGGGGACGAGCAGATCGTTGCCCAGGCCACAGGCGCGCGCCAGGATGTTAGGCAAGGCATAGACGTCGGTCTTGAGCATGTTCAAGGCGCGGGCGATGCGATAGCTGGTCGGCGAAACGCGATAGCCGACGACCATCGGACGCTTGGAAAGCATGGCTTCCAGGGTTGCGGTGCCGGAAGCAAGCAACACCACATCGGCCGCGAGCATGGCCTCATGGGCCTTGCCATCGAGTAGCAACGGCGCACTGTCCGCGTCTCCCCAATGGCTCAACAACGTCTGTAGTTGTTCGTGCACGCGCGGATTGGCTGCGGGAATGACGATGCGTAGCCCCGGCATCGCCTGGGCGACACGCCTGGCGGCCTCCAGGAAGATCGTGCCCAGACGGGCGAGTTCCGACGGGCGGCTGCCGGGCAGCACGGCCAGCACGGGAACGTTCTGCGGCACGTTCAACACGTCGCGGGCACCGACGCGATCGGACACGAGCGCAAAGCGATCGGCCAACGGGTGGCCGACAAAGCGCGCGTCGATGCCATGTTTTGCATAGATCGGCGGCTCCATGGGAAACAGGCAAAGCACGCGGTCGGCACTACGGCCGATCTTCTCCGCACGCTTTTCGCGCCAGGCCCAGACCGACGGGCTGACATAGTGCACGGTACGCAGCCCCGCCTGCTTGAGTCGTTGCTCGACACCGAGATTGAAATCCGGCGCGTCGATGCCGACCACCACATCCGGCCGTTCCGCCAGCAGGCGCGCGACCAGGGCCTTTCTCAGCTTGAGCAGTCGCGGCAGATGCCGCACGACTTCGGCAAAGCCCATCACCGACAGTTCGCGAATGTCGTACCAGGACTCGAAGCCCTGGGTCTGCATGCGTGCGCCGCCGATACCGACGAAACGCGCGTCGGGGTAACGCTTGCGCAACGCGGCGACCAGATCGGCACCGAGCTGGTCGCCGGAATCTTCACCGGCGATCAGTGCGATCAGGGGAGTCTGGCGCGCGCTTGCGGACATCGGGCCGGGCTCAGCGCGCGACCGCGCGTTCGCTGCGTTCGAGGAACTCCAGCATGGCGCGCACGTCGTCGCTCTCCGTCGCCAGCGACAGCAGTTGCTCGCGCGCATCGGTCAGCGTCAGGCCCGCCATATACAAAGTGCGATAGGCACGCTTGATGGCGGCGATGCGGTTGGAGTCGAAGCCGCGGCGCTTGAGACCTTCGCTGTTGATGCCGCGCGGACGTCCGCGTTGCTCGTTCGCCATCATCACGAAAGGCGGCACATCCGATCCGACCAGGCAGCCCATGCCGATAAACGCATGCGCGCCGACCTTGCAGAATTGATGCACGCCGGAGAAGCCGGACATGATCACCCAGTCGCCGATTTCCACATGGCCGGCGAGGGCGGAATAATTGGAGAACACGGTGTTGTTGCCGATCTGGCAGTCGTGCGCGATGTGCACGTAGGCAAGCAGCCAGTTGTCGTTGCCGATACGCGTGACGCTGCCACCATCGCCGGTGCCGCGGTTGATCGTGACGAATTCGCGAATCAGGTTGCGGTCGCCGATCACCAGCTCGGTGCGCTCGCCGGCGAATTTCTTGTCCTGCGGCGGGCCGCCCAGCGAGGCGAACTGACTGATGCGATTGTCGCGACCGATGCGCGTCGGGCCTTCGATCACCACATGCGGGCCGATCGTCGTGCCTTCGCCGATGTCCACGTCGGCGCCGATCACACTGTAAGCGCCAATGGTGACATTGGCGCCGATATTGGCGGATGGATCGATCTGCGCGGTCGGATGGATCATTTTTCGGACCTCGCCGCGCACATCAGTTCGCAGCTCGCCACTTCCTTGCCGTCGACCGTTGCCTTGGCTTCGAAGATGCCCATGCTGCGCAACAGGCGCTTGAGCGTCACTTCCATGCGCAGCTGATCACCGGGCGCGACGATCGCGCTGAAGCGCGCGTTGTCGACCTTGGCCAGATAGAACAGCGGGCTGCCGGTATTACCCTTCAGGCGACTGCTGATCTGCGTAAGCAGCCCGGCGGTCTGCGCCATGGCCTCGACGATCAGCACGCCCGGCATCACCGGGTGGCCGGGGAAATGGCCCTGGAAGAACGGCTCGTTGATGGTGACGTTCTTGAGCGCGACGATGCTCTTGTCCGGCACCAGCTCGATCACCCGATCGACCAGCAGGAACGGATAGCGATGTGGCAGCAGCTGTTGAATCTGCTCGACGTTGACCGGCAGGTGGAAGGGCACGGTGTTCTCAGTCATTGTTACTGTCCTTCTCCAGCGCCGACAATCGACGCGCATACTCATCCAAATGCTTGAAACGGGCTGCGTTGCGGCGCCACAGGCGGTTCTCCTGCAACGGCACGCCCGACGAATACTCGCCGGGCTCGCGAATCGAATGCGTGACCAGGCTTTTGGCCGTAATGGTAACCCGGTCGGCCAGCTCCAGATGCCCCAGCACGCCGGCGTTGCCGCCGATCATGCAATAACGGCCGATTTTCGCACTACCGGCCACCGCCGCGCAGCCGGCCATGGCCGAATGCGCACCGATGTGAACGTTGTGAGCGATCTGGATCTGGTTGTCCAGCCGCACGTCTTCCTCGAGCACGGTGTCTTCCAGCGCGCCACGATCGATGGTGGTATTCGCGCCGATTTCACAATCGTCGCCGATCCGTACGCCGCCAAGCTGGGGCAGCTTGATCCAGTGGTCGCGATCGAAGGCGAGGCCGAAGCCGTCCGAACCGATGACCGCGCCCGGGTGCACGATCACGCGCTTGCCCAGCGTGACGCGTGTGACCAGGGTCACCCGTGCCACCAGCCGGGACTGCGCCCCGACCACACATCCGGCGCCGACGATGCAATGCGGCCCGAGGATGGCGCCATCCTCGATGACCGCGCCGTTTTCCACGACGCAGCAGGGGCCGACACTGGCCGTCGGTGCCACGCGTGCGTTCGAATCGACCACGGCGCTGGGATGGATCCCGGCAGGTGAGGCTGGTAACTGCTCGAACAGCGCGGCGATCTTGGCGTAAGCGACATACGGATCGCGCGCAACCAATGCCGCAGTGGGGCATTCGGCAAGGTTTTCCTCGCGCAGCACGACCACACCGGCGCCGGTTGCGGCCAATTGCGCGCCATATTTGCTATTGGACAGAAAACTCAGCTGGCTGAGACTCGCGCCCGCCAGCGTGCCTACGCCGTCGATCACGCGTGTGCCATCGCCATGAAACGGCAGTTCGAACCGTTCGGCGATCTCGGCGATGGTAAATTGGGTTGCGCTCATGGTGCTCTCCGAGACATGGCGGGCATTGTAGGACGTAGGGCAAAAGCTTGCGCATTGGCCTAGTGCTTACAAAAAGAAAGCGCGGACTGGCCGCGCTTTCCCTGCATATACCGCAGACTTTCCGGTTCGACTTAGAACTGGCTGCCGAAGGTGAACTGGATGCGTTCTTCGTAATGCTTGTCTTCATCCTTCGCACGGAACGGGATGGCGAAGTTGATGATCAGCGGACCGATCGGCGCCTGCCACTGCAGCGACAAGCCCGTCGAGGCACGCAGATCCGCGGCGCTGAAGGTGCTGTAGCTGGAATAGACGTTACCGACGTCGACGAACCAGGACACGCGTGCGGTGTTGACGTCCTTGAGGAACGGCAGCGGCAGGTAGACCTGCGCCGTGCCGAGGACCTTGAACGCGCCACCGATCGGCTGGGCGAAGGTGTAGATGCTGCCGGTACAGGTACCGTCCGCGTTCGGCTTGATCGCTACACCTGGGGTGCTCGGCACGCAGAGCTTCGGACCCAGGGTGTTGTCCTGGAAGCCGCGCACGTCACGCACACCGCCGGAGAAGTAGTTTTCCCAGAACGGGAAGGTCAGCGGCTGGCCCTTGATGTCCGTACCGAACGTATTGCTGAAGGTCTGGTTGCCGTAGGTATCGCCGTAGCCGACTTGGCCATCCATATACAGCACGAAGCCGCGACCGATCGGCCAATAGTGGTTGGCTTCCAGGTCGATCTTGTAGAACTGCACGGTCGAGCCGGGCAGCGCGATGTTGGTGTTGACCGACATCAAGCCACCGCGCGTCGGCGCCCAGTAACCGTTGCGGGTGTCGTGGGTCCAGCCGAGCTGGCCGGTCCACGAGTGGATCGTGCGATGACCCAGCGCGTTCTGGTAGTCGATCAGTTCCTGCGGCGAGAACTGCGTGGTGACGATCTGACCGGTGGTGGGGTCGATCTGGTCGACCTGCAGGTTGATCTTGTTGCTGTTTAAGCCGAGACCGGCACGGATATTGTCCGTTTCGGTGATCGGGAAGTTCAGGAACGTGGTGAACGACTTCTGGCTCGTGGTGTAGTTGACGAAGTCGTTGTTGGTATCGCCGTAATCGGTACGCGTGAACGCCGCCGTATAACCGATACCGATGTTGTTGTCGGTCAGGTACGGGTTGTAGTAGCTCGCGCTGATGCTGGTGGAGTAATCGCTGCGCTGGGCGCCGACGGTGAAGCTGTCGCCGGTGCCGAGGAAGTTGTTCTGCGACACCGACGCCGACAGGATGATGCCGGAGAACTGCGAGTAGCCCACGCCGAACATCAGGCTACCGGCGGACTGTTCTTCCACCTTGTAGGTGAGATCGACCTGGTCTTCGGTACCGGGCACGAGTGCCTTGTCGACGTCGACCTTCTTGAAGTAACCCAGGCGCTGCATACGAATCTTCGAGCGATCGATCGCCGGCTGCGAATACCAGCTACCTTCGAGCTGACGCAGTTCGCGGCGCATCACATCGTCTTCCGTACGGGTGTTGCCCTGGAAAATGACGCGACGCACGTAAACGCGCTTGCCCGGCTCGATGTAGAAGGTGAGGTCGACGGTGCGGTTGTCCTTGTCCAGCTTCGGCACCGGCGTCACCTTGGCGAACGCATAACCGATGCTGGCCAGGATGCCCTTGATCGCGTCGGAGCTCGACTCGATCGCCTTGCGGTTAAAGGTTTCGTCCTTGTGCACGAAGATCAGCTGGCGCAGCGTGTCTTCGGGCAGGATCAGCTGGCCGAGCAGATGGATGTCGGAGATCTTGTAGATCTCGCCTTCCTTGATGCTGGCGCTGATGTACATCGCGCGCTTGTCCGGTGCGATCGCCACCTGGGTGGAATCGACGCCGAAGTCGGCGTAGCCGCGGTCCATGTAGTAGGACTGCAGCTTCTCGAGATCGCCGCTGAGCTTTTCGCGCGAGTACTGGTCGTCCTTGGAGTACCAGGACAACCAGTTGGAGGTGTCCGACTCGAAGGTCTTGCGGATCGCCTTGTCGGTGAACGCGGTGTTGCCGACGATGTTGATCGCCTTGATCTTGGCCGCCTTGCCTTCGCGGATTTCGATATCCACCGAAACGCGGTTGCGGTCGAGGTAGGTCACGTGCGGTTCGACCGACACGTTGTATTTGCCGCGGTTGTAGTACTGGCGAATCAGTTCCTGCTGCACGCGGTCCAGTGACAGGCGGTCGAAGGTCTCGCCTTCGGACAGGCCGATCTCCTTCAGGCCTTTGCGCAGGTCGTCTTCCTTGATGTCCTTGTTGCCGCGCAGGGTCAGCTTGGCGATCGAGGGGCGTTCGACCACCTTGATCACCAGGATGTCGCCCTGGCGGTCGATTTCCACGTCGCTGAAGAACTTGGTCTGGTACAACGCGCGAATGGCACGCTGTGCGCCATCGGTGGTCACCCGGTCGCCCTTGTTGATCGGGAGATAGTTGAACACGGTACCGGGCGTAATACGGCTAAGCCCGTCGATACGGATATCGGAGACGACGAACGGCTCGAAAGCGAGCGCATTGGCAGAGAGTGTGGCAAGCAGGATCAGAGCGGCGATACGCTTCATCGTCGATTCCGTTAGGTTATTCCGACGAGGCGGGCTTTGGGCCCACCCCGCTCATTTTCTTATGAAGCGAGGGATTCCCCTTGCCCCTGATTGTTGCCGTGCCCATGACAGGCCCGGCATAAGACATCTCAACGCATCGCACCGTCTTTAAGACGACGCATTGCTTCGCCGCGCAGCTTGTGTGCCCCAGGCGTTCCCCGGCGCTGGCCCAAGCTGCTTGCGTCACGAAGGCAATATGATGCGGTGAATGTCGTTGTAGAACGCCAGTCCCATCATGGTAAGCAACAGCGCGAGGCCGACGTATTGTCCGGCCATCATCACTCGTTCGCTCACGGGGCTGCCTTTGACCAACTCAATAAGGTAATACAGCAGGTGGCCCCCGTCCAAGACGGGGATAGGCAGCAGGTTGAGAATCGCCAGGCTCAGCGACACCAGTCCCAGGAATTCCAGGAAGCGGGTCAGGCCCAGACTGGCCGATGCATTGGCGACCTGGGCAATGCCCACGACGCCGGAAAGATTCTTGGTCGACGCCTGACCGGTGACCAGCTTGCCGATCATGTTGAAGGTCGTGGCGGCGCGATCCCAGGTGCTTTTCAGCGATTCGCTGAAGGCACGAACGGGGCCGAAGTGCTGCATCACCGTCTCGCGCGACGCACCCTCGATGCCGATGATCCAGTTCTGCGGCTGGCCCTGCTGCGACTCGTAGCGCGCGGTCACGGTCAGCGGAACCTGCTTGCCGGCGCGTTCGACCACGATCGCCAGTTGCGGCGATTTGGCGGCTACCTGATGCAGCAGCTTGGTGAAGGCGATCCAGTCGGCGATGGGCGTGCCATTGAGACTGATGATGCGATCGCCGCTCTGCATGCCCGCGGCGGCGGCCGGCAGGCCGGCGTTGACCTTGTCGATCACGGCAGGCGGAGAAGCCGGTTCCAGGCCCAGTTTGTCGAGGTACTGGCCCAGATCCTGGCCGGCCGGCAATTGGTTCAGCGGCAGGGTAATCGTGCGCTGCGTGCCATCTGGATCGCGCAAGGTCAGCGGCAGCGGCGTACGGCCGAGCATGCCGTTGGCGACGGCTTCCATGGCGTCGCTGTAGGTTTGGACCTGCTTGCCGTCGACCGCAAGTACGCGATCGCCATTGCGGATGCCCGCTTCGGCAGCCATGGTCTGCGGCGCGGCAGTGACCACCGGCGCAATGTCCGGCTTGCCCAGCATGAACATCACCCAGAAGGCGACGATGGTGAAAATCAGGTTGAAGCCGGGACCCGCCGCGACGATCGCGATGCGCTTCCATACCGACTTGCCGGTAAATTCCTGATCGAGCAGTGCGGGGTCGACTTCACCCTCGCGCGCATCGAGCATCTTGACGTAGCCACCGAGCGGAATCGCGGCGATCTGGTATTCGGTACCGTCCTTGCCGATACGTTTCCAGATGGCGGTGCCGAAGCCGACCGAGAAGCGCAACACCTTGACGCCACAGCGGCGCGCGACCCAGTAGTGGCCGAACTCGTGAAAAGTCACCAGCACGCCAAGCGTGACCAGCAACCAGAATATCGAGCCAAAGAAAGGATTCATCAAAGAGAACGTGTCCGCGGGGAGTCCAAGCTTATCAGCAAGCGCTGCAGAGCACCCGTCGAGCACCCTCCCTGGCCAACCGGTCTCGCTCGACAAGCGTCTGGACATCGACCACGGGAGCGGGCGGCAGTTCCGTAAGTACGCTTTCGACGACGTCGGCAATCGACAGGAACGAGAGGCTTCCGGCCAGGAAGGCCTCTACCGCGATCTCGTTGGCCGCGTTAAGCAGGGCCGGTGCGTCGCCGCCAGCGCGCAGCGCCTGGTAAGCCAGGGCCAGGCAGCGGAAGGTGGTCAGGTCGGGCGCCTCGAAGGCCAGAGTGCCGCTGGCGGCCAGGTCCAGCATGGAGACCCCGGCATCGACCCGCTCCGGCCAGGCGAGCGCGTGCGCGATGGCCGTACGCATGTCCGGGTTGCCCAATTGGGCCAGTACCGAACCGTCGACATACTCGACCAGGGAATGAACCAGGCTCTGCGGGTGCACCAGCACCTCGATGCGGTCGACCGGGGCACCGAACAGATGGTGCGCCTCGATGACCTCCAGCCCTTTGTTCATCAAAGTGGCCGAATCGACCGAAATCTTGCGGCCCATGACCCATTTGGGGTGTTTGCAGGCCTGATCGGGCGTGACGCCGGCCAGCTCGGCGCGACTACGGCCGCGGAACGGGCCGCCGGAGGCGGTCAGGATCAGGCGGCGTACGCCGCTGGCATTCAGATCGGGGCGGCCACCCGGCAGGCATTGGAAAATAGCGTTGTGTTCCGAGTCGACCGGGATCAGCTCGCCGCCGCCTTCGGCCAGGGCCTGCAGCAGCAGCTGGCCGGCCATCACGATCGATTCCTTGTTCGCCAGCAGCAGGCGCTTGCCGGCGCGTGCGGCGGCAAGCGTGGAATCCAGTCCGGCGGCACCGACGATGGCGGCCACGACCGTGTCGCACAGCGAGCTTGCGGCGGCGACGGTCAAGGCGTCATGACCGCTGGCGACCTCGCAGTTCACCCCGGCGGTACGCAGGCGCTGTGCCAGCTGCGCCTCCAGCGCGCTATCGGCAATGACCGCCAGTTCGGGACGGTGGGTAACGCATAGCGCGACGAGGGCATCGACGTTGCGCTGCGCGGTCAGCACGGTGGCGCGGAAACGCTCGGGATGGCGGGCGATGACATCCAGCGTGCTGCCACCGATCGAGCCGGTGGCGCCGAGGATGGCGACCTTGCGAGGAGCCACGCCGGTCATAGGCCGAGCAGCAGCTTGCCCGCCGCAAAGACGGGCAGGGCGGCAAAGACGCTATCCATGCGATCGAGCAGGCCACCATGGCCGGGGAAGAGGTTGCCGGAGTCTTTCACGGCCGCGTGGCGCTTCATCAGGCTTTCCAGCAGATCGCCCACGATGGAAGCGACCACGGTAAATACGGACAACACGATCAGGCCGGCCAGTTTCAGGTCGGTCACGCCGAGCAACCAGCCGCCGAAGCCGGCGACCAGGGCGCCGGCGACAAAGGCGCCGTAGACGCCCGCCCAGGTCTTGCCGGGGCTGATCGTCGGGGCGAGCTTGCGCTTGCCAAACAGTCGTCCGCTGAAATAGGCGCCGATATCCGCTGCCCAGACGATCGCCAGGGCCAGCAGCGTCCACCAGTGGCCGTGCGGCGGCTGGCCATGGATCTGCATGCCGGCGACCCAGGCCGGGAACATCACCAGTGCGCCTGCCCCCAGCTTGAGCAGCTGGTTTTCGCGCGTGGGCGCGGCAGCGAAGGCGAAATGGCGCAGCCACTGGCAGGTGGCGATCCACCACAGCACGCCGACTACGATCAGCCAGGGCCACAGCCCACTGTTGCGCAGCGTCCAGAGGCCGAAAAAGATCACCGTCGATGCCACCAGCAGGCTCGCGCGCAAGCCCTCGTTGGTGACGCCGGCCAGCCGGGTCCATTCCCAGATCGCGGCAAGGAAAGCGATCGCTACCAGCGGCGCGAAGATTTCCGTCGACGGCCACAGCACCAGCAGCAACGCCAGAGGGAAAAGCAGCAGGGCCGTTATTACTCGCTGAAGCAGCATGGTGTCCTCGTCAGCCCTGGGCGACCTGGTCGCCGGTGCGGCCGAAACGGCGTTCGCGGCGGGCGTAATCATCGATCGCGTTTTGCAGACTGACTTGATCGAAGTCGGGCCACAAGGTCTCAGTGAAATACAGCTCGGCATAGGCCAGCTGCCACAACAGGAAATTGCTGACGCGGAACTCGCCGCCGGTACGGATGAACAGATCCAGCGGCGGCAGGTCGGCCAGGCACATCCAGTGGCCGAGCAAGGCTTCGTCGATATCGTCCGGACGGATCTCGCCGCGCGCGATGGCCTCACCGGCCTTGCGTGCCGCCTGCACGATGTCCCAACGGCCGCCGTAATTCACCGCAATGTTCAATTGCAGCCGCGTATTGGCTGCCGTGCGCGACATGGCCGCGTTCATGCGCTGACGCAAGCCGGCCTCGAAGGCGCTCAGGTCGCCGACGAAGCGCACACGTACCTGCTGTTCGTGCAGCTCGTCGACCTCTTTGTCGAGCGCGCGTACGAACAATTCCATCAAGGCACCGACTTCGTCTTCCGGGCGTTTCCAGTTTTCACTGGAGAACGCGAACAGCGTCAGCGCCTGAACGCCCTGGCGAATGCAGCCTTCGATCACTTCGCGCACGGCCTTGCGGCCAGCGTTGTGGCCGAAGGTGCGTGGACGATGGCGCGCTTTCGCCCAGCGGCCATTGCCATCCATGACGATGGCAATGTGGCGCGGGACAGTGCTGGGCTTGGAATCAGTCATGGTTGTGCAAGGGCGAAACCGTGCTGCCTTCTTCTCAGTGAGCGAGGCCGCTTTGAGCGGATGAAGGGCGGGTGTGCGCCTTGACGCGACGTTGATGCACTTCCCGATGTGTCGATTATGCATCGATAGCCGCCCGGCTCCCCCCGGAGCAGGCGGCATCGATGGCCGTCAGACGGCCATCAGCTCATCTTCTTTACGCTTCACGACGTCGTCGACTTCCTTGACGAAACGATCGGTCAGCTTCTGGATATCGTCCTCGGCGCGACGCTCGTCGTCCTCGGTGATGGTCTTTTCCTTCAACAGGTCCTTGACCTGCTGCATTGCATCACGACGCACGTTGCGGATCGCGATCTTCGCGTTTTCGCCTTCGTGCGAGACGTGCTTGGCCAGTTCCTTGCGGCGCTCTTCGGTGAGCGGCGGCATGTTCAGGCGGATCACGGTGCCAGCGGTGTTCGGCGTGATGCCGATGTCCGAGGCGAGGATGGCCTTTTCGATGGAAGCCACGTGGCTCTTGTCGAACGGCGTGATGATGATCGAGCGGGAATCGCCCAGGCTCACCGAAGCGACCTGGTTGAGCGGCATTTCCGAGCCATAGGCCGAAATGCGGATGTTGTCGACCAGCGACGTGCTGGCGCGTCCGGTGCGCAGACGGGTCAGATCGTGCTTGAGCGAGTCGATGCTCTTGCCCATGCGGGTCTGGGCATCGTTCTTGATGTCGTTGAGCATGGGTATCACCCTGGAAACGTGCAAGCCGATGAGTATAGCAGGTGTGTTAGGGGTGAGGAGTAA
>Ga0207695_10000899_pt1 | contig 53483 bp, 44 predicted proteins | sample KBSC54metaG_FD_184354 | JGI IMG/M metagenome (GOLD analysis project Ga0207695, IMG submission 184354) | Corn rhizosphere microbial communities from Kellogg Biological Station, Michigan, USA - KBS C5-4 metaG (SPAdes) (version 2) | ecosystem: Host-associated > Plants > Roots > Rhizosphere > Soil...
CCGTTCTCTTCGCTGGTGTTTTTGATGGCGGCGACAATGGGAAATCCTTTTTCCCATTCGCGGACCATCTCGATGAAAAGTTCGGGAGGATCCTGGAGGTCGGCGAAGAGGCTGCCGATGATGTCGCCCTGAGCGCTGAGGAGGCCATGCATGCCGGAGCGAGCGCCGCCAACGTTGCGGGCATTGACGATGACCTTGACGGAGGGATCTTCCGCGGCCATCTCGCGGAGGATCTCGACGGTGCGGTCAGTGGAGGCGTTATCGATGAAGAGCTGTTCGAAGCGGTACTCGGGGAGTTTCGCGGCGGTTTCCATGAGCCGGCGATGGCACTCGCGGACGTTGGCTTCTTCGTTGAAGCACGGCGTCATGACGGTGATCGTCTTCTGTCCCATGTCCGGCGATATTCCTATTCTTTATAGGAGCTAAAACCTCGGCAGAAAACTCCGCTGATCTGAGCCGACTGGCTAGATTTTAGCTCTCAGTATGGTGCCGCAAGTGGTGGGAACTCGGTTAAGCAGTTATCTTTCCGGTACTTCAGTTTGATACACCGTGTACTCCGGCGGCTTCAGCAAGCTTGGGTGCCTTAACGGCGAAGAGTTCCATCTCATTCTCAGTGCCGATAAGCGTCAGTTTCCAACCTTCATGAAGTAAGCGATCCTTGATCCAAACCGGACGCCAATCACTGGCACAAAAGAGAATGAACTCCTCGTGTGCTTCGGTGAAAGCTTTGTAACTTTCTATTGGCGGAGCTCCAAACGGTTGTTCCAGCGCTAGAGAGTTCTCGGGAACCGGGTCGTTCTGCGTCAGGGCGAACTTTAGGTCTGAAAGATAGTGAATTCGTTTCCGATCTGTAGCCTTGCTGTACCACCACGTCGGCACATACGAGAAGGGATCGCCAATCACGATCTGCTCTTTCAATGGAGCAGACCGAAAAAGTGGATCGCTCTGCAGGCCTCCCAACTCAGGAGATGTGTGGGGCCTGATGAAAACAAAGGTCAAAATGCCGATCGTTATGCTGTACAGAATGATGAATTCAGTAACGGGCCTTACAGCCCTTGAATTTGCAAGACAGGCGAGCAAGAGGGGCACCAACAGCGCCACACCCAGAGCCGAGCCTACCGCATACCTCTCCACGAAATAACCGGTGCCGAGCTTTGTCACAATCAGCATGATGGGAAGCAGGAGAGCCAGAAATGCAGACACGCCAATATCTTCAAGCCCGGGGCGACCTGTATGCAGTTGAGTGCCATCTTTTCGGTTGCGCCGAAGAATCACGACGATAACGGCGCACAAGATAAAAATCAAATCAACAAATGTCGGCAGGGTTCGCTCATAGATCAAAAGATGATCGAGACTTGGATGGTGCCGATAGACCGGGCACAAGCGAATTGCGGCGAGAATGGGTGCCTGCGCCCGAAGTGTCGAAGGTACAGTGAATGCAAGTGGGAACCATCCAAGCAACATTGCGGCGAGGACCGATAAATGGAATCGCCGATCCCGAAGCATCCGGATGCATTCGCCGACTGCAACGGCACCGCTGACATAAATTACACCATACTGGTGACTTAGAACCGCTACGTTCGTAGACACGGCGAGAAGTAGGTGCCCGAACCGGCGAGCCGAGCCAAACGCAGCCATTTGCCAAGCACAGATCGCCAACGCAGTGGAGCATAAGAGCAGTGCGTAGGGACGCGCGTCTAACGCCGCAGTGCCCTCCATTGTGGCTCCCAGGAAAAGGCACATTGCGATTAATGCAAAAGAATGTGTTGCAGTTCGCCTGACGAATCTATAGGCGAGTATGGACCCACACACCCAACTGATGACGGAGGGTAATCGAAGAGCCAATTCCGTTTTTATAGGTAATGCGAGAAATGCGCGTGCAAGAAGAAAATAGAGGGGCGGATTCCCATCGTAGGGGAGTGCTCGGAAAAGTGCCCGCATAGATGGTCGAGTTGCAACATTAAATGTGGCAATTTCGTCGAACCACAGTGAGCGGAGACTTGCCGCGCGAATCCCAAGTACGAGGAAGCAAATAAGCAGAGAAGAGAGTACCAGCCATTGTATTTGCTTCTCAGTGAACTTCTCTCCGCCGCCTGCATTCTCAGCCATTCTCGAAGTGTCTCCTGTAGAGGGAGAATGCCCAGGCGGTACGGCCGGGGACGAACGATGTGATCGATTCGGGATGCTGTGCGACCTCGCGCACAAGCTTCAGATTGTTTTCATAGCCGATGTACTCCTGCTGCATATCGCGGGTCAGATCGTGGACGTTGCGCTGCTGGTATACGGAAGCCTTATTCCAGACGACCTGATAGCCTTTCGCCTGCAGATAGTAGGAAGGCCAGATATCATCCATGCGACCGACATGCGGAAAAACGCAATAATCCTTCAAGCAACGCGCGTCGAGGAAAGTGTTCTGCGAGTTGAACGGGCCGAGTTTGTTCGCCGCCATCGGAAAATAACTGTCGTCAAACGTGCATTCAGGGGCATGCTCAATGCGACAGATCGCATCGATATCAGGGTCGCCATTCCAAAAGTCCGCCTGTACGTCGACAGTGACCTTACGGCGACTGCGCCGACTGTAGTCCCGACGAGGAACAAGTTGGATGGGGTAGCCACGATGCCAAAGATGCGAGTGATTGGTCGCGCCGACCGGATCGAAGGCTTCGAGGTCGGTTTCATAATAGTTAACTTCCATTTCCCGACCGACGAGTAAATTCTTGCCCCAGTTCTCGAGTGGGATATTGTCGTCATCGACAACTGCAACGATGTCGGCTTTCATATCATGAGCCCAGAGAAGGCCAAAGTTGCGTCTTTGAATCGAGTTCCATCCGATCGCATCGGAGAGCTTGGGATCGTACTTCTCCTGATCCTCAGGGCTCAGATAGGTGCCGCGATTGAGGTGATACTCGGGGGTCTTTCGATCACCGACCACGACGAGTTCCCAATCGGACATCGTTTCGAATTTTCGGATTGCTTCAGTGGGTGGATTGATCGTGGTAGTGACGATGACCTTCTTCAATCTGCTCTCCTGTGACACTCAACTCTCGACTGCGATTCCGGGCTTGAGCAGAGACTTCTTGCTGGCGAACCGAGTCTTTATGCCAGTGCGGAAATAAACGAAATTGCGGAAGAACGTGTTTTGAGATTCACCTTCGATGCGTGCTGTCCAAACTGAGGTGACTTCGATGACACGTGTACCAAGCCGAATGGGCTTGACGAGGCATTCGAGAAGAAAAGGATGCCGGAGTTCTTCCCATGCAATGCTCTGAATGATCCGAGTCGGATATATGCGATATCCGAAAGTCATGTCAGTCAGACGCACACCATACAGCGATGAAAAGAACATCTGGAATACGCGGTTCAAAACGAGTTTCAGTGGCGAGTAGCCAGTGAACGATCCGCCCTTGCGCCACCTTGAGGCTTGGATGATTGCTTCAGGATTATTCTTCGAAGAAGCGATCATTTGCGAAAGCTCATCTGGATTGGTCTCGAGATCGCTCGCCATGAGGGCAGTGTGACTTCCGCGTGCCATGTCGAACGCTTCGCGTAGCGCGCCACCGAGAAACGGAAGGTTCTGTGAGTGAACGACTACAAGATCGGGATAGCGCTCTCTCAGAGAGTTGATAACAGCAAGAGCGTCACGAGTGGTCCTTTTGCAGACAACGATTAGGATCTCAACAATCTCCTCACGAGCATCCCGAAGAATTATCTCAACCGTGCGCTCAAGTGAAATGGTTTCGTTGACGACCGGAAGGATGATCGATAGGGTTTCAAACCCGATCTGAATCCGCGAAGAGACCTCAAGTTGTTCCACGGCAGGCATGGAGATGCCCTCCTCAAAGCAAAGGGGAAAGTAGCTCTTACATGAAAGGTTTGCTTAAGAATACATACCTGCAGCGGAGAAGAAAAGGACGAGCAAGGATCTATCAGTAACCAACGTGATCATGGGGCACTTTCATTCAAGTCGCCGGGCTCCGTTGAACCTTCTGGGGAAGGCGCAAGTCTGTCTTGAGCCGGAGAAAAGGGACTCGGATTTTCATCGGCACTCCAGGGCTCGGAACTCGGGTTTCGCGAGGACGGGGTTGAGGGTCCAGACCCAGCTTTTAGGATCGTGCCAGACGGGGTCGTAGACGGTGGCGACAAGGTAGTCGATGTGGTAGGCGCGGCAGGCGGAGAGGGCTTGCTGGGCGGTTGCGCGGTTGAAGGCCGGGATGATGGAGGCGATCATACCGGGACAGCCGGCTGGATCTCCTCCAAGGCTTGAGCCGCAACTGTAGAGGTTGCCGCTCGCCATGGCCGCCTGTCGGTTGATGTTTGCAAGGTCGACATTCTTCCAGAAAAGCCAGTTGTCTTCGGGATTGAATTGAACGATGGCATTGGAGGGGATGCGGCGGTTGAGTTCGGGATAGCCGAGGTATGCGATGTAGGCCTTGTGGGGCAGAGCGGCCACGTGGGGGTTGGCGGCGTTGGCAGCGCCCATGTCGGCGATGGGAAGGATGAAACGGAGAACGGCGGCGTGCCAGCAGGCCCCGAGGACTCCGATGAAGATGGCAAGGGTGATGACCTGTCGGAGGATGGGGGACGGCAGGATGGGGACGGGGCTGGAGGTGGATGGGGTGTCCGGGGGCGCGGTGGGGCCGGCGGCGGCCGGGGTCAGTCTGACGGCAATGAGGAGTTCGCTGGCGAGGAGAAGGAGCGGGTACTCGAGGAAGAGAGCAGAGTGAATGCCGAAGTCGTTGACGTCGAGGACGGCGGAGCGAATCAACGAGGTGATGGGCAGGGTGACAAGCACGATGAAAAGGAGGGTTCGGTGGGCGTCTGAGAGCTTGCTGCCGGAGCGCTGGGGCCAGCGTCTGTCGGCGCGCCAGGCGGGAATGAGGAAGATGAGCAGGACGATGGCATAGAGGCCGAGTTCGAGGGCGAGGCCGGCGGGCAGGAGGATGAGTTTGGCGATGGCTCGGGCAGCGGCGGGGTGCGCGGCGGAGATGAGGTGGGCGAGGCGGTCGGGCGGGATGGTTTCGCGAATGCTGAAGGCGAAGGGGCGGTCGCCGTACATTTTGGAGTCGGAGTGGGTGATCTCGCGCAGGTAAGGGAGAAGCAGGATGAGCGAGAGGGCTCCGCCAGCGAGAAGGAGAAGGGGCGATCGCCACGAGCGATGGAAGACGACTTGCCAGATGGTCCAGCAAAGAACGATGAGGAAGAAGGCGAAGGTGGTGTAGACGGAGATTCCGAAAGCGCTGGCGAGGGCGAGCGCGATGAAGATAACGGTGGTGATGCGGGTGCTTGGGGCGGTCGGCTGCGGACCGGAGCTTGACTGGAGCCACGCCAGCAGGAACGCGAACATGCAGAGGACCATCCCTGCGAGGTGATGGGGATAGAAGAGGGGGAAGCTGACGAGGTCGGAGATCTGGCCGGAGGACCATACATCTCCTGGCGGAGGGATGTGGAGGACCAGCATGTTCCAGAAGAAGATGAGGAGAGAAAAGCCGCTGACGGCGGGGAGGAGCGCGGCGATGTGGAACTGGCGGCGTAGACGGTCGCCGACTGCGAGGAAGTGTTTGAGGTAAAGGCCGGTGAGGGCGGTGAGCGCGAATCCTGACCAAATGCAGCCGGCGTTGACGATGGAACGCATGGGCAGGCGGGAGATCTTGGCGACTACGGCGCAGTTGACGAGCCAGAAGTAGTAGTAGCGCAGGTTGGCGGGGTGCAGGTAGAAGTAGTGGGGGTTTGCGGGCGGGATACCGGTGCGGAGGACGCTGTTGGCCCAGTTGGTGCGCGGAGCGACGTCGTAGAAGGTGAGGCTCAGGTAGAGGCGTTGTCCACTCTGGAAGTCGACGAGCGTGAAGACCTCAAATGCAATGAAGCAGAGGGCGAGAAGAAGGACGACTGTCCCGACAGGTCGGATGCCGATGCGCCACTTCTGGGCGGCGCGGCGAAGGCGGATGTGCTCGAGTGCGAGAAGTGCGATGCAACCGGCGGCACACACCAGGACGAGGACTGATGCAGCCGTGAGGGAGAGGAAGCGTCCGACGAGGACCGATGTGATTGTGGAGACCGCGATGGAAAGGGGGATGCTCCAGAAGAGGCGCTCGACGAGGGAACGGCGGCGAAAGCCGTGGAGGTCCGCGAGCCACGCGGAGAAGTATCCGGTGCAGACGGTAACCGGAATAAACGCCACCGTAGCGGCGACAGTGGCGAGGATTTGTTCCCCTGTGATGTTTGTGATCAGGCTTAGCCTCCGATGGGCATGGAGATCGCAGATTGAGAAAGAGACTCGACGAGCGAAGCTACCCGGATGTCCTGCATCATTTTCGAATGACGGGAGAGCGATTTCTACATGGATGGTGCGCGGTAATCTGCCGAGGTAACGGGCCGTTCGATCCGTGCTGAGGGCTCCTCCCGACGCAGGTAGACCCATAAATAGAAGACAGCCATCAACAGAAGGACGATGGGCCCGGGGCGAGTGAAGACGAGGGTCGTCAGGCGGCTGATAAAGGTTGGGTGCGGAACGACGAGGCCGCGGGTAAGCAAAATGCGAATCCCGGAGAAGATATCTCCGTTGATGAAAATCGCTCCGATCGTTACGGCAAATGCGAGTTTGCCGATTCGATCGAGTTGCTCCCAGAGGAGCGCACAACCGGGGATGGCGATCAGGAGCAGCTTGGCATCGTGCTGGAAGTGGTATGTGGGCAGCACGGTGAGCGGCGCAGCAGCGGCGAGCCCCAGCCATACGGCTGTGCCGGTGGGACGCGATCGGAATGTTCGGAACGCCCAGATCAACGCGAGTGGAGCGCAGATGCACCAGGTGATCAAGCTCCATGTTCGCGGATCGCTGAAGAACACACTTACCGCAGTCTGTAACTGCACGATGCAGTCCATGTTTTTCCCGGCCATACCCGTAAGGCCGGGATCGACGATGCCTCCTGCGCCGGAGAATGAGGCCATGTTGGTTCGAAGCTCGGTGAGCCAGTGCGGAGAGACACGCGATACCCAGATGAAAAACGGGAGACTGATCACGATGAGCACGGCGACGGACTGGAGCGCGCGTTTGCGGAGCGTAGAGCCAGCGAGCAGGAAGAAAAGCCAGACAAGCCCGGAGTCATTGGGCTTGAGGGCGAGGCTAAGGGCGAGGCAGAGGACGCCGACCCATCCCAATCGATCTCGACAAAAGCACCACGTTGCGATGATGCAGAGGCTCACAGCGATGGCGGCAGAGTTGCCGATCATCAGGAGCCAGAAACTGTTCGCAAGAAGCAAACCGACGAGAAGCCCGGATAATCGAGGAGCGTAGTCCGCAGCGACTTCCCAGATAAGAAAGCCCGACAGGATAAACGTCCCAGAGCAGATGACCATCCAGACGATCTTGCCAAGACCGAAACCGAGCAGTGCGATCGGGACCGTCATGATGAATGCGGTGGGCGGGTAGAAGAAGCGTGTCTTCACTTCCCTGTCGAGAGCGGGTTCTGAACCAAGCTCTCGACCTTCCTTTTCGTAGATTTTCAGCACGTCTCCCTGGTTGTAAGGATCGCCGCCCTCAAGGAGACTGCGGGAGCTGTAGTAGACAACTTTGAAGTCACCCGAACTAATGCGAGATACGCGGCTCCAGGCCAGTCCGACGACCGAATAAAAAATAGCGCCCAGCAGCAGCATGATCAGTCCGTCGCGACGACATTTCGTTCTGTGCTTCGTAATTTCCATAGATGCCGGAGCGCTCAGCGACCAATGCGCTTACTCGAGTCACTCACCAGGTAGACCCTCCCGCTCTTTCTGTAACTCTCGAGAAATCACGGGTTGCGTGCTGAGACTTGTGGTGCGGCTGTATTGCCACAAGAAAAAGACCGTCATCATGACCAGTGCGAGCGGGGCAGGCCTGGTGAACACCGCCATCTGAAGTTTGCCAGAGAAGTTCGCATTACTGAAAATGTGACCTTCTTCAAGATGCTCGAGTATGGCTCTCGGAATGTCGCCGGTTGCGGCGATCGCGAGAAGCGCCAGCAAAGAGGCAATGCGGCCCTGCAGCCGGCCTTTGGCCCAGAGGACTGCGCAACCCGGCACTGCCAACAGCAGTAACCGCGCGTCGTGGTGACGGTGGTAGACAGGCAGCATCGCGAACGCAGAGATGGCCGCTATACCGAGCCATCCATATGTTCCCAGATTGCGATTCCGAACCGCTGCCCGCACAAAGAATAGAAGCACCAGTAAAGCGAAGATGTATGTCGCCGAATTGTAGAAAGCAGGTTTGTTCAAGAACACAGCAAACAGAGTTTGAAGATTGATGGCGGATGTCGTGATCTGATTTGTGAACGACGTGGGTCCCGGATCATTCACTCCCCCCGGCAAGGAGATCGTGGCGATGTTTGTACTCATTTCCTGCCGCCAATCTGGAGCCACATGATTCACCCAGAGGATCGCAGGCAGGCTGATCACGGCGACCACAAGCAGGGTCTGCAGCGCGCGAGTGCGCAGGATACCTCCAGAGAGCAAGAGGAAAAGCCAGACGAATCCCGCGTCATGTGGTTTGAGGCACAAGCTGATTGCGAGGCAACATACGCCTACGGCCTCGAACCGTCGCCGGAGAAATAGTGAAAACGCGATGATGGATAGTCCCACCGCGAGGCCAGCCGCGTTCGCCTCAAACAGCAAAGTGAAACTGTTGATCAATGTGAAAGCGATCAGAAACCCGGCAAGAAGAGGTGCATCCTTTGCTGCAGCACACCACATCAAGAACGCAGCTAAAACGATGCTCGCCGCGAGGAGAGCCATCCAAATGAAATCGGCAGAGCGCCATTTGAGAAGCGCCAGAGGAGCAGCCAGCAGCAGAGCCGTAGGCGGATACACACAAGGTATGGAAATCTCACTTGCAGGAGTGGGGGTGTTCCATCTCAGGTAGCCGCCAGCTTTGAGTTGCACATACCTGGCATGCTCTTCAATGTAGGGGTCCTGATGTTGAATAAGAAAACGAGCATGATAGTAGACCGGCTCAAAATCACACGAACCATTGGGAGACCTGCCCTCGAGTGAAAACCCCCAAAGCACAAACAACAGGGCTCCGGTCACGACGAGAGCAAGCCCAGCCAACTGTCTGGCTTTGCTCACGCCATTCCCAGCTACTCCAGAACTCATCTCGTTCGGCAATTCTTCCAATGTTGTCTCTCAGAAACTGCTTAGCTGTGGACGGTTATGTGGGCAGGCGCCATGTTGATCGGGGATCGTCCTCTAACAGTCTTGATGTAAGCAAATCCGTAGAACGCTGTTAGCGTGAGAAGGACAAGCGGCACAGGACGAACTAAAGGAAGCACGGCAAGCCTGGAGAAGAGGTCCATCCCGCTGAGGTCAATACTTCTCGTGATCAAGCTGAGGATTGCGAGGGGAATATCGGACGTCAGAACAACGGCCGCCCCTGTGACGATCGGGATTGTCTTCCTTCCCTCCTTCCAGAGCATCGAGGCGCCCGGAACAGCCAGAAGCAGGAGTCTGGCATCGTAAGGTCGGTGGTAGCTGGGAAGCATGGAGAGTGCGGCGATTGATGCGATCGCGAACCAGATTTCCGGTTCTCCGGGCCGGTGGCGAATTGTGGCGAACAATATGATCGCAAGGATTCCGGCGCAGATGAGAATTGAGATCGGATCGTAGAAGCCTTGATCATCGTGCAGCACGCTGAGGACAGTCTGCAGGCTGATAATCACGTCGGCACTCCCCTGGCGGCTTATGGAACTCGGCCCGGGATCACTGATATCGCCGCGTTGCGATGTCGCTAACAAGTTTGCCTTGAGTTCCTGGTTCCATTGAGGCGCGACAGTCGAGATCCAGATTATCGATGGGACGGCGATCACAACGACAATCAGCAGAGTCCAGATGGCGCGCTTCCGGAGCTCTCCGCCTGCTACCAGCAGAAAAGCCCAAAGAAGGCCCGAGTCGTGTGGCTTGAGAGCGAGACTCACGGCGAGCAGAAAAGTACCAATCCAGATTCCCTTCCTTTGGGTGAAGCACCAAACTGCAATCACGCACAGGCTCACCGCGATGCCTGCCGTATTTCCAACTGTGAAGAGGACCTGGCTATTGGCCAGCATGAAGCAGATGAAAAACAGAGAGAGTCCTGGAGCATATTTCTTCGAGAGATCATTCGACAGGAATGCCGCAGTTGTGAAGCTTGATGCGATCAGAGCGAGCCACGCGACATGCGAAATGCTCCAGGACAGGGTAGCGAGAGGAGCAATAAGAAAGAGAGTCGTTGGAAGATTGACACAGATGGGAACTGCTCTAAGAAAAAGCTTCCTCTTCGGCGGTGAGGATGGGAATTCTCCACTCTCCCGTTCGTAAACCCGGAGGAAGTCAGCGGGCCGGTAGGGATCGCTGTGATTGATTACACAGCGTGCCCCGTAATAGATCGCTCGATAGTTCGCCGTGGTTGCCCCAGAACCGCGATCCAGAAGAATGCCTGCGAGAATCGAAATTCCGCTGCTCAACAAAATGAGGATTACCGCGACTGGCCGTGATTTTGACATCGCAGCATGACTCACAATGTGTTACGAGTGGTTGGGCGCTTCAGAGTAGATCGGCTGATTGACTTTGCGGCCTTTTGAATCGAAACGCGGCAGGTGAATGATGCCGAGTTTGTGAGCCACGAAAGAGAGTGTTGTTCCTACAACGCCGAGCCCATACTCGATGCTGCGCTTCAAATTGATCGACGAAGCCTCTTCGAAGTATTTCGTCGGGCAGGAAATCTCGCCGATCTTGAATCCGAACATCACCGCCTGGGCAATCATCTGGTTGTCGAAGACGAAGTCGTCGGAGTTCTCGAGAATAGGAAGGGACTCCAGCAATTGACGCGAGAATGCGCGAAAGCCTGTGTGGTACTCAGAGAGTTTCACGCCGAGAAAAATGTTCTGGAAGGCGGTGAGCAGTCGATTCGAGATGTATTTGTACACCGGCATGCCGCCTCTCAATGCGCCTCCGCCGAGAATACGAGAGGCAAGCACCATGTCGTAAACGCCGCTGGCAATCATGCCGGCCATGGCTGGAACCAGGAGAGGGGTGTACTGATAGTCGGGATGCACCATGACGACAATGTCGGCGCCCGCAGCGAGGGCTTCGCGATAGCAGGTCTGCTGGTTGCGTCCGTAGCCGTAGTTCTGTTCGTGAACGAAGGTCGTGATGCCCAGATCGCGCGATAGCTGGGCGGTCTGGTCTCTGCTGGAGTCGTCGACGAGAATCTTGATGTCGACCACATCCGAAAGTTCGCGGACGGTCATCTCGAGGGTCTTCTCGGCGTTATACGCCGGCATGACCACCGCGACCCTTTTCCCGTTGATCATCTCTTTGCGACCCCCGTTGAGTCTATTTTCCCATCTTTTAACGTCCGTCCAATCAATGGAGTGACACCCCGGTAACCTGCTGCGCCAATGGATACGGAGCTACTTCTTCCGATGGCGAATCGGGCTGGATGAGCCATGCCCGTCTCTGACCGTAGTGGCGGATCAGGTCAGCATCGCTTGCGGGATCCATAGCACGGGCCCAGATGATCTTCGATCCATCGATGTCAGCGGAGTTGTACACCCACTCATCGAGAGGGTCGTGGTCGGGAGCATAGCGGACGATGGCAAGCTGGGTCCCGGGGATCTGCTCGAGTTTCTCCTCAACAACGGATCGCTGGGTCACGAAGTGATCAGGCCCGAACCAACTGACGATCCACGTTGACACTGGTTTCTCCGGGATGGCGCATCCCAACTGCTTATTGAACGGGCGCAGCACAGCCATCAGGACGCAAATAGCGACAAGCCATTGGACCATTGCACGGCCGACGGGCTGACCTCCAGGCTGACATACGTAGAGATGGCGCAGAGCCAGCAATCCGACCGCATAGAAGGCGGCGGTGAATGGAGCCAGGTAGTGCGGGATGAGGTAGATTTCGATCGCCATGCCCGCGGCCAGCACGAAGAGCGAGATAACAAGGAACCGAATACGGCGGTCACGCCAGGCCCAAGGAAGCAAAAAGAGAGGAGGAATCAAGGCGATTCCGGTAAAGAAGTAGACACCACGGATCGCCTTTACGGTGGTCATGATGAAGAAGCCGGAGACGGAGTGATTGCGGTTGTAGTCGTCAAGCTCGTCGACCTTGTAAAAGCGGCGCATCTCGTCGTGACGGTAGTGCGGCTCAGGCCTTGGGCCCTGCCAGACGTAGTAAGGCGCCATGGCGTAGGTTGCCCGATTGATTGTGTAGGGCAGAGTGAGAGGGTTGCCGAACGCCTTGTAATCGTAATAGCCAAGCCAGCCGATTCCGGCGACGAGCAGAACAACGGCTGGGGTAGCTCGCAAGAGGAACGTCGAGGTGGAGATCCCCTTTGGCTTGATCAGCCAAAGGATGAGGGCAACGAGAACCGGTAGGCACAGCAGAAGGCCCTCGTAGGGGCGAGAGACGGCAAGGATCACGGCTCCCGCGGCCATGGTTACTAAATAATGCGCCCGAGGTGACTTTTTAAAGCGCGGCAGGGCTCCCAGAACCAGCGCTCCCCCGATAACGCAAATTGGGCCGGCTGTGTGGTAGGTGCTGGTCCAGTAGCTGAACAGGGCAATACGCATGATGGCCAGAAAACCGCCCAGGAGGGCCCAGGAAGGCGGCAGCCAGCCCTGCAGCATCCAGAGCAGTGCCGAACACATCAGGGCTCCGCTGACCAGCACGCCGAACCAGGGCTGCCCGAAAAGCAGCTTACCTGCCGCCATGACAATACCCTGCGCCGGGAAGTACATGGAGGCGTAGGTCGGGAGCATGTCGACGTGGATGGTCTCGAAGTGGATCCACATGGCCGGGGTGGGGTTGGCGAGGCGTCCATGAGCAAAGGTGTCGGCCGCGAGCAGATTGCTGAAGTCGTCGGGCGCAAACGGCATGGGCACGGGGTGAATAGGCAACAACGCCAGGCGAATAAGAAGGGGCGCGAGGCCGACGACGAACATTGCCAGGACCGGCCTCCGGGCTAGCCGGGCAAATTGCTTCTCGATATAGGTGAAGAGACGCGCTCCGAGGCGCGGCCACGCAAAGGACGCGGCGACGGCTACGACCGTTAATGCGCCCTCAATCTCCATCAGAGAGAACGTAGCCGGCGCCGCAGCTCGAGGGGGGAGGAACATGACTATTGCTGTCCCCTGGTTGGGCGCTTTACGAGGCGCATTTGCCAGCCGTCGGGATTAAGCGGGATCCAGAGCGTCGTTCCAGGGGGAGCGGCTTCAATGCGGTGCACTTCTGCTGCGTAGTTCAGGTCTGTAAACGCCGGGCGCCTCCATTGAATCGCGATGCCAAAACAGACGAAACACAGGAGGGCGCCGGCAACGATCTTGAGCAGCTTGACCTCACCGAAAACGCCATAGAGGAGGAGCCAGATGAAAGTGAGAGTGGGCAGGAACCAATAGCGCACGGCACCGGCTTTCGCGATCATCTCCCATTGACCAGTTCCCGGCGGAGCATACGAGGAAGGCAGCATCAGGGCAGCAGAGAGCAGCAGGCCGGAATAGAACGCCATGAGTCGCATGGAAACCGGGGCGCTCCTCAACGCGAAGGCCGCAAACACGAGACCTGAGATTGCCGCAATGGCCAGGACGGCAAAGGCGCCTGCGCCGGGGATCACCGCGATGTTATTTGCGCCGATCAATGCTCCAAGAAAGACGTTTCCCCCAATGATGCGCACCAGCAGATCGAACCTGGCGCCCAGAACTCCCCAGGCGGTCCGTGCTGAGGGGCTCACGACGGTCAATCCGATCGCCTGGACCACTCCGCAGACGGAGAGAATTGCCACGGGCACCCATCGCCACCGGTCCCTACCCCGCAAGGCCGCAATGACCGAAACGGGGAGCAGGAAGATGCAGAAGGGGCCGGTAAGACCACTCAATGCAATGAAGAAGACGTCAACCGAGCGGCGAACCTGGGAGACCGGGGGTGATGCAACCAGTAGCAGAAAAACGAAAAAAGCCAGAATCCATTGCTCATTCGTGATGTTGGCGCAGATTTCCGGGCTGCTGGGAATCGCGATATATGATGCCGCGAGCAATGCCCGGAACCGAATGGCGCCCCACTCCCGCGAGCGATGCGACATCAGCAGATTGACCGGAAGCACGTGGACGGCAATGGCAATGACGTTGAGGACGAGGGGAGCGTAGAGAAGCGGAGCGAGCAGGGACAAATCGGCCGCAAGACGCGGGAGGGTTTGAAAATAGCCTGTCTCAGTCCGGAAGAATGGCCGCAAGAACCCAGAATTGTATGCGTCGGCAAACCACACTCTGCCGTCCTCTGCCCAGAACTGCGCATGGAAGATGGCATCGGGTTTTCGTGAAATCACGAGCGCATAGCAAATGACGAACAGGATCAGGTGCTGCCAGATACGTACCCTGTAGCGCTGATCGCCGGCATCCCCAGTCGGCGCGCCGTCTACAACAGCTGGTTGGGAAGTGAGCAGCATGGAAGGGCAACTTCATGATAACGGCGGCGCGGACTCGATAAGAACGGCGTTGAATCGATTTATCGAGCCGGAGTAACTCGAGAGTCAGCTGAGTTACAAGAAAGAGAAACTCGAACCAAGACAAGGATGGCTTGCACGGGATTGTGCTCGCACCGAGATTCAAAATGAAACGCGGAAACAGACTGGCTGTTTCCGCGTTCCATAGCCGAGAGTTTCAGGCAGGCACATAGCGCTGCCTGAACAAACTACACGTTGGAGGTGAGGGTGCTGGCGATGCTCGAGAAGGCGTGATTCAGGCCTGTCGCGAGGTAGCCCATGCCGGTGATCGCGCCGAACGCGATCAGAGCAACAACGAGGGCGTACTCAACGAGGTCCTGACCTTCTTCGCGCTCAATCAGCGACTTCGCTACGAGGTAAAGTTTCATCAGATTCATTTGCAAATTCTCCATTTCCTGGGTTGGGGTTCCAGTCTGAGACTGGTGTAGTGCATGGCTTGAAGCAAGTGTTGTGCTTTTGGTTTTAGCACTTGGCTTAATTTAAAGTCAATCGTCGTCAAAAGGGGATAGCACTTCCGAGGTAACCATAGTTATCTAATGCGGTATTTGGTGACGAGGAAAGGATATGCGGAGTCATATAACACTAAAGTGTTATTCCCAGGCACTGACCTTTGCAGCCCTCGATGTCGTGGCGATTTCGCCGTCATTGTGGCCCTCTTCCCCTCCCGAACGATTTCCTGAGTTCTGCCCTAAGCTATGCGGATTAAGGGCTTTCAAAGGCGAAATGCCCTTCTGGTCGCAGGCGATGGAGTTCCTCAGCGTGCAGAGAGATGCTGAACCGATCGAATGACGGAGATCTGAGGGCGCGCCCTCACTTGCTCTCCTGGACACTCCGGTAATGGCACACGTACACGTAGAGGAAGAAAACGCTCTCTGCGAAGAGAATCAGCGGAGCGGGCCGGGCCGTGAACAGGTATAAGCCTTCGGCCTTGATTCCAGAGGCGGGCGCCACCGAAAGCATTTGCTGAAGGATGGCCATCAGCTCGGACGTGAGCAGGATGCTAGAGCCGGTAAAGCAAAGAGCCAGCCAGCCGAAGAGGCCTCCCTCAGCCCAAAGCAACGCGCATGCCGGAAGAGTGAGGAGAAGAATCTTGGCATCGTAGGAACGGTGATAGATGGGCAGAATCGAGACAACAGTGATTGTCGCCAATCCCAACCACATGCCCCGGCGAGAACGCGGCATGCGGACGGTAACGAACATCCAGATCGTAATGAGAGCTCCGCAGACCGCAAACGTCGCGATGTTGTAAAAAGAGGCGTGATTGCGAAACAGCGCAAACACCGTTTGAAGATTGAACATGGAAATTGCGGCCGGACCGGCCGGATCGGCGCACTCGCCATTTGCCGAAAGCAAGGCAAGGTTGGATCGCAGTTCGGTGATCCAATGCGGAGACATCCTTGAGATCCAGACTGTGGCTCCCGCTGCCACGACTGCAAACACCAGAAGGGATTGGAACGCTCGTTTGCGTTGCGATGCGCCAAGCAGAACGAGGTATAGCCAGATCAATCCAGAGTCATGGGGCTTGATGGCGAGGCTGATCGCGAGGCACATAATCCCGACGGCGATGAACCGGTCTTCAAGAATGCACCATACGGCGATGACGCACAGGGTGACGGCAATTCCTGCCGGATTTCCTCCCGCAATAAGAAGTCCGCTGTTCACCAATAGGAGCCAGGCTAGATAGAAGGGAGGGTCTGGCGCGTAACTCTGGGCCATGGACCACGCCAGAAAGCCTGCAATCGTTATCAGCACTAGAATCAAGGCGGTCCAAAGCGCATAGGCGACATGCCACGGCAAGAGCGCGAAAACCGAAAAGAGGGGTTCGGCCGACGGGAGGTAGACGTGGAATGCAGCCAGATAGTGAGGGGTGCCGCCTTCCGAAGATGCGCTGACACGTTCACCACCCTCAGCAACATAAACGCGGGTCATCGCGGTTTCGCTGTACGGATCGCAATGCTGGATCAGACACCGGCCGGCGAGATATGCCATGCGGCAATCGAGAATGATCCCGGTTTTGCCATACGTCAAGGCAATGCCCCAAAGCGAGGCAATAATGCTGGCGACCGATAACATGGTCAGGATCGCGAGATTCCGACGGCGTGTCCCCAATCCGCGCGATCCCGGCAAAGCAGGGCGAATGTCGAGGGGTGCTCCTTCAATGGGCGATGGTGCTGTGCCGGCCTGCTCGCTGAACAGAGCCATACCGATAACTTTCGAGGTGCCAGGTTCACCCATAGTCATAACTTCGCACCGTGTGGCTTTGCGGCAGACAGCACCGTGCCATGAATCACTACCCGAGATAGCAACGTGCAAATGACCACCATCAGCACTCCTGCGATCACATCGACCCCATAGTGCCAACCAGTAGTCAGAGTGGATACGGTGATCAGGCTTGCGATTGCGATCGCCGGATATCGAAGGTATCGGAATGTGTAGAGGGCCTGCGCCGAGACAATTGCCCAGAACGCATGAAATGAGGGCAGACAGACGATGCCCCCGAAATTGTCATGGATATCAAGCGAACCCTGACGCAAGGCGTGAATTGTGGCTTCGCAGGCGATTTGAAGCTTGTCAGGCGGGAACGCCCAGCCAACCCAGGGGCCAATCGCCGGCAGGAAGATCATAAGCGGCAATGCCAGCACAAAACTGAATGCATTCGAAAGGACGAACTGTTGCGCTGCTTCCCTCTTGCCGAGCAGTGCGGGCAGCAAGATTGCGCAGAGCACGAGGGGATGCAACGTGAATGCGTATGACCGCGAAAGCAGAACATCGATCGCCGGGTGCCAGTGAACAAAAGCGATAATCGCAGGCAGATTGATCCCGAGATGCTGATCCAGGTTGCGCCATAAGGCATCCTTCAGCGGGAAAGCCAATGTTGCGGTGATTGGCGCTGCCTGAACGATGAGCGCAGCAATCAGCAGCGTCCACGGAAGCATGAGCGCAGCATCCCGATGAACATACTTCTTTCGATCGTGAAAGAGGGCCGCGGGTATCACCAGGGGTGCCGTCAGCACAAGAACCGTGATGATGAGAGGCTGAGCCGATTTACTGATGCCTGGAGGCGCGGCCAAAATGCAGAAAGTCAGCATCGCCACGCTGCATGCGGCAAGGGCCCAATGCACTCGCAAGTTAGACTGCCGCACGCGCTTTTCAGCCGGCAAATCGATCGCCGATTCCGTGACGGCGTCTGGAAGCATCATCCTCATGATGGCACTTTCAAGCGAGCCTGAGGAGCACTCATTTGAGTCGTCTTCAGAGCCGCGTTTCTTGCCAGTATCAAGAGCAAGAAGCTGGCTATGCCGACAACAGGCATCCCTATGTACAAACCCCCGATGAACGGCATGATGTAGACGCAGGAGGCGCAAACTAGAACTGCGATTCTAAAAGGCCGTTCGGTTGCGCGCTGCAGAGCCAGATCGACGAGGATCAACAGGGGGAGAACGAGAACGGCGCCATCGTGCGGGAAGAAGTGGTAGCTGACGATGCAGGCCAGAAGCACCTGAACCGCGAAGGTGAGTTTCAACGCGCCGTATTGCTTCAGCCGCCAATCGACCCAGATCACAAGCGCGAGTGAACAAGCCAATGTCAGGATCGTGAGCCAGACCTCGGGCACGACTCCTGAAGCAAGGGCGTGGAACAAGCCCCGCATGTTTGGCATGATTGCCTCGGCCCCGGGCTCTTCCGGCGCTTTGTGTCCGAATCCAGCGAGAAGGCGGACGTAGGCAACGATCCCGCTTCTTCCTACAAGCCAGACTGAGATCAGGAAGAGCCAGACACATCCGCAAACGAACCCACCGAGGCTCCGCCAGCGCTTTTCCAAGATCAGCCAAAAAGCCATGGGAATAACGATGACGAATTTGAACATGCCCATCGCGAGCGCAAACCCCGCCCGGAAATCTTTGCCTTTGTCGAGTGCTGCATAACAGAGGGCAAGAACGGCGAGAAGCATGATGGAATTCTGGCCTTGAACCATGGCCACAAGGACAGGAAAGAATGTTGCAATGAGGATGAGCAGATATGGAGAGCCAGCGTGCAGCTCAGGGCAGCGAGGCCACAATACGAACAAGCTTAGATACAGAAACCAGAGGTTGCATGCCCACCATACAACATACGCAACTCGGAACTTGAGTAATGCAAGCACAGCATACAGAAGTGTCTCGTATGGCGGATGCATCGTATCCGGCTCGAAATCGCGACCATCCACTTGCACGGAATATTCCGGTGAGCTCATGGACGGGAAGCGATCGATCAGCGAGGAGAATCGCTCATGATCGAGTTTCCGGCCTGCTTGGTACAAGTGCGCGAAATCCGGCTTCCGAGCCTGGAATCGCTGCATCGCATGGAAAAGCCCGAACTGAAACCCGAGGATCACGAGAGAGCTGAACAGAATGAGCCAGCGCTGCTTGGACGATGGCACGACAATACCTCTCCCGGACAGGATTCAGAATCGCAGTTCTATTTGTGTCTACAAACCATGACTTACGATGAATACGGTACCGACTCAGTAACTCGTGACGGCCGGTGTACCGCGGGGTCACTCGGCGAGTTAATCCGAGCTACCACATGCGACGAATGATTACCATTTGGGACAGACTCAGTCAGAGCTCGGCTGTTTAGGTCGGTCTTTTCAGTTATATTAAGCGAACAATCCTGAATTCGGCCGCGCCGAACGACATTCAACATGCCAGAAGTAAGGTGCAATGACGACGTATCACCCTGCGTATCCGTCGTCATGCCGGTTTTCAACGAAGTTTCGACACTGGAGAGCATCATTGGCGTGGTGCTTGCCCAGAAGCCTGTTCAACAGCTGGTGGTCGTGGATGACGCCTCGCACGATGGATCGGGGGAACTTCTGGAGAGCCTGGCGAAAAGCGACAATCGCATTCTGCTTTGCCGGCACGCTATCAATCAAGGAAAAGGGGCTGCACTGCGCACCGGGATGTCGCGTGCGACGGGGAGCATTGTCATTATCCAGGATGCGGATCTGGAGTACGATCCAGCCGAATACTTCCTCTTGCTGGGGCCGATCCTTGCCGGGAAAGCAGACGTGGTCTACGGATCGAGATTTCTTGGCGGATTGGGGGCCCACCGCGTTCTGTATTTCTGGCATTACGTCGGGAACAAGTTCCTGACGCTTTGCTCGAATATGGCTAGCGATCTGAACCTCACCGACATGGAGACATGCTACAAGGCATTCCGTCGCGAAGTGATCGGGAAGGTTCGGATCCAGGAAAACAGATTCGGATTCGAACCGGAGATCACCGCAAAGCTGGCGAAGGAGAATCTTCGCATCTACGAAGTTGGAATTTCATACAGCGGCCGAACCTACGCGGAAGGAAAGAAGATAGGCTGGCGCGACGGCGTTCGAGCGCTGTGGTGCATCATGAAGTACAACTTCTGACGCGATTGTCTGCCCTTCTACGCTGCCCGATGCAGGGATCTGTTTTGAGAACGAGCAAGAATGCAGGCGATGAGCCACCCACTTGCGGTCCAGCACAGAAACATGTATCCGTAGCCGAGCCGACCCGCTACGTCCGTGATGTACAGCGCATATCCGAGCTCTGTGACTAGGAAGACAGCCAAGAAGGCTCGGCGCTTAGGCTGGGCAGCCGCTAACAAAAGGGCCGGCAATGCAAGAATCTCATCGTACGGATAGCTGTAATAGCTGCACACGATTGAGCACAGCAGAACGAGTGTTCCATGTTCCCACCAGGTCCAGCGATTACGGTGCTGCTTCCAGTACCAGGCTAACCAAATCAGTCCTGCAATTTGCGGAATCAGTGCCAGGGAGTGAATTCCAGTGGTGGCGAAGAGCGCACCGCCGAGGTTCGGGTAAGCCTCCGCCTCATGAACTACCAATGCAGTACGCGCGAGGAACTGTGCCCAGATACTGGGATTGAGCAGTTCAACGATGAGGCTCGCGGCAAGCAGCGCGAGAGTTCCGCTGATCCATACACGCCACCGTTTGTGATGAACTGTCCAGAGCGCTACAGCGAGGAGGAAGAGCAGGGCTACATGCGGCTTACCCAGCACCAGCACCAGAGCGGCGCCGGCTATCCAGTCTTGTCCCCGCTCTGCGGCAATCAGAAAGATTGCAACCCCGAGGAAGACCAGGATCGTCCACTGACCGAGCATCAGTTGAACGATGGCGGGACCGAACAGAATGGGCATCAGAAGGGGAATAAACGACGATGAGTTCGGACTCAGATTGCGCCAGATCGCATGCGTGCATCCCATCAAAACGATGAGGCTGACAACGGTCCAAAACGCAAATGCCGCTCGGTAACCGAACCAGCGAAGCGGCAAAATGAACGGAATCGCCCAGGGTGGGTTCTTGAGGACAAGAGGGGGATCTACGTAGATTCCCTGAGAATGTTGGAACTCGGCCACCAGTTCAGGCGAGTACGGATTGTGTCGGACGAGATGAGCTGCGGACCAGTACTGAGCCAGGTCTTGAACCGGAAGCGCGCCCGCCGCCATGTAGGCAGCAATGAAGATCAAACTGCCAACGAAGATGATCAGAACGACAGTTGATAGTCTTCGGATCCACATTTACGTTTCTTTGCGCCTGCTGGCCATCGTCAGGAGGGACGCACAATTTCCAGGAGATCGCCCCGCTCGGTCCGAGTCTCCCGGATTGTGCCAGCCGGAAGCTCAAGAACTGAATGTGCCGACAGACATGCGGAGACTCGCCAGGCGGGAACAGCAATCTTCGTTTTTCTCACACGGTGTTTCCGGTCGAGATAGATCAGGTCAATCGGGAAGCGCATGAAGAAGGTGTGTACGGCTTCGCAAGGTATGATCCACATTCCTTCTCCCGGAAGCAGCTCATTCCTTCCGAGTAATCCTTTCGACCGCTTGACGTTGCTGCCAGCCACCTCAACCCGTGCAGCGATCTGCGTATCCCGGGTAAGGTTTCGAACCGTTGCAAAAGGCTCAACGGCCGGTTCACTTCGCCGGGTTGGTGGCGCTTTCTGCGAACCATTCCGCTTGATCGATTCCATTCTGCCCTTCAGAGCTTGCGCTGCATTTCCTGGCTGCCGATGAACGAGCCCCAGTGAAGGAATTCACTGGGGCTCAGTTTGTTCTCGCATGCAATGCTGCGGTTATTGCGGGGCTGGTTGTGAGCTTCCGCCGCCGGCGCTGCCGCCACCGACCGACATACCACCGTCCATCACGAGCGGCTGCTCAGGCTTCATGCTTTCGATCAGCTTCTCAACCGGAATGGTTGCCGGCGGAGGAGCTGGAGCGGAGCCAGCAGGTTTCTGGTCGGGCGTGTGCATTGCGATAGAGGAATTTGGAGGCAGGAAGCCGGTTGGGAACTTCAGCTCCGGCACTGGCGCTCCAGCTTCAATCGGATTAACAATTTCCGGCGTGACGGTGACGATAAGCTCCGTGTTGGTGCGCGTTCTCTGCATGGACTGGAAGAACTTGCCCAAAATCGGAATGTCGCCGATGAACGGAATCTTCTGGAAGTTCTCTGTCTCTCGATTATCCAGAAGGCCGCCGATGATGAACGTCTGGTTTTCCGCCAGTTCAACTTCGGTTTTCACACGGCGTATGGTGAGGGCTGGGACCACGGCGCCGCCAACGTCTACGGCATTGCCATAATCAAGAGCGCTGACTTCCGGCGCGACCTGAAGGCGAATCGTACCGCGATTCGTAATTGTCGGAATGAAGGCGAGTAGAACGCCGTATTGCTTGTACTGAATTGTGATGGGAGCAGCGCCGCCGCCCGCGACGCCAGATTGCGCGACCGGATACGGATATTCACCACCAGCAAGGAAGCTGGCCTGGTGACCATTTTTCGCGAGCACATTGGGTTCTGCAAGAACCTCGGCCAGACCTCTCGTCTCCAGCGCCTGGATACTGGCTCCCAAACCGATGCCCGGATAGATTCCGAAGATATTGTTTCCGCCAGCGTTAAAGCCTCCGCTAGACCCAACGTTGATTCCACTGTACTGGCCAGTGGAGATCGATCCGATGGTATTGCCAAGGCCACTGACGGCGAAGCTGATGCCCAGCTGCTTCAACCGATTGCGATCGACACTGGCAAACTTCACCTTCAGCAGAATCTGCGGCTCTGGCGCGGGCACATTCACATTGAGCAGGTTGATGACTTTCCCCGCAGTCGATGCGATCATGAACGCGCGATCGGAACTGTTGAGGTTCGTCACTGTGCCACGCAGAAAGATGATGCCGTTATCCTGGGAGACTCTGACGTTCTGACCGGGAAGTTCAGCTCGCAGCTCTCGGCGAAGACCCTCGAGTGTGTCGTTCGATGCGAACGAACTCTGCCGCACCGTTACGTTAAAGAACTGACGCCCACCGGTCTGATCCCAGATGATGAGGCTGGTTTCTCCCGGGGCTTTTCCGTTGAGCAGAATCTGCGTCGGGCTGATAGCCTGTGCCTCTGCGAAGCCTCCGGCGCCTACTACGATGCGCGTTACCGGACGAGCAAGATCGAGAACAACTGATTTTCCTACGGCCAGCGATAAGTCGTTAGTGGAATCCTGACTTGTAGCTGCTGCAGGCTGCGCACCCGCCGGGGGCGCCTGGGCCAAAACGGCCCCACTCGCAAAGAAGACCAGCGTCAATGCACTGACACAGGTGGTGGCGATCCCACTCTTAACGTTCACTGTTTACCCCCGGGTGCTGCAAATTTCTCATCTTTTACTGTGCTGCCGTTGATGACGGTGACATGGAATTCTTCCGCTGCCTTTTTAGGCGCCCGAACCGGTCCTGAGAGCTTGGGTTTGGATGGAGGCGGAGCCTGTTCATTGAACAGGTTCGTCATAGCCGTTCCCTGAACCTTGGTCTCTTTGGTATCGAGCGGGTTGCGAAGGACGAGCTGAATACGCGTCTCGTTACTGGCTAGCGCGAGCACCTGCGCCTGCTCGGGAGTCACAAGGAGATTGACGACCTGCACCTGCTGCGGTTTGCCCTCTGCATCCTTCTGGATGTCGGTACCGGCGGACAGAACCTCCATATTCTGAAGTACAGTTCTAACCTGGGTGTTGTTCCCTCCGCCGCCCTGCGCGTTTGGCGGAACACCCGAAATCAGGACGTCGACGTGCATACCAGGCGTCACGAATCCGGCGACGCCAACAACCTGGTCAACGCGAACAGCGATGGCACGATATCCGTCCTTGATGGTTGCGGCGAGTCCGCCGCCCGAGCCAACAGGCGCCAGGCGATTGTCTAGAATCGGCTCACCGGCGAAGATCGGTTGAATAACGCCGCGGCCGATGGCGTTCTTCGCGTCGAGGATTGCGGTCTTGGGAACTGTGCCTTGAATCTGAACCGTGGTCAAATCCGGAGCACTCAGCACTTGTCCGATTTTGATATCGGCAGCGGCGGCAACCACGCGAGTTGCCGGTTGCGGTTTAGCCGCAGCAATGCGCATGCCGACCAACCGGTATACGAGCACGGAGCACAGTGCTGCTACGACGAATGCAGCAAGTAGGATGGTTACCAGTCTTCGGTTCATCAGAATCCTGTCTTCGTGAGGTGAAGCACCCTGGTTCTATTTCCCCTCGCCGTTGAAGCAGCGATACACAGGGGAATAGCGGCCTCTTCACACAGAGTTAGTGGTCGAAATGGTTAACTACCTGCACGGGTGAATGCCGCTAGAGTATAGCACTATGCGGCTTTACGTATGCAGCGAATTTAACCCCGCTAAACCGAAGTACCTAGAACGCCAATTAACGGAAACTCGGCTCGTATTACGACCTGGTGATGCGGGATAATTCACAAGCTTTGCTCCAACAATGACGGCGGGATTGTAGCTCTGTCAACGGTACGAAAGCGTGAAATTCGAGGGGGTTAAGATCGTTCATGGGGAAGCGGCAAATGCCCTCTGATGTGACTCAAGTGATAATTCCCTCGATGAAGGCTCTTGTCGAGTTATCGAGCTACGAGCATACTTAAATGAACGTTTGCCATAGCAGACTCTGGATCACGCGATTTTACAGCGATGACCATGCCTGGGTGTAACTCGGTAACCCCGGAGTTAGGGAGTGACCGGGAGAGTAACACCTCACCAGAAACAACAACTGTTCCCCGCGTACAGTGAGTAGCAGGTAAGCCGAACAGAGAGGGGTTCACCCGGCGAATGAGGTCTTCGCGCACCATCACTCTTTTCTCGCTGCAGCCGGAGCCACGCCGGGGGCCCTCAGCCCTTGTTGCTTCCGTGGTGTTCCACTCTGCGGCGATCGCGTTCATACTTTCGACATTCCTGTACGCGCCGCGCTTCAGGCTTCCAACACCCGATGTCTACATGATGCAGCACGTCAGCCTCAACATGCCGTATCCGCCTATTCCGAAGTCGGGCGGGAGCGGAAGCACCCCGTATCCGAAGGCTTCTACAGGACAAGAGAGTTCCGCAGAGGAGAAGATCGCCGCGCCGGCGTCGAGCCGTATCCATTTCCAGCGGCGCAAACTCGCGCAACAGACATTGATCCAGCCGGATGTTGACCCGGACAAGATGCTCCCAAAAGAGACTCCGCTTCCCTCGATGCTGCTCTGGTCGGGACACAGGCCGAAGGTGCAGATGCTGACGCCGCCCAAGCCCCAGCCGCCATCCATCACGCTGGACAAGCCGAAGCTCAATTTCCCGAACAAAGAGACGCATATCGCCGCGCTCGATATTTCCCCAACCCCGTTCACATCGAAGATGCCGATGCCGGTGACCAGCAAGTCTTCGCCGGTGATTCTGAACCGGCAGCTCGAAGTGGAGCGCATACCGGAGACCGGATCGATATCGAGCATCGAATCAACTCCCGCTGCTGTACTCTCCGCATCGGATTTGCATATGAACCAGGGTGTGGTCAGTATGCCGGCGGCAAACCAGACAGCCGAGGGTTCAGACAAAGGGGGCCTTGGAACGGGAAAGGCTCCAAACTCAATCCAGAACGGAACCGGCGACTCCGGGACCACAGGCTCTGACAAGGCAACGGGTAAAGGCCAAACGGGGACGGGCGGCAAGGCAGCCGGCACCGGTATTGGCACCGCGCAGAAGGGTACCGGAGCCGGAAATGGCGGTGCAGGAACTCAAGCGGGATCTGGCGCCGGCCAGGGTACGGGGCACAACCCTGGAGCAGGTTCCGGCGCGGGACCGGCAAATGGCCATGGTTCCGGCGACGGCGATAACGGTACGGTAACGCGGATAAACCTGCCGAAGAACGGACAATTCAATGTCGTTGTGGTGGGATCGACCCTGGATGAACAGTATCCAGAGACAACAGAAGTCTGGAAGGGTCGGCTGGCATACTCGGTATATCTGAAGGTCGGGCTCGAGAAGAACTGGATTCTGCAGTATTCCCTCCCCCGCGCCGCGGATTCAGCAAACGCAGGCAGCGCACACCTCGATGCGCCCTGGCCTTACTACATCGTCCGTCCGAATCTGAATCCAGATGATGCCACGTCCGATTCGGTGATGGTCCACGGTTTTGTCAACGAAGCTGGGCACTTTGAGAAGCTCTCGGTAGTCTTTCCCACCGACATAGGCTACGCGCGCGAACAGCTCGTATTGAATGCGCTACAGCAGTGGCAATTCAGAGCGGGCAGCCACGACGGGCAAGTCGCGAAACTCGAAGTGCTGCTGATCATCCCGGAGATCATGAACTAGATCTCTCACACTGGATCTTCGATTAATTGGTTCTCGAGAGGAATTTTGGGAGTCCGTCGACGAGCGATCAGCCGGGCTGCTGTACGCGCTGAATGAAGCGATGGAGCGCCTTCTTGCCCACGCCAGTATCGGGCAGGGGCTCTCCGCTATTGAGGTCGACGGTGTTTGATGGCACAAATGTGAGCCCAACTCCGTCGGCGCCCCAGCGAATCACCCTTGTCAGAACCGAGATGAAATCATCGGGATCATCGCCATCAGTGTTGGTTCGCTGCAAGGTCATCAGGATCATGGTCCCCGGAAACCAGCGTTCGTCGGTGAGCAGGTAGATACCGACATTACTGATATCGGCGATGTGGAATGCCTGAGGCGCGCCGCCGGTCCAATAGTAGGCTACGAGTCCCGGCAACGGATGGCGTTTGGATGCACGGCGGTCGGTCGAAAGCCAACGCAGAAATCGGATGAACCACGAGACATTGGTTGAGCTGGCGGTTTCGGCTTCCGTTGTCTCCTTCTCGATCAAGCGCTGGTGAGCAGCGAACAACTCGGTAGGGCGATCGACTTCAGGTGGAGCTTCGGCCACCAGGGTTTGAGAAGATCCGGATCGTCCCGAATTTGTTGCCCGCAAAGAGGCGCGTCCTCCTCCACGCGACGAGCCAAGACGCTCTTCCATTTCCTCCGCGTAGCAGATCAACAGGCTGTCGCCAGGCTGGGTCTGGCTCGAAACGACGGTGCGGCCTGCGAGGATAAGAGCACTTGCGGGCTGCTCACGAGTCGGCTCAATTGCGTAGTTGGGAAAAGATTCGATGGCCTGAATGACTCGATTGTCTTCGTCCAGGTAGATGAGGTCCACGGGGGTCAGGCCCTTGGTGGCGGGAATGCCGCGGAAGGGCGAGAGCCAGAGGCCAGCATCCGGTTCGACGGAGAGATCATCGAGAAGGGCCTTCAACTGTTTCGCAGCTGAATCAGCCATCACCACGCCGAGGCTAAGAAAGCTTTCTCGGGTCTGGTTGTAAACACAGTATTTACGGGACTCCGTCATTCTGCGCCTCATCAGAAAGCAGTGTGGAGGGAGACTGGCCGAGTGATCCCCATCTCGACGAGCTCGACTCCACCAGATTCGCAGAGGACACCTCTGCGCCTGTGTCACCCGAATAAGCTTCGGTCAATCGACAGCAGGGCTCGATCGCACGAAGAGATAGACTTTACCGAATCTGACACTAGAATACAACGAGGCCGACGGGACAATACGACCTTCACCATCGATGGATGGTGATCAGCTAGACAAAGGTGCGCCGGATGAAGTCCAGGGTGAAGCGATCCCCGGCACTCCCCCGGCCCCTTTGAAGCAAGATCAGCTACTTCACGCGCGTGCGACGCCGCTGAATCAGGATAACCAGCACGATGACAAAAAGCACACCGGACACAATCCGGACAATCGTGGTTTGATCCATTTTGATTCTCTCCCTTCGTTTGAATGGTTGCGGACCTTAGTGTCCGAAAAACGTTTTGAATGAATCCGCCATCACCAGCACAGCGGGGCCAAGCACGACCAGAAAGAGCGAGGGGAAAATGAAGAGCACCAGTGGGAACAGCAGCTTGACTGATAGTTTTGCCGCCTTCTCTTCGATCTCCTGAACACGTTTTGTGCGCAGGGTGTCGGAGTGAACGCGGAGCGTTTTGCCGATACTGGTTCCGAACTGCTCAGCCTGCACCAGCATCGAAACTAGATTCCGCACGACATCGACATCCGTGCGCTCTGCGAAATGCTTCCATGCATCGGCGCGAGCTCTTCCGGCGCGCTGTTCGAGAGCAACGATTCCGAGTTCGTCACTCAGAGCCGGCTGGGCCTTCTCGAGCTCTTGCGCGGTACGCGCGGTCGCCTGGTCGAGGCTGAGACCGGCCTCGACGCAGATGACGAGGAGATCGAGCACGTCGGGAAGGCCTTTTCTGATCTCCGCCTGGCGGTTGGCTATCTTCCTGCCCAGCCAGAAGTCGGGAGCGAGAAAGCCGCCGCCCGCGGCGACTGCGAAGACGAACATCGGCCCGAAATGATAGGCACCTGATACCCATGCGAGCACGACTAGCACGCACGGTGTCATAACCTTTGCGCCGTAAAACATCTTTACCGCGTTTTCAGACCGGAGACCGGCGCGAACCAGCCGTTGCTGAGCGACGGAGATCTCCTGCTGACTCTTCGGCAGAACCTTCTCGAAATGCTCAACAACTCCGCCGATGACATGACGCGTCTCTTCGAGCGTCGTCGATATCGACTTCTTTGCCGAGGCGCGCGGGTACAACGCGGACGAAATTCGATCCTGAATCTTATCCCGGTAGAAAATCAACAGGCCGCCGCTACCGATCAGGAGAAATGCGACGAGGAAGGCGATGATTGCAAATGCCATTTTTCCCTCTCTAAACGTCCATGTTGACGATCTTGCGAATGATCATGCCGCCGATGAAGATCATGACGCCGGCTGTGTAGAGCAATTTGACTCCCATTGGCTTCTTCCAGAGGAGGCTCATGAGATCCGGATTTACCAGGTACAGGAGCACGCCCAGAACGACGGGGAGGAGGGTGAGAATCCATCCCGTTAAACGTCCTTGAGCTGTGTGAGTCATGACCTGCCGTTTGAGGCGGAACCGCTCACGAATGACCTGGGCTGTCTTTTCAAGAACTTCCGCGAGGTTACCGCCGCTTTCACGCTGGATTAGAATGGCCGTGGAAACGATTTTTACGTCCTGGATCGGTACCCGGGTGACGAGATTGTCGAGTGCGGATTTCAGTTCGAGACCGTAGTTCATTTCGTCGAAAGTGAGCCGGAACTCTCCGCCAACGGGGTCGGCGCATTCGCGCGAAACAAGGCCCATGGCGGCATTAAGGCTATGACCCACGCGGAGGGCACTAACGATCAGTTCGAGCGCTTCCGGAATGCCCTGTTCGAACTTGCCTAGACGTCTCTTGCGTTTTTGAAAGACGAAGATGATGGGCCCGGAGCCTGTTACGAGCCCGATCAGGAACCCGAATAGCATTGCGTCGGTCCGAAGGTAGATCAGGTATCCGGGCACAATGAAACAGACGCCACAGAAGAGTGCCAACTGCCCGACGGTCCACTTGACGTTCGCCTGATACAGGAACCTGCGAATACGAGGCGCAAGTTCCATCTTGGTAAGGGCACGATCAAGCCATGGAATGCTGCTCATCACGTCGTTCTTGCGGACGTCAACGATGAGATCAGCCATCTCCGGCTTGCCTACGGCGATCGCAGATTCAAGCCTGGTCATGATCGCACGGGTCTGGTCAGTCGCGCCGGATCCACTCGCAGCGGCGACCAGTACTACGATCAGGAAGACCCCCAGGAACACTGCAACAATGATGTACAGCATGTGCTACCTCCGCGCGGCTCCGGCTCAGTTCACTTCCGTTACTTTCTCAAACAAGCTGGGCGGCAGGAAGATACCGGCAGTACGTAGCTGTTCGAGGAATTTGGGACGGATGCGACTGGGAACGAAGGCGCCTTGCACTCTTCCGTTAGGCCCGATGCCTTTCTTCTGAAATGCAAAAATCTCCTGCATACTGATCACGTTCTCTTCCATACCCGTGATCTCGTGAATACTTACGCATTTACGCGAACCATCGCTCAGACGGGACGCCTGTACAACGATGGTCAACGCCGATGCGATCTGTTGCCGCACGGTCTTTTCCGGCAGATTGAGATTGGTCATCGCCACCATGGATTCAAGACGGGTCAAGGCGTCGCGCGCCGTGTTGGCGTGGATCGTAGTCATCGACCCTTCGTGACCCGTGTTCATGGCCTGAAGCATGTCGAACGCTTCTTCGCCGCGGCACTCACCGATGATGATGCGGTCGGGACGCATACGAAGACAGTTGATGAGCAGTTGCCGTTGTCGAATTGCGCCCTGGCCTTCCACGTTCGGCGGACGAGTTTCGAGCCTCACGATGTTTTCCTGTGCCAGCTGAAGTTCGGCCGCGTCTTCGATCGTGATGACGCGCTCGTTCGGTGGAATGTATTGAGACAGAATATTCAGGAACGTCGTTTTACCGGCGCCTGTACCACCCGAGATCAGGATGCTGAGGCGGGCGCGAACAGCGGCTGAGAGCAACTCCATCATCTCTGCCGAGATACTCTTCAACTGCACAAGCTGATTCGCCGCAAGAGGACCGGTGCCGAAACGGCGAATCGACATCGAAGGTCCATCGAGTGCGAGAGGCGGAATAATGGCGTTCACACGGGAGCCATCGGGGAGGCGGGCGTCCACCATCGGAGAGGATTCGTCCACGCGCCGTCCGACGCGCGAGACGATGCGATCGATGATCTGCAGCAGGTGACGATCGTCGCGGAAGGAGCAGTCGGCGCGCTGAATCAGGCCGCCTTTTTCAATGAACACATGGTCCTTGTCATTGACCATGATGTCGGAGATCTTCGGATCCTTCAGGAGCGGTTCCAGAGGGCCAAGTCCGAAGACTTCGTCCAGCAGATCCGTCTGGATCTTCTCCTGTTCATCGAAGCTAAGCGGAACCCGGCGATCGCTGATGATCTCATTGATGATGCTCGAGACCGCCTGCCGAGCCTGGCTGGAGTTGATGCGGGATAGCTTTTCCAGGTCGAGCTTCGACAGCAGCGTACGGTGTACTTCTGCTTTGAAGTTTTCCAGATTCATTGATTCCACGATGCGCCGTCCTTCACTTCAGAATCCGTCAAATAACGGGGGATTATTTGAAAAGGCTAAAGCCTTTTCGCTTTTCAGGCTTGGGAGGCATTCCGCAAGCCGCTCGTGCCATATCCTGGAGAACTCTTGCAATGCTTGAATCGTCCAACGCCAGGGGAACTGCTTCATTCTGCATTCTGCGGACGTTGAAGTAGTCACTTGGAATTTTCCACGAGATGGGTTTTGTGAGTGCTTTTTCGATATGCTCTTCATCCACTCCCATGGAACTCTTCACATAGCGATTAAGCACGATTTCCAGTTTAGGAGTTCCGGACTTAAAGAACTCGGAGATCAGCCGATGCGAGTTACGGAGCTCGGGGATACCGGCCTGCATAACGAGATATGCGGTATCGGCCTGTTCGAACCAGCCGGCGTCAGTAAGATCGAAGCGCGAACCAGCGTCGATGACGACGTAGGAGAAGTCTTGCCGCGCGACGTTCAGCATCTTCTCGATAGCATCATTGCTTGCCTGCACGTGCGGAAATCTTCCCGGCGCTGCGAGCACCGGAAGGCCCGAACTATGCTTTGTGAGCAGTTTCGTGAAGAAGTTTGTATCGATGCGGTCTGCATTCTGCAACGCGTCCGCGGTAGAAAACTGAGTCGTGAGACCGAGACTGAGTGCAGCATCGCCAAGCGGCAGGTCAAGATCGACCAGCACCGCGCTCTGCTGGCACTCCTGCACAAGAGCTACGGCGAAGTTACAGGCTACGGTTGTAACTCCCGATCCACCTTTGCCGCCGAGAAAGACAAGGAGTTTGCCGCCGGCTTTCTTGGCTGTGCCTTTTCCACCCGTCCGACGCGAACCCGCGCGCATCAGCGCGTCGGACAGCGCGTTGGCATCGATCGGATCTGAGAGGAATTCACGGGCCCCGGCACGCATCGAGCGCACCATGACGTTGGGGTCGAGGCGCGAGGTGTAGACCATCACCGTGGTGCTGGTGGTCGAAGCCACAAACTCCACAAGTTCCAAGGCGTATTCGACGTCTGACTCCAGATCGATGATGACGGCGTCAAATGCCTTTTCACCCAGCATCCTGGGCATTTCTTTCAGAGTCGGGGGATAAGAAGAGTACTCCCGCACAATCGCGGCGTGCGAGCTGTTCAAAGCGCTCACAATCGTCCTGCGGCGCTGCTCACTGGGACAGATCAGCGCGATGGACAGGACATTTCCGCCTAGGGAATCAGAGTCGTGCGTGTTATCGGTCACAAATTCAAAGCTCCCAGGTTCTTGCACCAGACTGCGGTGTTACCGAGTTCAGGGCGTTTGTCAGCATACTTTAGTCGTTCTTCAATCACCTTCTCAACGAGAAAAGAAGGAAATGAGAGTACCAATTGCTATTGCGGGCGCATACGGCATCTTACGTGCCTTTGGGTTTGAAAGGTTGAGGTCTGGAGGCGTATGTAATCCGCGCTTTCCCCAGCCAAGCAACAAATCCCCTGCTCCCGAAAACATCTCTCCTAGAAATCCCCCGAAAGTGGCCCAGGCGAGTGCCATAATTCCACCCGCGACGGCAATCATCACCAGCGCGAAAACGAGTTGCTGCCACCAAATCCAGGCTCCGATTGCGGCGCACAGTTTTACGTCGCCCATGCCCATTCCGCCCATCATCGCCAATATTCCGTAGACCACGCCGCCCAGCAGCATGCCGATCAGGCTTTGACCGAGGCCGTGCCAACCTTCGACCCACGTGGAAACAACCAATCCCCCCAGCAGAAACGGAAAACTCAGCCAGTTTGGGATACGTCGGCTACGAATGTCAGTTACAGTCGCCACAATCAACACAGCTAATGTGGGCCACCAGGCATACGGGTGCTGCATGTGCTGCAAAGCAAGTCCTCCTGAGCTTCCCCATCCCGAATGGCTTCAGTTAGAGCAAATCGGCCCCAAATGGACGCATCTTAACTCCCGCACAATTCAATGCGTTACATTGGGGGTGTCGAGCCAAGTGTACACGGAAGTCCATCTGTGGAGTACCCCCGGCCAATCAGGGGTATACACCGGAGTAATGCCCATCGATCGCATCAAAAAAGTAGCTAAGAACCCGTGTTTTTCCATCCTCTCATCCAGGAGGTATTGTCGCCACTAAAGTGGGAGGAAGTTTTCTCGAGTTCCCGAGTTTCACCCAAGCAGGGATACGCTTGACGGCTGAGCCAGGCATGGGAATCCAAGGGTGTAACTCGAGTTATGGACCTTTGATAGCTCGAATGGTTCCCTGAAGAGGACCGAGTTATCGACATGTCCTCTGTGCCATCCATCTCCCGTTGTATCCTTCTCTTAATGTTCAGGCGACACGGCTTACTTCTTCTGCTCCTTACGGTGGCTTTGTGGCCTGCGGCAGCAATTGCCCAGCTGGATGGCCAGCCATCCGCAAGATCTACACCCGCTTCTGCAAAAACCAGCCCGCAGACATCGACTACGCCCGACGTTTCATCGCAGCCAGCACCACAGATCGTGGTCACCGCCCCGCCGGCGCAGGCCGCCCCCTGGTCATGGCACGATAAGGTCCTCTGGGGCGCCGAGATCGTTCTGGTCATCCTGGGATACGCCGGGGTGATTCTTGCACTCAAGACGCTCAAAAACATTCAGCGGCAGACCGAGTTTGGCGTCTCCGCGGCCCAGGCGGCACTGCAGTGTGCCAATGCAGCCCTCGAGAGTTCGCAGGCTATTGTCGATTCCGGCCGCCCCTGGATCGTCATCACGGTAGAGCCCTTCCTCAGCGTCGAGCATGGTTTCAAGGTGATGGCTACCAATCGAGGCCGGACCCCGGCACGCATCCTGGCCAAGGCAGATTGCGTAAAGATCGCGAAAGATGAGACCGAACTCCCTACGCCGCCGGACTACGAGAGCGGCAAATCAGCTACCCCCTTTGAGCCGATCATTCTGCTGCCGGGAGAAACGGCGGGCATCAGGCCATTGCGGCGATTCGACGTGCGCTCGTACTGTTCGTCCGACGATCAGCTGAAGCGCCTCGAACGCTGGGAAGAGAAGCTCTTTGTGTACGGCCGGGTGATCTACCGCGACTTGATCTCGCCGATGGATCAGCCAAGCCACGAGACAGACTGGTGCTGCTGGTATGTCTACGGGGACAAGGATGCACTGGTGCTGGCCGGACCACCCGAGTACAACAAGCACAGCTGATACCTATCCAGGAACCGCGCAAGCCGCGACAACGTATCATTTCGCTAGAACGACCCAATCCTGTTCGAAAATCCAACCTTCGAGAACACCCAGGGGAACACATGCCAGTTGTCGAACTCGCAGGAGTCACAAAGGCCTACGAGAGCAAGGTCGCCGTGCGCGACCTCAGTCTGTCCATTGAATCGGGCCAGATGTTTGGTTTGCTCGGGCCGAATGGAGCGGGGAAAACGAGCTCGATCCGAATGATGATGGGCATCACGATGCCGGACTCCGGGACGGTTAAGCTCTTCGAGAAACCCTTCGACCGCGAGAGCCTTGAACGGGTCGGCTACTTGCCCGAGGAACGCGGTCTTTACAAGAAGATGAAAGTGCTGGAGCAGCTGATCTTTTTCGGGCAGTTGCACGGGCTCACGGCCTCTGATGCCGAGAACCGGGCGACGAAGTGGGCTAAGCGACTCGAAATCGACGAAGCCCTCCCCAAAAAGACCGAGGAACTATCGAAGGGCATGCAGCAGAAGATTCAGTTCATCGGCTCCCTGCTCCACGATCCGGGGCTGATCGTCATGGATGAGCCCTTCAGCGGCCTCGATCCAGTGAACGCCAAGCTGCTGGAGCAGACCTTGCTCGAGCTGAAGGACGAGGGGAGAGCCATCGTCTTCTCGACCCATCGTATGGATCAGGTTGAAAAGCTGTGCGATTCGATCTGCCTCATTAACAAAGGGGAGGCAGTGCTCGCCGGACGCGTGCGGGAGATTAAGTCTCGCTACGAGCGGAATCACATCATTGTCGAGTTCGAGGGCCGCGATGACTTTTTGTCGAGCCCGGAGATCGCAGACGCTCAAAACTTCTCGGGCCATGCCGAGATCAAGCTGAAGCCTCACGGAGACGCGCAGAAGCTTCTTCGCGAGGCATCCGGCATGGCAAAGATTTACCGGTTCGAAATGGTCGAGCCTTCGCTCGAAGAGATATTCATCCAGACCGTCGGAGGCAGTGTCGATGCGTAATGTGCTGCTGGTTGCGAAGCGCGAGTACCTGGAGCAGGTGCGCGGCCGCGCTTTCAAGATGACGACATTCGGCGTGCCTGCGATCTTCGCCGCTATCCTCGGCATCGCTTTCCTCTCGAGCAGGGGGCTCGGGGCCGGCAAGCACCTTGCCATAGCATCCAGCGATGCGTTGCTGGCAACGGAAATTAGAGGGCAGCTCGTCGGAAATAAGGACACCAAAACCAAGGTTGACGTAATCTCGCCGGCAACGAAAGCCGATCGCGATGCGCTGATCGACCAGGTCAAAACCAAAAAGATCGAGGGATTTCTCTGGATCGAAACTCCATCAGGGCAAGCGCCCACGGCGAACTACACTTCGCAATCCTCCGCTGACTTCATAACCGGCAGTCGAATGGAAGAGGCCGTCAATCATGCGCTGCTCGATGCAAGATTGCAGAGCGGCGGCTTGCAGCATGACGCAGCCGAAAAACTCGTAAAAGGAATCCCTGTGGAGACCTTCCAGGTGAGGAAAGACGGCTCCGTAGTCAAAAGCAGCGCCACCGCATCGTTCTGGAAAGGCTATGTGATGGCCATCCTGCTTTCCATGACCACCATGGTTTACGGGATGAACGTGGCGCGGTCTGTGATTCAGGAGAAGACATCGCGCATCTTCGAAGTAATGCTGTCGATCGCGCGACCCACCGACATGCTGGCGGGCAAGCTGATTGGCGTCGGTGCAGTTGGCCTCACTCAGATCGGAATCTGGCTCATCGCAGGCGCAATCATTCTCGGAACTCCGCTTGCATCCACCATGATGAGCGGGAACTTCGCTGTGCACATTTCCCTTTTGGAGACAGTGCTCTTCCCGGTTTACTTCCTGCTTGGCTATCTACTCTACAGTTCCCTCTTCGCCGGGCTGGCGGCCACTTGCGAGACGGAGCAGGAACTGCAAATGTACATGCCTCTGGCTGCTGTACCGATATGGCTTAGCTTTTCGCTCATCATGGTGGTGATGAACGATTCGAATTCATTGTGGGCACTTGCTGGATCGTTTTTCCCGCCGACTGCTCCGATCATCATGTTCCTGCGCATGGCTTCCCAGATTCCACCGGTATGGCAGTTTGTGGTTTCCATCGGGCTGCTGGTGCTGAGCATCGTGGTGGTGCTTTGGATTGCAGCCAAGCTCTACCGGGTGGGCATCCTCATGTATGGCAAGCGGGCGACCCTGCCGGAGCTTCTGCGCTGGCTGCGATACAGCTGAGAGTGAACGAGAGAACCAGGGCGAAAAAATGCCCGGACCCTGGAGGAACAGCGGACCGGTCCGGGCTTAGAGTTGTCGAGAGTGCCTGAGCAAGAGGACCTGCTCCGGCACTCTTCTGTTTAGAAGTCGAGGCGTAGACCAAACTGCATTCTGCGGAAGGTGTGTGTTCCCAGCGTGCTTGCATAGAATCCAAAGCCGCCGTAAGTCAGCGCGTTTCCAAATGTGCCGTTGTAATACGAACCGGCATCGAACCGCACGCTGTTGGTCACGTTATAGACCTCCCACGCGAATTTCATGCGCGCCCGTTCGCCGAGCTGCCAGTTTTTCGCGAGCGAAGAGTCGATGTTGAAGATTCCATCCGAGCGGAACTTGTTGCGCTCTCCGGCTTCTCCGGGATAGGGCAGCCGCATCGGCGACCCTGTGTAGACGCCGTTCTGGATCTCCTGATCATTGGCAAAGATTTGAGGCGATCCGTTTTCCATATGCTTGTGGATTTTCACTTTTCCCGTCACCACCGCAAAGGCCTGAGTTTCCCAATTTGTCGTCCAGCCAGGCTCGATGACCCCGAACGGAAGACCACTGGACCAGCGGCCGAGACCTGCCCAATCCCATCCGCCCCAGATCGCGTTTCCGATCCGGCCCGAATTGGAGAGAAGAGCCTTGCCTTTTCCGAAGGGGAGAGAGTACACCCAGTCAGCCGAGATCAGATGGCGGGTATCGAAATCTGAGGTGCCGCGGCTGAGCCTGGGATTCCAGGTGTTCTGAATTCCGCCGTAGGAGGTCGAAGCACGCTCCGCATCCGATCCCATGTCGATTGAATGCGACAAGGTGTAACTGAAGTCGAGCGTGAGTCCATGCTGTGCCGGATGACGCAGCGTGAACTGCCCGGCGTTGTAGTAGCTGTTGCCAATCGTCGAGAGCGCAATCAGGGACGAGAACTGAGGACTCCAGAAGACACCGCAAGGAGGACCATATCCACACCCGAAGTCTACGTCGGCAATTGCTCCAGTTTCACCGTAGCTATACCGCTGCGGCGCCCACTCGTTGTTGTACATACCATCGGTGGCGCTTTCACCGTCGTAATCGAGGTTTGCCATCTGGGGGAAGACGTGTTCGAAGTAGTCGATGGTCGGAATGTGCTGCAGGACATTGTCGCAGTAGAGGCAGGAGCCGCCGAGAGCATCCGTCGCCTTCGACATCTCCGTTCCAGCGGTGAAGTAGTCGCCTGCGCCCTGAGGATCGTTGTAGTTCACAGGCTCAGCAAGATCGAGCTGCTGGAAGAGATGCCGTCCGATGCGCCCAACGAAAGCGGAATCCAGGAGGAATCCACCGGGAAGCTCGCGTTGAACGGACAGATTGTAGGCATACACATACGGCGTCTTGACGTGGTTATCGATACCCCAGTTGATACCGAACGTTCCATCCGGCACTGCGTATGGGTACGTCAGAGTGGGGGAAGCTTCCGGCAGCGGAATGTCCGGCAGGTCATGCGGTCCGGTAAAACGTGGAGCCGTGTTGAAGTTGTAAGTGCTGGGCGCGCTGTTGTACTGCGACGACAGGCCGAACGAACCCAGAGTGCTGAAACGGTTCGAAAGTGCTTCGCCGTAGTGGTCGTAATAAACGCCGAACCCGGAACGGATCGAGGTCTTGGTATCCGGTGAGTAGACGATAGCCAGGCGCGGAGCGACGTTGAACTTCTGCTTGGGCCAGTAGCCGGGCCGATTGTTCGCTTTACCGACCGGCTCAAAGAAAAGGGCGTCCTCGAATACTCGACCCTGTGCCGCGGCTTCGCCACGCTTCCTCGCCCATTCGCGCGTGTCCACTGTTGGAGCGGACTGCTGGCCTTTGGTCTCCCAGGGAGTTTGCAGCAGCGTATGACGCAGACCAAATGTCACCGTAAGATTCGGACGCATGCGCCATGAGTCCTGGAGAAAGTACTCGAACTCGTTGGCCCTGTAATGCCGGGGAATCATCGAGCCGTCCGGCAGGAGTGTGCCGCTGGTCGGGCTCGTGGCGAGATAGTTGAGGCTCGCGTCGCGCTCCGCGACCGCACCAATGATGGTTGCGTACATCTGCTCGAAGGCAGTGCCGTTCTCACCGATGTCGGGTAAACCAAGTGAGGTTGGATCGGGCGCGCCCTTGCCGCTCAGATACGAGGGGTTCGTGTCGGCTGCGTTGAACGACGCGCTGTCAGTCAGCGAATTGTTCTGCACCCTGCGCCAGTTGCCGCCAAACGAGAGTGAGTGGCTTCCTTTGCTCCAGCTCAATGTATCGTCGATCGAGTTGACCGGAACGTTCACGATCAAGCTGCGGGTCTGAGCAGTTGGCTGGCTAAGGAATCGAACGTTGACGTAGTCTCCCTCGCCGATACCGATCGTGGAATAGCCCTGGCGAATAAACCCGTAGCGAAGATCGTTGACGATCGTCGAAGTGGGAGTCCAGGTGTGCCCTAGCGCCAGACCTTTTGTATTGTCCTCTAGGAAGCTGGATGCAGGTTGCCCCGGGAAGTTCTGCGGACCCACAGCAGTGTCTTTCTGAAGGTTCCCGCGAATGAAAATGTGATTCGACTTGTTCGGCGTGAAATCGATCTTGCCGATGTTGGTATTCAGCGAGCTTGGCGAAGGCGAGCTGAAGTTATATGAACCGAAGTTGACGTTGTCACCAGCCGAGAGAAGGGTCGCCGGCGGTTCTGTCGAGAGATAATCCAGCATGGCCTGATTCACGCCAGGCTGAGTGCACTGCGTGCAATTCGCATCGAGCTGTGCGATCTGCGCGGGCGACAGATATTGAATATTTCCGTCTACATCGGTGTATCCCAGCTGGCCTTGAAGGAACGTCGCCGAGGGCGTTAGGGCCGCTACTGTGGTGTTTGTTGCCAGCCTCTGCCCTTCATAGTTGTAGAAGAAGAACAACTTGTCCTTCGCGATTGGGCCACCTACGGTGCCACCGAAGGTGTTGACGATGTACTTGGTCGGCCGGTTTTCGCTGCCGTCCGCGGCCTGCTGATTCTTGATGAACCAGTCATTGGCAACCATATTCGAAGGGCGATGGTATTCATACAGTGAGCCGTGAAGCTGGTTGGTGCCGCTCTTGGTCACAAGCGAAACCTGTGCTCCGGAAGTGCGGCCTGCGTCGGCATTTCCGTTGGAAGTTGTAACGCGGAACTCCTCCGTGGAGTCCAGTGTTGAGCGGAGTACACCATTGAAGGCGAATCCATTGATCTGATCGTTGTCGTCAACGCCATCGAGCGTTACGTTGCCTTGATCGGAGCGAGCGCCCGAAACTGCGCCTTGACGGCTGTCGAGATAGCTGGGAGTTGTTTTATCAATAAGGTTGGTAGTCTCGCCGAGATACAGCGCACCAGGCTGCAGGCTGAGCAGCGATATCGGGTCCCGGCCGTCCATAGGCATCGCCTCAATTGTGGCGTTGCCGACAGAATTCCCTATCGTGGCGTCAGTCGTGTTGAGTGTCTGAGCCGACGCGCTCACGTCGACCGTCTCGGCGGTGGCTTGAACCGTCACGTCGAAGTTAATGGTGGCTGGTTGGTTGACCAGAAGTTCAGCGGTCTTGGACTGGTCGCCGAAACCGGCCGCCGTCACCGTGATGGTGTAGCGTGCCGGAGGAATCTGGGGGAAGGTGTAATTGCCCGTGTTGTCCGCGACGGCGCTGAACGTGGTGCCGTTTGTCTTGTCGGTGATTGTGACTTTCGCGCCGGGAACAAGGGCACCCGATGGGTCCTTGATGGTGCCGCGGAGTGATGTGGTTGCGGTTTGGCCGAGGGAAAGAGAAACTGTGGACAGGATGCAGAGAAGCACCCAGCCCCATCTTTTTAGTTTCACGGCTTTTGCCTCCAAAAAGTACTGCTTCGTGAATCGATCGTGAATATGATGTTAGTGATTTCGTCACGCGTCGATTCGCGCCATTACCCGCGAAAACCGCAGTCCCCGCCGTCAAAAGTGGCATTCATCCCCGCATCACCGCTGTTCGTGGCAAAAACAGCATTCGCGATGGGACGGATCGGTTGCCGTGGATGATGAAACGGAGTGTTGCCTCGATTGCAACGCCACTTGGCCTCAGATCTGGCCGGACGCATCCATATTCATTCCACAAATGAGATCGGAATGATCGGCGCTACAGACGAATAACGCGACAGTAGTAGTCACGCGATCGCCGCGCTTCGACAGAGCGATGCATTGGAAGAACTTCGCCGCCGCCGACGGAAGTGCTACTTCAATTGATAGTTTTTGTATTCGATGGTGAAGAGCGTTGCCCGTGTCGAGAATTTACCCGCAGCCTGGGAATCCCCGTTTGGGACGACTTCCGTGGCGATCACGGTTTTCATCGGGAGAACGAGTTCCTTATCGCCAACTTTGACTGGCCCATAGTCAATGCGAGTGTCCTGCTGGTGAACCACGTCAGTCTGCTTCAATTCAAGCTGCGTGATCATGCGGACAACGATGCCGGTGTCAGGGTCAATGAAAAATTCGCCGTGATACGGAACTCCGTTCGACTTGAAATTGTGCCAGTCCGTCGCGGTCTGAAAATTTCCGCCGGCATCAGGCGAGCCGCCCGCAATCCCTGCAATGGATGAGGTACTGATACGCGACATTCCCGTCTGATCGACATTCGGAAAACAACACACGTTCGCGTTGATGTGCGATTTCTTTTTGGGCACTTGAAATGCAAACACCGCAGCCGTCTTTCCGTTCAGGTTCTCCCAGCGGAGCCAGGTGATGGTTCCACCTGTTTGTGCATCCTGAAAGACATTCGCCGGGCTGGGATCCGGTTCTCGAATGGCAATCATTTTGTTTGCTCCCCATCGCGTCTTGTCATCCGGGAGCCTCTCCACACCGTGATCGCTGGAGTACGTACTCTCAGTCGAATTGATGTAGTGGACAAATTGCAGCGGACTGACAAAAGAACCAACCGTAACTTCTCTTCCGCTTCCGGCTATGCCTGAGCTGGGAGCCGCGGCTTCCACGTTGTCCTGGAAACGCAACGTCGTCTTTGTCGCGGAAATCGCAGGCAGCTGCGCCCACGTCTTGCTGGCGTAAGCGGCGGCCTTATCGAGGATCGCTTTCTGCCCGGCCGCATCCGGAGCTGGTGTAGAGGGCAATTCCCCTGCAGGTGGTGGCAGGGTCGCACTGCGGGCCTCAAGCACATAGATCTGTTCCGTGGTCAGCGGTCCCGGTGCGAAGGCGCCAAACTCGTTCATCTTCGAGCGCGACAAGAGTTCACTCAATTGCACCTGCTTGAGAGCGGCGGCCACGTCTGTGTCAGACTTCTTCTGCTCGTGCATCGCCTTCAGCATGTCTGAAAGCTCGGCGACTGTGATCTTCTTGGCGCACCAGGCCGGAAGCGCGGCAACCACCAACATCAGAATGCAAACAAATCTTTTCATCTGCATGCCCTTCTCATTCGGAACCAGGGTTGTGTGCTGCGACTATTGACGAATCGAACCGCTTGCCGACCTGAGCCTCTGGTACTGCTCCTCAGTCAGCTGGAGCCACACTCCTCCGCGCCCGATTGCCAGCCCATAATCAAGCGCCTGCCGATCCTGCAGATTCGCGAAGTTTCCTACCTTTTCTACTATAGTGCGGATCTTCTCCGCATCCTTGAAGTGCAAACGCCGCGGCAGAGACGTCTTCAGATCCTCTTCCAGGAACTGACACATCCAGTTCTCCCGGAACATGTAGTACATATAAACGCGATGCGTACCCGGTGATTTGCATCTGGCGCAGACCCGTTCGCCGGAAGTCGGCGGCGGATCGAGGAGCCTGTTGCCGCACTGCGCACAGATCTTTCCCGCTATTCGCAATCTTGCCGTCGAAGCTCGCTCCCCGCCCATGAGCAGCAGTATAGGCGAACAAAAGGCGAAAATTTGCACAACTTCTCAACAGCTTCGCGCTCTCGTGCGCAGCGCTGATCCCCGCTTTAGCAGCAACAACTTACGATGTGGTCCGCCGAAATCTGCCGAGCTCGTTTAAGATCGTCCGCCCCGCGTCCGTTGCCTTCATCTCGAGCAGTTGAGAAAACGTGAAGACGCACATCCCGTCTACGACGCTCTTCTCCAAATGGTCGACCTCCTGCGCAAACTCCTGCGCGGAGATTTCCGAACTTCTCCCCCGCCCGGCGTGCATACCTTCGAGATAGAGTGCTTTCGCCTGCAACGTGCAAATCACGTTTCTGTTCGTTCGCCTTTTGATATCGCTGCCCACCGCCGCCGGCCATGCCGCATCCCGCCCCAGAATCTGGTGATACGTCATCACCTCAAATACATCCACAGCCTCCGAGAGCCGCGCGATGTCCTGCCCAAAAACTTCCTCCACGGCGTTGTCGAAATCAGATTGGAAGAACGGCAGCGTGTTGATGGCGATCGCAGTGCCGGGCCGCTTGACGTGAACGGCATTCCGGATCTGCCGGATCGCCTCTGCTGTCACTCCGCATTTCCAATCCCGCCATTCGCGACGATGGTGTTTCGCAACTATCTGTGCAGCCGCGACTGCATTTTGCAACGGCAGATCCAGATTCGCCGCTTCGCAGAACCGCCGAAGCGTCTGTGGCGAGTAGCAGTAATCCGGCATCTTCGCGCGATCAACATCCGGCAGCCATGTTTCCCAAAAGCCAGGCCACCGCACGAACCCCAGATGAATTCCATCCGGATCAAGAGCGGGCACTGCACGCTCCAGAATCGCAATCTTGTGATCCAGATTCTGCTGCCGGTCGGGCGGCAGCCCGATATACCAGTCCTGCTTCTCTTCGATCCTGCCGAATTGATCGATGGGAAGAAGCTCAGGATGTGCTGCCGCAAGCGCAGGATCGAAACAGGTATTCAGGCATCCGAAGTAGGCAATGCCGCGTTCGCGAAGTGCGTTGCGGAACGCAATATCGTCCAGGCTTTGATAGCGGCCATCAATCTCCCGGACCTCGCTCTCCACAGCGGAGTCCTGCATGGGCAACAGCCGGCTCTGCGCGATCACGAAAGTCGTTCCCATTTCCGCGAGCAAATCGGCGGCTTGCTCCGGCGCCAGGCCATGCTTCAGGAACCAGTCGTTGTCGTAGATCTTGAATCCCAGTCGCAGATCGATCATGAATCTCCCCGCAAGATCGGCGTAACCCTTGCGTACTAAGGTATATCCAGCCGTCTTCCTGGGTGCTTGCATTGTTAAAGCCGTGTTAAAATCATGGAAAAGGAAGTGGCAATCAGGCTGGAATTTCCCTTCGCCTTCGCAAGACTATCCTGCCCGTAAAAAGCCCATCCCCCCATGAACCTCTACCTGATGCGTCATGCGAACGCCGGAATCCCTCGTGAGAGCGCGAAGCTCGATGCCAAACGCGGCCTCATCGCCGAGGGCAAAGAGCAATGCATGCTCATGGGCCGGCTTCTGGGTGCCCTTAAGGTCCAGCCGGACATCATCGTTTCCAGCCCCCTTAAGCGTGCGCTGCAGACGGCCCAGTTTGTCGGCAATGAACTCGGCTACGAAGGCAAAGTCGAAATAAGCTCAGCCCTCGATCTGGCCGCCAGCTATGCAGACTTCCAGAAACTGATCAACAAATACGCCGACCGCCAGGACGTTATGTTCGTCGGCCACAATCCGAACCTGTTCCAGTTCCTCGGCCGCCTCATCACCGGAAACGGCGGGGCAGGCGTCCGCATGCGCAAGGCTTCTGTCGCCCGCATTGATATGGATAAACATCCGCCTCTTCTTCAGTGGCTCATCGATCCGCGCATGGCGCGCTGGATTTATGCCAGCGTTGCGAAGAGTTCGCGATCGAAAACTTCGCGAAAATAATCCGCTTCTTTCCTCAGCGACCACAACTCGAGTTCCGCTCCCGTCCGCCCGGGCTCAACTTCCAGGTAGACCCGCTTCGGATAGACCTTCGCCGCCACCTTGAGCACATCGCTGGCGCGATCCTGGTTCAGCGCAACTGCAAGCCGAAGCAACACCACCGCCCGCTGCACGTTCTTGTGCTCTTCAGGCGGAATGTTTCGCAGCGCGCGGTCGTTCGGCTGCGGGCGGCTCTTGCCGAGGTAGCGCGCGATCGCCGACACAACCGTGCGCTGCACTTGTGTGTATCCGTACATCTCCGACATCGAAATGATGTACTGGGTGTGGCGATGGTGCCCCTGGTGATTGATGAATTTGCCCGTGTCTCTCAACACAGCTGCGGTTGCCAGGTAGACCTCGTACTCTTCGGGCAGCCGATGTAGTGAGCTCAGGTCCCGATACAGTTGCACCACGTGGCCCCGCACCGGTTCCGCCTGGCGCATGTCAACCCCATAGCGCTCCGCGGTCGCTACCACGGATTCCCAACGTTCAATCTCAAACTGCCGGTGCACGGCCGCGCGCTGATCCTGCGCCGCCAGCATTTGCGCCAGAATCCCATCACGCAGTCCAAGCGGTGAATATCGAAATCCAGCCAGATTGTAGCTTTCCAGCAGCTCCGCAAACACCTGCGCTCCTGCTGTAATGATCTCTGCGCGGCGCGGCCCAATTCCCTGAACTGCCTCCCTCTCGGGCAAGCTCATGCGCGAGAGCTTCGCCGCAAGTTTCCGCACGAGCGGCGTCGGCGCGAACCCCGCACCGCCATCCCGCAAGGACTTGCGTAACGACTTCATCTCCTTGCCGGATTTCGCCAGCACTGCCCCGCACGCTTCCGCCAGCGCTGCCGCCGTGCCTGATGTCGCAATCACCAACTGCACTTTGCCGGGCTGAATTCTCCGATGTGCTCTGCGCAGTTCCCGCGCGATCAGCCGCCGCATTCGCGCAAGATCCTCAGGCGAGGCCGGATCGACTTGGAGAAACTCCTCTGTCAGCCGCACCGCTCCAAGGGGCAAGCTGATCGTGTCCTTGATCCGCTTGTGTTCGGAGAGCGTGATCTCGCAGCTTCCGCCTCCAAGATCGATCAGCAGGACCTTTCCGCCCGTGCCCGGCTCGCTCATCAACCCGTGGTGGATCAACCGGCCTTCCTCGAGCCCCGAGATTGTCTCCATATTCCAGCCCGTTTCGGCTTTCACCCAGGCTTGAAATGCGGCTCCGTTACGCGCATCCCGCATGGCTGATGTCGCAACAACTCGAATCTGGTCGGCTCCGTGCTGCTGTACCGCTCGCTGGAACCGCTTCAAGGCACGCAATGTTGCAGCCATTGCCTCGGGCGACACCAGTCCCGATGCGAACACACTAGCGCCAAGCCGCGTGACCTCCCGGTCTTCATGTACGGTCCGCAACTGGTGCGAAACGACTTTGGCAATTTTGAGACGGCAGGAATTGGAACCGATATCGATGGCGGCAAACGTAGGCATTCGAGACGAAGCTCACTCCGAAAGGTTCGAATTCAGGTTCTGCCGTCAAGATACACGACGACACCTGCGAATCCGACTAACGCGTAGACCTGGCGACTGATTGCTGGTCATGGCCCTCGAACCACCCGGCAACGCGCCTTTCGTACTCCACCGGTTCCACCGTTGAGGCCTCGCAGTGATCGGCGCGTTCCGGTTCCCAGAGTTCGACTCGCGGGCTTGCAGCCTTGATCGCCTCTGAATGCCGCGCTGGAAGATTCCGATCCGCGAGCCCATGGATCAGCATCACCGGCACGGCCGAGGCAGCAACTGCTCGCGCCGGGTCCGCCTTCTCGAGATCGACGCCGTAACGTATCCGTGTGTAGACGACGCCCGCGTAGAGTGCGGGCCGCAGAATCGTCCTTCCCAACCGCGGGCCTCGTCCGAACTCCTGCCCCAACCGGTCGTAAGCAGCTTCGCGAAACGTTGCAAAGGGGCTCTCCGCAACCACCGCACAAAACCCGCGCTCCACATCGAGCGAGCGAAGCAATTCCGCTCCACCCATTGAATCTCCAAGTCCATCGATGCAGTGTGGCGAATCGTTCTTTTGTATCCACTCAAACCAGCGCCGAATATCGTCTGCTTCCAAAACTCCATACGTGGTAATCGCGCCGCCGCTCTCTCCATGCCCCCGGGCATCGGGCAGCAGAACTGAAAAACCGTGCCGAAGCAGCATCTCTGCGGGCCCCAGCATCGCCGCACGATTATCTCCCTGCCCATGCAGCAGTATGCCGACGCTTCCGTTTCCGTCATGCGCGCGGATGCTCCACGCACGCAGAATGGCGCCGTCGGCTGCCGTGAGTGACTCATCCGTGATCTCCGCCCCATTGCTCTTCGCCACGATGGCGGCGTGAGTGCGGTCCTGTTCCGTCAACGCGAGGTGCGGGAGGTGCAACGCACCTTCAACCGCGAAAACTCCAATCGCCGCGCAGCCTGCGAGCCATGCAACTGTCCCCGCTATGAACAAAATCAGAACCGATCGAAGGCGTCTCACAGGAGCGTTTACGTGCACCGCGCTTATCGTGTTCCCCATTTGGTGCCCGCCTTAGGCTAGTTTCCTCGTCGTTACAGCCGTCCCGATTTCACTGCTCCGGACTGGCGGCTTGCGCGCTTGCCTGGATGCAGCATTGGCAGCTTGTGTTTTTAGGTCAGACATCTTCTCTAATACGCCCCGGCTCACCGCGATTGCCGCTTCATACGATTCCGCCGCGAGGCTGTCGAGCAGTTCCACTGCCTCTGCGTTTTTGGCGTGCTTACCCCGGCTCGCCGTTCGCGCCAGCACCTGCCAGTCGTGCCATTCTCCAATCGCCGATTGCGCCTTCCTCAACTGTGCAGCAATCCGCTCGCATCCTGGATCGGCTCGGTGAATTTCGGCCAGGTATCGAATCTTCTTGATTCTCTTCCGAAAGTCATGCAGGTTCCCCTCTTCCAAAACTGGAAAATCCGCTCGCACATGTTCAAACTCGTTAAGCAGCGCTTTAGCTTGATCCGCATCGACCTCGTGCACCCGATCGCTGGATCCCTTCTCAAGACGGATGGCGGCCGACAGCAGATCTTCGTGACGCTTCTCAATTTCCCCTGTGAGTTTGAGGCCAGCACGCACGCGCTTGCTTGTCAGCCGGTTTTCAAGCTTGGCAATCTGACGGCCCGTCTCCCGAGTCGATCGAGGCACATATTCGACAGTCCCGCTCAGCGAATCGCGCAGCTTGCGCAGTTTGCCGATCCAGACATCCAGTTCCCTGATGGGTCCCAGAGCATCGCGCAACCGGTTCGCGAGTTTGCCGAAGCGCAGCATCGCCTGCGCCTCGTGGCTCGCCACTGGCAAATCGTTGAGCTCGTGTTCTACTTCCGACTGAATGCGAAGCGTGACGACCCGAAGCGCATGCACACGCTTCCGCGTGGGCTTACGTGCGCAGTCTTCCAGCAGTTCCCGCCAAACCGTAAGCCGGTCACGCAGCGACTGCGATTCGGCTCCGCCGGCTCTCGCGCTTGAATTCATCAGGACTTGACCTGCGGACAATTCTATTCGGCTCCCCGTCCCTCCCGCAGTCTCTCGCGACCGTTTCGGCCCCTGAGATTCGGCATCTCTGCGACTGTTATCCTTGGTTTTCAGAGGCTTACATGACATCGACAGCTCGGATTGCTCCGGAAACGACCCTGCGCGCCCCATCCACGATGGCGACCTGGGTCCTGTTCGTCGCGATCTTTCTGGCGGTCCAGTTTGCCTCGCTCTTCACGCCGCCCCTCCTCGACGATGTCGACGCCTCGCATGCTCAGGTCGCCCAGCACATGGCTGAATCCGGCGACTGGGTCACAATGAAAGTGAATGGCATTCGCTATCTCGAGAAGCCGCCTCTTCCCTACTGGCTTGCTGCCGGACTCTACAAGGTATTCGGCCAGAATGCCTTCTCTACCCACCTGCCTAACTCGCTGGCCTTGTTGGCTCTGGCCGGGCTCGCCTGGTCGTGGATCTCGCGTGGATGGGGAGCACGCGCGGGCCTCTACGCAGGCCTTGCGGCTCTCACGTCTCTCGGACCGTTCCTTTACACTCGCTTCGCCATCCCCGAGGCTTTGCTCAGTTTTCTGCTGCTGCTTGCCTTGTGGTCGTTCCTGACCGGCCTCGAAGACCGCAACCCTGCTCGCATCTATCTCCTGTGGGTCGCACTCGCGCTTGCCACTCTCACCAAGGGACTGATCGCTCCCGTCTTCTTCGCGGCGGCTGCCATCCCGTATCTACTTCTCTCCGGGCACTGGCGTCGCTGGCGCGAACTCAAGCCCTTCACCGGCATCCTGCTCTATCTCTTGATCGCCGCGCCATGGCATATCCTCTGCGGCCTGCGCAATCCTGATCAGGGCCATCCGATCGGCAATCATCCCACACTCGGAAACGTCCACGGCTTCTGGTACTTCTACTTCATCAACGAACACCTCATGCGCTTCATTGGCGGGCGATTCCCGAACGACTACAACAAGATGCCGTTCCTGGTGTACTGGCTCGCGCATCTCGTGTGGCTCTTCCCGTGGAGCCTGTTCGCCCCCGCCCTTCTCGTCGTCGCCTGGCGTACCCGCCACAACTGGCTTCAGCACCTGCGCCGCGACTCCGGCCAGACCGTCGACTTCTATCTCGAACATGCTGTCCGGGAAGACGTGGCCAGCTATGTCGAGCGTCTCAAGTTTCGCGTACGCTCCACATGGCTGCTCGCACTCTTCGCTGGATTCACACTGCTATTCTTCTCCATCTCAACCAACCAGGAGTACTACACCTTTCCCGCATGGGTGCCCCTGCTGATGCTTCTCGCAGCCACTCTTGCCGGCATTGAAGAACGCCGCGGCCCCGAAGGCCAGAACCCGCTGCTCTCTCAGAAGTGGCTCAGCGGCGCGCAGGGATTCTTCACTTTCATCGGTGTTCTGATTGCAGCGATCCTCTTCTACTGCCTGTGGGAGTCGCGCAATCTCCCCTTTGTCTCCGACATCGGAACACTCCTCGCGCATCGCGACGTTGGCGGCTACACCTTATCGACGTCGCACTTCTTCGATCTCACCGGACCGTCGTTCGCTGCGCTGCGCCTGCCCGCGTTTATTGCCGCCGTTTCCCTGTTGATTGGCCCTGCCATCGGCTGGATTCTGCGTGCTCGTGGCAAACACATCTCCGCGACCATCAGCGTCGCAGTCACCTTGTCAGCCTTTCTCATCGCCGCGCACATAGCCTTCGCCCGCTTCGATCCCATGCTCGGCTCGAAGCAGCTGGCCGACGCCATTCTTGCCAAAGGCTCGCCATCAGACTCGATGATCGTCTACCACGATCAGTCCGACGCATCCTCGGTCATCTTCTACACACACAGCCGTCTGGGCAAACCGGCTTACGTCGTCATGCCGCGCTGCTCGCCGCAAGGTATCGGATCATCCCTCGTCTGGGGCTCCTGCTATCCCGACGCGCCGAACATCTTCCTCAGCGAAGACCAGCTCTCAAAAATGTGGGGCAAGGGCGAGCGAAAATGGCTCTTCGCGCAGGATCAGTATCAGGACAAGGCCGAACAACTTCTCGCCGGTCGCCTATACCCTGTGCAATCCATTGCCGACAAAGAACTCTGGACCGACCGGCCGATCAATTAGCTGAAATTGGATTTGCGGCCGAAGTACCGAAGAACTTCGGTGCTTCAGACTGCGCGCCCGCTCTCTGCTGGACCACCCGAGATCCTCCGCATCAGCCCCCGCTTCTCCAGCACGAACCGATCGTCGCGCCAGCCGACCTCGCGACTCGTATAGCTAAGAGCCCACAGGATTGCTCCCATCAAGTCGCGCACGGGATACAGCCAGCACAACCGCACCGCCGCGGGATCCTTCACCACCCATCCGCCTGCAATCACGCTCAACAGCGATCGCGAGAGCCACGACCACGCGAACAGCGACCAGCCCAGCAACGGATTCCCCATCCAAAGTCCTGCAATGAGCCCGATGATTCCGAACGGAACGGCAAACGTAAGCCCGGTCCCCAGGTGTCCCGCGGGCCGGCTGAAGCGCGTTGATTTCATCCAGCTCCACTGGTGCGAAAAGTTCCGCCAGAATCCATCGTTCACGATGCAGTGATCGATGGTGTGCGACGACAGCCACACCTTCCAGCCCTTCTCCGCAACCATGTTCCCCAGCATGAAATCGTCCGCGTAGTAATAACCAAGCTGCTCGAATCCGCCAATGCTTCCCAGCGCTTCCCGCCGCACGCTCATACACGGCCCAAGCGTGAACTTCATCCCCTCAAGCATGTCGGCGGTAACCACTCCCGCCGTCATCTCCACGCTCATGCCCATGCCTTCCATCAATCCCCAGAAGCCCAGGCCGGTGGCATCGCCGCGATACATGCAGGTCGAGGCGCCAGTCATGCCATCCGCATACGGGGCCACCACCTCTCGCAGAAACTCCGGACGCACGCGCACATCGCTGTCTGTAATTACAAGCAAATCGTGTTTGGCTTCCGGCGCCATCACCGAGAGCGAATAGCAGCGCGCGTTGGGCCAGGGCGGATCCCCGGAAAACAGAAACCTCACCGGCACATTTGGATGCTCCGCCGCAACCTCACGCGCAATCTTGATCCCGGCATCAGAATCCCTGCGCGCGCAAAACAGAATCTCGAACTCCGGATAGTCCAGCGCGAAGAAACTTTCCAGATACTCTCGAAGCCCGGGCTCCGCACCATGCAGGGGCTTCAGAAGACTGACTGGCGGCTGGAATTGGGAATCACGCTTCAATGGCGGACGCCTCTTGAATCGAATCGCCGCCACCACCACCAATCCGAGGAAGATCGACGAGGTAAGCGTGCCCAGCAGAGCAATCCCAAGCACTGCGTATCTGATGTACTCCACTGGCGTGTTCCCTTTACTGAAGACTAGAGGTATTGTATCGAAGCCCTGCTTCTCTTCCGCTCCGTCTCGATCGACTCACTCAGCCGAAATGTGCGAGCGACTGAACCATCAAAGCCAGTCCAATTGCCGCGAGCCCAATGTAGATGACTTTCGAGAAGGCAGCCACGGAGAGCCTGTGATTGATCGCCCTTCCGAGGAAGACCGCAGGCAGCATCACCGGCAAACAGAGTAAGTAATCGCGCGTCACAAGGGATGTCCACATTCCAGCGCTCAGATAACCGATCATGCCGAGAATGCTGGCAGGAAGAAAGTACGCCTGAAGAGTGGCGCGGAAATGCTGAGCCGACCAGCCACGCAGTGAACCATAGATCACCAGAGGAGGCCCGTTCATTCCGTAAGCGCCGCCCAGGATCCCTGCGACAAACCCGCAGCTCAGCATCCAGCTTCGGCTCTCCTTGTGCAGCTTCATCCGCACACCCCCGCTCAGAGAGAAAAGCGAGAAGAGCAGGATCAGCACGCCTAACCCAGCCTTGATGACGCGCTGCGGCGTGTGCGTCAGCAGAAGCAATCCAAGCGGAATCCCAAAAACAGTTGAGAGCACCAGCCATCCCGCGCTGCGCAGGTGAATGTGCCGCCAATCCTGCACCACTACCACTGCGGCAATAGTGATCGACACCAGCACCGCCAGCGGTGCGGCAACCTGCATGGGAATGAAAAAGGCGAGCAGAGGAACCGCGACAAGTGCTTCGCCAAACCCAAATGCCGAACGAATCACCGTGGCGACGAAGACGATCAGAAGAATGGGAAGAAGATGCGGGGGAATTTGGAGTCCGCCTTATGCTTCTCGTTTGTTGCCGTTCGGCCGTGGAACCACCGCCGGCTTGCGCAGCGGGACAATCGCTCCCGCCGACCCGGGCGCCGCCTGCTGGAACCGCGTCAGCATCTCGCTCCGAACGTACTCTACGAAGCTCTGCATCTGCCGGTTCATCTCTTCCATGCGTTCTCGCATCTGCAGAATGATCGCGATGCCCGCGATGTTCACGCCGAGATCCCGCGCCAGGTTCAATATGAACTCCAGCCTCTCCAGGTCCTCATCCGTGTAGAGACGCGTGTTTCCTTCCGTGCGCGAGGGCTTCAACAGACCCTCTCGCTCGTAGAGCCGCAGAGTCTGCGGATGAATCTCATACATCTCGGCTACGGCCGAGATCATGTAAGCACCCTTCGATTTGCGTTTCGCCGTCATATCCCGCGCTCCAGCTTATCCCCGTTGGTCCCAAAGAACCGGTGTTGGTTGCTCACTATTTACTACTCACTGATCCCTGTTCCCTAGTCCCTGTTCCCTGCTTTGTCAAACAAGCCCGCCCTCGGATCCTGCGGATTCAACTTGCCCAACTCGCGCATGATCTCCCTGCTTCGTTCGTCGTTGAGGCTTGGGACCACCACCTGCACCGTCACAATCTGGTCTCCGCGCTGCCCTGGATGCGAAGCGCTCTCGACTCCCCGCTCCCGCAGCCGCAGCTTTTGCCCATTCTGCGTGCCGGGCGGAATTTTCAGCTGCGCACGGCCATCGATTGTCGGCACCTCAACCTTCGCGCCGAGCGAAGCCTCCGGTACGGTCACCGGAATCGTGACCTGAATATCATCTCCCGCCCGCGTGAACACCGGATGCGTTCCGGTCCGCACGATCACGTACAGATCGCCTGCAGGACCACCGCCCACCCCGGCATTGCCTTTGCCTGCCAGCCTGATGCGCTGTCCATCGCGTGTCCCAGCCTTGATGCGAAATTCCACCGTCTCCGCACGGCTCACAGTTCCCTGCCCATGACATGTCGCACAATCGCTGGTCACGCGCCCCGATCCGCCGCAGCGCGGACACGGAATATTGAATTTCATCCGCCCGCCCATTTGCGTGACCTGCCCCGTGCCGTTGCACTCGGGACAAGTCATCGGACCGCCGGTATGCGCCTGCCCATGGCACGTCGGGCAAACTTCCTGGCGGTGAATCTGAATCCGAGCATTCCCGCCGCGAATCGCCGACCAGAAATCAATCGTCGCCTGATATTCAAGATCTGTGCCCGGCTGCGGTCCGCGTGCCTGATGCTGTTGCTGCTGGCCTGAAAAAATGCCGGAGAAAATATCCTTGAAGCTTCCCCACCCGGAGGAAGAACTCGTTCCCCCGTGGCCGCCTCCGCCCTGGAAGCCGGAGAAATCGAACCCGCCAAAGTCTACCGGAACTCCGCCGCCCTGTTGCTGCCGCGCATAGGCCTCGGCCTGCGCAGGATCGATCTGGTCAGAGTAGAAGCCAAGCTGGTCATACACCTTGCGCTTCTTCTCGTCGCTCAGCACATCGTTGGCTTCCGAGATCTCCTTGAACTTCTCCTCGGCCCTCTTATCCCCGGGATTGACGTCAGGATGGTATTTGCGCGCAGCCTTCCGGAAAGCCTTCCGGATCTCTTCCGGCGTGGCCGTCTTCTTGACGCCGAGTGTCCCGTAATAATCCTTGTTTGCTGTTGTGGCCATAGACCTTCTTTTCCCAAACTAC
>Ga0207695_10000900_pt1 | contig 53457 bp, 54 predicted proteins | sample KBSC54metaG_FD_184354 | JGI IMG/M metagenome (GOLD analysis project Ga0207695, IMG submission 184354) | Corn rhizosphere microbial communities from Kellogg Biological Station, Michigan, USA - KBS C5-4 metaG (SPAdes) (version 2) | ecosystem: Host-associated > Plants > Roots > Rhizosphere > Soil...
CCACTTCGCCCATGAATTCGTGGCCCAGAATGTCGCCGGGCTGCATGGTGGGGACGTAGCCGTCGTAAAGGTGCAGGTCCGATCCGCAGATGCAGGTCGTTGTGATTTTCACAATCGCATCGGTGGGGTTGAGCAACTTGGGATCGGGGACGTTCTCAACGCGCACATCTTTTTTGCCGTTCCAGCATACTGCTTTCATGACTGCACCTTTTGTCTGGCGAACATGCCGCCTCGATTGCTCAATACTCAACCCCTGAATATGGGACTCAATCCGTTGCCATGATGGAACCCTTCAGCCCGCGCTTTCCATGCGGCTGTCCCTTGAGGGTGGGAATTTCCCCGGTTTCCACGATCTGTTTGAAGCGGCGAAGATCTTCGCGCACTTCCATTTCCGGATCTTTGCCAAAAAGCTTGGCGATCATCCAGCCGGCCTTACCCGCTGGCGGGATGTAATCGAACGTCACGCGCACTTCAGTGCCGCGGCCTGGAGGTCCTGCTACAAATCGCACCGAGCCGGCGCTATCGACGCTTGCCGGGTAAAGCGATCGCCAGGCAATCGTTTCATTCGGCTGATCGTTGATGATCTCCGCATCCCATTCGACGCTCATTCCCGCCGGCGCCTTGGCCTTCCAGTGCGATCGCTTGTCGTCGAGGATCTGCACATCCTCCAGGTAATTCATGAAGCGCGGCAGATTCTGGAAATCGCGCCAGTAGCGATAGAGCTCTTCGGGTGACTTATCGATGGTGATGGCTTGCGAAACATGGATTCCCTTTGAAGAGTAGTCCTCAGGCGCGGCACCCTCGCCTTGCGCTCGATTGATCCCGAGCGCTCCATATACATTGCAATGGCCTGTCCAGGCGCGATGGGTCATTGCGCCGCCGGCCAAGACCAAAACCGCGCCAGGAATCGACCGCATCTTCAGCCCAGCCAGAACCAGTGCAGCTCCGCTCAGTCCCGAAACCCATCGTTCATTCGATGGCACGTTGATGTAAGGCTCATGCGCCGAAGAGCGAGTTTGAGAAGATTGGTCTGAAGAACCGGACTTTTGATCTGCCGTTCTCTGTCCAGATGCGGTTGCCGAAACCATGGGAACTCCTTAACCGGGCTCATGTAATGGGCTGCCCCAACGCGCTATGATTCGGCAAATTGGGTGCCGTGAATGGTTTGCGCCGGATGTTTCGTTCTGCAGATAAGCAGGTCGCTCAAGTTCGCCAAGTGGGCTCTGTCGTAAGGCGACAAGCAACAGCGAAAATTCGTCAGAAATTGACACAATTTGGCGTAGGCCGAAGATGCGAAGGCGCGGGCTCTCAGTTTAAAAGCCCGTTTAACTAGACGGCGCAGCTTTTGCTTACACGTCTTTAACTGTATTTTGTGTTTCGGCGAAGCCTCTGACGCTATCTGTGGTTGACATCACTGTGAGTTGCACCTGTTTCAGACTCTTCGCTGAAGCCGGGAGATGAGAGTGAACATGCCATTACCTATTGGTGGCTCGACGCCCCAAGAGGGAAGTGAGGCTGCTGCGTTGAATGGAATGAGTTCCCGCGACAATAGCAGCGGGCAGCATTCTTCTTCTACGCCGCAGTTGATGTCTGCGCTGGCCGAGAATCGCGAACTCCGGGCCGAGATTGAGCAATTGCGCGGCGAACGCGCCCGCATGCTCGATCGCCAGAATCAGGCGATGGAATTGCTTGGCACCAAAAATCCCGAGCGCCTGATTCACGATCTTCGCAATCTGCTCAACGAGCGAGCGCTGCTCCGGGCGCTGTCGGAAATGGATTAATCCGCGGGATCTGTCCGGCTCTTTCCCCCTTTGCCTTCTGCCACTAAGCTAGCCGCCCTCAATTAGCTTAGAGGAGCGTTCATGGGACTATTGGAAGGCAAGAAGGGGCTGATCCTCAACATCGCCAACGATCGCAGCATCGCTGCGCACATCGCACGCCATGCGGTGCGCGAAGGTGCCTCCTGCGGCATCGGCTTTCTTCCGATGGGCAACATCGAGAAGTCCGAACGCCGGGTGCGCAAGGCGATGGACGAGCATGCGCTCGGCGGCGCGTGGATTCATCCCTGCGATGTCTCGAGCGACGAGTCGATCGAAAGCTTCTTTTCCACCGCCCGCGAAAAGTTCGGCACGATCGACTTCCTGGTCCACAGCCTGGCCTTCGCCGATTACAACTATCTGAAGACGGATGAAGGCAATTTCACCTCGACGCCGCGCAATGTATTTTCTCAAGCCCTCGACATCAGCGCCTACAGCCTGATTGCCCTTGCACGCGCAGCGCTTCCCCTGATGCCCGACGGCGGGTCCGTCATCGCCATGACTTATCTGGGAAGCGAAAAGGTTGTGCCCGGCTACAACATCATGGGCGTCGCCAAGGCAGGGCTGGAATCCACGGCCCGCTATCTCGCCTACGACCTGGGGCGAAAGAAAATTCGCGTGAACACTATTTCCGCTGGTCCCATCAAAACGTTGGCTGCGTCTGCGGTAGGTGAACTCGACGAAATGTTTGCCCACATGGAAAAGAAAGCCTCTCTGCATCGCAATATTGATGCGGATGAAGTGGGCAAGACAGCGCTTTATCTTCTGAGTGATTTAAGCAGCGGTGTCACGGGCGAGAATATTTATGTGGATGCCGGATTCAGCACAGTGGGGCTGTAAGGCCTTAATTATTCCGCATTCATCATGAAGGTCGCGGTGTTCTGGAAATAACTCCAGAGCACCTGTGTAACCTCGTCCGGCAATTTCACTTCGACTAGTGCCTGCTCCATCAGCGCGAGCCAGTGTTCTCGCGCGACGGAATCGACGGTGAACGGGGCGTGGCGCATGCGAAGGCGGGGATGGCCCCGCTGGCGGGAATAATCGTCGGGGCCACCGAAACGCTGGATCAGGAATCCGCGCAATCGTGCCTCGGCGCCGACAAAATCCTGTCGCGGATACATCACCCCAAGAACGGGATCGGCTGGAACACGACGATAAAAGGCCGCGACCAGACGCGTGAATCCCTCTTCACCAATGACGTTATAGACTTCCGCCTCGGAAACTTCAGACATTCCAAATCCTATTACTTCATCGGCGGAAAAGTCACACAGACCGGTGTTGGAATGGTGGCCGTGCCTTCAGTTGGCGTCAGCGCGCCGTTTTTCGGATCGATTTTGAACACGACAAGATTGTTCGAATCCTGGTTGGCGGCAATCAGGAATCGGCCGCTTCGATCAATTCCAAAGCCGCGCGGATTTTTCCCTTCAGTCGAAACGTGTCCGGCCGGTTTCAAGGTGCCGTTGTGCGGGTCGATGGCAAAGATCGCGATGCTGTCGTGGCCGCGATTCGAGCCATAAAGAAAATGTCCCGAAGGCTCAATCGCGATTTCCGCGCAGGTGCTTTGTCCGTGGAAATCGGCAGGCAACGTCGAAATTGTCTCCAATTCCTGCGCGGAACCATCGTTTGCGTCATAAGAAAACACGCTGACCGTCGATTTTATCTCATTAATCACGTAGACAAATCGCCCATCGCGCGAAAAGGCCAGATGCCTCGGCCCCGAACCCGGCGGCACCGAAAAGCTGGGCTGAGCGGCCGGGGTGAGCTTGCCGTCGCCGACGTTGAGGTGATAGACGAAAACTTTGTCCAAGCCTAAATCACAGCAGAGGGCAAAGTGATTGCCGGGATCCACATCAAAGCAATGCGCGTGCGGCTCTTTCTGTCGGTCGGGATTCGGGCCGTTGCCATGATGCTGATCGACGCTCGCCGGCTCCTTTAAGCGACCCTCATCGTCAATCGGAAACGAGGCATCGCTGCCACCGGAGTAATTGGCCACCAGCGCGACTTTGCCGGTGTGATCGAGAGAAATATAAGTCGGGCCGCGGCCGCCTGAAGGCTGCTGGTTCAAAAGCGTCAGCGTTTTGTAATCGTTGGAGATTGAAAAGGCGCTCACGCCGCCGCTGGGATGGCCGTTCCAATCGTCCATTTCATTGACGCTGTATAGAAACTTTCCATCGGATGGAATCGCAAGATAAGAGGGGCTTTGCGCGCTGGCCGCAAGTGTGGGAGCGCTGAGCTGGCCGGTGCGCGTATTCATCCAGAGCAGGTAAATGCCCTGGCTGCCTTTGCCGGTAAAGGTGCCGATGTAAACCGGAACAGTCGCCGGCTCAGAGGCCGATCGGGCCGACTCTCCACGACCATGGGTGCAGCCGACCAGTGCGATCGTCACTGCGATGGAAGCCAACCATCCTGCAAGACGTGATTTGTAGCTCACTCGTTTTGCTCCTTCCGTTGCGCGCCAGCATAACGAGTGATGCCACTGAAAACCAACGATTTAGAGGGTCCAACGCGGCTTCGATTGCCGCGGTAATATGGGAGCATGTTCCGCTGTCGGTCCATCACTATTTCAATGCTCGTCGCAACGGTCGTTGGGCTATCGATTGGTGTAGCATCGGCAGAAGAGACCAAGCCGGTCAGCTTCTCGCGGGATATCGCGCCGATCCTGGCCCGGCAGTGTCAGACCTGCCATGGCCCCGAAAAATCGAAGGGGCATTTCCGGCTCGACAGCTTCGATCGCATGATGACGCCGGGGAAGAGCAAGGATCCCACGATTACGCCAGGGTCACCCCAAAAGAGTGCTATCTATCGATTGATTACCGCATCCGATCCGGATGATCGCATGCCGCAGAAAGCGGATCCATTGCCGGCCAGTCAGGTCCAGCTCATTCACGACTGGATCGAATCCGGTGCGAAGTTCGATGGCAGCGATCCAGCCGCTGCGCTCAGCGCTCTGGATACAACAAAACAGAATTCGCCCGCGCCCAAGGCCTACACCCGGCCCGTCCCAATCACCGCACTGGCTTTCAGTCCCGATGGCAAAACGCTGGCCGCTTCAGGCTACAACGAAATCACACTCTGGGGTGCGACCGACGGTCACCTGATTTCTCGGCTCGGTGGCGTGCCTCGCGAAACGCAGGGCTTGTCCTGGTCGCCGGATGGTCAATACCTTGCCGCCGCCTGCGGAACGCCTGGACTTGTGGGGCAGGTTTGGCTGTTTCACATGTCCGATCCGCCGGTCGGCAAAGCGATCGACCGAATCGCCGATGCCTTCTGCACTGTCTGCTTCAGCCCAGACGGCACCCGCTTGGCAGCGGGTGGATCGGACAACGCAATTCATCTTTACGAAATCCCATCCGGCAAACCGATTCTCCGCATCGAACAACATGCCGACTGGGTGACGGATGTGGCCTTCAGCCCCGATGGCGAGCGCCTTGTCTCCGCCAGCCGAGATAAATCCTGCCGGGTGTTCGACGCCAAAACCGGCGCGGCGGGAACCGCTTTTTTGGATTCTCAGGATACGCTGTATGCTGTCGCATGGAGCGCCGATGGCAAGCGCATTTACAGCGCCGGCCGCGAAATCGGAATTCGCGTCTGGAATTCCTCCAACGCCAAGGAACTTGGGCAAATCACCAATTTGAGCGGCGATGTCTTTCGTCTGAACTGTACTGAGAACTTACTCCTCGCAACGACCGGCGATTCAGTTCGAGAATATTCCGCTGCCGACCGATCACTCATTCGCAAGTTCTCTCTTCCCGACTGGGCCTACTCTCTCACCGTTGATGCCGCCCATCATCGCATCGCCGCCGGCTGCTACAGCGGGCAAGTGCGCATCTGGGATCTCAACGATGGGAAAGAAATCCTCGGGTTCCTGGCGGCACCGGGGCTGGCGACCGTGAACGATCGAAAAGAGCCGCGCACGAAGTAAGCGGCTCTTTTATTCTTGCTCGGCGCTCTCCATCGCAATGAATTTCAAATTGTTGGACGGTAATGTCCGACCAGCTCGTGAAGTCGTTCGGTGATCTGACCGAGCGTGCAGTGTTCGACGGTTTGAATCAATTCTTCAAAGACATTGCCGCCTTCTTGCACAACTTTAGATAATTTCTCCAGCGCCGCGGCTGATTCCTTGCGATGACGATGCTTGAAGTCCCTGACGCGCTGCGCCTGGCGCTTCTGTTTGGCGGGTGATGTGCGGACGGTTTTGACTTGCGCGGGTTGGCTGCCTTTCGCATATCGATTCAGGCCGATGATCGGCCGTCGGCCATCGAAAATCTGGCGCTCATATTCATGCGCGGCAGCCTGGATCTGGCTTCGCTGATATCGAGTTTCGACCGCAGCAAGGACACCACCCAGACGATCGATTTCGCGAAATTCTTCGAGCACCGCCGCCTCGACCGCGCGCTCCAGCGCTTCCATTCCCGGAGATGCACCCAGCAAATTCATCGTGTGCTTGAACAGGCCCGATTCTTCCAGAAGGATCGCCTGCGCATGTGAGGCCAGGCGAACATACTGCTCGCCGGGCGTGGTGAAGGCTTCGTCGGCACTGTTGCTATGACAGGAATTGGTGGCGTTGATATACGCGACCATCAGCTCGATGGCGGTGCGCGTCAGATTGTTTTGAAATTCCTGGGCGACGAGCGATCGGCCGCTGGTCTGCGTGTGCAGCTTGAATCGCTGCGAAGATTCATCCGCCTTGAAAACATCGCGCATGCCAATCGCCCAGATCTTTCGACAGACGCGCGCCAGTGCCAGATACTCCACATCCAGTCCGCAGTCCAGGAAGAAAGAGAGACGAGGGCCAAAGCGATTGACGTCCATTCCCCGCTGTTTAAAGAGCTCGACGTAAGTGAAACCGTTTGACAATGTATAGGCCGCCTGCTGCACCGGCGTCGCGCCCGCCTCTGCGATGTGGTATCCGCTGATCGAGATCGGATACCAGCGCGGCATATTGGCCGTCGTCCATTCGACCATATCGGTCAAAAACCGAAGCGACGCTTCGAGTGGGAAAAGCACTTCATTTTGTGCCTGAACTTCTTTGAGAATGTCGGCCTGAATCGTGCCCCTGAGCTTTGCGACGACGCCGGGACCGAAGCGGCGCTTGGCCGCAGCGATGAACATCGCCAGGATCGCGGGGGCCGGGCCGTTGATGGTCATCGAGACGGAAACATTATCGCTGGACAGATCAAAGCCATCATAAAGAACAGCCATGTCATCGACCGTATCGACGGCAACGCCTCCCTCACCAATCTTTCCGAGCACGCCATCGGCATCGCTGTCCAAGCCGTAGAGTGTCGGCCCATCGAAGGCAGTACTGAGCCGGGCTGAGCGCTGCTGGCCGGTGAGATATTTGAAGCGGGCGTTGGTGTCTTCAGGAAGTCCCAAGCCGGCGAACAACCGCGTCGGCTCCTCGGCGCGGCGCTGTTGCCCATCGGATGGCTCAAGATACATCTCATGATAAGCCGCGTTCAGAAATGGAAATTCACCGGGCAATCCCTGGCCGAAGATGTATTGCGCGACAGCGCCGGGTTCGTCGGTGTTGGGTAACGCGTGGCGCGGCAGGCTTAATCCGGTAGGGGTCTTGCCTGTCGGAATCGCTTCGCGAATCTTTCGCCAGCGATCAACCAGTTCATTGCCAAAGCCGGCATCGGAGCGCGCGCGATCGACCTGTTGCCGCACGAAATCGCGGTATTTCTCGTTGGCCTCGACAATGTCGGCCAGAACGCTCATGAACCAGTCGCCTCCGCAGGAGATTTTGCGGAATCGTTTAGAACAGCGAACAGCTCATCGACGCCCGGATCACCATGGCGCTTGGCGACGGTACTGATGACGCGCTGCCCACGATGGTTGCCAGCCACGCGGCGCTGTATTTCATTGGAAGCGGCCCGCGCCGCAGCCAGATCGGATTTATTGACGACAACAACATCCGCCACATCCAGCATCGCGATCTTCTGAAGCTGCAGTCGGCTGCCATAATCGGGGCTCATCACCAGCACGGTTTTGTCCACGAGTTTGCGATCGAAAGGCACCGCCTCCTGCCCGATGCCGACCGTTTCGACGAGGATGACATCAAATTCCGAGGCATCGTCTTTGCCATCCTGCAGTATCTTCAAGCATTGCACTGATTGCGGGGCAAGCCCGCCTGCCTGCCCGGCAGATGAAAGACTGCGCATGAAAACGCGATCATTTTGCGAATAAAACATCGCCGCCCGGTCACCCAGAAGGGCACCGCTTCCGACGATGCTCGGATCGTGAGAAAGAATGGCAATTCGCGAATCCGGATCAGATTTGAGAAATCGCAGCACCAGCTCGTCGATGAGCGTTGTTTTGCCCGCGCCCCCGGGCCCGGTGATGCCGATGATTAACTGCGGCCGATGCCGACCATTCGAGCGAGATCCAGAAGATTTCTCCGCGACAGCACTAAGCCGGCGGGCGAGCTGTCGCTCCGCAGGTTCCGCTTTACCTGCCTTGTTTGCCTTGGCTCGAACCGAATAGCTCTTTTTGATAAACGCTACAATTTCATCCAGCGGCGTGCCCGCGAAGAAAATCCGATCGACGCCGCGCTTTTGCATGATCGCGGCATCGGCCTGAGTGATCGTTCCTCCGCCGCCTCCAAACAATCCGATGTCGCTTCCGCCTCGCGCATCGAGCCGGCGTCGCACCTGAGTAAAAAATTCGACATGGCCGCCGTTGTAGCTGGAGATTCCGACGGCCCGCACGTCTTCCTGCACCGCCGCCCGGGCGATGTCATCGGCGCCGCGATGGTAGCCAAGATAAATCACCTCGACGCCATGCCGGATCAATTCGAGATTGATGGTGCTGATGGCGCTGTCATGCCCGTCGCAGATGGGCACAGCCGTCAGCAGGCGAATTGGCCGATCGTGCATCTTCATTGCTTATCGGATGCCGCTGTAACTTCCATTCATGATATGCGTGTTGGCAGCCCAAGTCGGCAAATCGATCTTGCAGCCGACAGGCGAATTGGACGTGGCTTTGAACTGCAAAGGCGGGATATAACGAATAGAAGAAGGAGATTCAGATGGGAAAGTCGCCGGACCCGACGCAACCGATTCCCGAGCCGATCCCGCAGCCCACGCCTGATCCGATGCCCGAGCCGACGCCCGCGCCACCCGTTCCGCCCAGGCCACCGATGCCGCCGGTGATTCCATGAATTCTCACGCTTGCTGGAAATCGTAGAGGGTTCCGAGGCCCAGCAACTTCGTCAACTCATCCAGCGCGCTGTGCGATTCGGTCAGCAAAAGAGGATCCGCTAAATCGGCTGGTGCGAGTGATTCGCGATAATGACGATTGACCCACATTGCGAGCTTTTCATACAGACTGGAAGTTAAGAATACCCCTTGCGCTGCCTTTTGAATTTCCGACTCGGTCAACACTACGCGCAACCGCAGGCATGCAGGGCCGCCGCCGTTTTTCATGCTTTGCCGAACGTCCACAAAATGAACCGACTTGATTGGCGTCTCCATTTCGGTCAGCCGATCCAAAAATGCCCAACTGCTGGCGGTCTCCCGGCATTCGGTCGGGCAGATCATCGCCATCGATCCGTCGGGTAGAGAAACCAGTTGACTATTGAACAGGTAAGAGCTTATCGCATCGGCGAGGGGAACCTCGGATTCCGCGACTTCAATGAGAACCGGATCGGCCGCGCTGAGGGACGTAAACTTTGTTCGCGCTTCGGCCGCGAAGGCGCAAGCGTCGGCGTATGCGGCTTGGTGAAACAGCAGCACATTGAGGTTTCCCACCGCTACGACGTCGTTGTGAAATGCGCCCGCGTCGATGGCGGCGGGATTCTGCTGAACGAAAATCGCCCGGCTCATGTCGAGCTGGTGCAGGCGCGCAACCGCCGCAGACGCTTCCATTGATTGGCGGGCGGGGAATTTTTTCGGTGCAGATAAATCTCTGGAAGCGGATCGTCCATAGGTAAAGATTTCCAGTCCCGGCGCACCGTATTCCGCTGCCAGTCGCGTGTGATTGGCAGCGCCTTCGTCACCGAGCGCGGGGACGGCGGGCAATGGATCATGATGCGCAAAGGCCGACTCGTCTTGAAAAATCGCTCGCAGAATTCGCGATGTTTCCTTCGCTTCCAAAGATCGGTGAAGCTGGCTTGCCAGATTGGCGGGCGTGAAATGAACACGACGATCCGCGCTATCGCTCGATGGCGAAACCGCCGCCGCGTTGGCGGCCCACATGGATGACGCGCTCGAGCAGGAGGCCAGCAGCAGTGGCGCTTCCCGCGCTGCCTTTTCCAAAACCTGCAAATTCGATCCGCCAAATCCGAGTTGTCGAAGCGCCGATACATTCGGCCTTTCCTGCGGCGGAAGCACTGCCTGCTTCAGGCCGAGTTCCATCAGGAATTTCATCTTCGCCAGACCCTCAAGGGCGGCGGCACGGGGATGGGAAATCGTGTTGCGATTCTTCGTCGATGCGAGATTTCCATAAGCCAGGCCCGCGTAGTTGTGCGTCGGGCCGACCAATCCGTCGAAATTCACTTCGTAAGCCAGAGGCATCTCATCAATTCTATCGGCGCATTTTGGCGACAGAAGTGATGCTCAAATGTACAATTGATAGAAGACGACACTGAAGCCCCAGAGACGTTTGATTTTCCAAGGACCGCATGAGCACCGCCACCATTCCCGTTCAAGTGACTGACCCAATTAACGCCCGCATTCTGGCTGTTTCCGAAGACAAGATCCAAGGCTTTCAGCCTGATCCGTTGGGAGAGATTTCGCGACTTTCAGGCGTGGATGTGGCAACCGTAGCCGAGCGCATTGGAGCAATGCTGCGCGCAGGCGTCATCCGACGTGTGCGTCAGACGCTAATGGCGACTAACCTCGCTCGCGGTGCTCTGGTGGCGTGGATGGTTGCACCCGACAAGCTCAACTCGGCATTCGATTACATGTTCCAGCAGGATCCGTTTTCGGGTCACGTGGTCATCCGCTCGACGGACACGGTCGTGGCCGGATCCAAGTTCCGCCTCTGGACAACCGTGAAAGTGCCGCAGGGATATTCGCTGGCCAAGCACTGCAATTTTCTCGCCCAACAGCCCCAAGTTCAGGCCGAGCAGATTCGCATCATGCCGGCCAAGCGGCTGTTCGCCCTAGGCGTCGGGCACGTGCGCCGGCGCGGCATGGAGCCGGGCAGCAAATCGGAAGAGTTAGCCGAGGTGGTGGATACTCACATCGTCCAGCTGAGCGACCTCGATTGGCGCGTGTTGATCGCGCTCAAGCGCGAATTTGAACCGGATGAGCTTCATGAAGAGATCTGGAAGCCGCGCGCTCAGGAAACGGGCGTGTCAGTCGAGAAGTTCCATGAAGTCGCGCGATCGCTTAACGAGCGCGGCGTCATCGGGCGGTTTTCCACTTTCCTCGAACATGTCAAGCCCCTATCCACCGGCGAGCGCGTCACGAAATTTAACGCGCTCTTTCACTGGGCGGTGCCGACCGGGCGGGAGATCGAAACCGGCCGGGAAGTAGGGCGTTTTCACATCATGACCCACGCCTATTGGCGCGAAGGCGGGCCGGAGTTCAACAACGTCAACATCATGGGCGTCGCCCACGGGCAGGACAAAGATCGCGTGCTCGCTCACAAAGCGGCCATGGACCAGCATCTGGCCAGCATTGGCATTCCCGTGAGTTACACGAATGTCTTCTGGGGTGGTCGGAGCGAAATCAAGCCGAGCGAAATCTCGCCGATCGCGTATGTGGAATGGTGCCAGAAGCAGGGGATCGATCCAGCTTCAATGCGCGGCGATGAATAATCGAAATCGGTGCTATGCGTGAGCCGGGATATAAGCCGGTGGATCGCTGCAGGGGAAAGATTCCATCGACGCCTCATCGACGTCATCGACCGGCACCTGGCGAGCTTTTTTCGTCTGCTCCGGGCCAGTTCTGTAACTGGGTCCGGACCGCTCCACTTGAGGCCGTTGCTTAGCAGGCTGCTGATTCTTTGAAGGCTTGGACATCTGGAACCTCCGCGGGCTAAGACCCATAACCGGGCCGCCCATCCATTTTACACCGCAATTGGCGGGCCTTCCCGATTAAACCAACTAATCCCCCGCAACCGACCGTCAGCCTGTGCCTTTTCCCCGGCTCCGCTGGATTTTCCCCGACCTGCGAACCAATTGTGGATTATCTCGTAATGATAGACAGCTACAAACCTCCTTCCCTGGGTGGCGTGGTATGCCGAGAGGACCACGCCACCTTTTTTATTGCGCAGTATCTGGTTGGAACCAAGAGCGGTCTTATTCGCTCTCCCGGCCCGGAAGTTCGATGGTAATCCGCAGCCCTCGCGGCGATTTCCTGGCTCTGCTTCGCAACGCGGCGAATCGCTCGACAGCATTCTCAACTTCATCGAGCGCGCGATTGAAGGAAATCTCCAGCTGCGCAAGCATGCGGGTCTGCAGAACCTGGCCGGAGCTGGGCCAGTCGGCGGGATCGACGTGTCGTTCAATGACGTTCGATCCAGAATGGAACGCTCGCACCGAATCGAGAAACTTCGCATCCGCCTTGGTCATTCGAGCGGCATAGCGCTGATACTCGGCTCCATTCGCAAATCGGTATCGCTCGGTGAATCGCACAACTTGGGCATCGTTTACGGTTCGCAAGGTCCAGCGTGCCGCGCCGCAGCGCCGGCGGACTTCGCGCAAACGGCGATGCATCGCCGCAAACTCGCGGACTTTATCCGGATGCACTTCATAATCGACCGACACATCGATCGGCCCGGCCGCCGGATCGATCTGTGCCGGCAGATCAGGTCCGGCCGCTTTAAGGGCTGCCGCGTCGGCGGGCGAAAGATCGATTCCCTCGTTGAGCGTCAACGGATACCAGAAGGCCAGCAGCAGAAATGCCGCCATCGAGACGCCGCCGAGCAGGAGCGTGACATGGATGCTCGCATGCGTGGTCACCCGACCCCACAGCGCACCGCCGATCGCGAATGATCCAAACAGGACCGTCAAGTAAAACGAAATCGCGCGCCCCTTCACCCAGGGCGGCACCGATTTTTGCGTGGCGGTGTTGAAATTGGTCGGGATGATGACCCAGTTGAATCCGAGGAAGATCAGAATGAATGCCGCGATCCAGATCGTGTGAACCACTGATAACACGATCAGTCCGAGAGCAAAGAGCGCGGTGCAGACATTCACCACCGGATCGATGCGATATCGGCCATGAAGGCCCGGCATGAGGAACACGCCGAAGATCGCGCCCATGCCGACGAACATGAAGATCAGCGCGGTGTTGGCATCCTGTTGCCCGCGCATGTGCAGTTGAGATGTGGCAATAATCGGCACCTGTGCCCAGATGACCGTCGCCGGCACAATGAACGTTAACACGCGAAGCAGAATCGCGCGGTTAGCGGGGGAGTGAACGGTATAGCGAAACCCTGCCGAGATGCTGTTCCACATCTGTTCGCCATGCACCGCGGCCCTTTGAGGCGGGCGCTGCCAGCGCCAGAGGACCCAAACCGCTCCGACAAACGAGAGGGCGGTAAGGAGGAATGCGATTCCCGCCGCCCGGTTTTCGCCCATCATGCCCCTTGAATGGGGCGACATGAAAAACACCGCGTACACCACCACGATGAACAGGGCTGGTCCCAGCGCTCGCGCGAGATTCAGCGCGATGCTGTTCATGTTGATGGCCAGCGAAAAATGCTGTTTCGGAACCAGCTCCGGCAATACCGCCTGAAGTGCCGGGCCAAACGCCGCTGTTCCCGTGCCCAAAAGAAAGGTCAGTCCCAGCAATCCCCAAGGGGTAATGATGCCCCAAAGCGTGAACAAACCAAGTAGTGCTGATACGACCACCATCCAGATCTGCGTCACGATCAGCACCTGCCGGCGATCAAGCACGTCGGCCAGCGCGCCGGCAAAGACCGAAAAGAGACAGATCGGCAAATTCGAAAAGACCAGCACTCGGCCCACCCACTCGGCCTTGGTGGGCAGGCCATTCGTGAGGTTGGCCATCAGCGCCGGCCCCGCGGCCTCGCGCGCCCAGGTGCCGATCTGTGCAATCAACGTCGCGACCCAGAGCGATCGAAAAAGATCAACCTTTAAAGGCGCCCAGGCCTCGGCGGTAAAAAGCGGTACGCGTGCCTTGACGGCCGGCGCTGGGGGCGCTGCACTTCCGCCAGCCGGCGCGACTGCGCCCGATTCTGTGCTACTGCTCGACATGCTGGACATGATAGGGCTTACCGAACGATCGGCAAACCGTTGTGATTGCGGGAAGGGCAAAAGCGCTCCGCTTCGCGTCGCGGCTAACCGTGGAGTAGAAGCAGTGATTTGCAAGGTTAGCCGCGACGCGAAGCGGAGCGCTCATTCCCGAGCTCGCTCAATGCTTCACTAAAATCTTATCCCGCGTATGGAATGGTGTGGCCGAGATCGTTCCGTCGCGATCAAACTGTAACGTAACCGCGCCCTCGGCACCCGTGCGCAACAGTTTTCGATGATCGATCGTCGTCTCAAATGCATGCTGCTTGTTCGTGAGGCGGCGGGCATCAGAACTGACGATCAGCTTCGGATCGACCGCGGCAACAAACGATGCTGTCGTCGACTCGCTGCTGCCATGATGCGGTGCGATCAGGATATCGGAATGAAGAAGTTCGGGATGTTCAATCAAAGCCGCTTCCGGCGGCCCTTGAATATCCGCCGGCAGCAGGATCGATCGGCCCGCAAACGTCAGCCGGAGGACGACGCCCGAGTTGTTTGAATTCATCTCACAATCGGCTGGCGGCCAAAGCACCTGGATGCTCAGCCCATCGAGGTCCATTCCATCGCCTGCCTTCAGGAGGTGCGGCAGATGATGCATCCGGCCCAGTGCGGTGAGTAAGTGCTGGCACGTCTTGCTTTCAGCCGAGTGTTGCTGCAGAAAGCGCGACGCATAAACATCATGAAGCGAATACCGATTCAGCAGCCCCTCTGCAGCGTCGATGTGGTCATAATCGCCATGGCTGATAAACAAATCGTCTGCGCTTCCGCGCCCCTCGCTTCGCAAAAATGGGCCAATGCAGCTCCGCAATGGATCGGACAGCGAATTGGAGCCGGCGTCGAAGAAGATGATCTTTCCATCAGGCGGTTCAACCGCGATGCATTGCCCGGCTCCCACCGCCAGAACCGTGATCTTCAACTGCCCGCTCGCAGGTCGGCTGCTGGAAAATCCCACGAGGGCCGGCAGCGCAAGCGACATGGCCCATGCACCGCCGAAGCTCAGGCGGAATGCTCGCCGCGCCGGGCGGTGGGGCATCAGCCAGCCGATGCAGACGGCAATCAACAGCAGATAAAACAGCACGATCCACCAGATTGGCGGGGGCGACACGGGGATGTCCGCACCCGGTAACATTGTCGCCAGCGAAACGCCGTGCCGCAGAATCCACAACGGTATCTCAGCGATCGCCGCCCAGAATGGTGCGGCACCGGGAATGATCGCGGTCAAGATTAGCTTCAAAAACCCGCATACCAGCGCGACGATCGTCACTGGGAGCAAAATTAAATCGACCGGGACGGCCCAAGGGTTAATCTGCTCGAAGTGATAACAAATCAGCGGCAGCGAAACGATCCACGCCACCGCGCCGGCGACGGCAAGTTCGAGCACCCGCCGTTTGATCCAGCGCGTTATGCGCTGTGCGCGCGTCAGGCGACCAAATTGCTGGAGCACATCCAGATCCGGATTTCGTAATCGCTGATCGATTGCATTAAACGCCGGCCGCGCCAAAACCAGCAGCCCCAACACCACGACAAACGTCAACTGAAACCCCGGCGAATAGAGCTCCATCGGCTTGATCACCAGCAACAGCGCAGCTGCAATCCCCAGAATATGCACCGGGTCAGCCGATCTTCGCAGATACAGCCCAAGGCCCAACGCCGCACAGGCGATGATCGGCCGAAGCGCCTGCGATGTCGGATTCATTACCAGGCCAAGCAGAATCACGCAGCTCGTGACCATCGAAAGCGTTAGCCGGGGGCGCAGGCGAATCAATTGGCAGACGAGATAAATACATGCGGCCAGAATTCCCACGCGCAAGCCGCTGCTGGCCAGCAAGTGGCTCGCACCCGTCGCATTACAATCATCTTCCACGCCCTGCATTGCCGGCCCACGATCACCAACAACCAGGGCCACAAGCAGTTCGCGATCGACTTCCGATCGCGGCAAAAAGCCCTTGCCGATCCATGTTCGTGCCTGCTCGCGAGCTCGCGCACTCCATGATGCGCTTTGTGCCTCGACGATGTGCAGATCGCTCGCCCGCGTGACGCGCACCTCGGCCAGGACGCGCTGCCGGCGGTAGTAGCGCTGCCAGTCGAATTCGCCCGGATTGTCCGGCGGCGCAGGGCGCTCCAGCATCCCGGTAACTGTGATGCGCTGCCCGGCAACCAGAACCGGGCTTGCCTGCAGATAAGACAACATCACTTCGCCATCCGACTGCTTCCAGCCTCCCCAGGTTTTCACTCGAACAACCTGCGCACGGGCCATCTGCCGGCTCGATTGGCGCGGGCCCTGGGCGGCCGTCGCGCGCGGCAGACCTGTGATTTGCAATTCGATGGAAGCCAGCTTTGGATCTGATGTGGTGAACACCCCGATATGCGCACGGGAAAAATGAAATGCTTCAATCTGCGCGCACGATACTCCTGTCAACAGTAGGGCGGCAACGATTGCAAGCGAGGAAAGTGCAGCGCGCCGTACGACTGCTGCTGCCACCACGAATGCCGCTGCAAGAATAACCCAAACCCATGGCCAATCTGGCAAGACCCTGTATAGCGCGATACCTGCCGCAAACAATGCCGCCATCGCCAGCGCGGGGCGACCGGCCAGCCGATGACCTTGGCCAATGGGTCCAGCGGCATTCATGATTCATTTCATGCGGATCGAAAACTTGCTTTGCGTTGCGATGGTAGCGGAAAAGACCGAACGCTGAAATGAAAAACTTTTGTCGCCTGCCGCCCTTATTTCGCTTCGTTCAGCAAGGTGGGCGCGCGCTTCCGCGACATAAGATATCGCATGAATGACCAGAGGCCGGCAAACCGGTAACTCGGGTCTACATAATGCTGAATAACGTAAAAGGCGAAATAGTAAAACCGCGCAAAACACCAAGCCGTTAAGGTCACCAGCAGGGCGGTCTTGAGCGTGGGGCTGTCCAGGATCAAAATCCCGGCTGACATCCCGCCGCACAGAAGAAACAGGAAACCCTTGAGATAGATCAGCCGCGGATTGGTAAGGTCGGACATGGCTGCCTCCAGCAACACATTTTAGCTTCGCGCGGTTCCGTGTCCTATGACGCCGAACCTTAGGGTCATCCAGCCTGCTTCAGCTTTCCAATCAGTGATTCAAGCTCGCCCCGCAGCTCCGGTCGGGCTTTCGTGAGATGCTGAACGAGCAATTCGCTTTCGGCGAGATATCGCGATTTAAAATCTGACGGTGCCTCCTGCATTTCGTTCAGGTTGTCGATCCGGTCGATACATTTGATATCCTGCGCAGCGGCACTAACTGTCTTTAACCGTTCGAAGTCGGCGCGCTTCCGCGTTGCACGATCGGCGTTGGGCAGGTCCCCCTTGGAAACATTCGTCAATTCGGACACCAGACGTGCGATGTCGGCACCAAAATGTTGTTCAAGGTCGGCTTCGCTGATGTCGCAATCTTCGACGGTATCATGCATCCAGGCCGCACAGACCATCTCTTCGGTCGCATCCGGCAACATCATGACTCTGATCGCGACTCGCGTGCAATGCGTGATGTAAGGCGCACCCGTGTATTTGCGGCACTGGCCTGCGTGCTGACAGTCGGCGAACTGCGCAGCTTTGATAATCTTGTTCATGACCGCTCCCATGGCGCTACACTTAACGTTACGCGCGATTGCGACAAATGTCGCAGCTTGGAGCGAGTCCTGGAAGCGCGCAGTGGATTACGCCAGCGAGCAGAGGATGTCGCATCCCTTTGCCAGTTTCTCGTCGGTGGTGGCATAGCTGATGCGGAAATGGGTGTCGCGTTCGCTGAAGACGTTGCCGGGGATGATCAGCACGTTGTTTTCGATGGCCTTGGCGACGAAGTCGGAGGCGGTCGAGCCATCGGGGGCTTTGGGGAAAATGTAGAAGGCGCCTTCGGGCAAAACCACATCAAACTTCTTCGACAGACGATCGAAGACCAAATCGCGCTTGCGGCGATAAGCCGCCACGGCAGCGGTCATCGAAACATCGAGCGCCTTGAGTGCGGCATATTGCAGCGGCGCGGGCGGGCAGACAAAGGTGTATTGCTGCAGCTTGGTCATCTGCGAGACGATGGCCTCGGGGCCGGCGGCATAGCCGAGGCGCCAGCCGGTCATCGCATGGCTCTTGGAAAAGCCGCGAAGGATCAGCGTCTTTTCATAAATTCGCGCCGGAGAAGGCAGCCTGCCACCGCCTTCACTGATCGGCGTTTCGCCATAGAAGAACGGCTCGTAAATCTCGTCGCTGACGATCAGCAGATCGTGGCGGCGGGCCAGCTCCACGGCCGACTTCACTTCCGCCTCGCTCATGACGATGCCCGTGGGATTGGCCGGCGAATTGAGAATGAGAAGCTTGGTGCGAGGAGTGATTGCCTTCTCGACGCGCTCGGGATGAAAGCGAAGATCTGGGTAGCTGTCCACCGCGACCGGCTTCCCGCCAGCCATGGTGAGCAGATGCTTGTACATCACGAAATAGGGGTCGAGAAAAATCGCTTCATCGCCCGGGTCGATCGTGGCCAGGATAGCAAGGAACAGGCCACCACTGACGCCACTGGTAATCAGCACATCGCCGACATCGCGGCAGATCTCCCGGCTCATGTCCGCGCGCAGGCGCTCGCGAAGGGGAGCGATGCCCTGGGTTTGCGTGTAACGATTATGGCCAGATTGGATTGCTTCAATCGCCGCCTGCTTGGCGGGTTCGGGAACATCAAAATCAGGCAGCCCGATCGAAAGGTTGATCGGGTCTTTCATCTTCGCCGCCAGATCGAAGACCTTGCGGATGCCCGAGGCATCGACGCCCAGCGCCCGACGCGAGACATATTCGGAAGGACTTCGAGAGCTCATAGCGATTGCCCTGATGGAATGATAGGTCCAGAACCTCGCGAGAAATTATGAATAACGGCATGTTCAATCAGCCAAGTTTAGCCGCGACGCGAAGCGGAGCGCTTCTCCCGTTTGTCGGAAAAGCGCTCCGCTAGCGCGTCGCGGCTAAACTCGGCTGATTAATCCAACCTGTTGCTCGTTGGACATCTTCCCGAACATCAGTCAGTCGGATTTTACTTCTTGCCCTTGGCCGGCGCGGCAGCAGCGCCTGCGGCAGCACCGGGCTTGGCTTCGGTCTTGCCCTTGGCGGGGGCGGCAGCGCCCTTTGCCGGAGCGGTGGCAGCAGCCGGGGCTGCAGTGCCTGCGGCGGCCGGTGCGCCCTCGGCAGCTTCTTCCTTTGCCGCCTTAGCCAAGGTCTGTTTACGGTTGGCTACCTTGGGCAGCCCGAAAACACTACGCCCTTCCTGCCACTTTTCCGCTTCTTTGAGTCGAACGATCCGCTCGTCGCGCGTCAGCACGTTGCGATGACGGATCAGGGCGTTTGCACTCTTTAAACTTCGATCCAGCGACATGTTATGACCTCTGTTCTTTTGGCGATTTTTCTGTTTTTCACTCTGCCCGCAGTTTAAGTTGTAAACTCTTGCACCCGTCGGGCGTCGGGAAGCGGGCCGAGAATCATACAGCTTATGAGGTAAAGGCTCAACCCCTCAAGAACCTCAAGAACTGACCTCATGAATTGAGGTCGATCAGACCCCAGATTTATCAATGGTGGGTGGTTTTGATCACCTCAAACTCGGCTGAGGGTTCGGCTGTGCCGTCCTGACCAATGGCCACATCGCATTTGCCAAAATAACTGCAATCCCACGTCCTGGACCTTACCCACGTGCCAAGTCCGAACACTATAAACATTGCGATACCAGTCAGAGCAATCAGACCCGTGCCGATTTTCCAGGCGTTTGACGGGGGCTCGGAAAAGAAATCGGTCACCAGTGCCAAGGCGCCAACGGCGATAGCAATCAAAAAACCGGGTGCAATCCAGCCATGTATTTGGCTATCATGAATCGCTTTTCTGCGAAGCAGATCGACCATACTGCGCTGCAGCCGACCACACCGCGGGCAGATCGCAGGAGAGAGACTCGCGCTCTGGTAAGCAGCAGCGCGTTGGATGGCATGTTTGCCGGCACGAACAAAAGCTTGGTCACGCCCTATTCCACTGACGCAATGGGCCTTCCCTTTGGCGGTGTAGGTGCAGACGTAATGGAAGTCCGATCGGCAATGTTCGCAGGTGACGTTTTTGGTGACCGTTGCGCGGGCTGTTGCAACAACCTGCTCAACGTGGGGGTGAAATAGCACAGGATAACAGTGTCGGCGATTGATTGCCCGGGCTCAATGCCTGAAGCCGCTGGGGTGCAAGGCATGTTTCACTATCGACCTCATCATTGGCGTCCGATAATCCGTGAAAATTTAACCCATATCCGGATTTGCCGTGTCATAAGATGATGGATGCACGATCGACTATACGTCTGGAGTCGCTCGTGTCGCGCTTGGCTCTTTGCTCAGGATGTAATGCGTAAAGCTTTCATTTTATTCTTGATCGCGTTGGCATCGCCATGGGTTGCGGCGCAGCAGACGCGCCCGACGACGCGTCCTGCCAGCGCCGCGGAGCCAAAGGATGCGCTGCGATTGTTGAATTTTGCGCTGCGGGACGGCGATCGCAATGCGGTGGCGCAGGCGTTTGAGACGCATTCGCCGCAGGAAGTGAAGCTGGTCAATGCGATGGCCGATTACGCGGCCGCGCTCGCATCGCTCCATCACCAGGCGGCCAAGAGCTTCGGCAAGCAGGGGGCCAATGCAGTGACCGGCGACACCGATGCCGAATCATCGGACGGGCTGCGTGCGATCGACAAAGCCGAGGTGGAGGTCGATGGGGATTCCGCAATCGTCCACTACAAAAACGCCGATGATCCGCCCGTGAAACTCAAGAAAATCGGCGGACGATGGATGCTTCCGCTATCGCAACTGACTGCCGGCGCCGATGTGCAATCGGAGCAGCAGCGTCTTGAGGAACTGGGCAATCAGGCGCATCTGGCGCTCAAGACGGCTGACGAAATTGCCCAAGGCAAATACAAAGACGCCAGCGATGCCGCTCAGGCCTGGCAGAGCCGATTGCTCGATGTGGTGCTGGCCAGCGCAACGCAGAAGAAGGGCGAATAAGTCGCTGATCGTTCACTTGCGCTTCGGATGATAGTGACCCTTCTCGCAGCCCACCACGAAGCGCTCCACGCATGCCTTAAGATCTTCCCACTTCTCGCGAATCTGCTCGGCTTCCTGGGTGTCGATGATCTTGTCATTGTCAAGCGAAACGGTGATGGCATCCAGCAATTCACTGAAATCGCGAACCATGCCGCGCGTTTCGTCGAAAATGATTTCATCAGGAGTTCTACGAAGATCGGGTACAGGGTTGCCGATAAAGAATCCCCCGGCCTCGCTGCAAAGCCACCGCACCAGCCGAACGTCCTTGGTGAGCAGATACAGCTCACGCACGCGATCGAGGGGATTTTTAGCGCCGCTCTGATCGGGATCTTCCTTTTCTGCCGGCGCCTCGCACCATTTGTAAATCAGCGCCGGCGAGACTTTGAGCGCCGCCGCCACCGATTTAACACCCGGCTCCTCTACCGCTTGACGAATCACGTCATATGATTTCATGGGGATACATTGTAATCGCAGGCTAATTGAGTACGCAAAGGCGCAGGATGGCTCAAACCAAGCAGGAGATTGAAGCGATTCTGGAGCAGGCCGGATCCCGGCCGCGCCATCAGTTCGGCCAGAATTTCATGATCGACCAGAATCTGGTTCGTCTTGTCGCCGAGGCCGGAGAGCTGACGCCGCGCGATACGGTTATTGAAGTTGGCCCCGGCACCGGAACGCTGACCGAAGAGCTGCTGGAGCGCGCGGGATGCGTCGTCGCGGTGGAAATCGATCGCGATTTGGCGGCTGTCCTTCGAAACAGGTTTGCAAGCCGGCCGCAGTTTACGCTGATCGTGGGCGATGCGCTCAGCGGGAAACACGCCATTAATCCGCAACTAATGTCGATTGTCGATCAGGGCCGCGCGGGCGGAAATCTCAAGTTGGTCGCAAATCTTCCCTACAACATTGCCTCGCCGCTGATCATCGAATTACTGATCGGAGGCACCGAGCTTCTGGCTTTCACGGTACAGAAAGAAGTTGCCCTTCGTCTGGTTGCCTCGCCGGGCAGCGACGACTACGGCCCGCTATCGATCATGGCCCAGATGCTGGCGAAGGTCGAAATCCTCCGCACGCTTGGCCCACGGATCTTCTGGCCAGCGCCGAAAATTGATTCGGCCCTCGTGCGAATGCGGCGCGAGGACCGGTTAGGCGCCGATGCACGAGCCTTCAGCCGATTTGTCCACGCGATATTTTCCTATCGAAGGAAGACGCTGCGAAAAGCGCTCACCCAAGCCGGTTTCGACGCGATACATGTGCTGAAAGAAACAGGATTCGACGGCAATCGCCGCCCCGAGGAATTTGATCCTGACCAGTTCAAGCAAATGTATGTTGCGCACGCGCGCGTGGTCAGGCGCTAAGCAAAGCGCCGCGCGCAAACGCCTTCAGAAGAACCTGCAAATATCGCCCGGCGCGCTCCTCCAATCCATCCAGGTTCGGCAGGCCATTGGCCGGAAGTGGCTGCGCTTTCAACCATCGAACGAGAATTGCAACCAGAGCTGCCATGTCGTGCTCGCCATCGAGATGCCGAAGAATCAGCCGCGAAGGATCGCGCATGAGTAGCGGCTCAAGCCGATAATTCACGAGTTTCTCATCGGTCCTGGCACGCAATCGGGCATAAGGACTGGCCACTGGTTTGTCGCTGATTTTGGTCGTAAAGCAGGGCGGCGACATCGAGAATTCCATAAGCCCCGACGTGAAACAGTTGAGAATTCGCGTCGGAAGCCCCTCGACACTGGCCGTGCTCGTTTCCACGCCGGCTGTCGCGCCTTCAAGTCGCGATTTGGCCGCGGCAAGAAGCTCTTTAAAGCGCATCGGCATTGGCCAGCTTTCGGCCAGGCACACCATCGCCGCCTTCATCAGCGGATCGCGCGTCGTCAGGGTCGCTTGTCCCGGCCCGCGAAATTGTTCCGGTTTATCACTCGAAAGATCCGGTTCGGGTGAAACCGGCTTCGCTACCGAAGCAATATAAAGATCTTTCACAACCTCCGGCTTCAGCGCGTAATCCAGCTTGACTCCCTCGTGACACAAGAGCGTCTGGCGAAACATCCGATTCCGCAGGAAATCCATGTACTGCTCCATGTGGAGCAGGTCCGGCGAAATCTGCCTCAATGTCTTCTCGATTTCCGGTCCAAATTTGCTGGCGACCATCGAGCCAATCTGCGCTTCGCCCAGATACTGCAACCCCTTGTCGGCAGCGCGCTGGGCAAACTGATGGAAATAAAGTGGCTCGTTGTACTCCTCGAGATGCTCGTGAAGCAGATAGGTATCCGGGACCTGTTTGAGCAGCGCCAGTTCCTGCCGCAGGAGCAACCCATATCCGCCGCCCGCAGGTACTGGCGATTTATCCTCGACCGTCGAAGCCGCCAGAAACTGCATCATCCCCCGCGCGGCACGGATTCGCTGAACCGGATCGGTCATTCGCCGGGTGTGGTACCAGAGCATCTCGCGCACCGCCCCGCGCGCATGCCAGCCGGGATAGGCGTTGTAGCTGATGTATGCCACGCCCTGCGGCGCCAGGTTCTCGTTGCAGATCGCCAGGATCTTGTCCTGCACCTCAGGCGGCACCCAGGAATAAACGCCATGGACCAGGATGTAATCGAATAGACCCCACTCGCGATGAACGTCAAGGATACTTGCAGTATGCAATTCCAGATTAGCCAGGCCGAGCTCGCGTGTGATCGCCTGGCCTTCTTCGATTTGTCGCTGTGAAAGATCGATGCCGACGAACTGACTTTCAGGCGCCCCAAGTGCCATCGGAATCAGATTGCCGCCGCTGGCGCAGCCCAATTCCAGCACGCGACACCGATCGGGAAGCGCGGGCTGCATGCCGAACAGCATAGCCATGGTCGCCAGCCGATCGGGTCTTGTCTGGGGAAAGGCGCAGACGGAGTAGGGCACCGCGTCGTACGGATTCGCCGACGCGGGCTCCGACGGCGCGACCGCGGGTGCGCTTTCGGCTTCAACCGTCATAGTTACTAAGTCAGCACGTCGCCGGTGGAATCCGCCGAAGGCTGAAGAAGACCGATCAGGATTCCATTGATTTCAGATACAAATCCATCAAGTTGATCACTAATCTGCGGCGTTTGCTTGTCGCTGACCGACGTGATCACAATGTCCGTCAGCTTAATCTTTAGGAACTCCATGGGAGTTGGGGCATCCTTCTGGAACACAACATCGCCGCCAATCTTGATCAGGTCGTTCTCGAGGCTGTTAAAAGCGGAGTTGAGTAACAGGTAAACCGCCTCGGTACCAACCGGCGCACCACTTCCAGGGCCGAGGTTGTTGAGCGTGCCATCAAGTTTTATCGCCTGCGCTTCGATATCCTGCACGGCTGGCAGCAGAATTCCATTTTCGCTCGATGCATCCGTAGAAATGGTCGGCGTAACAATGGTGCTGTCAAACTTCATGGCAATTTGATCGAGCTTGTCGAATTCGGTGTTCAGATCGGTCAGCAATTTCGCCTGGACATCGGGCGTAAAGAGACCCAGCGTCAACGCGGCATCGGCCTTCGAGAACAAGTCGTTCAACTTGATGAATTCATTTTCCAGATTCTGCCCATCCCATTTGGTGTTGCTTACCAACGAAATCTGCCCCGCAAGCTTCATCGCGTTCAGCTCTCCGATCAAAACTGAATCGCTGCTTCCCGGTTGGCCGATCATTCCGTTAAGCGTCGCCACCAAGCAGGGGCCCGGCGGAATCTGCCCGCCATCAGTGGCCGCAGGAACCGCGCTCAAAAGAATTCGATCCCCCAGTTGCTCGACCGCAGGCATGCAGGGACGAGCCGAAGGCGTATCAGTCGTCGAACCCGATGCGAGCCGCACGAAAAAGCGTGGCGCGAGCCACTTCCATGATTGATCCATAACCGCTCTCCTTTTCCCAAAGGTCCCAATGAGATTGGATCGTTAACGGCAAAGCCCTCAAAACCCCCGACTGGTCAAGCAATTTTGTATCAACGCGCCTACGCACAGGCAAGAAAATAACCCGCGACTAAAAAATGTTTTTTCGAAACGAAGGATCGGAGCATATTGAGCCTTCGAAGATTGCTGGGAACGCTGACGTCCTCGTCGGCATCGACGTCGATGAGCCGATGTAGACGTCGGCGTTCCATCCGGAGCAGACTGCGATAATCTGTGGGTCGGATGAAGTTCCGCTTAATTTTGGGAAGAAATGAGGTGCTGCCTTCGACTATAAAGGCAAAGAAGCATTAAACCGCCGGATTGGCCGACGCGTCGGAGTATTTGGAATTATTGAAGCGACAACGATTTAGATCGCCAGAGGCCAATGAGTCGAGCGATAGGATCCATTTGGGGGCTGCCGCGAATGGCCGGAGTTTTGTCGGCCGGGCACACGGATGATGGCAGCCGGGAGAGGAACGTTTTGCAGACCAGCGATCTGGACTTGGCGCGACTGGCCGCGCGAGGCGACCACGCTGCCTTTCACAGGCTGGTGGATCGCCATGCGAAGGCCTTGTTTCAAGTTGCGATATCGCTGTCGTCGACCCGTTCGGATGCGGAGGACCTGGTGCAGGAGACTTTCGCCGCCGCGTACAAAGGGCTGCCCGCCTTTGACGGCCGGGCCTCGGTTCGGACCTGGATGACGCGAATCCTGATGCGGCGGGCGGCCGATGCCTGGCGAAGTGGCCGTCATGCTCGAAAGGCTGTCAATCTCGATGCAGCGCCGCCGCCGGCAGGGGAATCGTCCGAGTCGGCGGTCGATCAGCGACTCGATTTGGCGGAAGTGCTTCAGCAGTTGGATGAAAATCATCGTGAGGTAATTGTGCTGCGCGAAATGCAGGGCCTGTCTTACGCACAAATCGCCCAGACCCTGGGTTTGCCTCAGGGAACCGTTGAATCGCGATTGCATCGTGCGCGGGCCGAGCTTCGGCAACGCCTGAAAGGGTACGGCTACTTTACGCAGCGAACCGGGAATTCGGATCAGTAGGGGTCCGTGTCGCGGAGCAGATTTATGAACGAGTGCATCTCCCCCATGCAGTTGGAAGCGTATCGTGACGGCGAGCTGTCGGCGGTTGACGCCGGCGCTGTGGCCGATCACGTTCGCAGCTGCGATGTGTGTGCGACAGCGCTCAAGGATTTGGGGGAGTTGTCGGCATTGTTGAGCGGCCATGCGATCGACCTCGGTGGCTCAGATATGACGTCCGATGAGCTTGCACGCCTTCATACTCGAGTCCAGACTTCACTCATTCGGGCCGACCGTCAGTCGAATCCTTTTCCCGCAGTGAAAGCGCTGATGGCACTGGCGGCATCGGTGCTGATCATCGCCGCGGCATGGTTGTCTGAAATGCCGCGGCCGACGGTGACAACGCCTTCACCGACCATGACCATTGCCGGCGCTCCGCAGTGGGAACGAATCGCCGTGACACTGCAGGTCGATCCGCCCGTCCCGGGAACAGGAATGAGCGGCCTGGCCGATGAGGAGATGACCAACTGGATGTTGCAAAACCTGCAGCCGGTCCCAGCCGCTGATCCAACGGAGCAGCGACCTTCATGAAAAGTGGCGATTCGAGGTTTTGGCTCTTGCCGGCGTTTCTGTTGACGCTTGCGGCCGGTGCCGCGGCAGGAATGCTGGCGTATCGCTTTCTACCGGGCATAAGCGGCTCACAGACGCAGGATAAGCGATCGCCTTTAGCTGCAGAATTGGATTTGACGCCCGATCAGGCCCGGCAGATGCAGAAGATATGGGAGTCGGTTCAGCAAACCGCCGGCGCGAGCCTTTTGCAGGGCAAGGCGCTGGAGATGGATCGGGAAAAGGCTTATGAAGCGATTCTGACCCCGGCACAGAAAAGTGAATATGATAAAATAAAAGTCGACTACAATGCTCGTATCGAGCAGCTTAAGTCCCAGCGCGATGGCGTGTTTCAAAAGGCGCTGGAGCAGACGAGGGCTTTGCTGACCGAACCGCAGCGTCAGAAATACGAAAAACTATTGCACGATCGCACGGGCCGCGATCTGCAACATGAATTGGATTTGGACAATCTGAATTCTTCCGGAAAGCATCACGGCAGTCCTGCGACGCAACCGTGAGCGTCGTTGTGGCTGAAAGAGATCAGGAGGAGTCGCGAAATGATCAACAAAAAGAAGACGCCGCGCTTGGCAGCCAGCGGCAGCGTTCTTCGCCGGCCTTCCATTGAATCGATGGAATCGCGCCGGCTTCTTTCAGCCTCTCCAACTTTCATGGCGGGGCGGTTCTGGGAGTTTGCGCCTGCGCACAATCCTCCGATGCTCTTTGCGCGTCCTGGTCCGTCAGAGGATGCTATCCCCGGTGCAGCATCACCGAATCTTTTGCGCTCATTTGCCCAGAATTCGATTGAGACAGATCGTTTTGAATCGCCATGGCATTCGGCGAACTCTTCGGATTCTCCTGTCGCGTGGACCGGCAGCAATCAATTCCAGAGCGACGACCTGAAAATGGATTCCGGTTTCAACGCCATGAATTGGCAGAGCGGGCCGGCGCTGATCATCGATATTCCAACAGCTTTCTCACTGCCCGGCGGCGCTACAACTGAAGTCGTTTATTCGATTTCAATTTCAGGACCCTTCTTCTCCGCGGGATCGATGCAGGGGACGACCCTGCTGATGGCAACGAGTTTCCAAGGGAATCAGGTGGGAATGTTCGACGCAGGCAACGGATTTGCGCCCAGCGGCACTTACCGTGACGGCGCCGCCGATCGCGCGGAGATGCCTGAGCAGGATGATTACGCTCCGCCCGCGACGCCCCCGACTTATCAAACCCCATCAACAAACGTTTCGACTTCGACTAACACGAGCGACGCCCCGTCAGCGCCCACAGCACGTCCTGGCCTCATTCATTCGCAGCCAGCAACAACTGGCTCAGCAACCGTGGCAAGCGTCGGCTCAGCGAATAAAACTTCTCACACCATTACGAGCCCGGTTCCCGCGGTATCAGCAGTGACATCCGTATCGGGTGTCGCTTCGACGGCCGCGACTATTGCCAGTGTGACGCCTCGCGTTCTGATGCAGGAATCGGCGGCAATATTGCACGCGACGGATGAAGTTGTTCGAGTGGTTGGCGGCACGCTGGCGACGACAGGCGCCAGCGCCGCCACCACCATTGTTCCTCAAGTGACCAACCAGGCGAAATCTTTTGCTGCCGCTGCGCCGATCGTCATTCAAGAAACCGCTGCCGTCGCGCAGGCGGTTGTCCATGTCAATCCGATCGACGCGGTTGCAACCTTCTCTGATGCACTGGCGGCATTCGCCCGCGATTGCGCGGGCATCGGGACGGCAAAAGTCGATGCACCCGATCCTCGTCGAGCCTGGGCGATCACCGGCGCGGTCCTCGCGGCCGACGCGATTCTCATCGGTCAGTGGTATGCCCGTCGCTCGCGCAATCAGCAGGAAACCGAGGAAGAGCAGAAGAAGCCTGCAAGCCCGGCGAAGCGCGCGCAACCCATGCTCGCGGACCTGCCGTTGGTCAAGTAGTCAAGATTTTCGAGACGGTGTGAACAGCCAAGTTTAGCCGCGACGCGACAGCGAGCGCTTTCTGCGAATGGAGCAAAGCGCTCCGCTGGCGCGTCGCGGCTAAACTTGGCTACGGAATCGCTCCTGTTAATTCATTCCCGATTTGCGCTGGCGCGGCAGCCCCAGTGGATTTGCGAGGAACGCTCGCTGACACTTCGCACAAAGCCGATGCTCGAATCGACGGTGAACTCCATCCTGCAAATCGTCAGCTGACATCCCTTTCATCTGCTCCAGAAGCGCCGCCATCGATTCGCTGGTGTCGAGACTCGCCTGTCCTTCACCACCCATGGGCGGAAGCGTTGGATCGGCAAATACGTCGATCCGCACGATGAAGCTCTCGTGGATCGGAACGGATTTGCCGCAGATGTCACAGATCGCATCAGCCATTGATCGGTGCTAGTTAAGAAGTCTTTTGTCCGGCCAATACTATAATCCGCTTCGAAGGATTAGCGTGAATGGCGCAATTGACGATCGAACAGGCGCACGCCCTGGCGGCGCAATATCTGGCCGCTGGCAAGGCGCGGGAGGCTGGCGATTTGTATCGTCAGATCCTCGAGCGCCAGCCGGGCGATTCGTGGGCGATGCTGGGGCTCGGTCGCGCTCTGGAAGCGAGCGGCCAACTGGATACGGCCCTGGAGCATTATCACAAGGCGCTGCCGCAGCACCGCCAGTTTCCAGAACTTTTTGAAGCGATTGGGCGAGCCTGGATCGCACGCGGACATTTCGATGCGGCTGAAGCCGCGTTCCGCGAGTTTGCGGCTCTGCGACCCAATGAAGCGTTAGCTCATAATGCTTTGGGGGCAACGCTGTGGCGCAAGCGAGACATTGACGCTGCGATTGCCGAGCTTCGCCTGGCGATCCAGCTTCGGCCCGAGTTTCCAGAGGCCCTCAGCAATCTTGCCAGCGCGCTGCGGCACGTCGGCCGGCTCGATGAAGCATTGCAATGCTATCAAACAGCACTGAAGCTGGGCCATCATCAGAACATCGCCAGCAACCTGCTGTATCTGCTGTACTATCTGCCTGGTTGGTCGTCCTCACAGATCGCGCAGACCCACGAACAATGGGATCGTGCATACGCGCAGCCGCTGGCAACCACCCAAGACTACCCGAACACGCGCGACCCCAAACGCCGGCTGCGGGTCGGTTATGTGTCGCCGGATTTCAAAGAGCATTGCCAATCCTTTTTCACGCTCCCGCTGTTGAGTCATCATGATCGCGGCCGATTTGAAATCTTCTGCTATTCGAGCGTGCCGTCGCCCGATGCGACTACAAATCGCCTGCGCGCCCAGGCCGACGTTTGGCGCGATGTCGCTCATCTTAGCGACGAGCGACTGGCTGCCGTGATCAGGGAAGATCGAATCGACATTCTCGTTGATCTCACCATGCACATGGCAGGGGGGCGGCCGCTGCTTTTTGCCAGAAGACCATCACCGATGCAGGTCGCGTATCTGGCGTATCCCGGAACGACCGGGGTGACTGCCATTCAATATCGCTTCACCGATTCATATTTGGAGCCGGCGGGGGCTGCGCCGTTTGGCCCGGAAGAGCGCGTGGCGCTGCCGGATGCGTTCTGGTGTTACGACCCGCTGACGAGCGGGCCGGAGATTTCTCCTTTGCCCGCGGCGAGCGCCGGACATATCACCTTCGGCTGCTTGAACAACACCGCCAAAGTGAATCAGCAGACGTTGGAGCTATGGGCGAAAGTTCTGTTTGCGGTGCCCGAATCGCGCCTGATCCTTCTCATGTCAGCCGGCTCCGCCCGCGCCAACATCGTCTCATTCTTCGAGCGGCAGGGCATCACCACTAATCGCATTGAATTTGTCGATCACTTGCCTCGCGACAAGTATCTCGAGCAATACCAGCGATTCGACATCGCGCTGGATACAATTCCGTACAATGGCCACACGACCACGCTCGATGCGCTGTGGATGGGCGTGCCTGTGGTGAGCCTCGTCGGCCAAACGGTGGTCGGGCGGGGGGGATTGAGCATCCTATCCAATGTCGGACTACCCAATCTCGTGGCTCAATCTCAAGAACAGTTTGTCGAGATCTGTAAAAGGCTTGGCGCCGATTTTCCGACATTACAGGCGCTTCGCGGCGAGCTGCGGAGCCGCCTGCAACAATCGCCGCTGATGGACGCGCAGCGGTTTACAAGACACATTGAATCGGCTTATCGACGCATGTTTCAAAAATGGTGCGATGGCCAGTAACTCTTTTGCTTCAACGTCGAGCAAAAAAACTGGGCCGGCTGCGAACGAGAATTGTGTTTCGCTCGAGGCCCATCATCGCCAGCAGGGTAAGGTAGGCCAGTGATAAAAAAGCAAAAAACAGTGCGGTAATGGCAAATGCAATCCAGTGATCGACGGGATGAAAAATCTCCTCTGCCATATTCCAGATTAAATCACCGGGCTTTGAGAGAACATCCCAACTGTTGAATCGGTCGACTCGACCCAGCGCGATGCCAAAGCTTCCGAGCGCGAGCGCAATCACAACAATCAACCAACCCCATCCCGTGCCCCAGCGCTCCAGCGCGACTCGCTGAATCAGATAAAGCGAGAACAACCCAAGCAGCATGCCGTTCCAACCGAAGCTGAGTGCCATCACCAGATCGCACCACCATGCCACGCCCTCCTTGACGTGCGGCAGATGAACCATGTCGGTCCACAAATACGGCGCGTTCGGAAAGAAGAGAAGCCAGATGACCGCCAGCACAAACATCATTGCATGCCGTCGAGTGCGCCGCACATGGCCGAAGTAAACCAGACATGCCACCCAAAACGGTATCCACGCCAGGAATAAATTCCAGATGTAAAAGCTGTACGCGTGGTGCCCAGTCACAGCCCAACGGGCGACGACAAGACCAAGCGACAGCATGCTCGAAAGCACCATCGCCGCCAACACGAGCATGCGCGGCTCTTGATTCAACAACTCTTCTTGAATGGGTTTCATGGGATTCAAAGGCCAATGAATTCTTCGATCAACGCGCGGTATTCTATTCGGCGATGGAGGTTGGTCGAGTGAAACGGAAAACTGCCGGGCCTCTTCCCGTTGACGGAACAAAGTAATGCCGCAAATTGTGGATTATCCGATTGTCCTTGAGCGTATGCAGTCGCTGGGCTTGAAAAGCCTCTACTACAACAGCGGGGCGTTTGGCCCGACCGATCGCAGTGCGACCAGATCCCTCGGATGGATCGGCGGCGAAGATCCCACGATCCGCCCCGAAGCCCGCGCGCTCGCAAAAATTGTCGCGCCTCCCATCGAGCAGAATCTGACAAATCTGGTTGAATCGGCGTGGACAACCCTTTTGCCCGGCCCCATTTGGTTCATGCCAAAAAGCCATTGGGCCTTTGAACTGGATTTCGGCAACCATGCCTGGCTTTCGCCCGAGCTGGAAGCGGCGAAGGTGGACTGGAAGGCACTCGCGCCACGCACCAATGCCTCGGCTGTGGAATTTGACGCCAGTGAAAGCGATGCAGCGATGGCCCTCCTTCAAGCCATTCTGACGCACCTGGCCGGCAGCGATTTCGCGCTGGCTTGGCCGAGCTGGCCCGTCGCCTGCACGATCCATCATCATAAACAAGTCTGGTGGATGACTGCCGACGCCTCCCTGCATGAACGTCTCGGTGCCATCTATCGATGAAATACAAGCGGGTTGGAACAGCCGGCCATCATTTGGCCCGATTGTTCCAACCCGCCTTCGTGAGGAGGTATTCAAATTAAATGATCACTGACGCCCGCTGATTGCCGGGACAGGCGCGCCATTGGTTCCCGAACGATATTCGACATGCTTCGAGCCGGGACGGCCATTCTCTTTGCCTTCCACCTGTTTATCGACGGGGAGGCGACGATCAACCGGACGACCGTTGGACTTGTGCGAAGAGCTGGGCTGCTGAAGCAGAATCGCAAGATCAGGCAGCGTATGGACTTCGCCACGATGCACCGGCTGGGCCAACGCGCTCATGATCTGCGAAACGGTGGCAACCGTCGCCGACGTTGACGCAATCTGCGTCTCAACCGCCTTCGCAACCGCCATTAAAAGCTTTGGAAGGGCGGGGAAGCTGGTCAGTTTTTCGCATCGATCGCTATTGACCCACGGCCGGCTGATGACACGCGACTCGCCATCGCTATTGATCAGACCAATCCGGTATGCCCCATCAATCGGCCCGTAGCGCAACAGCAGTATTGCCTTGCCTTTATCGTTATAGGTGACCGGTATCTCGGCCTCCACGCCGAGCTGGCATTCGGTGTTGAGGAAACGCTCGACCGTCTGCACGACGCGATGCGCTTCTTCCACCGCCGAATTAAGCTGCGGAGCCAAAGCTCGAAGCTTATTGACCGCCTGACTCAGATCGTTATTCATGAATCCCTTCCTTCCCCCGGGAATCTACATCTCACAACGGGTCGGTCCACTACGGCCACCCTCGGACCGACCAAGGAGAGTACGCAACTGTTGCCCACGATGCAGGGGTTGTCAAATCGTCGTCGGTCGATCTAGCAATATCAAAACCGAAGGGGCAATAAACTGTAATATTTCCCACTTTCACCCGATCAAGCGATGGTTTAGGCAAAATGATGCGCCTGCGAGGGTTAGCACAGGAGATTGAGTTGCCCAAACTCAATCTAATCCGCGCCATTTCGTCACCAATATACCGCTCATTTGTCCAGTTGTGCCTGGTTCAAATGCATGGAGGCCGCGCAATTGCGCGGCCTCCATTAAAGGCTCAAGCTTAATCGTGGCTGACTGACTTGCTGTGATCGACAGTCGTCGAGCCGTCAGGGTTCTTGTAAGTCGTCGTCTCCTCATGCTTCTGACCGCCCAGCAAGGTCGGCGAAGTCTTTTCCTCGTGCGAGGTTTCCGTCGAGCAGCCGACCGTAAACACAGTCGAGGTGATGACGGCCGCGGCAAACAGTGTGGCAAATGCCTTCTTCATAGCGAAGCCTCCAGTAAAAGGGCAGCACGCACATGCTGCCGGGTCCGCTTGCCTATCGCAACCGCCATACCAGAGTCCGTTGGCTCTCAATCCAACGCCTTCACCTTGATGCTGCGGAACCAGGTCTTGCTGCCAGGATCATGACCTTGCAACGCGAATGTGCCATGCTGAAGGAACCGCTGCGGATGACCGGCCGGCGGGACAAAATTGTCCGGCTGCGTCCAGTCGCAAACCGTCTTCCCGTTGATCTGCAACTCCACGTGGTTGCCTTTGACAATAATGTCATACACGAACCACTCGTTGTCCTTATGATGCGGATCGCGAATGTCCTTGATGTCATACAGGCTGCCGGTCTTCTTCCAGTCGGTATGCGTCGCGTTGACCTGCGCCTCGAACCCCTGGTCGGGGAAGCCGGACTGCTGAAACTTCGTGTGAAAATAGATCCCCGAATTCGCATGTGGAAACGTCATCAACTCCGCGCGCAGATGGAAATTCTTCCAATCGTGATTGTGGACCGGCCCTTCATAAAAAAGATGTGCCGGCCCTTTCCCATTGATCTGGATATGCCCATCCTCGACCTTGTAAGATGCAGCGTTGTCGCCGATCTTCCACCCATCCAGATTCTTTCCATTAAACAGTTCGACAAAGCCGTCCTTGTCCGGCGTCGGCTGATTGCTGTCCGAGTCGGCTGCGCACGCCAGCCCCGTCGCAATCATCGCCAGCGCCAACACGCCAATCGCCCACGTTTTTCCGATCACCGTCGCACCTCCGTTCCAGAATCGAATCCCCCAATCACAAAACCAATCCGCTCATGTTCGCGCGCCGCTCTACTGGACGCAATGGAATCCCGCCGACGATCCGGCTAAGATGCTCGCCCGATTTGAAGTGAGTAAAAATTCCGGAGAGGTGTCCGAGTGGCTGAAGGAGCAGCACTGGAAATGCTGTAGCGGGCTTAAACCCGCTCGGGGGTTCGAATCCCCCCCTCTCCGCTAGTCAAGCCACCCTCGGTTTCTAAACTTTGGAATCGAGGGCGTCTCCATTGGGGCCTCCAACTCCCGCATCGACTGGGCTCGGAACGGGGCGCCCGATGCGCGAAGTGTCCCGCCGCGCCCATTTGGTCCGTCATTGCAACTCCCGCATCATCAAGCGGATACAATAGTACGTCCCCGTACATAGAACAAAATGAGACAAAACGGGGCGCGCTTTCACCTTTTTTCGCCTTCAAGAACGTGACATTTTTGCTATAAACACTCGCCGCATAATGACATATCTCAATATCAATTTATTGCTAGATGCGGTACGCGCGCCCCGATCGACCGTCAAGTGATTTTACTTTTTTCGGCACGCAACGCCGCACTGCGCACTGACTTACGCCGGCGAAGTGTCTGCGATGCAATTTTGTGTTCCCGATCGCGCGCCCGCCTGTCCTGAGCCATGTCGAAGGGCCTCCAGTGGTGAAACCCCTCCCCTGCGGCTAAAACATGTCGGCTGATGCCGCTGGAGTTTTTCGGGGGGATGGACCGATGGCGGCGCGGTTTTTTTTAAGAGGTGACTCAAAGTGGATGCTCCGCCGGGCGAGGCTCGAAATCTGGTGCTGGATCCGAAGGGGTTCTGGATCGCGGCGCAGGATCAGGCGCTGTCTTATCCGGAAGAGGGCAACAGCCTCTGTTTTTCGCTGGAGGAGGATTCGTTCTGGTTCCGGCATCGCAATGAGGTGATCCTCTCGGCGCTGCGCCGGCTGCCGCCGGGCGGAACTTTTTTTGATATCGGCGGGGGAAACGGATTTGTCGCTTGTGCGCTGGAGAAGGCCGGGTTCCCGACGGTGCTGGTGGAGCCGGGGCGGGCGGGGGCGGAGAATGCCAAGCGGCGGGGGCTGAGCCAGGTGATCTGCGCGACAACCGACACGGCAGGGTTCGCGCCGCGATCGATGGATGCGATCGGGCTGTTCGATGTGGTAGAGCATATCGAAGATGATGCGGGGTTTTTGAAATCGATGCATCAGCTCCTCCGGCCCGGCGGGAGGATTTACATCACCGTGCCGGCATTCAAATTTCTCTGGTCGAGCGAGGACAAGTTCGCGGGGCATTTCCGGAGGTATACGCGCGGATCGCTGGCTCGCGTGCTGCGCGGGGCGGGATTCGAGGTGGAATATACGACCTGCTTTTTCTGGTTTTTGCCGATGCCAGTGTTTTTGCTGCGGTCGATCCCGAGCCGATTGGGCATGCGGGGGAAGCCGACAGCGCAATCGGCACGCAAGGAGCACACCGCCGGCGGCGGAGGAATTTCCGGAAAGATGGTGGGGGCGGCGCTGAATGCAGAATTGAATTGGCTGCGGAAGGGGCATTCGCTTCCGATCGGGGGAAGCTGCCTGGCGGTGGCGAGAGTGGGATGAGAAGATTCAATCGCCATGATTTTTAATCTGCGTTCATCCGCGTTGATCCGCGGTTCATTCACCTCTTTCGTGATTCGAGATGTTCCCAGCGTTGGTAGAGGGCGGTGACGTTTTTTTGGGCGGCATCGACCTGGGTGCAGACGTCGTGGAGTTTGTTGCGATCTTTGAGGACGGCGGGATCTTCCATCTGCCGCTGGAGCGCGTGCAGCGATTCCTCGGCTTCCATGATATTCGCTTCCATCTGCTCCAGCTCGCGCTGCTCCATGTAGGTAAGCTTTTTGGGGCCGGTGGGTTTGGCGGCGGGGGCGGATGTGGGTTTTGCAACTGAAGCGGCGCTTGCTTCTTTGGCGGCGGTTTCCTGGGCGGCCTGCCATTGGGAAAGATCCGCATATCGACCGGATCCGCCGCGGCCATCGAGCGAGAGCAATTCGGTGCTGACGCGATCGAGCATGAAGCGATCGTGCGTCACGAGGACCAGCGCGCCGGGGAATTCCTGCAGGCTTTCTTCCAACACTTCCAGCGAATCGATATCGAGATCATTGGTCGGCTCGTCGAGGATGAGCAGGTCAGCGGGCATCAGCATGAGCCGGGCGATGAGGACGCGCGCCTGCTCGCCGCCGGAGAGCTGGCCAACGGGGAGATCGAGCTGCTCGGTGCTGAAGAGAAATTTTTTCGCGAAGCCGGAGACGTGCATCGAATTGCCCTGGAAGCTGACGGTCTGGCCGGTGGGGCAGAGCGCTTCGCGCAGCGTCTGCGATGGATCGAGTTGCTGACGATCCTGGTCGAAGAGCACGATCTTCAATCCATCTGCGCGCCAGACTTCGCCCGAATCGGGCGAGAGCTGGGCGGCCATCATGCGAATGAGTGTGCTCTTGCCGCTGCCATTTCGGCCCAGGAGGCCGAGCTTCATGCCGGGGGAGAGCACAACATTCAGATGCTCGATCAGCAGACGATCGCCGAGGCTCTTGCTGACATTCTTGGCGACCAGGAGCTTGCGGGTTTTGCGGTCGGTGGCGGAGAAATCGATCTGTGCCGCGCCGGCTTGCGTATTGCGCGATTTGAGGGCGGCCAGTTCCTCCATCATCCGGCCGGCTTCCTGAATGCGCCCCTTGGCCTTGGTGGTGCGGGCCTTGGCGCCGCGCTGCAGCCATTCGATTTCGCGGCGCACCCGGCTGGCCACCGCCTGCTCGCGCGCGGCCTGCGCGGAAAGATACTCCTCGCGACGATCGAGAAACTCGCTGTAACTGCCTTTGACGCTCAGGTAACCGTCGGCATAAGCGCGATTCAGTTCCACGATGCGATTGGTCGCGTTCTCCAGAAAATACCGGTCGTGGCTGACCAGCAGGAATGAGAATCGCGCATTTTGCAGCAGCTTTTCGAGCCAGAGGATGCCTTCGATATCGAGGTGATTGGTCGGCTCATCGAGCAGGAGCAGATCGGGCTCGGTGACGAGCTGGCGGGCGATGGAGAGACGTTTCTTCCAGCCGCCGGAGAGGGATTCGACGGATTGCTCGATATTCTCGAAGCCCATTCTGCCCAACAGAGTGATCGCGCGCGTTTCGCGCTGATGTTCATCGAGAGGCTCTTTGGAAAGGGCTTCGATGACGATCTGCTGAACCGTTTTGCCGGAGGGGAAACTATCCTCCTGCGGCACATATCCAAGGCGAAGTTGCCGACGCATCGTGAGCTGGCCTTCATCGGGCTGCTCGAGGCCGGCGATGATTTTCAGCAGCGTCGATTTTCCCGAGCCGTTGGGACCAATGAGTCCCGTGCGGTCTTCATCATCGAAGCTGATGGAAATGCCGTTGAACAAAAGTCGCCGGCCGAAGGATTTGCTGAGAGATTGACTACCAAGCAGAAGACTCATCACACCGCGCTTTCACATCTGGAAAACTTAAAGGGCCGGTGATTCTACGCATCGGGCGATTGGTGGAAACAGGGAAAGGTGCAACGCGGCCAAGCAATTATCCTGGCGCAGACCTCAAGTAAAATCGCAACGCTTTGAAGAGAAGGGGAGATCCAAAGGTAGCGGAGCGTGCTCAGTTCACAACAACTTGCCGGCCGTTGGGGCGAGTGCCGACAACGCGGCCAAAGCTCTGGTTGTCGTCGGTGTGGAAGGTGGCCATCATTCGCGGGTTAATCACAACGCGTTCTTGTTTGGTCGTTCGAACGGTGTCCGGGCGGGCTGTCGGATCCTGTGCATCCGCTCGGCCATCGAAGGTGATGTGCTGACCCATGACGGTGCCGGTGCCAGTGAAATGGGAACCATCGGTCACCTTGCCCGTGGCAGAAAGAGTTCCCGATGCGCCGGATTCGTCGGTGACTGCTGCATTAATCGTGACACTGCTTGCACCCACCGTTGCGGTGCCTTTGCCGGTGTAGGTGCCCTTAATGACGATGGTAAAAGTTCCCTTGCCGCCATTGGACGGCGCAGCCGAGTCAGCTCGGATGCTGCGCGCGGCTGGCTTGAACGAAAGCAGAGAGGAATGATCGGTCAATGCGATCAGCGCCAGCGACGCCAGAATCACTGGCGTCCAGCCACCGAGTCGCAAATTGAGAGTCCTTCGGCCGATCATCGTGTTAGAGTCTAACCTACCAATCATTAAAGGACAGTGAGAGAACGGGAGGTGTTTTTTCATGCGATGCTCGCTTCCAGAGCGGTGGGGTGCATCGTGCAAATTCCCGGAACCCGTATTCGGAACGTCGTTCCGACGCCGACTTCGCTTTCAATTCGGCAGGTTCCGCCCAAAGACTTGATGTGAGTATCGACCAAAAACAGCCCTAAGCCAAGATGCTGCTGGGCATTAGACGAATCTTCACCGTGAGAAACACGGTAAAATGGTTCAAATAGATGGGGGATGTGCTCGGCGGCGATGCCCGATCCAGTATCAGAAATGGCCACTTCCAAGTCGGGACCTTGCGCCTCGCAATGAATTTCGACCGTGCCGCCGGGACGGTTGTGCTCCACCGCGTTGCCCATGAGGTTCATCACGATGCCACGCAAGCGGTTAGGATAAGTCTTGACCGGAAGCGTCGGTGGGATATTCCTGACGATTTGGACGTGTTCCGGTACGGCCAAGCCCTCGGCGACATCGGCGCACTGGTTCATTAACGCCGCGGCATCAAAGGGTTCCGATTCTTCTTTGATGACTCCGGAGCGGGCATGTTCCAGAAGCGTCTGTACCAATTGCCGTAACATGCGGGCATCAGATAGGCAGGTTTCAAGAGCTTCGACATAGGCTGGTGCCTCTCGGGGCCTCCGCAGAGCAACCTCAAGGGTTGTAACCAGGGCCGCGACTGGGGTTCGAAGTTCATGAGAAGCATCGGCCAGGAATTGCTTTCGTTGCAGGTTCGATCGCTCGATCCGCCCCAGCATCTCATTGAGCTTGCCGGCAACAGGTCGCAGCTCCACCGGCAGAGCCTCAGCATCGATCCGCCGATCGAGATGCAGATCGTCAATTTCACCGATCACCTGAGCCGTCTGACTTAAAGGTCGAAGCGCTTTGCGCGATACCCCAACTGCAACAGCGGCGGCCGCCAGTCCGGCAGCCGCTCCAAATCCAGCCAGCGAAATGGCCAGACGGTTCAGAATCGAATCAAGCCGATCGGTCGGACTGCTGTATACGACCAATGCTGGCTGCCCGCCCGATTGCGCGGGGCTGAATCGAAGGGACAGCGTACGATATCTTCGCCCACCGCCGAGCGTCACGAAGCCGCGGCTGATGACCGTCGGCCCGCGATCATTATCAGGCAAAACTTGAGGAACGCGGATATTGGGCCCAACCTTGTTGTCGATCAGCAGCCGATCCTCGGCAGATTCTTCAATTCGTGGCAAAGCTTCCGGCCGATCTTTCAATTCAGGCCGGGCGCGAACGCGGGCAATCATCGAATGATCAAAATCGGCCAGCAGCACTGAGCGTGTAACGATGTACGCAACCAGACCGCCGACGATCAGCATCGCCCAAACGGTCAGGAGAATGGCCATCGCAATCCGCCGCGTCATAACAGCAAACGAGCCTCTATGTAGCGTTCGCACTGAGCACGTAGCCCATGCCTCGCCGCGTGTGAATCAGTTTTGGGTTGTGATCCCGGTCGATCTTGCTGCGCAGATAGCCGATGTAGACATCCACTACATTGCTGACGCTTTCATCATTCTGGTCGTACAGGTGCTCCCAGATTTCGCTTCGCGAGACGACTTGCCCGACGCGCAGCGCCAGATACTCGAGCAACGCATATTCGCGAGCGCTGAGAATGATTGAGTTGCCGGCGCGATGAACTGTCTTCGAAGCCAAATCGATCTCGAGATCGGCAACTTTGACTGTCTGGGCCGGCTGGTCGTGACGCCGGCGGATAATCGCGCGCACACGTGCGACCAGTTCCTTCCAATCAAATGGCTTGACCAGATAATCATCCGCGCCGAGGTTCAAACCCTTTACCCGATCTTCAATCGCATCCTTGGCCGTGAGGAAAAGGACCGGCGTTTTGTTGCCCTCGCGCCGAAGCGTTTCGAGGATGGTCCAGCCGTTCTTGCTGGGCAGCATGACATCGAGCACCGCGCAGTCGTAGGAATTGATTGTCGCCCAGCGCAGCGCTTCATCGCCGTCAAAAGTCAAATCGACAGCGTAGCCTTCTTCGCGAAGGCCATTGGCAATCGAGCGGGCCAGTGATGCATGATCTTCCGCCACCAACACGCGCATCGAGCATTCTCCCGATAGAGCAGACGCTATTGATTTCCAGTCGGCCCGGAAACACTGCGGATCGGAGCTTCCAGATCCGCCAGCCAATCTTTCTGGTCGAGCATTGCCGCATTGCCATCGAGATAGGCCACGTTGACCTTCTTCTTGGAATGCCAGCCCGGCAACGTTTCGTATACGAGAACGGGATTGGATCGAATCATCGAGCCAGAGAGGGATTGACCGGCCAGAGATGAATTGGGATCTCCGGTGTCGCGCCAGTCATAGCTCGAGCCGACCAGCGGATAGACTTCCTGGTCGGCCGGACACATCAAAATTGTTTTGTCGCCAATATATCCGGCGTCGTCGAGCACCTGTTCCCAGCTCTGACCGGCCGACGTTGGATTAGGCAGAAGCCGGCCATTATCGGCGGCATACTGGAGGAACGCATGGCTTAAGCCATGAAGGTTGGCAAGGCAGCGAACAGATTCGCTCTGTGCACGGACGCGCGATAAAGCCGAAAGAATCACCCCCGCAAGAATTACAATAATCCCCAATACAACCAAAAGCTCCGGCAACGTGAACGCACTCGAAACGCGTCGGAGAGCCGGCTTAACAGATTGTCGATCTTGTGAAGGTCGCCGGACGATAGACATTGCCTCCATTAGACTGATCGTAGCGCGCCCGACATCCTCACCCTCCTGGAGCTGACATTCGCCGCGCGGTAACGGCAAGATGTGGCACAACACCGTAAAAGCTCCACACTCAATAGGATATCACAGTTCGTGCCCTTCAGACAAGCAAAGAGCCAATCGGCAAACGGCGATTTTTCAATGCTCGAACGCCCAATGCATTAATCGCAAAGGCCGTAGCGTGCTGCTGATAGAGCGGCAATTTCGCAAAGCCTATGAATCGGATTGTCCGACCGCTATACTCGCCGCCGGTTCGATTCCATACCGACCGCGTCGGCTCCGGCAATATCTCTCGGCGGAGGGGTAAACGGGCATCGCGGGGATAGAACTGATGTCTGGGAAGATGGGCTACCGAACCCTCTATTCCCATTGTAACGCAACCGCGCATTTGAGTTTTTCGAGTCCCGGCCGTCGCTGGCTGAACGCCGGGCGTGGAGGAAACAGTGATGGTGCGCGCACATCGTGCGTTAGGAAAAGTGTCGATTTGGTTCATCGTGCTGGCGAGCCTGGCGCTGCTGGCAGCGGTGGCACCATCCCATGCGTCGGCAAGTGAGACGATCGGCACCCAGCCCACATCGTATGCCGTCGAAGTCTCCTCTGACCAAAGCAAGCTCAATGCCGGCGACACCGCCTGGATGCTCACCAGCGCGGCTCTTGTGCTCATGATGACCGGCCCGGGCCTGGCCCTTTTCTATTCAGGGCTGGTGCGCAGAAAAAATGTTCTGGCCACGATGATGCAGAGCTTCATCCTCATGGCTGTCGTGAGCGTTCTGTGGGCGATCGTCGGTTACAGCCTGGCGTTTGATTTTGGCAATCCCGTCATAGGCGGATTCCATTTTGCCTTCCTTCGTGATGTGGTGCTGTTCAGGAATGGGGGAGCGGTAGCGGGGTGTGAATATGCGCCGACGATTCCGCATTCGACTTGGATGGCTTACCAGATGATGTTTGCCGTCATCACCCCGGCGCTCATCTGCGGTGCCTACGCCGAGCGCATGAAATTCAGCGCGATGCTGCTCTTTTCGAGCCTCTGGCTTTTGGGCGTCTATTGCCCGATGGCACACATGGTCTGGGGCAAGGGCGGCCTCTTTAACATTGGCGTCGGCAACGTGTCGGCCGGGAGGTTCGCAGCATTGGACTTCGCGGGTGGAACGGTCGTTCACATCAGCTCCGGCATATCAGCGCTGATGTGCGCTCTAGTGCTGGGAAAACGGCGTGGATACGGACATGTCCCGATGCCGCCTCACAGCGTCGTGCTGAGCGTGATCGGCGCGGCACTTCTCTGGGTCGGATGGTTTGGATTCAATGGCGGAAGTGCGCTGGCCGCGAATGGTTTGGCGAGCAGCGCTTTTGTGGCGACTCACCTGGCTGCCGCGACCGGCACGCTGGGATGGATGATTGTTGAATGGATGAAGACCGGAAAACCCACGGTTCTCGGTGCAATTTCCGGCGCAGTAGCAGGCCTGGTGGTCATCACGCCCGCCAGCGGATTTACCACGCCGATGTATGCCATCGTGATGGGATTCATCGCCGGCTTCGTCTGCTTCTTCTCGGCGACCGTTTTGAAACATTTCTTTGGTTATGACGATTCGCTGGATGCCTTTGGTGTCCACGGAGTCGGCGGAACAGTTGGCGCGCTGCTCACCGGGATCTTTGCCGTGAAGGCGATCAATCCCGCCGGCGCCGATGGCAGCGCCCATCAGCTTCTGAGCCAGTTCCTGGCCGTTCTTCTGACGTATGGCATCGCGGCGGTTGGATCGGTCGTGCTGCTTTATGTCACCAGCTTCCTGTGCGGCGGCCTGCGCGTCCGTGAGTCGGAGGAATACGAAGGCCTCGACATCACGCAGCATGGCGAGAGCGGCTACAACTTCGAAGAAGCCTTCCCCGGCACCGTCATCGACGACGAAGGAAAGCCGGAGCGCCGCGCGGCGGCGGCACATTAGATTATGGAACGGGCATAAGAGATGCCGCGATTTGCCCGGGCGCTGAAAGCGTTTGGAGCATCGCGGCGTCTTTTACATCAAACGTTCCGATTCGGGTGCGGCGAAGCGCGGTGAGATAAGCGCCCGTTCCGAGCTTTTCCCCAAGGTCGCGCGCGATGGCACGAATGTAGGTTCCACGCCCGCAGTCAATGCTCAGAGCTAGCGTCGGCCAGGAATAATCAAGAAGCTTAATCGAATAGACTTGGACTTGCCGCGGTTCGAGTTCGACTTCCGCGCCTTTGCGCGTCAGGTCGTAGGCGCGCCGGCCGCCGACCTTGATGGCGCTGTAGGCCGGCGGGCGCTGCATGATCGGGCCGGTAAACGCAGTCAGCGCATCTGCGATTTGCTCGACGGAAGGGGGGCGGATGCAATCCGCAAACGGAATCTCCTCCGACTCCGGATCAAACGTTGGCGTAGTAAAGCCAAGCTTGAGCGTGCATTCATACTGCTTTGGGGCATCCATCAGCCTTTCGCAGGCCTTCGTGGCTTTTCCAATCAACAATAGCAGGACACCCGTCGCAAATGGGTCGAGCGTTCCGGCATGGCCGATCTTGGTGCCGCGTGGGAGCAACCGCTTGACGCGGTCCACTGCCCGGGCGGAGGTCAGGCCGGCGGGTTTGTCGAGATTGATGATGCCTTCCATGCGATGGAAATCCTAACAATCCATCGCTTCACGCGAAAAGTCACTGTCGGCGTCGTATATGCATTCGAACACTGACAAAGGAGAGCATCAATGGGTTTTCGACGCGGCACGATTGTGACTCTGGGACTTATATTGGCCCTTCCATCAGCATGGGCCAGCGCGGCGGATGCGCCAGCGACACGCCCGGCACATGCGCAGGAGGACAATTCGCCTGTGGACGAACTGGTGCCGAAGCTGGATGCCGATGGGGTGCGTCTGGGCGACTTTGTGACTATGCTCTCAGACCAATGGACCGATGTGCAAATCGTCCAGTTCAGTGGCCCCTGGCAGGACCTGACTCTTCCTTCCTTGCATCTGCGAAACGTGACGCGCGAGCAGGTTTTGATGTTGCTGGGCAACATGTACCCAGACCTGTTTATTCACCCGCTCCAGGAAACCACCGGCCTGTTTGGCGGAGGCCGAAACTCTCAGGGCAAAAATGTCTGGATTTTTCAGCAGGTGCAGAGCGCTTCGACACCAGTCCGCACACGCGTATCGGCCTTCGGCCTGACACAAACGGTCGATCGCCTGATTTTTCACAGGATGGTGGTTGCAGCCATCTCAGAACCCGAGGCACACATAAAGGGAGAAAAGAGTAGTCAAATCCAAGGCCCGGATAAGGACGCGGAGCAGAAAGCTCTGAAGGACGTGCTCTCTCTGATCCAGGCGACGCTCGATCAATCGGCCGAGCCTGACATTACGCCGACCGTCATGCTTCATGAGCCGACCGAAACGGTGCTAGTCAAAGGCACGCCATCGCAAATCACTGCCGTTCAGCAAGCACTCGAGGCCCTCGATACCTCTACGAGTGAAAGATCGCTTGAAAGTAAGCTCCTGCAGGTGACGAGTGAGAACAACGTGCTGCGACAGACACTCAGGGCCTCGCAGCAGCGCGACGAACGGTCAGAAGCGGTGCCCAAAGCGGCAGATCAGGACAAGCCCGGCTCCAAACATTGAGGCCTGGTGTTCGACACCGCCCCCATATTGACGGCGGCAATGGCGGCCGGCGATACGCGGGCGGTTGAGGTTTTTTATCGGCGGTATTTTGATTCGCTCTATGCCCATGCCCGCCGATGCTCAGGCCGCGATGAAGCCTTTTGCCTGGATGTCGTGCAGGAGTCGGTGCTGCGAATCATCCGCACTGTCCGAACTGTTAAGACCGAAACGCAACTGTCGGCGTGGTTGAAACTGGTGGTTCAAACGGCCGCTTATGATTTGATCCGGCAGGAAACGCGTCGGCATCGGCGGGAAATGGTCGCGTGTATCGTCTCGTCCGAGTCGTGTAATGCAGTTGACGCAGAGCAGAGCGATCAGGAGCGTCTGGAATGGTTACGATCGGAAATCGCGTCTTTCGATGCTCAACTCGCCCAGATGCTCGATCTGCGCTTTTCGAAGCGATGGACTCTCGCACGAATTGCCCAGTCAATGGGTTTGAGTCTTGGCACCGTCGATGGTCGGCTTCGCCGAGCGCTAGCGGAATTGAGAAAGCGTGCAATGGAAAAAGGTCATGACTGACCCACCGATGGAATTATCTCCCGCTGGCGAGCAGCGCAAGGAATCTATTCTTGCGATGGCTAAGGTCCACGCGTCGCAGCGCAGGCGGCGAAGGAGAGCCGCGCAAATACTGGCGGCCACGGCCGCGATTATTTTTGCGTTGGCCCTTCCCGTCTTGCTTCTGCGTCCTCACCGTCATCAGGCAAAGCCGATCGCAGTTGTGCCGAACGTTCACCCGCGGATCGAGCAGCACCTCACAAAATCGCCTTTCAAATCGCGCGTTGTCGTGGTCAAGATTGAAACCGACCCGCAAATCATCGATCGGCTTGCGATTCCACCCCAGCCCCCGCGCTGGAAGAAAATCGGCGACGATGAATTGCTTCGCGATCTCGCATCGGCTCATCAGCCCGCGGGCCTCGCGTACGTCGGCGACCATAAGCCGGTGCTTTTATTCCGCGCCCCGGGCCCTTCGAGGGGCGGATAATTTCTTCTTTGATTCTCCTCGCGCACGTTCGTTCATCTGCGACACAACCCATCTCTGCCCCTCAAGATTCTGAAGCAGCCCAATTGATCGCTGCTAATCGACCGCGCCTACAATCTTCTCGTTCCATTTAATCGCAAGATACGCTACTATAATCATCGGAGCGATGGGGATTGTGTTCGGCAGGGGGATCATGCGGATTTAGCATACCGAAGGCCTCTATGGTCTGGGATAAGCCACAGATCCTCAAAGCACTCAAGAAACTCTATAAAGACGGCGACGATCTTTCCTACAACGCGCTGGCGGCGCGACAGCAGTCGCTGGTGTCGGCGTCGGCCTACCACTTTGGCTCTTATCGCAGCGCGGTGGAGAAGGCCGGAATTCCTTATGCTGACGTGGTGCGCCGGCCGCGCTGGACTAAGGCGGCCATCATCAAGTTGATCAAGGAAGCCAAGCGCCGCGACGATGACTTGCATTGGTCAGCCGTGACGAAGCGGCGAGATGAACTCGGGAAAGCCGCTTTTGCCTCGCTCCAGCCCCGGCTTTTTGGAAGCTGGGACCGGGCGCTGACCGCATCGGGCCTGGATGCAGATGATGTGAATCGGTATCGCAAATGGGACAAGGATTCGATTGTTTCCGAGCTTCGCAGCCGTGGCCGCGATCATGAGCCGCTCAACAGCGGGGCGCTGCAGCAGGAAGAGCCGGGCCTTCATGCGGCGGCAGTGAGGCATTTTGGTTCATATGATGCCGCCCTTCGGGCCGCCAAGCTCGATCCAGACAAGCTGCGGCAGCGCCGGGCCTGGTCCAAGCAGCGCGTGCGCGACGATCTAAAGAAGGCTGGGCGTGACGGGCAGCATTTGTCCGACTCGGCGGTGCGTCGTCATGATCCTGCTCTCTATGGCGCGGCCGTTCGACTTTTCGGCAGTTTTACCGCCGCCCGGACCGCGGCAGGCATCAAGTGGAAGCGATAATTTGTGAAGCTCGCTTTTTCCACCAACGCCTATACCCGTTTTCCATTGCTCGAAGCCCTCGAGGGGATCAAGCGCGCCGGCTTTGAAGCAGTCGAGATTCTGGCGGATGTGCCGCACGCATATCCGCGGCAAATTACACCGAAACTGATCTCAGAAATTGCTGGCGCGCTCGATCGGCTTGATCTTTCGGTAAGCAACATCAATTGCAATTGTTCATTTGGCTACTGGAAGGACGCGCCGCCGGAGCCGTATTTCGAGCCGAGCCTCATCAGCCCCAATCCACAATATCGCCGCGACCGCACGGAGATGATTCTTAAGAGTCTGGATTTTGCCCGGGAAATCGGAGCAGCGAACATCAGCATCACCAGCGGCCGGACGCTGGGCGGCATGCCACCGAGTCAGGCGGCAAAACAATTCACCGAATCGATCAAACCGATTCTCGACAAGGCCGATTCAACGGGCGTCAACGTCGGCATCGAATGCGAGCCGGGCCTGTATTTGGAATATGTGGCGGAGCTGCGCGAATGGATTGATCGTCTGAATCATCCGCGATTTGGCGCTAACCTCGATATTGGCCACAGCGTCGTCGCCGGTGAATCGATCCCGCAGGTCGTGAATCTACTGGCCGGCCGAATCTGGAATATGCATGTCGAAGACCTGCCGGGCCGGAAGCATTATCACATGATTCCGGGTGAAGGCACGCTCGACTGGTCCGCCTTGCGAAGCGCCCTGCGCGAAATTCAATATGACCGCTATCTGACCGTCGAGCTTTACACGCATACCCAGCAGCCACAGGATGCTGCGGAAAAGAGCTTTGCCTTCTTAAACCGCTTCTTTAACCAAACCTGACCATACACGAAGGCTTTCTCATTCTTTACACCCCGCGCCGCTAGGCGTATAGTCGGCGCGAACGTGGCGGGGCTGGTTTTTCCCGTTGCGCAGGAGCATCCGCATCATGGCAGAGCAAGATTCCCCGGCTGCTTCACCGCCGAACAACGAATCATTTTTGCCGCAGTCCACCGTCCTGATCGTGGATGACAACCCGCAGAACGTCGAGCTGCTCCAGGCCTTTCTCGAGTCACTGCCGATCAACATCGCCACAGCCAGTGACGGCCTCGAAGCCTTGCGCAAGATTGAGCAGCAGCCACCCGACCTGATCCTGCTGGACATTATGATGCCGCACATGAGCGGCTTCCAGGTCTGCAAGCGGATCAAGGGCGATGCGAAAACCAAAGACATCCAGGTGCTGATGGTGACCGCGCTCAACGAGCTGGGCGACATCGAGCGCGCCACCGAATGCGGCACCGACGACTTTGTCAGCAAGCCAGTGAATAAATTCGAATTGCTCACGCGGGTGAAAAGCCTTTTGCGCGTCCGACATCTGAAAACGGAATTGGAACGGGCACTGACATACCTTCATGAAATCGAGCAGGACGAAGAGGTTCTGTGATCGGCTCGCTGAACGCTTGGTAGGACAAATCTGATCTGAACGGAGTAAGCCATGAAATCTCGGTTTGTGCTGGCTCTGGTGGCTTCATTTGTATTTTTCGGATGTTCGCCCCAATCGACCCCGCCGGCGCCGTCGGTTCCTCCTGCGCAGGCGGGTCAATCGCACAACCACATGAGCAGCGCGGTCCAATCCGGTGGAATAGCAGCGGAAGCCGAGTCCCCAACACCGCAGACCCAAGCATCAACTTCGAAAATCGAATCGTCGAAACCTGATAAAGCCGATCCGCGCGCCGATTACGGAGCCGAGTCTTACCGGCTAGTCGATCAGAAAGATGAGATCATCTCGGTTTTAAAAAATGGAATGACCGTTATCGCCAGGCGCATGTCATCGCCGGTGGTTTCGGTGCGCGGCGTCACGATGGCGGGCGGAGTTTATGAAGGGCGGTGGCTGGGTGGGGGGCTGAGTCATCTGCTTGAGCATCTTGTTGCCGGAGGCAGCAGCGAACGCCGCACCGAAGCTCAAAACCGCGATCTGCTGCAAAAGATCGGCAACAACTCCAACGCCGCCACTTATCCCGACCACACCGAGTTTTTCATCAACACCACCAAGGCGCACATGGCCGAGGCGGTGGATCTGGTCACCGGCTGGATGCTGGGCGCGAAGATCACCGAAGCTGAATTTGAGCGCGAGCGCGAAGTCGTTCAGCGCGAGTTGGAGATGCGCGAAGGCGAGCCTGAGACACCGCTGTTCCAGATGTCCGACATGAACCGCTATCGCGTCAGCCCGGCGCGCGTGCCGGTGATCGGATATCAAGCGGTCATCAAGCGGCTGACGCGCGACGATGTCTACACCTATTACAAGATGGCCTACCAGCCCAACAACATGGTCTTCACCGTTGTGGGCGACCTTGATCCCAAAGAAATGCTCGAGGCGGTGCAGAAATATGTGGCCGATGCGCCGCCCGGCCGGGCCTTTTCGCACAATATCGAAGCAGAGCCGAATGTTTTGACACCACGGACGATCGCCGCGACTTTTCCCAAGCTCGGGCAGGCGCGCATGATCATTGGGTATCCCGGCGTCTCGATGTATGACCCGGACATGTATGCCCTGGACCTCCTCGGCACAGCCGTTGGCGGGGGCGAGAGTTCGTTGCTTACTGAAGAATTGCGCGATAAGCAGCAGTTGGTCAGCGGAGTTGAAGCCGAGGATGAAACCCCCACCTATGCCAAAGGCACTTTCATGGTGGTGCTCCAGGCCGACCCGGAAAAGATCCAGGCCGCCGCCGAAGCAGCTTTGAAAATCCTCGATGACATCAAGAGCAACGGAATTGACGAAGAACGTCTTACTCGCGCTAAAACGGAAATGCGGGCCCAGTTCGTCAAGCGCCGCACGACCGCTGAGGATATGTCATCGGCCTTGCAGGAAGATTTTCGGACGACCGGCGATCCGAGTTTCAGCGAGAAATATATCGATCGCATCGAGCATGTAACCCAGCAGCAGATTCAAGCCGTCGCGCGGAAATATTTCAATCGCCAGGAATTGTTGACCACTGCGCTGTTGCCCGCCGAATGGGCCGGCGCCGCAGGCTTGCCCAAGGCGGAAGATCTGCTGCGATCGCAAAGCACAGCGCCATCTGAGAAAACCAAAGATCGCCAGCCATCCGGGCAGGTGGTTCGCGCGGAGCTCGATAACGGCACCGTGCTGCTGCTCAAGCGGATCAGCACATCGCCGCTTGTGGTGATGCAGATGTATTCTCTTGGAGGCGTGACTGCCGAGGATGCGAAGACCAACGGCATCGGCAATCTCACGATGGACTTGCTCACTCGCGGCACTAAGACGCGCAGCGCCCAGGACATCGCCACCTATCTCGATGGAATCGGCGGCGACATGGGCGGCGCCTGCAATAACAACACCTGGTCCTGGAGCGCCAACTGCCTGACCGCCGATTTCGAGAAGACCTTCGATCTCTTCGCGGATGTGGTCAACAATCCTTCCTTCCCCGACAGCGAGCTTCAGCAGATGAAAAAGCGGCTCCGTGCCGCCATTCAAAGCGAAGATGCGCAATGGAGTGCCCAGTCCTTCCGATACTTCCGCAAGGAATTCTTCGGGCCGGCCAATTCGCCTTACCAATTCACCGCTCGCGGGACGATTGAAAACCTCGACTCCTTCACGCGCGATCAGGTCGCCAACTGGTACGAGCAGAAGGTGCTGCATGGCCGGCGGGTGCTGGCCATCTATGGCGACATCGATGTCGATAAGGCCAAATCGCTGGCGGAAAATCTGCTGGGTAAGGGGCCGCGCCTCGAAGGCGGCGCGCTGTCTTCCGATCGCACCGAAACGCCCGCTGCCGAAAATCAAAAAGGCAGCGAGCCTTCCATCAATGTCGATCAGGTGAAGATTCAGAAGACCGAGCAGGGTCTGGCGGGCGTTGTGATTGGCTTCAAGTCCAACAACCTGATCGGCAGCCCGGACACCTTCGACTTCACCGTCCTGAAAACCATCACCGGCGGCTACACCTATCCGACCGGCTACATCTTCGAAACGCTCCGCGGCCTGGGCCTGGTCTATGTCGCCGAAACCGAAGTTTTCCCCGGACAAAGCAAGGCGATGCCCGGAACCTTCTTCGTGTTCGCGGGCTGCCAGCCGGAAAATGTGAATGACGTCGTGGACCAGATTCTCGTTAACACGGCACGCGTGCAAGGATCTCCCGCCGACATCGTTCCAAGCTGGTTCGACAGGTCTAAGGAATTGATCACCGTGGCCGACGCGATGGAAAATGAAACGCCATCCGCGCAGGCGGCGCTGGCCGCACTCGATGAGCTCTATGGCCTGGGCTATGCCTATCACGACCAGTTCGATCAGAAGATTCGTGGCGTCACCATGCAGCAGGTTCAGGAACTGGCTCAATCGCGGCTGCGCGATTGCATCGTGACCATCAGCACGCCCAAGCCCGAATTGGTGAAGGTGAAGACCGGGCTTCGGAAATTCGACAAGTTCCCGCCGGTCGATTTGACGCCGCGTGGCGTGCAGCATGATGTGAACGCCAAATAGAAGCGAGAAATCCTGTGCAGCGCACGGATCGCCCCATGTACGATCGCAATACACCCATCGCCGAGTTTCTCCGCGCGGCCTCGGCGCGCCAGGCCACGCCGGGCGGTGGTAGCGTGTCGGCACTGGCCGGCGCCTTGGCGGCGGCGATGGGTGAAATGGTCCTCAATTACAGCATTGGCAAGAAAGGCCTGGAGATTTACCAGGAAGATTTCCACCAGGCCGAATCGGAGCTGCGCTGCGCCCGCGACATGCTGCTGATGCTGATGAGCGAGGACCAGTCGGCCTACGCCGCGCTAACCGCCGCGCGCAAGCTTCCTGAAAGCCCTGAGCGTGACGCCAAAGCATCCGCCGCGCTGCTCGGCTCAATCCACACGCCCCAATCCATGGCCGCCACGGCCATCGCCGTTCTGCAGATCTGCGAACGCGTGATGGATTTTGTGAACTGGCATCTGCTTTCAGACCTGGCTGTCTGCGCCGAGCTCGCGATGGCCACCGCGCGCTGCGCCGTTTACAACGTTCGCGTGAATCTCCCCGATTTGAACAACGAAGCCGAGCGTAAAAAAATCGAATCCGATCTCGATCAAATGCTCTCCCGCGGCAAAGAGCTGATCCAACGCATCATCCCCCACATCTGGGCCCGCCATCGGCAGGGGCCGTAAGTGCGGATAATTCATATGAACCGCAGATGAACGCAGATAAACGTGCTCTGCTGAAATCCTAGCGCGATCCATTATGTCTTCCGACCGTATTATTTTACATGGAAACCACTACGCGACGCATGACGCGTTCGCCGGTGGCTTTGGCCAGGACGGCCATGTCGGTTTCTGCCAAAGCTCTTCCCGCGTACGCATCCAAGTTCTCCAAACACGATTTCACGCAGCACCAGCTCTTCGCGATGCTCGTGCTCATGCAGTTCTTCAAGACCGATCCGCGCGGCTTCGTGCAACTACTCAGCGATCTGTCCGACCTCCGCAACGCGTTGGGACTGACCAAGATCCCGCATCCGACTACGCTGTTTTACGCCCAGAAACGGCTGGGCAAAAAAGGGGCTTTGGACTGCTGCTCAGCTCGACTTTCGCACGAGCCGACGAGCGGCAACTGATCGATGCCAGGCCCGAAGCGGCCATCGATTCCACCGGGCTCGATGCCACCGTCCATTCCACCCACTACGCTCGCCGGCGTGGCAAGCGCTATCGGCTCAGAAAGTGGCCGAAACTGACGCTGGTCGTCCATACGCGCTCGCACCTGATCGCCGGGGCGACGCTGAGCGTGGGCCCCAGCCAGGATGCTCCTTTGTTCGAGCCGACGATGGTCCAGGCCTGCTGGAATCTGGACATCGATCGTCTGCTTGCCGACGGCGGCTACGACTCCGAGGCCAACCACGAGGTAGGCCGCGAAGGCTTGGGCATTCGCTCGACGGTGATCAACCTGAACCGCCGAGGCAAGGGCAAGGGTCGTAAGCCCAGTCCCCGCAAGTGGGCCAAGACACGCTATCGCCGACAAATGTACCGACGCTTCCACCGACGAAAGTATGGCCAGCGATGGCAGTCCGAAAGTGCCATCAGCCGGTTCAAGCGCCGCCTGGGCTCAGCCCTGCGCAGTCGCAGTGAACCGGCGCGCCAGCGAGAATCGAACATGCGTATCCTGACCTACAACACGATGCTTTTGGCTGCATAACTAGGATTTCAACAGAGCAGGATGAACACAGATCAAGGCCCGATAGACGAACGCAAAAATCTATGATTGATTTTCATCTGTGTGCATCTGTGTTTATCTGTGGCTAATTCTCTTCAATCGAGTCCCTTTCCCTCGCGTCAGCCCTCAACTTCAGCAGAACCACACCTCCGTGTCTCCGTGCCTTCGTGGTGAACAATTCCTCACGCGGCTACCGGCGTTTCGGTCAGCGCTTTGATTCCCGCGAGCAGCGCATTGTTTTGATGGTTTTGCCCAACCGTAATCCGTATCTTGTCGGTCAACCCAGGCAGATCAAAATATCGCACCAAGATCCCCTGCCGCTTCAGCCCAAGATACGCTTCACGCCCGCGCCCGTCGGGAACCGAAGCAAGAATGAAATTCGCCTGGCTC
>Ga0207695_10000902_pt1 | contig 53440 bp, 42 predicted proteins | sample KBSC54metaG_FD_184354 | JGI IMG/M metagenome (GOLD analysis project Ga0207695, IMG submission 184354) | Corn rhizosphere microbial communities from Kellogg Biological Station, Michigan, USA - KBS C5-4 metaG (SPAdes) (version 2) | ecosystem: Host-associated > Plants > Roots > Rhizosphere > Soil...
GTGCAGAATGACAAGGGCGTAGGTACCCGGAGGTATCCCGTTGAACGTGAGGACGACGATCGGCGATCCGCAGAAAAACTGCGTTCGTTCCGCGCCCGGCGCGTCCTTCGAGGCGTCGAGCAGGTACACGGAATCCACAGTCATCGTCGCGTTCTGCACTTGTGGCTTGAGACTCGTGACTGTCGCAGCGATGCCATCGAAATCCGACGCAATCGCCGGCAGTATCTTGGCTCGAAGAGCCTGAATGTCGCCGCTCTGCACGATCGCGCCGATCGTGTGAGCCTCTCCCATAAATCCAGAGCGCTGCGTCGCGCTCATCTGGGATTGGGTTGAGCAAGTGGCGCCCCAGGCGCTTAATGCGCAGCCTGAGAATGCCACACACGTCGACAGCAACAAGGCGCGGTGGAGAAGTTTCCTTTTTTCGAGCATGTCTCGTCCAGCGGATAGAGGTGAATGAACCGCTATTTCATAAGATGCGAATTCACCCGAACTCAGCCACTTGCCCTCTGAAATCAAGGCCCGCATTCGCCCGCCCGGTCCCGAGGTTTCCGTCGAAGCTTGCCCGGCAATTTGCTGAAAGCGATCTCAGATTGTGAACCTCCATCTTCTACAAACTTCTATAAACAATGGGTTTCCGCGTAAAACTTACCGGATTTGAGTAGGAAGTTCACCCTTCGCCGCCGGTGCGCATCCCGGCTCCGGTTTCCTCACAGAAATAGGGTTGTCGGCCCGCATGAAACGTGAAATATTTCTTGAAAGCTTTTAGAGATTGGTTGCCTCGCGGGCTAAAGTTTTTCGAAGATGCTACCCCGTCGCAAGGGTAAGTATCAGCAGAAAGCCTTAGGCCGTGTCGCGGCAGAGTAGCCGGATCTGATCCGTCTCTGCCATCAGTTGATCGAGGTTGCTGGGTAGTACTCACAGGCGATTCCCCGCCAAGGCTCTCAGAACAGCCCTTCCCAATTCGACTACATGCGGTTTCACTCGCAAAAACCGCACAGGAAATCCCTGTGCCGCATCAGCTAGCGGCCCGGCTGAACCAGCTCGAGTCCGCAAACGATAGCAAACAACCCATCCGACGAGAAGGAATCGATGAAAATCCCGCAGAGCTTTTTGATCGCTATTCTCCTGTTTGTCTCTACATCTCTCCCATCATTCGCAGGCGTTATCATCAACGCTCCCGCAAACGGCAGCACCGTCAAATCGCCATTCAGCCTGTCAGCTTACACGTCCCTGTGCTCCGGTCAGCAAGTAACTGCGACCGGCTATTCACTCGACAACAGCCCGGATACGAGGCTCTTCAACGCTCCCGCAATCACGACTTCCGTTTCCGCTCCGGCAGGAGGCCATACCCTTCACGTGAAGGCGTGGGGTGCTTCAGGAGCCCATTGCGTTACAGACGTAGCGATCGTCGTGAGCTCGTCGTCCGTCGTCCCGACCAATGCCTCGAGCGTCAGCAGCATTCAGACATTCAGCGGATGGTTCGGGGTTCATGATGGTGGCACACCGGGAACTTCGAGTGGCTGGTCCGCGGTCACCAGTTCACCTTCACGCACCGGCGCAGCCCGAAAGTTTGCGATGTCCTACAAATACTTCGGCGGCCAGCGCTACAGCATTTCATTTGGAGATGATGAAGCAGCCACAAACTTCATCTTCGATACATGGGTCTACCTGCCGGCCGGAGACACCGGCTTGAAGAATCTGGAGCTGGATATGAACCAGGTCATATCCACCGGTGCGACGGTCCTCTACGGAATGCAATGCGATGGATGGACCGGGACCTGGGACGTGGCGATCAACAAAGGAACAACCACCAAACCATGGAATACCTGGGAGCACACTTCTGCGCCATGCAATGTTCAAAGCTGGGGCAAGAACCAGTGGCACCACATCCAACTCACCTACTCGCGAAACGACACCGGCTGGATCACATACAAATCCGCGGCGCTCGACGGAGTGGTCCATCCCATCAACAGAACAGTTCTCGGCGCGTTCATGCTCGGATGGAGGCCTACTCTGCTGGTGAATGTTCAGCTCGATGGCGCAACAAGCGGCAGCGGGTCCGCCGAGTTGATCATGGACAACCTTACGATCCACAGATGGTAATCGCACCTAAATACAAAGAAAGGAGCCCGCTGGCATTTTCCAGCGGGCTCACGTATCCATCCAAAAAATACGAGCGATCAGGAAAGAGCAGGGTCGGTGTTTGCGGAGTTCGCACGTTGATATTCCACTTTCCTTTCCACGCCTCCCGCATTTCTTGAGGGCAGAATCGCCGCAGCTTGCCTCACGACCTGCCTCTTTGCCTCCTCGATCGCCATCGGCGGGATCACTGTCATTCCACCCACGACGCCATTCAGATCGAAGTAGGTTTGCCTGTTGAACCGGATGAAATCCACCGGATACTCCGGCTTCCGTGCACGCGCCGCTTCAGGATCGGCGTCAAGCAAAAAGCTAATGTTAGGCCGCGGCACAAGACTCATGATGAAACGGGCATAGGCTCGAACCACGGGATTTTGCAGATTCATATTGGCCAGTTCGTCGTACGTGTAGCGATCGAAAATCACGAACTCCGCCTGATCTCGCATCGCGCGTTTAAAGACACTGCGAGTAGACAATGCGTCCACGAAATAAAGAAACATGCGAATGCACGTCATTGGAAAGCCGCGCACATTCTTGTCACGTCGGTTGATTGGTTTCTCCGGTGAGCCTATGCCCTTCTCTCCTTTGAAAACCCGGTGACCTGTTCCCTCGCGGACATTCGTGAGTCGCGCGATATCGTCCCAGAACCGAAATACCTGGTAACGCACTCCTTGCTCGGTCAAAAATGCGCACAGGTTATCAATTTGCGTGGTCTTTCCCGCTCCGTCTACGCCGGAGAAACTTACCGTCTTGACTCTCGATGGCTCATGCATAGTCGCTTCGATTGTGCCCTCTAGTTGTTTAGGGAGTGCTATGACTCGCCTTCGACATTCCAGCGACCGCTCCGATCGCGCCTGCTCCAGCCAGCACCAGACCGAGGCTGATCACAATCGCTCGTACCCGTCGTTGTTTAGCAGGAGCGATCGCCGCTCCCGCAGGACGCGACCCCGGCACTCCAGTGGGTTTCTCGTAAGGTGCAGCAGCGGTTCCGACGGGCGGCTGTTGAGGCGTCTGCGTCTGCTGGGCCTGCTGATCTTGTTGCTGCGGCTGCGACGATGACTGCGGAACCGGTGCCGAAGGAAGTTCCTCAGGCGGTTGCGAGCTGCTGATCTCAGTTGTCGGGGCCTCGTTCGATTGCGGCTGCTGCGCGGGCTCCTGCGCAGCTTCAATGGTCGGCTGTATGAGCAGCATCGTGCATAGAGCGATAACGAGCGAGCTCTTCAATCCGGCAAATGAAACAGTGTTGCTGTTCAGTCGGAAGCTGCCATATTTCACCATCACGTTCCTCACTTTCATGCCGCGTTCATTCGCGATTTCTGATCGTCCTGAACCGGGGTTTCCAATTGGATGAAGTCAAGTTGCGGCCTGTGGAAGCTCTCGATCGCCTCGCTGAGATCTTCGTAGCTCTGAAAGAGCGTGTCGACTTCAGCCGCCTTGAGGGCAGACTTGGCCTCTGGACGCAAGCCCGCAAGACGAACGTCTCCGTTGCGCTTCATCGCTTCCTCCAGGCAGCACAACAGAAAGTGAATGGCCGAGGAATCCAGCTCACTCACTCCGCTGCAATCCAGCACCACCGCGGGACGGTCCACACGGATGCAGCCTTCAAGGTCCCTATAGATCTCCTGGCGCTGTCCGCCGGAAATGCGCTCGGGTAGTTTCCTCACCGCAACTGTTCTTATCTTCGTTCTCATCCCCGATTTCCTTTTCAAACTTGAAATAGCTCCAGGAGCCCATTCGTATAAATCAACTGCATGCATAGCTCGACTCTCAAAGCATCCGCGCCAATTCGGCCGCCGGATTCCTTGTCGAGTGGGTCAGAACATTCTTGGCATATCGAAAAAGTGTGATCAGGTTCGTCCTGTACCAGCAGCACTCGGTCATGCGCGGAGAGAGCCCGCAGACAAAGCGCAACTTAGTGATCGCTTCCGGAGAGTGCATCAGCGCCCCCATCAGCCGATGGTTTCCGTCAATCACTGTGAGCGGCTCTGCATCGCTCGTGCCGATAAGGATCACTGCGTTCAGCCCGGGATCGCCGGCATCGAAGAGACGGCTTATAGCACGAATCTTCGAAACGAAGGCGGAATCGAGTTGATCCTCACGTTTGCGCATCCCGTCCGCGATTTGCAGGCATGAGAAGCGTCCACTTGCAACCTTCCGCCATTGAGCGCGCGGGAACATCCGGATGCTCGCAAGATCCTCCTTGTTGACCTCCACTTCATACCATTCCGTGTCCTGCGGAATTTCTCGCCACAAATAGGAGTGCCGGATATAGAACAGAGCCCGGCGTTTTGCATTCTCCTCCGGATCGCCGAAATTGGGGTTGGTGACAATGTGGTGCAGAGTCTTGTGATAATCGCGAAACGCCGGCACATGAAAATCGCTTTTCAGGAATTCCGCAATCGCCGCATCCTCTGAAATTCGGCGGATCAAACGAACAGGACGGCCCGATGCTGGATCCAGAATGTCCTTGGGATCGGTAAGCGAATTGATGAGGAACGGGACAGCAACAAACACAAACAGCAGAACCATTAGCAGCAGCTGGACAAGTACGACTTCCCTCAGAGAGGAATGGAAAATGGAGATCGCTCCAAGCAATACGCCGCTAAAGGCCAGCTGCACCCAGCTGGTGTTTGCAATCTTGTACGACATCTCGAACGTGATGATCACCCCAGCCAGCGAATAGATCACGGTGGCAAGAGCATAAAGCGCGAGAAGATAGGGAAGATCGTATTTGCCCGCAATGGAGAAACCGGGACCGAACAGGTGCGTCCACAACTCAGCGGGGGCAATGCAAAGCGCCAGGGAGATTGCAGCGCCCACACCGACCACGAGCGACAGTGCAGTGGCAATGACCTTAAGATCCCGCCTCTCTTCATTGCTCGTACCGGCCACTAAGGGGAAAGTGGAATTGACCACCGCCTGGGAGAACGAGAAGATCACCCGGCCCACCATCGCAACCGCGGCATAGTATCCAGCCTCGCGGGCGAGAAAGAAGTGATTCACGAGGACGATGCCGCCGTTGTTGATGATCATTTGGCCGGCGAAGAATACCGCCGCCTGGAAAGTTTCATGCGTCGCATGCGAGTAGCGAATTGGAAGCGTCGCATGGCCGGTCAGCTTAACGCGAATCGTGAGATACGCGATCGCGATTGCCGCGGAATTCGCGGCGATCACTCCCATCAGTCCCCACCCTACATAGATCAGGGCCAGCGAGCCGAGAAGCCGCACCGCCTGCTCCGTCACCAGATTCGCCGCAAGATTGCGGAAACCGCAGGTGCCTTGCACATATCCGCGACGCGCCCCCAGGGGTACGTAGAACGCCGCGCCGATTGCGATGATGCTCACCAGGCTGGCTGCGGGAAGATTGAGGTAGTCAGAAATCCCCTTCTGGAAAGCCACCAGGCCGAGAGCTACCGCCACACCACAGATCCACGAGGCGCGATGAAACAGCCGATACACTGCCGACTTCGCATCGGAGGTCGGCTGTTGCGCAACAATCTTTGTCGCGATCAGTTGGAACGCCAGCGTCACCGCGGATAGCAGGACAAGAATGGTGTAGATCACCGTGGCGTGCCCGAAACCCTTCGGTCCCAGGTAGCGAGCCACTGCAATGTTGTATGCGAGGTTGATGGCAGTATTCAGGCCCGAGCCCGATAAAAGGACAATGCTGCCTGAGACAATCCGTGCCTGCAGGGTCTTTCTTCTTGGCACAACGGAAGTGGCCACCGAATCTCCAGAGTTCTATGGGTATGGAGCCGTCTCGGTCTCCATGACTTGGGGGGTAAACTCTTGAGACGGCCGCTATTAATCGGATGCTATAAACCCCCTGTTGGCTGCTCCTCCGGCAGGCTGAACTGCCTGCGCAATTTGTCTGCAACCGAGCGCGCTCTGGCGGCTTCTAAATTCAGTATTGATGCTGAACCGTTTAAGTGTACTTTTCCTGCTTTTATACTTTCCGCACGGGTGTCTCAGCTCGGCCGCGGACGCTCCTGTTCAACTCAAGTACCGAGCCACGGGCAGTTCGCCGCAGGTGCTTGCGCTCTATGAAGCGTGGTTTGGACACCCTCGTCACATCTCGGTTGGTTACTCATCGCAGGATCCCGACGTGATCGATAAGCAGATCAAGTCGGCAAAGTCGATGGGAATCACTGGGTTCGTCGTGGACTGGTACGGCGACCGCGAGCCGTTCATCAACCAGGCCTACGCGGAGATGCAGAAGGCAGCCGCGAAGAACCACTTCCAGGTCGCGATGATGTACGACGAGACCGATCACGAAGAAGACGCAACGGATGTAGCCATCGCGGATTTCGCCATATTCCACGACACTTACCTTGCTACCAAAGCTGAAGGGCACGAGGCTTACCTGACGTACCAGGGGCACCCCGTGATCTTCATCTTCCCTAAAAGCGGCCATACCAATTGGGACAAAGTGCGGGCGACGGTAAACACCTGGGATCCCTCTCCGTTGCTGATCCAGGAAAATTTGCCGGGCCAGTATGCGAATGCCTTCGACGGGTTCTATGCCTGGGTGAATCCCGGCGACAAAGGCTGGTCCGCGGATGGAAGCAACTGGGGAGAACAGTACCTGAGCCACTTCTACGAGACCATGAAGACCAAGTATCCGGATAAGCTCATCGTCGGCGGCGCGTGGTCGACATTCGACGACAGCAAGGCACACTGGGGGCTGAACCGGCATATCTCTGCTCGCTGCGGGCAGACTTACCAGGACACTTTCAATTACTGGCGCAAGGAGTTTCCGCCTGACCAGGTGCCTCCATTCATCCTGCTTGAGACCTGGAACGACTATGAAGAAGGCACAGCAATGGAGAAAGGGATCGACAACTGCGGAAAAGGCGACCAGATGAAGCCCGTGTCGACCGCAGAGGGCAGCGCCCCTTCCGGACACCCGAGCGGTGGACGCTGATAGCGGATCGAGCGCGAAGGGCTGGATCCGACCAGCCCCGCCCGCTGATCCAGGGTCAAGAGTTCTAAAGCTGAGTCGTTCAGCCCACAGACAGATCTTCCCCGTTCCCTCTTCCTTCCTAGCTCCTTGTTGTTCAGACCTGTTCGTGTCTCATCCTGCAAGCTGACAATCCCCAGGATCAAGTTCCCGCAGGCAAGACCTGGAATCTATTTCACGCAATACACGCTCAATCGAGCGTTCGATAGAAAGCCCCAAAAGAAAAACCCCGTCGACTTGCGACGGGGTTCGCACTTTAAATCGACGAAAACTCAGGCAGCGTCCTGCTCCTGGTAGTTGCCTGCTTGCATTGCGGCCAGACCGCCTGCAATGCCATAGCTCCCCACCGGCACCTCGATCGTTCCGGTTTCGGTCTGAATGCTGACCTGCGGACGATGAACCTGGCTGATGAGCGATAGCGGTCGATTGCGCACTTCATCGTAGATCCTGCCGATGTATTCGCCGAGGATTCCAAGTGAAAGCATCACCAGTCCACCGACAAAGAACACCGCGCTTGCCAGCCCGAACGCCGCGGTAGCCACTGCGCTGCTCGGAATCACCATGCAGAGCGCCATCAGCACCGCAACCGAAGTCGAAAACCCAAAGAGCCCGAAGCTCAACCTCAGCGGCTTATAGCTGAAGCTGGTGATTGCGTCCATCGCATACTTGATGCGGCTGATGAACGATAGCTTGCCGTCTCCGCTGAGCCGATCCTGACGATCGTAGTAGACGATGGCATTCTTGTATCCCACCCATGCACGCAGACCGGGCAAGTAGCGATTCTTCTCGCGAAGTGCGAGAACAGCATCGAGCGCCTTGCGGTCCATCAAGCTGAAGATGCCGGCATTCAGCGGAATCGGATAATCCGACAAGGAACCAAGCACGCGATAAAACAGCGGAAAGAGGAAAGCAAGAAGCTTGCGGCTTTCCTGGCGGCTGCGTCGAACTCCTACCACAACCTCTGCGCCCTTGCGCCACGCGTCGATCATGCGAGGCAGAACCTGCGGAGGATCCTGGAAATCGCCGTCCATCAAGATCACTGCACGCCCGCGCGCGGTCTGCAGGCCTGCATTGATGGCGCCCATGTGGCCCCAGTTCCGGGAAAGCTCAACCACTACTACATGCGAATCGACAGCCTGCAGTCCCCTGAGCAGTTCGAGTGACGAATCTGTTGAACCATCGTTGACGTAAACAATTTCATAATCGTCAACGGCCCCTTTCAAAGCAGATGCGAGGGCCTCGTTCAACTGCTCGATCAGCTCTTCTTCGTTATAAATCGGTATGACAATTGAGATCATTTTCAGCTCCTGTCAGATCGCATTGGGTGGTCTCCTTTCACTTGCAATGAGACTAAAAGGGATTTCTTTACACCCGGCCCAAATTGTTTAGATGCAGTTAATTCAGAATTCACTGTGCCTTAGCCTGGAAAATGCGCACGCGCCAGCGCACCTCCGAGGGCGTCAGAACCACGATGTACCTGGTCGTTACTTGCTGTGTTCCCAGCGATTTACCGCCACTCGACAATTGCACGTCGTACTCCACGTCGTCCGCCAGCTGGATAGAAAGGCCTTCGGGCGAGTAGAACAAGATCTGCACATTGTGGGAGCGGTCGTGGTAGACGGTGCGAACCCCGGCAATTTTTTGCTCTTTGATTGTGGCGGCGAGTTTTTCCTTCGCTGATCCAACGAAGTCTCGATCAAGCAGTTCGGGACTGTTCTGATCGAGTGCCTTGCTCATGCTCTGCCAGGAATCGAGATAGTTCTGCACCACTGCCTTGGCGGTGGTTTCCTGAAGTTCCCTTGGACCCTGGAGGTGAGGCTCTTGAACATGAACCGTGGGCTCATCAGCAGCAAGCGCAAACGCCGGCAGCCCGGTTGCAACGGCGGAAAGCAGCAACATCTGTCTTAGCATCACTGTGCCCACCTGATCTGGTTTCCAAGAACCACACCGCTGGCTACCGAAATCGTCGCTCCGCGATGTGCTGGTATCTCTACAGATGCAACTCCCTTTTTGAGTGGAACGTCGACCGTGGTTTTCTCCGCACCATAGGTTTCGGTAAAGGTCACGATCGTACCGTCGGAGATGGCGTTACCGCTGCAATCTCGCACAGGATCGGTCACGAGTTGAATCTTGTTCCCCGCTGCCTTGGCGTTCATCTTGATGTTGCATGGGTCGCCGGGAACCTGGCCTACGATGCGAGTGCTCGAAACATCGCCAACCCGGGCAACGAATTGAGCCTTTCCCTCGCGGGTCGCAGAATCCATCTGCGTCCACGCCGCTCCATTGTGCGTCTCCGCCGTTCGGGTCTGCGGCGCGCTGCCGGCATTCGACAGCTGGAATGACACCTGCATCGGCTTCGTAATCAGATTGCCGTAAGAATCAAAGACGTAGGCAGAGCCGGTGATTGCGTTGTGCATCGCCACCGGCAGGCGCGAAGGCTTTGCTATGAACGTGATGTCCGCGGGCTTCTGCGCCGGAACCACATCAATGGATCCAGTCTTCGTCGAAGAATCAGAAGATAACCAGACAGAATAATGCCCGGCGTTATACAGCGAGCCTGACGCAACCTCGATGCTGCTTCCGAGTTGCACATCCTGCTTGATGAACTGGCCGGGACCGGCAATGTACAGCGTGCCCTTTCCGCTCCCGCCGCTCTGAATGGAAAATGGTGACCCGGCCTCGATGCTTTTCGGCATCGTCAAATCGCCCGATTGAGCGAGAGCTGACGAAATTCCAAGAGCGAGGCCACCCAGCAAAGTTGGGATTTCTGCCCTCACTGCGCCCCCCCGAAGCTATAGGTAGCAACGACCGTTCGTTGACTGCTAACCTTGCGGGCGAGATCTTCCGGGATATGAATGTTGAACGCCACCGGAGTTCCAGGCAACAGAGCGTGATCCACGTACTGGTCGCCAACCCAGACCACCTGACCCTGCTGGTCGTAGAACGTGCCCAGTACGTGCGCCACGTTCGCAATCTGACCGCTCTGATTGGTCAGCTGACCGGTAAGTGAGGCATCAGGCGCAGGTGTCAGCTTTTCGTTTTGAATCTCGATCACCGGATCGGCCGAGGCCGATATCAACGTCGAGAATGGCGTCATTCGAACGCTTCCCACTTGTGAGATCGTGACATTTGGGAAGCGGATGACAAATGGTGTGACCTGTTTCGGCAGTAGCTGATGCGAAATATCGTCGAAGCTGCCTTCCGTGTCGATCGGCTTTTGGTCCTTTGACAGCAAGGTCGCCGTAACAGAAACGTACGCGGGCACCACATCTTCATTCAGCAATTCGCCCAGCAGTACAAGCCCCTCGGCACGCTGCACAGGATGCATATCAACGATGCGCACGTGTGGGGCCTCAACATCCTGCGCGCCCCAGTCGTCCGCCGAACTGCGATTGATCACGTCCCAGCGCAGATAGTTGACGGGGATGACCTGCGGAGGAACTACAGGCTCTTTCTGAATGGGCCATTCAATCTGCCATTTGCCGCCGTTCTTCACCAGGTGTAGATCCTTTGTGCTGGCAGACGGTCCGACGACCGTGGACCACACCATCTTGAAGCGGACTGTGGCGTCAGTGTCCGTGGCATGAAGAGGCTGGGCCTGGAACTCACTCAGATCGGCATAGGTACGAAGATCAGGCCAGCCGCTCGTCAGGTCGCGACGGAACTGCTGCTCAGAAAACTCCCCCTTGTTGGCAAGGCTCTCGTATGCCCTGCCGTACGCCTTAGCGCGAATTTGTTCCCCCAGTGATCGAACCGCCGCTTCCGGTGTGCCTGCCGAGGTGGTGAACTGCGCGCCGCTGGCGAAAGCGGCTGCAGTTTTACTGGGCCAGAGAGTTCCAATTGCGACTAAACCTACAGTTGCGCCGGCAAGTACAACGGCCAGTAGACGTGCTCCTCCGCTGCTCACGATGCCAACCTCCCTGGTACGTATTCCTCCTCCTCGGCCGGCGAAGGGAAAGAGATGCGGCTCTCCAATGGTCGGCGCTCCGGGATCAGCAGAACCAGTAACGCAAGAATGCTGCTCCCGAACGGGAGAATCCCCCACATCAAGCCTTGCAGGTGTGACGGGATCTGAGGAGCATTGAGCGGTGTTGCCGGAGGCACTCCGTCTTTGCTCCAGACGATGATGGTGCGGTCATTCAGGTTGTCGACGGGCCGCCATCCGGCAAAAGCCAGCAGCGGGTCGTAATAGTGATCTCTTACAAACACCCACTTCAACCCGTAGTGATCGGCGTGCTCCAGCATGGCGCGCAACGCATCGATGCCGTTCTTGCCGAAGAATTTCGAACTGGTCAGCGCGCCCGCCCCATGTGCGGTGAGTTCAGGAAGCTGGCGGCCCGAGTTCCATTCGCCGTCAACGCTGCCTGCGTTGGTCTGCATCGCGAGACGTGCAATCTTGTTTCCAAAACCAAGTGTTATGTATCGGTAGTGATCGTGCCCGTCCCGGTCCAGCCAGTCTGCCACAGGCTTTGTGTCGAAGTCCTGTGCGTCTGGCGGATGGATCGTAGACCACGCCACGGCAAGGCCGCAGGTCAAGGCGGCCAGCGTGCAGATGGTCGCGATCGCCGGAGTCTTGAAGCGATCGATCAGTTCCATAATCAGAACGCCGATAAAGGGCAGCGCGAGAAGTGTCGCCCAGTAGCTGAAGCGCTCCATGGTGATGACTTCGCCCGCGCGGCGGAGAATTAGCTGGCTAACGGGAGTCGTTCCGCCGAGACCCACCAGCATTGCCACCCAGAAGCCGATAAGCAAGGGCCGCAGCCGGGAAACGGCGGCTCCCCGCCAGAAGATGAACGGGAATGCCAGGATCACAGCGCCATACGGAACGATGAAGTAGTTGATACCCCAGAACGGGTTCAGGATGTAGTTGGCGCGGCTCGCGTGCGGAATCGGTTCCTGCGTGACCGGGTAGTGAATGAGCGCGATCCAGAACGGCAACAGCACAACCACGATCAGCGCGGTCACGACCACGACGATACCGACCGTGCGTGCGATCAACGCCCCCGTCGAGGACTGTTCTGACTCGTCTCCCTCGTGGCGTTCCATGATGGCAAGGGCCACCACAGGCAGCGCGAAGAAGAACGAACCGAAGATCAAGGTTGCGTGGTGGGCGGCGGCCGCGGCCGCAAAGAGCACCGATGCCTTGATGAAGGCGCGCCAGCGGCCAAACCGAATCCACTCGAACAGGAACGGCAGTGCATTCAGGTAAATTGGCGCAGCGGATGTTGTCGCGAGCTGCCCGGCCGAATACACAAGAAAGCTCTCAGACCCGAGGAACACGCTCGCCAGCGCCGCGTATGACGCCGCACGAGGAGACACCCACAGGAGTGAGAAGCGATAGACGCCTACGGCGAGAAGCAGAATGGCAACAAGTTGTACAGCCATGTAGCCGTACTCGAGTCCCGTGATGTGCGACAGCACCGCGATCCATTGTTGCGGCAATGGCGGATACGTAGTCTGCGAGAAGCCCGCGTACCACTTGGTGTTCCAGGGATCAAACCAGTGGTGCAAATAATGGGACGCGAAAAAGATGTGTTGGTTCGTGTCGTACGACTTCAGCGGCAGCTTCATCACCAGTAGTGGAAGGTGAACCAGCAAAACTGCCATCAAAATGAAGGAAAGCGGTATAGGCCGCCTAGATACGTGCGCTTCAGCCTTCTGCACAGGTTCCTCTCATGGATTTCTTTCGGGAAAAACTAGCTCGGTGCCATGATGTAAAACCGCGCTGCAAGCCCCCCGTTACTTTTGAGCCTTTTGCATTCGATTCACAAATTGGCGGGATCGGTTGCATGCAGGGGGCAAAATGACGGACTCTTCAGCATTTGGTAGAGGGGGCAATCTCGGCAGGATCAACAATTCAGCCAACACTTACGCCCGGTTCTGGAATCTAACGAAATACCGTGAGTTCGCGGCTGTGTGAACTCTTGCAGTTAACGAGCGGACTGGGTGAACTTCTTTGAAATTGAAAGCTAGATTCTTAAATCCTGCCGGTTTGGCAGTATTGCTCGTCTTCGTCTGCACTTCACGCGCGCAGACGTATCAGATCGGACCTGAAAACTCCAACCCGAACTCGAAATCCACTCAAAAGCAGTCGCAGAAGCAAACGCAGGGCCAGGAGCCAAATCTTGGATTCGGCTCGAACATCGAAAATGCCCGGCTGGGCCGTGCTGCTGAACAGGCCTTGCAGCGCGGCGACAAGGCGCATGCGCTTGAATACGCCCAGCGCGCAGCACAGGCAGCCCCCAATGATGCACAGCTTTGGTTCCTGGTGGGATATGCGGCCCGCCTGAATGCGAGATTCCAGCAGTCGGTCGACGCCTATTCGCACGGGTTGCGGATTAACCCTTCTTCGCTCGAAGGTCTATCGGGATTGGCGCAGACGTATGCCGCGATGGGCAAAAACGATGAAGCGCAGAAGCTCTTGAAACAGGTGCTGGCGGCGAATCCGAAGCGCGCCAACGATGCCCTGGTGCTCGGCGATATCAATATGCGAGCCGGAGACTACAATGCTGCGATCGACGCTCTCGGACAGGCTGAGCGGGCCCATCCAGACGCGCGTTCTGAACTGCTGCTCGCCATTTCGTATGAACACCTCAATAAGCCCGACATGGCGAACAAGTACCTTGAGGCCGCCAGAAAACGCGCCCCGGATAATCCCGAGGTTCAGCGCGCGATGGCCGGCTATTTCCGCGAGGAAGGAAAATACTCTGAGGCGATTGCAGCACTGAAGTCGATTCGTCATCCGCGGCCTGATGTCGTCGCAGAGCTGGCGTATACCTATCAGCTCGATGGGAAGCTCGAGGAATCCGCTCGCACGTATGCGCAGGCTGCGAATGCCGTGCCCAAAGATCTGAATCTGCAGCTGTCCGCTGCGCAGGCGCAGGTCGCGGCCGGTTCTACGCAGCAGGCAGACACGTTTCTAAAGCGCGCAGCAGGCATCGACGCAAACAATTACAGGCTGCACGCAATCCAGGGAGAGATCGCCCGAATTCAAGACAAGACACCGGAGGCGATCAGCGAATACAAGATTGCGATTGCGCACCTTCCGGCCGAGCCGGTCGAGGGGCCTTTGTATGGAATCCAGCTCCATATGAACCTCTCGGATCTATACAAATCGCAGCGCGACGATCAAAACGCGCAGCACGAAGTCGCAACGGCAAAGGAACAGATCGAAAAGCTCGATGAGCAGGGACCAAACCGTGCGCAGCTGCTTAGGCTTCGAGCACAGATCAAGCTGGCCTCTGGCGATCCGAACGGAGCACTGGCAGATGTCAGAAACGCCCTCGCCATTGACAGCCGCAATCCCAGCGGCCTGCAGCTCAACGGCGACGTACTGATGAAGCTGGGTCGAACAGAAGAAGCGATTTCGACCTACAAGAAAGTCCTGGCGATCGACGCCAAAAATCGGTTTGCTCTCACCTCGCTCGGCTACGCATCTCGCGCAGCGGGACGGGATGACGATGCCGAGAAGTACTTTCAACGGCTGACCCAGGTCGAACCGAACCTCTACGTGGGATATGCCGCCCTTGGCGATCTGTTCACGGCACGCCGTCACTACAAACAGGCAGAGGCTTCGTATTCGAAGGCTTTTGAGCTCTCTCCCAAGAACGCGATGGTAGTGGCCGGCGCGATGAACGCCGCCATTGAAGCGCACGATCTTGCGCTCGCCGGTAAGTGGCTCAGCCGTTCAACTCCCGACATGGCGGGCGAGCCTCAATTCCTTCGCGAGCAGGAGCGCTATCTCAGCTTCAGAGGCGAGTACGAGCAGTCGGCGAAGATCGGTGAGCAGGCAATCAAAGTTTTGCCCAAAGATCGCGACGTTGTCGTCTACCTCGGGTATAACCTCCTGCACATGGAGAAGTGGGATGACCTCCTCGCATTGACGCAGCAATACATGAACGTGCTGCCGAAAGAGCCTGACATTCCTCTCCTCCAGGGATACGTTCACAAGCACCAGGGCAAATCCGAAGAAGCCGAGCAGGACTTTACGGAAACCCTCAAGCGCGATCCTGAAGTCGTCACCGCTTACGTTAACCGCGGCTACATGCGGAACGACATGCACAAGCCCGATGCCGCTGCCGCGGACTTCGATGCTGCACTGAAGCGGGACCCGAAGAACGGCGAAGCAAACCTGGGCATGGCTTACGCCGATCTCAACCTGCACAAATCGCAGGCGGCCATTCGGCACGCCGATCTTGCTGAAAAGCTCATGGGCGATTCGAAAAATGTGCACGTCATCCGGGCCACGGCCTATGGACGCGAAGGCATGCTCACCAAGGCTGCGACCGAGTACAAAGCCGCCCTCAAATTCACGCCTGACGATCCAGCTCTGCACCTTGGCCTTGCCGGCACGCTCTTTGGCGCTCGCCGCTACAGCGACGCCATCGCTGAGCTCAAAGTCGCCGAGAAATACGGCCCCGACAACCCCGCCATCCCGGCCATGCTCGCGCGTTCGTACGCCTTCCTCGGAAAGCGAGACGAGACATTCCAGTATGTGCAGGTCGCCGAGAAGTTAGCTGCGGCCGCGCCCCCGCCTTCCAATCCGTACGCCGAATCAATCCAGAGCGATACCTTCATCTCAACCGGTCAGGCATTTGCTGAGCTTGGCGATAACAAGGCCGCAATGGGCCGCTATCGCAAAGCGCTGGAACTCCCTCAGGCAAATCGCGTGAGCGTGCGCCTTGCCATTGCGCAGACCATGGCTCAGCAGGATCGTAACGACGATGCCCAGCGCGAAGTCGCCCTTGCCATGATGGAAGCGGCTGCCGGCGATTCCCTTCCCCCTACAGGTCCTCAATACATTCAGGCTGCCGACATCTTCCGCTCACTTCACGACTACCAGCTCTCCGAAACCTATATTCATCACGCCAAGGCTGCCGGCGCTCCGGAGACCTCGGTGCGCATCGGACTGGCAAACACATACCTTGCCCTCGGAGACACCACGAAGGCGAACGCAGAACTATCTGCAATCAAGACTGACGCCGACAGCGCGCCCGACTATCAGTACCTGCTCGCGCAGGCGAACCTCTACCGTCAGGAACATCGCAACGTCCAAGCTCTTACGTCCTTCGCCCAGGCATCGAATGCAGAGGGTGAGGATGAAGTGGCCACCACCAGTCTTCTGCAGGCCGGAGCCAACGAAGGCCTGCGTATCACTCCGCAGATCAGCGTTCTCTCCGACTTCCTCATGGAGCCCATCTTCGAAGACACAAGTGTCTACGTCCTGGACTCGAAGCTCGACGCAACCTTCCCCGTTTCGAGCACGGATACATCATTGCTTCCTCCGCCGCGCTCGCAGCTTCAGACGCAATCGACAAACGCATTTCATCTGCACGTGGGCAAGCTGCCGGAGCCTGGAGGATTCTTCCAGATCCGGAACAGCCGGGGTCAGATCTCAGTGCCCGCGACAAACTCAATTGCGAACCGCAACACCACCGACTGGACGCTCAACTTTGCACTGAACCCGAGCCTCAACCTCGGCCGCAACATCATGACCTTTAGCGGAGGCGTTCAAACCACCATCCGGCGCGATTCCTTATCTCCGCGTGAGATCAACCAGAACCTCTTCCGCACGTTCATTTACATGAACACGAGTTCCTTCTTCAATGCGCTTTCGGTCAACGGTTATCTGATTCGCGAGAATGGCCCATTCACTGAGACGAATGAACACTCGCGTACTCTGGCAGGCGCATTGAATTTCCGCGTCGGGGCGCCCTGGGGCAAAAATGCCCTGGTCACCGGCTGGGGAGCAGGCGATCAGGTCTTCCATCCCGCAGAGATTGAAGACTACCTCACGTCCTCCTACATCGGCTTTGAGCATCGCTTCTCAGAACGCCTCATGGTGCGCGGAATGCTCGAGGACTTACGCGCATGGCGCGTAGTACATGGAAGATCGGCCATCGCGCAGAATGTTCGTCCCGCTGCCTCGGTGGACTTCAAGCCAAGACGGAACTGGGACATTCAGGCCTCGACTGCCTTCTCCAGCACGCGCAGCTTCCATGTCTACGACGCCACGCAGAATGGCTTTTCTGTTTCCTACGCCCGGCCGTTTAAGCGAAAGTTCCGCGACGAATCCGGCGAAGTCATGCTGCAATATCCGATCCGGTTCTCCGGCGGCGTGCAGACCGAGACATTCTTCAATTTCCCGGGCGGACACAGTCAACAGATCCGGCCGTTCATCCAGATAAGCATCTTTTAGGGGCCATGACCAAAATGAAAATCTGCCTGGTGGCGACGTTCCCCCCGAGTGGTCGACAGTTGAACGAATACGCGTTCCACATCGCGCGGGAACTCAAGAACCGTCCTGATGTCGAGCTGACGATTCTCGCCGACGAACTAACCAACTACGACTTCGCCACAGACGAAAATGGCAAGCCGCTCGACGTCGAGGCCCAACCGGAACTGCCGGGCTTCAACGTGATCCGCTGCTGGAAATTTGCCTCGCTTTCCAATCCGATTCGGCTCCTGAACACGATCCGCCGCCTCAAGCCCGATATCGTCTGGTTCAATCTCGTGTTCTCTTCCTTTGCCACACCGGAGAATCCCGTTGCCGCCTTTGCTGGCCTTTCTATTCCTGCAATGGTGCGTGCCGCCGGCTTTTACACCCACATTACGTTGCACCACATCATCGAGCACGTCGACTTCGCCGCCGCGGGCGTGAAACGCGAACGGCTCTACCAGCTCGGTTCTGACTTTGCAACGCGAGCTCTCCTTCGCGCCAACTCCGTTTCGGTACTTCTTCCGGGCTATCGCCGCACGCTCGTGAACAAGTATTCCGCGCAGAACGTGCTGCTCGGGACCCACGGCACCTTCGCCGCTTCGCCGGAGCCGCCCGATTTCACCAGAAGAGGCAATCCTCACCAGCGCATTCTGGCCATCGGCCATTGGGGAACCTACAAGCGGCTCGAAACTCTGATGGCCGCATTCCCGCTCGTCCTTAAAGAAGTTCCCGAGGCGAAGTTGGTCGTCGCAGGCGCAAACCATCACACGCGCGCCGGATACTGGGAATCGATTCGGGATGCGCAGCCACCAGAGCTTCCCATCGAATTCAAAGGCTATGTTGCCGAAGAAGCCATTCCGGACCTCTTCCAGTCGACGTCAATTCTTGTCCTTCCCTACGACTCCGCCACAGGCTCCAGCGGGCCTGCGCATCAGGCATGCGAATTTGGTGTGCCCATTGTCTGCGCGGACATTCCTGACTTTCGCGGCATGGTCACAGACGAGGACATGGCCGTCCGTTTCTATCGTGTTGGCGATCATCAGGACCTCGCGCAGCAGCTCATTCGCATCCTGAAGTCACCTGAGCTGCAGCGAAGCATGGCCGAGCAGAATTTCGCAGCCGGCGTTCAGATGACGATGAGCAACGTCATCGCGAACTACCTGCGCTGGTTCAAGCTGCACCAGGCCAAAAAGAAGATCCTGAACCATCTCTCGCCTGTCCGATCGCACATTCCATGGACTCAGGCCATGCGATCCAATGGGCGTTCTCCTGGCTGGGAACTCCAGCAGACGTTCCCGGACGAGAGCGAAAACGGCTCGCCTGTTTTGATTGTGGACGAGGATGCGAACGCAGCGCCCGGTTCCGAATCCGCTGATCGATATCAACCCGCAAACGGTCGGGCGCCCAGGCGTGCTTGACGCATTCAACCTCAACATTGCATCGGGCCATAAAGAGAAAGGCAAGGCATCTGATTCAACAAAGTTTCGCATCCAACTTACAGCAGAGTTGCCGAATTTGCGTCGGTGTCAGCGGGCTCTTAATGAGTGCCGGCTGCCGTTGTTCACAATGGGCCGCCTTTATCGGCGGCCTTTTGATGCCTCTTAAAGTTCTCTAGAAATCGTATGAAGCTTCGATTCCCCGCAGCCAATGCATCGAGTCCATATTGGAGTTGGAATCACAAGGAGAGTACTTTGGCAACTGCGCGCTTACACAGCAGGATGTCGTTCCGCGTCCTTCTCGGTTGCACATCGATTGCATTCCTGGCCTTGCTCTCTGGATGTGCTCTCTTTACGGGAAGCGGCACGTTGAAGGTGCCGACAGTCACCATCACAGCGAGCCCCACAACAGTTGCAGCCGATCAGACCTCGATCCTTACCATCACGGCAACAGATGCCGTAACGCTGACGATTACCGGCAGCGACGGAACAAGCTACAACCTGGGTACTGAGGGCGGCACGCAGGCGGTGAAGCCAGCTGCAACCACAACCTACACTGCCGTTGCAACCAACGCGAAGGGATCCGTCACCGCTACCGCGACCGTAACGGTCTCTGCCACGCAACCAACTGTGACGATCACCGCCAATCCGGCGTCGATCACCAGCGGCGCATCCTCCACGCTCACCGTCACCGCTACCGCTGCAACGCAGGTCACTGTTACAGGAACTGACGGCAGCAACTACACGCTGCAGCCCACGGGCGGAACGCAGGCGGTCAGTCCGACCACGACAACAACGTACACTGCGACCGCCACTGGCGCCGGCGGAACCGCCACCGCCACCGCAGAACTGACCGTTCAGCCCGCGGCGACCCTGCAGTCCATCAAGCACGTGATCTTCATGCTCCAGGAGAATCACTCTTTTGATAACTACTTCGGAATGCTGAACCCCTATCGCCAGAAGAATTCCTACAACATCGGCGATGACGGGGTCGACTACGAGGTGGATGGAATTGACGACAAACTTGGAGGCATCGTCAACACGAACGACGAAGGCACTCCATTCCAGCTCTTCAAGTTCACCAGCACCTGCATTGATGACGAGAGTTCCGATTGGCTCGCAAGCTTTGGAGATGTCAATCGCTTCGACTTCTCGACTGGCCGGAAGATCCTCATGGATGGTTTCGTCCACACAGCTGAAGGCTATGCCAAAAGCTGCACCACAAATCCGGCGATTTGTTCCGGTACTTTCACTGATACCGCCGGCCAGCGCGCCATGGGCTACTATGACGACTCGTTCCTGAATTACTACTACTACATGGCTTCGCAGTTCGCGCTGTCTGACCGCTGGTTCTCTCCGGTCGCAAGCAAGAGCGTTGACAATCGCATCGCCACATTCAGTGGCGGTACAACACAGGGTCTGGTGAAGGACCCTGGCGAAGATCATTTGCCGCAGCTCTTTCTACCCAGCATCTTTGAGGAACTGCAGAACGCCAACGTCTCCTGGAAGATCTACTACACGTCAACGCAAGGGCTCTGCCTTGTCGGCCAGGATGAATGTACCGCTGGAGGGTCCAACTACCCTGCGACCGACTTCTCTAACTTTGCCTACTCGGCGAGATATCTGTATGCCAACCCCACTGGCGCTCCCTGCACCGCACCTACGCAGGCTTCCAGCGCTGTGGGCGATTCCACCAATTCGTTCTGCATCGACACGAGCCACGTTACCCCTTTGGCGACTTACTTCACTGACCTCACGAATAACACACTGCCCAGCTTCGCATTCATCGAAGCCGGTTATGGCAACAATGATGAACATCCGGGGTCCGGCCAGTCGATCCTCACCGGCCAGGCCCAGGTCGCAAAAGTGATCAACTCACTGATGACCAGCCCTTCATGGAGCAGCTCGGTGTTCTTCTTCAGCTACGACGAGGGTGGCGGTCCCTACGATCACGTGCCGCCGGTTCCCGGTCACTCCAACGACTTTACTGACACGACCCTGGGTTCAATCGCAGACATCTCGCAGATCGCAGTGAACCCGGATCAATACAACCCGTGTGTCGCACCCGGCGGCGTACCGACAACTCACTGCGACCTTGGTGCGAGCGATCCTGGCGCGAATCCTGGCGATGCAGCCGCCGCACAAGGCTTTGCTGCACAACTGGGGTTCCGCCTACCGAACTTCATCGTGTCGCCATTTACGCGGAAGCATTACGTGTCGCACACGCCAATGGACCACACCGCTGTCATCAAGTTTGTGGAAGACCGTTTCATTGGAAACGGAGCGCATCTGACCGCGCGAGATGCGGCGCAGCCAAATCTGCTGGAGTTCTTTGACTTCAACAAGGTGCCATGGCTCACGCCGCCGAGTCCGCCCACGCCGTTAAGTTCGGATTCGTTCCCGACCAATCCATGCACTCCGGATAGCTTCGCTCCGAGAGCGGCGACTTCGCAGCCGCCGACGACTCCCGCGCCGTAGAAACAGGTCTCCGATCCAGAGGCCTGTTCCACTGCGTCGGCTGCCGTGAACCTATTCTGAAGCCACGTTGTCCGCAAGGTAACGCGTGCCGTCATATTCAGCGGTCACGCGCACATGCTGTCCCGGATGAATGTTCTGAAGCGAGGTCAGCGAACCTGGGGCAAATTGGATCTGGTAGGTCTCATCGTTTCGCGGATCGAGCACCATCATCATTCCGGTGTGCGTGTCGAGCGATACGAGATTCCCGGTGAACACAAACTTCGAGCCAGGTGTGGCGAGAACGGTAATCCGAGTCGCTGATCCTCTGCCCTTGCCATCGGGATCGAATTGAAGCGAAACCAGCGACCCGGGTTGCAAATCGCCTGGGCCCGCCGGAGTGGTGGACGAGCTTCCCTGGCCCTTGCGCTCGAACATAGTGTTGCTCGAGACCCGCAGCCGCATTGGATCTCCACCTCGATCTCCAACGATCTGGAGGTCGCCGCTGGCAGGATCATAGCTCTGCACCTGGCCACTGAAATCCCCCTGCTGCAACTGGGAAAGAATATGCACGCTGATTGCGAAAACTGCTGTTCCATCCAGCGTGGTCTGTACGGAAGCGTGTTGTGCGGGGCGAAGCTGGTTGAGTGAGATACGCTTGCCATCGACAAACAGCTGTGTGCGTTCGTCGTACAGAATCCTCATCGGTTTTTCGCCAACGATGTGGAGCGTAAACCGATCCAGAACCGGATCGATGTCGCGTATCGAGCCCCCCAGGATCGTACTGGTCCCCTTCGGAAGGGCCGGGATCGTAGTGAGGGGCTTGAGATGAGTAGTTGGAGCCGGATCCGGGTCTGCTGAAGCGACCTGCTGGGCAGCCGCTCTTGCAGCGCTAAGCGAAAAAGCAACAGCACCCAGCAACGCGAATTCAGGGATTCGTTTCATTATCGTGCACACCTTGTTCCAAGAGAATCAGACAACCATTTAGATGGCGTTTGCATGCTCGCCGTTGGTCCCCAATTGAGATTCCACTTAAGTGGCAGAGCAACACGATGCGCGAATGGGCATCTAACTAGAAGTGCAGGTCTACCTTTTTCACTCATAGGCATATAGCCGCGTAGATAGGAGAACGCCGGTGGGATATAGATATCTAGTGCAATTCGCTGGACTTACCGTCCTGGCGAGCTCAGCGCTGTCCATAGGCTGGGGCGCAGATACGCACGTAATCAAGATCCCGCGGCGAAGCGAATTGACCCCGGTACAGCGTCTCAATCGGCGCGGGGTCGACGCTATCAAGAAGCACGAGTACAAGAACGCGGAATCTCTTTTCTACAAAGCCTATTTATACGATCCGGCTGACCCCTTCACGCTCAACAACCTCGGATACGTTTCCGAACTTGAAGGCGATCTCGAGCGCGCGCAAAAGTTCTACGGCCTCGCGGCAGAACAAGGATCAAACGCCACCATCGACTTCAGCAGTGCCAAGCACCTTGAAGGCAAGCCGATGCGCGACGCCGTAGTCAACCTGCAGGATGCGACCATGCGCGTGAATCGCATGAACATCAATGCCATGCGCCTGCTTGCTCAGAATCGTGGTTTTGAAGCGCTAGACGTGCTCAAGAAGACGCTTGCGCTCGACCCCCGCAATGCTTTCACCCTGAACAACCTCGGAGTGGCAAGCGAAGCGATCGGCGATTTCAATGGTGCCCTTCGTTATTACCTCACTGCCGCGTCGTCGCACTCTACTGAACCGACTATCGTGGCGGCCGACCGGGCATGGCGTGGAAAGTCCGTCAGCGACATGGCGGGAGCCAGCGCGAAGCGACTGGAAAAGCGTATGCGCGACACAGGCTCCGCCGGATCGCAGGCCATCATGCTGACTATCCGCGGAGTTTTCGAAGCAAACCAGAACAACTGGGACGCTGCGCGAGAGGATTTCCTGAAGGCGTACTCGCTCGATCCGAACAGTGCCTTCACATTGAACAACCGCGGATTCGTTGCCGAACAGGATGGCGATCTTGAAACGGCGCAATACTTCTACGGCAAGGCGCAGCGGGCCGAAGACGCCGACGCAAGCGTCGGTTTCGCCACTCAGCTCGCAGCCGAGGGACAGAGCCTCGAGACGGTTGCAGGTTCGAGCAACGGCAAAGTGGATGACGCGCTCGAAGTTTATAGCAGGAAGCGCCGGCAGGAGCAGGCTCCGGTTCAATTGACACCTCGCGGCGGCGCAAGTGAGCCACCTGCGACCCCGCCTTCATCAGAGCAACCGCAGTTGGAAACGCGTCCACAGTTTTAATTTCATTTCTTGAGAGAAAAGAGAAGGAATGCAATCTCTATCTGAAAACAAGTCCCTTGACCTTCTGTCACGACTCCTCATCGTACCGGCAGATCATGTGGCTGCTGGGACCGTAGCTCCTGAGCTGGAGCAGACCGTCCTGCAGATTTCAAAATCTGACTTCGATGCCCTGGTGGCTCTCGCCGACACAAATCACGTCATCGTCCGCGGGCTCGACGCATTCAGAACGATCACCGCCAAAGCCGGCGATGCGCAGCGAACAGGTTGGGCCGATGAAGCCCTCTCGGTGGAGCGCGCCCGGATCGACAACGCGGTAGCACACGTCTGGCAGATTACAAATGCCTTTACAAACCGCCGCCACTCCGTGGCCGTGATGAAGTCTCTCGATCATCTGCCCGACCTGGGTAGTGATCTCGATCTCTATACAAACACATCGCCTGCGGACGTGATCCGCCTCATGCGCGAAGAGTTCAACGCAGTCCCTGATGCGCGCAGCTGGGGCGACCGCCTCGCGGGCAAGTGGAACTTCATTGTTCCCGGCCTTCCCGAACTCGTTGAAATTCACGTCGGCCGCCTCGGTCAGACCGGCGAACAATTCGCCATCGCGGCGTCGCTGATCGATCGTACACGCTGCATCTCCGTTGGCGAACTCATGTTCCGTGTGCCTGCTGTTTCCGACCGCCTCATGATCTCCACGCTGCAGCGCATGTACCGCCACTTCTACTTCAGGCTCTGCGATGTCATCGACAGCGCCCAGCTCGTGGAAACCAGAATGGTGGACTACGACGACCTCTACGTCGCCGCAAAGACAGCGGGCATCTGGGAAGGAATGGCAACCTACCTCGCCATCGTCTCCGACTACGTAAAGCGATTCCGCGGCACGGGGCTCGACATTCCGCAATGGGTGCTCAAGTCCGCGCGATTCGACGGAAGAGAAATCTTCTTTGCCAAGGACTTCCTTCGCGTTCCGATTCTGCCGCAGTCGGCAATGCTCTATGGCAAGCAGCTCGCCGGAACTTTCCGCCGCCGCCAGATTCACAGTGGCGCTCGACTGAGCCTGCTCCCGTGGCTCGCCACCGCAGCTCTCGTCGGGCAAAAAATCACCGGAAGTGACAAGGGGATCTGGTGATTCAACCTTCAACCCTGGGTCGGGGAGACCTTGCCCAGGCGCGCAACTTGAACGCTTCTTTGGTCGCAAATTTTGAACATGGGGAGGCCGGAAGCCGTACATAGCCGGAATAATTTATGGGAGAATTCGGGTCCAAATCGCGAAAAGCAAATTCGAAAATCAGACCATTTTCGAATGCGGGCTCCTTTTATAACCCCTCGTCACTCGCAGTCGATCTGCGCGAAGACGAAGCGGAAAAACCACGCACTCTTTATCTCGTTCCAATGACCCACGCCGCCGAACGGGTGCGGCCGGCGTCTGTTCCAACGTTTGGTGGTCTCGATGCGGCGTTGAAGGAGCGTGACCCCAAGTCGCGCATCATTTCAGCCATCGTCCACGTCATCGTCATCGGCGCAGTCCTGTATCTCGGAATGAGAATGCGCCCGGTGATTGCACCGGCCATGAACATGAGCCACGTCGACTTCAAACTCTTCGCTCCGGCTCCTCCTCCGCCAAAGATCCTCCCCGCTCCGAAAGTCTCGCACGGTGGTGGCGGCGGCGGAATCCCGCAGCCCAAGCCCATCGAGGTGAACAAGGGAACCCCGCCGGTCGTCGTATCGAAGGTGCAGCTCGCCGCTCCAAAACTGAAGATCGACAACCCCAAGCTTGCGATTCAACCGACAGTCACGGTGGCTCTCCCGGATCAGCCGAAGATGGCAAATCTAGGAGTCAGCGATTCGCCGCAAATCAAGCTCGTCTCGCAGGGTAACGGCTCCGGCGGTTCATTCGGCCACGGCCTCGGCGGCGGATTCGGCGCCGGTAAAGGCAACGGCGTCGGTGCCGGCCAGGGCGGTGGATACGGCGGCGGCCTTATGAGCGTGGGAGGCGGCGTCAGCGCTCCCGCGGTCATCCACTCCGTTCAGCCCGAGTTCACTGAAGAAGCTCGCCAATCGCAGTTCCAGGGCACCTGCTCGATCCAGTTGATTGTGGATGCGCAGGGCAATCCGCAGAACGTGCATGTGACGAAGCACCTGGGAATGGGCCTGGACGAAAAGGCAATCGAAGCCGTCCGGCAGTACCGCTTCAAGCCCGCGATGTACGACGGTCACCCGGTAGCAGTGCAGATTGTCGTCGAAGTGGAGTTCCACCTGCACTGAGATGGGTCTTTTTGAACTGACGACAGGAGGGGAGGCACTCGCCTCCCCTTCTTTCACTTCCGAGAAGCTCGCACCGGTTCGGTTGGCAGCCCGGATCCCTCGCGCACGAAACCGTCCGCCACAATCAGGTCGTGATTCCCGTCGCCGGAGTGCGTGCCTGGACCATTGACCATTCCACCTAGAATCCATTGACCGTTCAGAGATGTGATCGTCGTCAGCTGATTCTGGCGAGGGCCGCTCTCATAGTTGAGACTCTGTGACAGTGATCCGTCGCTGTTGAGCAGAACCAGGAGCGGCTTGGCGGATTCCGATATGCTTGCGCCCGATGGGTTCTGAGTGTACCCCGTGGTGCCGAGACCGAGATACATACCGCTCGTCAGCGGCGCAGCATCGAACAAGACGTCGCCTCGGTCAACATCAACAACACTGTACGAGGTAAGCGATCCATCGTTTCCAACGATTGCTGCGAATGCATCCCATCCGCCGCCGTCCGACCGGACTTCCGTTAGAACTCGACCGACCAACACGTAGCCGTGGGGAGTTGTTCGCAGCCCATGAAGTTCGGCGAGGTTGTGCGTGTCGATTGCAGTGCTTCTCAAACGGCGGCCATCGGCGACCGCAATGCGTGATAACAGGACGCCATTCGATATCGAAATCGGATCGTTGAAGAATTCCGAATGTGCGCGAAAGGTAAAATTTCTCTCAGGCGAATTGACGACTCCGACCGCGATCGTATCTACATCCGCATCGATGAAGAGTCGAATGTGATTTTGCAATTGGCCGAACACATCGAAGCTGCCGCTAGTGATACTTTCCAGGAGCACCGAGCTTCCGGGCTCCACAAGAGTGCGCCAAACCTTCGTATAGACCCCGCTCGCATCCGCATCAAGCCGATAAGCAACAATTGCGTTGCGACCGGTACGCAACACCAAGGCAAGGCTCTCACCGAGGGCCGCCAGTCGAGCGGCGTCGTGCATGAGCGCCGGTTGAAGAGAACCGTCATTTTTGACGCCGCCGGCGTAGTTGAAATATGGATCATTTTGGGACGCAGGATCGACGAACGGCTGGTCGCTCCGAACTGCACCCTCCGGATCCAAACGGACTATTCGCACTCCCGTAGCGGTCGTTAGAACTGCCGAGATGTCGCCGGATGGGTGAATCGCGAAATCCACCACGGACCACCCCTGCGGCGCGGCATAAGGACGTAGCGTGCGCCCATCGCTCTGCAGAATCGCCAAGGTGCGTTGCGGACCATCCTCGAAAATGGAAGTAAGATGCTCCGCAAGCACTACGACCCTATTCCCCGTTGCGCGCACCTTTGTGATTGTCTGACCCGTGACGGCCAGATTCACTCCGTTGTTCGGACGAACTTCTTTGCCAGCGCAGGCAACGAGAATCACGAATTGCAAAGTGATCGCGAATAGAAAGATCTGTCTCGGGCCCCGGTTGATGGAAGTGGATCGATCGCAAACCTGGATTGCTCGGCTCATAAAACAATTGGATACAAAGCCCTCGAGCGGAATTGTCACGGCACTGTCAAAGGATCGTCACGGATCTGAAAACGATCCCAAATCCGCGCACGTGAACGATGAGACCTTCTCGTCCGCAACAGAGAGAGCGCCGGCAAGCCGAGGCTCTTCTAACTTGAACTCGCGTTCAGAAGCGGGGAGTCGCTCCTATTGTTTTGGTGCGCTCTGCGCAGTCTGATTCGGTGTATTGGGCTTGGCGTAGTAGCCGCGGCGCGTCCTGACACTTAGCTTGGCGCCTTTCTTTCCGTAGGCTTCGACGTGAACTACTCGAAACCCGCCCAGGCTCGCTGATTTAGTGGAGTGATAGCCGATGGTGTACTGGTTGCGAATATCGCGAGCGACGTCAGAGGCAATTGAGTTCACTTCTTCCAGCGAGCTCGGAAAATACGCAATCCCGCCGGTGTCATCAGACAAACTCTGCAAGGCCTCGTGGGCTCGCTGGTACTCGCGCTGATCCGCATCGTAAAGAAGCCCGATGGAGTAGACCACCGGACCGCCGAGGTCCTGAACGCGTTGAATCGTCTTTTGCTCGGTCAGATGCGACGCATTGTCAGCGCCATCGGAGACGATGAGCAGCACCTGCTTTGGGAATTTGGCGTGTTTCGACAACTCGTCAGCCGAGGCGGCGACAGCGTCGTAGAGCGCTGTGGTCCCCTTCGAATCGAAATGGGACAGACCACGATTCAGCGCCACGAGATCCGTTGTGAAGCCCTGATCGAGAAAAGCTCGATCATTGAAGTTGACGACGAACGCGGTATCCTGCCGGTTCGACTCGCGCATGAGGTTGAGTGCCGCGTTGTTGATTGCGGTGCGTTTGTCGCGCATGGAGCCTGAGTTATCGATCAACAGCCCCAGAGAAACTGGCTGGTCCTGATGACGGAATGAACTTACGCGCTGCGGAGCGTTGTCTTCCCAGACCCGAAAGTCAGCCTGCGTCAGGCCTTCGACGGGATGGCCTTTCTCATCAATCACGGTGCAATTGAGCAGAACCTCGTCAACGTTTTCGTGCAGCGTGTAGACGCCATTCTGACCTTTCTGAATTTCGCCGGCTTTGGCAGGAGTGTTGGGACTGTTTGCAGCAGGTGCCTCCGCCACCATCTCCGGATCGGGAGATGGAACCGGATCACGATCGATTGCGAGATTCGGCTGAATCTCGGGTCGACGCGGGTCTTGCTGAACCGGCGGCACGGCCTGTCCCGGAGCTGTAACCGCGGATTGCGAACTTGCAGTAGCAGTGGTTTGCGCCGTCGCGAAGCCCGCGGCAGCACACAGTAGCGCGGTGGTGACGGAACCGCGGACGAGAGCGGTAATGTAGGAGGGCACAAATCGACCGTACGAAACGCAGTTGCGCATCAGAAAGTAAGATGCGCTAAATGGTCGGATCGTACACTTGAGCACAGCGGTTGGGCTAAGGAAGCCGAAGAAGAGGCGAAACTGCGCAACAGACCAGGTGGATCAACATTGCAGATATCCGGTTACTGGCTATTTGCCCTATTTTTTCTTGCGCTTCACACACTCCGCGCGAATCTCCTCATAACGCCGATGAAGCACATTCAACTCGTCATCGCTGAGATTCTCGATATCCATCATCTGATTGCTCGCTGCTCCGATTGACAAGATCAGCTCATCCAGCTTGAGATTGATGGCTTGGGCGTCGCGGTTCTGAGTGTTCTGGATAAGAAAAACCATCAAAAACGTAACGATGGTGGTCCCGGTATTGATGACCAGCTGCCAAGTATTCGAGTAGTGAAAGACCGGGCCCGTCGCGCCCCAAACAAGTACCACGAGCATTGCGACCGTAAAAGCCCATTTTGACCCTAGCCAACTCGAGGCCAGGGCAGAAAACTGCGCGAATGATCCACGGCCGGTTCGGGTGGCAGCGTGCACAACGACCTTCTGCGCACCCCGCGAATGACGAGATCGATGGGCCTGAGCTGTCGAACTCATGCTGCCGCTCCTTTCCGAAATCTCCCTCCGGGCAGGTTCAACCACGGGTCAGGAGAATCATGCGTACAGCTATGTGTCTGATTTGATGGAATGTTGTGAACCAGTGGTTGTACGGATCGCAGTTGCGTCGGAGCGGCGCGCGCAGATTTATTCTGGATGGGTATGGCTCGACATCGTTCGGGCGTGGACAAAGGACATCAATGAGAACAATTTTGATTTCGGATCCAGTTCGGTATCCGCGGATGACAGCGGAAGAGCTGCGCCAGTGCTACCTGGCGGACGGTCTGTCTCATCCCGGTGAGATCCGACTGAACTATGTAGACCTTGATCGCGCAGTGGTGGGGATAGCCAGCCCCGACACCGGCGCGCTCACGCTGCCAAGTAGCCCCGAGTTGCGGGCCGAGTACTTCACCGAGCGGCGCGAGCTCGGAGCCTTGAACATCGGCGGACATGGCGTGGTTCACATAGGCGAGACAAAGTACGAGCTTGAAAACCTGGACCTTATATATATAGGTCGCGGAAACCCGGACATTCGTTTCGAGTCGAAGTCAGAGGAATCGCCTGCCGCGTTCTACATCCTGAGCTATCCTGCCCACACCAGCCATCCAGTCACCGTCGTGCGGAAAGCCGACGCGCAGCCCACCGAGATCGGTGCGGCGGCGACCAGCAATCGCCGAACAATCTACAAGTACATCCACATGGCAGGCGCGAAGAGCTGCCAGCTGGTAATGGGCGTGACTCATCTGCATGAGGGAAGCACCTGGAACACCATGCCGGCGCATACCCACATGCGCCGATCGGAGCTCTACCTGTACTTCGACGTGGCAGAGAATGCACGCGTCTTTCATCTGATGGGGCCGCCGGAGGAGACGCGCCACATCGTGGTTGCAAACCGTGAAGTGGTGATCTCGCCCGGATGGTCTATTCACGCCGGTGTAGGGACCCAGGCATACAAATTCTGCTGGGGTATGGGTGGCGAAAACCAGGATTACGCGGATATGGATCCAGTGGATCTGAAGACGATGAGATAACGCCCGGCCGCTTCACTTGGCCCTATTCGAACAATATTCGAACTCGGCGTGATAGAAGGAGGAATGCGCAAGCTTCCTCCTTTTGTCTTGCTTCTCTGTCCGTTTTTCACGGCTGTAGTAATCGCACAACCGTCGGCGACCGAGAAGCCGATGGCCATTCCGGCCCTCGGCGAGAAGACCGCAGGCATGAAGCATCTGGACGGGCTCTTATCGCTCGATTGGGACGCCAAGGAAGGCAAGCTCTATATTGAAGTCCCGAAGATTGCGGTGAACGGAAAAAGCGCTGACTTCCTTTACGTCACGTCGTTGCCATATGGAACGGGGTCGAACGATCTCGGCCTAGATCGCGGACAGGTTTCAGAAGGGCGCATCGTGCACTTCGAACGCAGCGGACCGAAAGTGCTGCTGGTCCAGCCGAATCTGGCATTTCGCACTTCCAGCAGCGACAAGGATGAGCAGCTTGCGGTTCGTCAGTCTTTCGCGGAGTCTGTGCTGTGGGGCTTTAAGGTCGCCGCCGAATCGAACGACGGATCTGTACTCGTGGATGCTACCGATTTCGTTCTCCACGATGCGCATGGAGTCACCGATACTCTGACTCGGCTGAAGCAGGGCTCTTATCACATCGACGTCTCCCGCTCAGCAATTGCGCTGGATGACACAAAGGCATTTCCAAAGAACACTGAGATTGAGGCGGAGCTCACATTTGTAACAGAGGCGCCACCCAGCGGCGAGTTTGTGGGAGACGTAACGCCAGACCCCCATGCCATGACAGTTCGGGAACGAACATCCTTCATTGAATTGCCCGGACCAGGTTTCGTGCCCCGGAAATTCGTACCGCGTGCGGGATACTTTCCCGCCGGCTACCGCGATTACACGGCGCCGCTCGGCGAACCACTTGACCAGCTCTTCATCGTGCGCCATCGATTGATCAAGCAGGACCCGAAGTGCACAACCAATTGCAAGCCGGTGCAGCCCATTCAGTACTACGTCGATCGCGGTGCTCCGGAGCCGGTCCGGACAGCCTTGCTCGAGGGAGCGCGCTGGTGGGATGAGGCATTTCAGTCAGCAGGCTGGGCAAAGGGAACGTTTCGAGTTGACCTGCTCCCGGAAGGCGCCGACCCCATGGATCTTCGCTACAACATCATTCAATGGGTGCACCGCTACACACGCGGATGGAGCTACGGGGCCGCCGTATCTGATCCGCGGACAGGCGAGATCATCAAAGGCAACGTGACCCTGGGATCTCTGCGCGCGAGACAGGATTATCTGATTGCCGAAGCGCTGCTGTCGCCATATGCAAGTGCAAACCAGCAGGCGGACAGTCCAATGCTGAAGATGGTGCTGGCGCGCATCCGGCAGCTATCGGCGCACGAAACCGGACATACGCTGGGACTTGCGCACAACTTTGCAGCCTCTACAGTGAAGCAGGGTGACAGCGTCATGGACTATCCGCATCCCCTCGTCACGCTTGACAATAGCGGGCACATCGACACATCGCAAGCCTATGCAGCGGGGATCGGTGACTGGGATAAGGTTGCGATTGACTACGGATATCGAGAATTCCCGGCCGGAATGAAGCCCGATGCGCAGAACACCGCGCTGGCGAAAATCCTTTCCGACGCGGACCACGCAGGTCAGGTCTTCATCACAGATGAAGATGCACGCCCACTGGGCTCTGCGCATCCCCGGGCTCATCTCTGGGATAACGGCGCCGATCCCGCGGCGGAACTTGATCGCGTACTTGCGCTGCGCGAGGCCGCGTTGAAGAACTTCGGCGAGAACGCAATTAAGCCGGGTACGCCCATGGCTGAACTGGAGAAGACCCTGGTTCCGCTTTATCTCTATCACCGCTATCAGGCTGAAGCCGCCATCAAGGAGATCGCCGGGCTGGACTATCGATACAACCAGCGCGGAGACGGGCTGCCGAATCCAGCGGTTGTAGATCCGAAAGAACAGAAGAAAGCGCTACAGTCTGTGCTGAGGACTTTGGCGCCGGAAACCCTGACCTTACCCGAATCGATCCTGAAGCTGCTGCCACCTGTGCCGCCGGGGTATCCGCGCACAAAGGAATCCTTCCCCGCGCACACCGGCCTGACATTTGATCCTGTCGCAGCGGCAGAGTCGGCTTCGGATTCGGTCTTGAAGCCGCTCCTGAATCCCCAACGCGCCAGCCGGATCATCGAGTATCACATGCGCGTACCCGGATCCACTTCGCTGCGCGAAATGATGGAAGCAATTTCCGCGAAAGTCGCAGAGCGACCTGAAGGCGGTCACACGATGTCGTCGGAGGTAGAGCGCGCAGTGGAGTTCCGCGCGCTGGAGGCGCAATTGGCGCTGGCAGTGGATCCATCTGCATCGAGCCAGGCGCGAGCCATAGCGCAATGGCATCTTCACGACATGCTGAATAAGTGGAAATCGGCAACGATGCCGCAGGACCTGGCTGAGGCCATCCACCGCGCCGCTATGATCGACCGCCTCGAGCGATTCGAAAAGGATCCGGAGAAGTTTGTGCCGGCTAAACCGATCGACGCTCCCCCAGGAATGCCGATCGGAGACGAGGGCTGGGATTGAGGAAGTGCATATCGATCACGCGCTTGCGCCCGCCTCTCATGCAACTGATCTGTCGTGCTTCTCGAGACTGCGCCGGCGAGCCAGACATTTCCGGCGCGTTATCAAAATCGCTGCATTTTCACCCGCACCACCGTTGGCTTCTCGTAAAAGCATAGACCGCGATCTGTCTCGTCGCCATTCCACAGCCGCACCGCTTTCCACTCTCCGTTTTCATATGATCCCTGTTCGGCCGTGACAATCTGGCTGTGAATCCACGCCGGCTCATTCGGCAGGTGAAATACGACACTTGCATCGACGCCGGTCACAAGAAACTCATCCGGCCCAAGTTGTGCCACCAGTGCAGCGCCGTGCGCATCCTTGGTCCCCGGAGCGCGCCGCCCATCGTGCTGCGGAAACCCAAAAGCCACCGTCGCCTGCCACGGACCGAAATCAATCTCCTGCGTCGCCTGCCCCGGTTCCTCAACCGCGGTCTTCAGCTTGCCCTCCGACTGCAGTTGAGCAATCTCGCGATCCATCGGTCCAATCAGCGCGAAATTGCGCGAGTGCGCTGTCCACGCCTCGTCGCCAAGAATATTCCAGCCACTCTGGTCGACGCCAAATGGAGAAAATCCAATCGCCCCCTCGCCGAGTGCATAGAAGAAGAACTTGGCGAAGCTGTCACCTCGGCCTGTTTCCGGAATCCAAAGCGCATTATCTGGCCGGTGATAAACCGCCATCGTTTCGCGATAGATCTGAGAATCGTCTGTGTAAATGTCCGGGCCGATCATGTCGATCGCGGGGGCAAGCTTCCGCCATAAACTCACAAGCTTCTGCACTGCCCCGCCACTTGGATAACCAATTCCGGGCTGCGAGATCTGCCGCTGCGGCAATTGCGCCGCCGGATAATCGATCCAGACATTGATGTAACAGGGAATGTTGAACTCGCGCTTCCCCGCCGCAATAATTTCATTGATGTACTTGGCCTGATGGTAGGCCTGAAAAATTTCGTCCGCATCGCCGCCGAAGACCTGACTCCAGCTGCCGCGCGCCTTGCCTGCTGCCGTAGCCAGATCGTCTGGGATCTCGCCTGCCATTTCCTTGTTGGCCTGGGCTGAAAAATCCCGAACGCTGCCCACATTACCCGATTCGTTTTCCACCTGCATGAGCAAGATGGTGTGTTGCTCGCTGTCAATCTGACTCAGATGATGCATCAGGGCCGTAAATGCAGCCTTGTCCGCTTCGAGAGTATTGCGCGACAGTGGCGAGAGCACATCGATTGGCTCTCCGTCGGCCCGAATCACACGAGGAAAACGAGCAGTATCTTCTTTCACCCACGCAGGTGCATAGTGCATATTGCCGTTCTTCCACGTGCCAAACCAGAGGAGAACAACATGCAGATTGTGTGCTCGCGCGCCCTCGACAATCGCATCAACGTTCGCGAAGTCGAATTTGCCGGGTTGTGGCTCCATCTGTTCCCAATAGACGGGGGCCTCAACCGTGTTTGCATGGAGAGCCGCCATGGACTGCCATACCTGGGGCAATTCGCTCGGCCAACCGCTCGAGTTATGAATCTGACCTCCCAGAATCAAATAGGGCCGACCATCGACGAGCAAGCTGAAGCGCCCGTCTTTTTGAACGAGCCTGGGCGCCTCAGCTGAAAAGAGCTGCGGGGGCTGGGCAAAGACGAAGACGCACAAAGCTGCAAGGCAATGAAAAAGCACAGAGCGCTGGAACGCATCAGATCTCATTGGGATCACCTGATCCGGAAATGTAATCGTATACAACAACCGATTGCAAGACGTTTCCTCAAAGCGCGCTACGGCTTGTCGCGCACGATCAACTCGTGATCTCTGATCAAAGCAAAAGTGGTTCCACAAGATGCGGATCGATACCCCAATGACACATACCGCGGGTCGATGCCTTTATACTTCCGCGCATGACAAACGAACCCATGATGATCTTGATTGTGGGCCCCTATCGGACTGGTACGGCAGACGATCCAAAACTGATGGAACAAAACCTGCGCCGCATGGAAGCATGTGCGCTTCCTCTTTATCGTGCGGGGCACCTTCCCGTAATCGGAGAGTGGCTCGGATTGCCGCTGATGCGAGATGCCGGATCGAGGCGGCCAGGCGACGCCGTCTACAACGAGATCCTCATGCCTCTGACCGAACAATTGCTGCGTCGCTGTGACGCGATCCTTCGAATCCCCGGCGTATCTGCGGGTGCCGACGAACACGTAGAACTCGCCCGAAGCCACGGGCTGAAGGTGTTCTTTGGTCTGGAGCAGGTTCCAGGAATAGAAACCCGAGAAAGCTATCCGTCAATTCAGAGCTGACAAGCATACGATCTCGGAGACCAATGATGAAATTCACCACTGCAGATAAGGCGGTACGCTTCAAAGCACTCCACGATGGCCCTGCTTTCATCATCCCGAATCCCTGGGATATAGGAACGGCGCGGATTCTCGTGGGAATGGGTTTTCAGGCATTAGCGACATCGAGCGCCGCGGCTGCAGCTTCTCTCGGGCGCAGGGACGGTCAGCTATCGCGTTCGGAGGCCATCGCCCATGCAAAGACGCTTGCGGACGGAGCGGATGTCCCCGTGTCCGCAGACCTCGAGAACGGTTTCGGATCTAGACCAGAAGACGTCGCTGAGACCGTGAGACTCGCAGCAGCAGCAGGCCTTGCCGGGTGCACCATCGAAGACACCACTCGCGATCCTTTGCATCCCCTTTTCGATTTCAACTTGGCGGCTGAACGCATCGCCGCGGCGGTGACTGTGGTGCAATCGCTGGACCGTCCATTTATGCTCACTGCTCGGGCACACGGCTTGCTTTTCAATCCCGATTCACTCGACGAGGTCGTTCAGCGTCTTCAGGCATTTGAACGCGCCGGTGCCGACGTGCTGTTCGCTCCCGGCCTCGCTAACCTGGATGCGGTGAGAACGGTGTGCGCCGCGGTCAGAAAGCCTGTCAACTTCATGGCAGGCTTCCCGGGCAAATCCTTCCCTGTTCCTGACCTGACCGCAGCGGGAGTGAAACGCATAAGTCTTGCGACTTCTCTCTATCGCGCTGCCATGACAGGCTTCCTCGAGGCGATCAAGGAGATCCGGAGTGCCGGCGAGTTCTCTTTCCTCGATCGCTCAGTCACGACAGCTGAATTGGTCAAGCTAATGGGTGCATGATTCCCGGCAATCAAATTCACTGGTGTCCGGAAAGCGCCACTCCGATGGGGCCTCTCCCGGTCGGCGGCGTTCCTGGTACGGCCGATAACACTCCAGTTTGATCAACCGCTGCGGCTCCGGCTTTGTTCTGCATGTTCCAGGCAGAGTAGAGATACGACCCCGAAAAGTCGATCGCAATTCCGCGCGGACCAGTAAGTGCTCCAGTCGAGAACGAGGGGAGCGCAGTCAAATTTCCGCTGCCTAAATCGATCGAGAATCGAGCAATTTTGTTGATCGATGCACAGCTCACGAACAAGAATTTCCCGGAAGGATCGACCGTCAGCTCCTGCGGCCCGCAACTCGCTTCCATCGGAATTGGCGCGCCTGCGGAGACCAGCACACCTGTTCCAGGGGTGATCACAAATCTCGAAATGCTGTTGGAAAGCCAATTCGCAACAAAAAGAAATTTACCCTCTGAATCCAGGGCGATCCCCTCCGGCGAATCGCCAGTTGCTGCAGAACTATTCATGAGGACCGGCAGCCCCGATTCAGAAATAGAAAACTCCCATACTCTTCGATTGATGAGATCGGTTGCGTACAGAAAGCGAGCATCCGGCGTGAGTGCCACCAGTTGAAGATTCGACGTAACCGGAACAGTCACAGGAGTACCAGGCACATCGGACAAAGCGCCTGTAACCGGATCAATGTTGAACGCCGAAATCGTTTGCGCGTTCGATGTGTAGAGGTGGGTCGAAGTGAGGTCCACCACGATCCCGAGCGGCTGAGAATCACCCGTGATTGGGAACTCGGCAGGTGCGGTCGGTGTCAGGACACCGCTGATCGGCTCGATCCGATATCCCGACACGCCGATGGCATCCGTTCCCGCGTTCGCCACGTAGAGAAATTTCCCATTCGGAGTCGACGCCGCGTACAGTGGCGCATCGTCTGCCGGCACTGCCGGTCCGTTCGAGCTCAGCCTGCCCGTTGAGCCGTCAATAGAAAAGCCCTGTACCGTCGCTTCAATCGAATTCACCACGTATAGAAACTTCGCGCTCGCGTGGGCTGGGTTCGGTGTTGGGCTGGGGTCCGGGGTAGGGTTGGGGGTCATGTGTACTGAAGAACCGCCACAACCAGAGAGAATCAAGGCAAGTGTTAGCGGGCCGGCGGCGTGCAGCCACACCTTCCCATCAAAGTGCTTCATGTCTTCCAGTTTCCTTCTGTTTTTCCTGAGGATGCTTGGATAACAGGTCTATGGGGGAGGGCTCTCTGCTGTCCAACCACGAGTGAATACGATTTACATCTTTGTACTCTGAAATCGAGATTACTTATCGACGCGGGCCTCAGTTGTTTGAGAAATGTCGTTTGATTGTCACGACGACCTGGACTCAGGTGATGATCTGCACGGGTCGCCTTTCCTCCGGGACTGATGAAAGCAACCAGACTGTTTTCCACACTCGCGAAGCGCTGCGGACGATGGCGATCCGGCTCTGGACACCGCACAACGTACGCATCGCAACCATCCTGAACGCCACCACAACTGTGTTATCGTGATGAAAAATTTTCCCTGACAGGTTCGGAGAGGGCGCTATGGTCGATGCGGTTCGATTCCGATTGATGCTTCTGGAGATGCCCCAGGTTCGGATGCGTCTTGCGATCGAAAAGATCAGCAGCATCGGAGCCCCCGATTCAATTCCGAGGGCCATGCTGCAATCAAGGGCAAGAGTCGTGGCGATGGCATGCCGTCTATTCAATTCGACGTTGGGTTGGACCGGCGGTGCCGTCGTGGTGCTCTTTGCCTTGGCTATTCACGCCACTCCAGCCCGCGCACAAGTCTACGAGTACGACGCAGGGTCCGGATGTTACAAGGAGGAAAGTGGAGCAGTTGCGTCTTGCACCGGCTACCCGGGGCCTGCGTCTAGTCCTTCACAGGGCCCGCAAATTGGATACGACCCCTGCTTCCTGGCTCAGAACGCGATGCGCCCGTGCACCTCAGATCAGGGCAAGGCGCCAGAGCCGGTCGGCGTTGATGCCAATCTCGTTGGCACATGGGAAATTCCATTCAAGCGGGGACCATGGGTATTGACGATCAATCGCGATGGGACCTACAAATTTCACAGTGAAGCACAGGATGGAACCCCATCCCATGGCGGCATTTTTTCGGCAAGCAATGGACGCTGGTCTCTGAAAGCCGCAACCGGTTACGCCGACTCCGGCTTTTATTTGTTTCAGGCCCCGGACCTGTGGATCGCAACCGGAAAGGTTGGCGCTGCCGCCTGGCTCCGCCCTGCAATGGCCCAGAAGGAAATGCATTCTTGCACATCAGACCTGCGGCCCATATCAAAGCGGTCCGGCGTCGATGCCAATCTCATTGGCACCTGGGAACTTTCATTCAAAGGCGGACCGTGGGTGTTGACGATAGGTCGCGATGGTACCTACAAGTTTCACAGCGAAGCGCGAGACGGCGCCCCATCGCACTCGGGCACCTTTTCAGCTGGCAAAGGACACTGGTCGTTGAAGTCATCCAACGGATATACGGACGCCGGCTATTACCTGTTTCAGGCGCCAGGCGTCTGGATCGCAACTGGAAAACTTGGATCCGCCGCGTGGCTCCGCCCAGCTTCAGATTCCGCCTCGTGCAAACCTAATCCGTAGTTTCATAACGAATTGGGTCCGGCACTCTGGGCGGCATGACTCAGACTGCAAAAGCGTGGTGGCCAGGGACGGGATTGAACCGCCGACGCCGGCCTTTCGGAGGGCCGCGGACAAGAAACATGCGCTCCGCACAATCCCCAGAGCGCGGCCCTGAAACTCGGATCATTCAGATTGCAAAAGCATGGTGGCCAGGGACGGGATTGAACCGCCGACGCCGGCCTTTCGGAGGGCCGCGGACAAGAAACATGCGCTCCGCACTATCCCCAGAGCGCGGCCCTGAAACTCGGATCATTCAGATTGCAAAAGCATGGTGGCCAGGGACGGGATTGAACCGCCGACGCCGGCCTTTTCAGGGCCGCGCTCTACCACTGAGCTACCTGGCCTCAGTGAAGACTTTCAGTTGCGAATCCTGCGCGGAATCCGGCTGGGCCGGAGGAAGGTGGGATTACCCGAACAGTGTCCTGCAACGACCCTCGTAGTATAGCAATTCGGCATCGGCGACGCCAAACATTGGTCTCTACGGCACTTCCAGACGAAACAGGTCTTCGCTAGTTACTCGCGACCTCGTCCTTTACCAAACGAAGCGGCACCTCCATCGTGCCGACCTTTCGCGTTCGTTCATCGTAAATGCCCGTCCTGAGCCAATAGTCCCCCTTGGGAACCTTCACTGCCCCGTGCAGTTGGACACCATTCTTCTGAAAGATGGGATAAACATCCGGTTTCACGTTCAGCTGAATGAGATGATCCTCGCGGGTTACTATCTGCCCGTAGCGGTCGTAAACGATCCAGGAAACATTGAGCGTGTCGTGCCTATTTCCATCTGGCTCCAGTTTTAATCCCAAGTCACCCAGATCCACTGCAAAGTCGATTAGATATCGGCCATTGGCCTGATCACTGGACGCGGAGGAATCACCCGGCTTCGCATCGGCGTGATGGACGTGCGCTTTGTAAAGGATCTGCTCTGTCTGAGGCATGCCGAATTCCATAAACGGAGCAAGTGGATCGCGCTTTGTCGGATCCTCCGAGGCTGCGAGCGCCGCTTCTTTCTGGATCGCTCCCGCAGCGCCAGGAAGATTCTCCTCCCGCGCGAAATAACCCCGACGGTAAGACAGTCTGTATTTTCCATCGCCGGCCTTCACCGCGATGTTCCGGAAGGCCCCGTTCATATTCGTGTTGCTCGGCGTGTACGACACTGTATAAAAATCTGCGCTCGACCGAATCACTTTGCCAATGATCCCCGTGAGATCGTTCTGGTTATAGAACGCCACGCCCCCAGTCTGCTCTGCAAGCATGTCCATCGTCGAGTTACTGCTGCCTCTCTTCTCACTTTCATCCAGCAGACCGCCGGCGAAGCCTCCCTGTGTCTGTCCAGCATTCGGCGGGTTCGCGGAAGCGCCCGGAGGTGCGCCCAGCAGTTGTGCGCCGTTGGTGATCGTCGGGTCGAGAACGTTTTCCGCGGTATAGAACTGCTGCACCGTCGCACCTCGGGCATCAACGGGATATATCGCGACGCGGGCGGCCGAAAGCAGGTTGATAGTGGTCTTGATCGCATCATCGAACCGCATCTGCGTCTGACCGAACAATTCCAGCGGAAATGCTCCCGAAAGCCAGATCACGTTCTTTCGTCCTGGGAAGCCGCCAAGAAACGTCGCGAGTTGATTGAGATCTCCAAGCGTTTTGAATTCACGATCGTTATCTTGCGCGTAGCGGGTCTCATGCAGAAAGTTCTGAAATGCCGCCACCGATTCTGGACTTACAGCCGGAACCGGGCTGTTCGGTCCCTGGTTTTCCTGTGCCACCATCAGAGCGATGATGGAGTTGAGCGCATTCAGCTCCCCCATCGTCTGCAGCATCACCGCAGCCTCGGCTTTGTCGTACTTGCGATACCCCAACGCCATCGACAGCAGTGCCGGATCATCTGAAAATCCCTCAACAAAGCTCAGGCGCATGCCCATGACGAAGATTGCAAGGCGCGTTCCCGGTTTGAGTGTTTTCAGGTAATTCTGCGCCGAACGCCGCAACCAGATCTGATCGTCCATCGGCGTGTTCAATGCGTCGAGCAGTAACACATTCACCGCAGGCGGCGTGGGCAATGGCGAATAGTTGCTGAAGACATTAGGAGGCAGGCTCGGAAACTCCAGCGGTTGAGAGCGCCGTGCCAGATCCTCGGCGGTATGCTCTTCGAAATAAGCGAGTGATTGCGGCTTGCCATCCTCGAGCACTGTGAAATCGCCTTGCTTGAGACCCTTGACCGGGTTGCCGTTCTTGTCGGTCACGAGGACATCCACCAGCACAGCGCGACTGCTTACTTTGAGCGTGGGTTCTGCGTTTTCCTGTGGCTTCTCGACCTGAGCCGATAAGCCTGCGGCAAGACATGTCCCCAGAACCGCAACCGCCGCACTCGAGCACTTCATGAAGCCCCCTTGCTTACCTCGTTGCGAATTGTCGCTTTCGCGGCCATCTTCAGTTCCGGAGGGTTACGACCAAAAGACTAGCATTCCGTTTTGCCTCTGACTCGCTGAAATGGTTCAATCAGGGCTCTTTGTGTTCTGTACTGGCTTGGGACTTTGCTTGCGGGACATCCCTGCGAGGAGCCGATGCCCCAGGCGAAACGCCGGCGATCGGATCGCCGCTGTCTGCCTCGTCGAAGATCATGGTTGAACTGGAACCGAACCGGTGATAGTTCGAGAAGATGGTCTGATTCACCATTTCGATCGGCTTCTGCAATTTATGGCTCCCGCGCGAGCAGCCCCTGGCTTCTTGCACCATGAAAGCAAGACTCCGTAACGGGCAAATGAACTGCCGACGCCCGATGAGCACCGGTCCATATTCGATGACACTGGCGACATGCGAAACAGGATCGCTATCACCCGATTCAACCTCGAGCGTCAGCCGCAGGATCGCTCCGCTTCGCGGAGCCAGAGCGATCGAACCATGGTATCCAGGTATGTCATGAAATGAGCCATGCTCTTCGCAGCGGTCGTCAACCTCATAGTGCGAACGATCACGCGGCACAGAGTATCGGTAAACCGCGGCGATCCCACCCATGGTGTTCTCCCAATGGTCGAAGGAAACAGCGCCCTGTTCGATGTCCATCAACACCACCGCCGCCTGGGTTCCAAACTCGCCACGACTCTGAAAGGCCAACTCCTCACTCTTATTGGGTTGGGCATCTGAGGTAGACTCAACCACCTCTTTCCCATCTCGAAACGTGATCCGCTTCTGGACAACGTCACGGCGGCGGAAACCGGCACTTTCAGTGCCAGTCTGAATAAAATTAAGCGCTGACGGCGTGTTATCGAAGCTGGTGGTCGTTCGCATCGCTACAAAATCAGGCAAGTGCGAAAGCTTCCCAAACACATAATCGCGCGCGGCATTGAAAAGGGCGTTCTGCGCCTCTGCGTCCGGCGCGGTGTGTGGGACTTCTTCGCTTTCCGGCAGTTTCAGGAGCGCAGAACGGTCCGCAGCTTGTTGCAAAATCATTTGCGCATGGGCGCCCAGCTTGTACTGCCCGACCAGTCGGTACAGTGTGAGGGTGCTCATCCGCTCGGTCAACTCGACCGTAGCCAGCCGCGAGAGCACGCTGTCGTCCACCATGGGGAGGAGATCGCTGTCTACAATCTCTGCGACCTCATCCGGCGAGCTCGGCTGGGGTTTACCCGCATGGGATTTCTGAACCTGTTCAGCAAGAAGTTGCTCGACTTGGGCAACAGTCATCTTCTCAGCCGCATTCGCCGGCAACGCAAGCCCCGCGAGTATCCCGAGAAACAACAGGAACCGCAACTGAAGTGACCTCTCCCCTTGCTGGTAGAAGCGCCTTTCCAATGATTCCAGGGTCTCGCATGCGTCTCGTCTGCGACCCCGAACGTTAGCCAACGATTTTAGCCCAAATCCAACGCGGAATTGTCTTTAAATCATCATCGTGCGACGGCTTTCATCCCTCTGGTGTTAACCTTTCCACAGCCGTCGCCACTTTTGTTTATGTCGCTGAAAAAGCCATCTCGCCGCGAATTTCTCGTTGCGGGTTCGACCGCCGCCCTGGCCGCGACGGTATCCACTAATCCATCGGATGCTTCACCCGCCTCCAGCGTGGCGCCGGCTGAACACGAATCGCTTCCCTTTCCAACCAGCGAATTGCTCCAAGCGGGCCAGCAGCGGACATTCAGCGGCGATCGGGCCACCCAGGTCGCGATGCCTATCGGCGGGCTTGGTGCTGGATGCATCTGTATCAACGGCTCCGGTGGTCTGCAGGACTTTGCGATCCGCACCCGGCCAGAGACCACCGCGCTTCCGGCAGGCTTTACTTCGAATTCACCTGAGGCGGCATTCGCGATCCTTCACGTCAAGGGTGCTGCCCCAGTAACCAAATTGATCGAAGGTCCTTTCCCGCCTTTCAAGATCTTCGATCAGGGTCTTCAGGGACAAGGTATGCGACGCAGCGGTTCAGAGGGATTCCCCCGCTTTGAAAAGTGCAACTTCCGGGGGGAATTCCCGTTCGCAGAGATCCGCTTCGCTGACCAGCTAATTCCGCTGGATGTCTCGCTGATCGCGTGGAATCCCTTCATTCCTCTCGACGACAAGGACTCGGGCATTCCCTGTGCCATCCTCGAATACACGTTTCGCAACACTTCATCGAAGGCCGTCGACTTCGAATTTTCCTATCATCTCTCTCACCTTGCGCCGGGCTGCCGGCCCGATCAGGCGGCCAGTGCCAACAGTGTCATTCCCGGAAAGGGCGCGTTTCTCTTCAATCGCGAGGCAGCGAACGCAGAAGCCTTCGGCAGTGCGGCTCTCACCGTGATTGGCGCAAAGCCGCGCATCAAGGCCATGTGGTTGCGAAGCCCAGGCTGGGAATTCGACTCCCTCTCAGCCTTGTGGCGCGAGGTGTCCTCAGGCGCCTTCACAACCAATGATGGCTCCAACACGGTGGACAATGCCGGCCGCAATGGCGCGTCGATCCTCCTGGATGGTCATCTGGAAGCCGGCCAGTCCCACACTTGGCCCATCCTTATTACATGGCACTTCCCGAACTGCTATCTGCGCGAAGGCGGAATCGCTCAGAACCAAAGTTCCGCGGAGGGCCAGCCCGGCTGTCGCACTGTACCGGCGGACGCCCCTCCGCCGTGGCATCCGTTCTATTCCACGCTCTGGAAAGATGCGCGCGAAGTCGCTGCGCACGTCGAGCAGAACTACGCTTCGCTGCGCACGCGGACCATTCAGTTCAAGAATGCGTTGTTCAACTCGTCGTTTCCGCCGTACGTGCTCGATGCCGTTTCGGCCAACCTCGCAATCCTGAAAGCGCCCACAATCCTTCGCGAGTCGAACGGGAACGTCTGGGGATGGGAAGGATGCTTCCCTGACGCTGGCTGCTGCCATGGATCGTGCACTCACGTGTGGAACTACGCGCAGGCAATGCCGCATTTGTTTCCGGCACTTGAGCGCACGCTGCGCGATCTCGAGTTGTCGCGGTCGATGGACGAACGCGGGCACGTGAATTTCCGCGGAGCTATCCCTGACGGGCCTGTCGATCACACGTGGCATGCAGCTTCCGATGGGCAACTCGGCGGCATCATGAAGGTCTATCGCGACTGGCAGATCTCCGGAGATGCTTCATGGTTGAAGCGCATGTATCCGCTTGCGAAGAAGTCGATTGATTACGGGATCTCCACGTGGGATCCGGATCATCGCGGCGGCCTCTTCGAGCCGCACCACAATACATATGACATCGAGTTCTGGGGCCCGGACGGAATGTGCACCAGCATCTATCTTGGTGCGCTTTCGGCAATGACAAAGATGGCGGGTGCGGTTGGGGAATCGGGAGATGCGTCGCAGTACTCCGACCTGGCGGAGAAGTGCGCCAAGTTCATGGATGAGACCCTGTTCAATGGCGAGTACTACCAGCAGAAGGTGGAGTTCCAGGATCTGCATGATCAGTCGTTTGCGCAATCCATCGCGCATGTGGATGAGAAGAGCAGCGAGATGCAGCAACTGCTCAAGCGCGAAGGACCGAAGTATCAGTACGGGTCGGGATGCCTATCCGATGGCGTGATCGGTGCGTGGATGGCGAGGATCTATGGTATCGAAACGCCGCTTGCGCAGAAGAACGTTCACTCCACGCTTCAGGCAATCTTCCGCAACAACTTCAAGACAGACCTGAGCCAACATGCCAACGCGCAGCGGCCGGGTTACGCCATGGGACATGAGCCGGGGTTGCTGCTTTGCAGCTGGCCGCGTGGCGGTAAGCCGACTCTGCCGTTTGTCTACTCGGACGAGGTGTGGACTGGGATCGAGTACCAGGTCGCATCGCACTTGATTCACGAGGGATTCGTTGAAGAGGGCCTGACGATTGTGCGGGCGTTGCGCAGCCGGTACGACGGGCGCACGCGGAATCCATGGAATGAATACGAGTGCGGAAACTGGTACGCCAGAGCGATGTCGAGCTATGAACTGGTCGCGGCACTCTCAGGTTTTCGCTATTCGGCGGTCGATCGCACGTTGCACTTTGGCCCGAAGCTGAAGGTGCGACCGTTCGTAAGCCTCTTCTCGACTGCGTTCGGCTACGGGACGATTTCGCTCGATGGCCGCAACGTTACGGTCAAGATAATTGAGGGTGAACTGCCGATCGAGAGTTTGGTATTCACCGATGGGGATGGGATGCCCCGCACGATCGAGTGGAAGACAACGGCGCACTCGAGTGCGCCCGCGACGAAGAGTTTGTGAAACAGGGGACGAGGGGACTAGGGGACTAGGGGACTAGGGAACGAGGGACTAGGGAGATACCCTCTGCGAATTCTTTTTGACCTTAGAGTTTTGTACGTAATAGAGGAGGGGGGAGTTGCTTCTTGCTTCCTCCCACTCATCGCACGGTGAAGCTGTGCGATGAATGGGGCACAGCTTCGTGATCGATACTCGTGGGTATCGATGCTGGTGAGGACGCGGATTTGCTCGACCTGGAAATTTGCAGGGTTGCGGGATCAGATCATCTGGCTGATCTGTGGCCGCGTTTTGTGTTTCCTTTTTTACCTTAAAAATCTGTACGTGATACGTGAGGCTAGCTTTTCGCCGCAGGGGCTGAAGCCCGCCTTCCTATATGGTGTCTTTCGGCACGACTAAAGTCGTGCCCTGACGCTTTTCGAGGTCTGGAGGTCTTTGTTCACCAAGTCGTGATGGACGCTCTCCAGGTCTGGAGGTTCTGTTCTCCGGAGAATTTGCAGGGATTGGGTCTGGTTGTTTTTGGGTGGGGGTTTCTGGGCATCGGATTGTCGCGTTTTGTGTTGCGGGGTCAGATCAAGTTGCAGTCTGCGGCCGCGTTTTTGTGTTTCCTTTTTTTACCTTAAAAATTTGTACCTAATAGATGTGGATAGGTTTAATGAGCCGGGTTCGGGCGGATCTCCGGGATGGGCTGGATTCCGGGCCTGATCTCGAGCATTTCAGGCTGGGATATTTTCGGATCTCCCTTCGTGAGATGGCCACCTCCGTTTGAATGGTTCTGTTCCGTGGATTGCTTCTGGCTCGATGAATGGCCGCAGGCGGCGAGGAATTGAATTGCTTTCTGGTTGCCAGCGGCGGCGAGGCGAGCGATGGCCTGGTCGGAGGGGCGGCGGGTGACGGAGCCGGGTTGGGGACGGTCCATCATCTGGAGACGCTCGGGGCTCTGGAAACGCTCGATGGGTTGGGGCTGGGCACTGTGGGATCTTTGGCGGAGCCAGGCTTTCTGTTTGGCGACGATCTGGCTGATGAGTTCTTCGGGCGTGCCGTTCTGCATGGAGTCGTAGAACTCATCGATGTCGAAGAGATTGGGCTCCCAGACATCATCCTCGGGGCGCGGGGGTCCGATGGGGAGCGAGGCGCCGCCTGCCAATTGAATTTCTGTCATGAGCTTGGCGACGAACTTGAGGCCGTGCATGAAGGTGTCGGCTTCCGAGCGCTTGATGCGGCGTTCGGCCAGGGCGTTGAGGACGGCTTTGACGGCGATGACGACGCCGGGATTGTCGTTGAAGTCGGGCAGGCTGAAGGGCTGCTTCTGGCGCAGCTTCAGCTGGCGCTCTTCGTCCAGATTGCTTTGCGGATCGTGGTGGCGGCAGAATCTGGAGCCGTCGACGGCGGGTGCTTTGCATTGCCGGCCGTTGTCGAGGGCCTGGAGGCATTGAGGTGCGGGCATGAGTTCTCTCCTTGAAGAACAGGGACTAGGGAATAGGGAATAGGGACTAGAAAACCCCTTCCCGCTTCCGTGTGGAAGTGAGTGGACGGTGGACCGTTCACAATTCGTGGTGCTTGGCTGGTTGAGGGTTGGGTGAATCTTTTAGCGAGTTAGCGTCGCTTCGCGACCTAGCAAGTTAGCGAGTTAGCGTGCGCTGACGCGCACAGATGCGCGCCGCTCAACGTGCTGGTTGTGCGGTTTCGTGACGATTTCGATTGAGATTTGACTGCAATTCCATTGTGCGCTGAAGGGTGCAATTAAACTGCAACGCGGGCGGGATGAATTTTCGGAATAGAATCAGGAGGTTAGGCGAGAGAGGAAGCAGCGAGGGTGTTGACTTAGCAGAATTCCGGTGACCCGATCACACGGAAGGGGTGAGTTGGATGGATCAGGATGAGGAAGTTGGCAAGATTTTGCTCTCAAGGTCAGGGTGGCCGGTGACTCGGGCCCCGACAGGTGATGCAGGTCAAATTAGGCTGCATTTCCTTCTTTGCGATTCATGTATGTAAGCCCAGAGAACAGAAGCCAGAACACACCCGCGTAGAAGAGCAGCGAGAAGATGAAAGGGAAGACCAGTTGCACAATGCCGTGGCCCGGTGGGACAACTTGGCTGAAGAACCAAGCGGGCCAAGAGAAAGCGGAGTCCAGAGCCGTTCCTGTCTTACTGTCAGGGCCCAAAGCGTTCTCGATTAGGGTCATCATCACGTAGAAGGCGATCGACGCTGCGACTGCGAGACTCGCACGTTTCATTTAGATTCCCTTATCTCCGACGAGTTTTGTGCTGAGTATAGTCTCGCGCAACTTCGTTCCGGCCCGGATTGTCGGCAACCGAGAACAAGGCAACAAATTGGCCTCAAAGTGATAGTGGCCGGTCACTCGACAGCGACCTGAGATCAGGCCGAACAAGCGCACACCAGTTCAATCTTTTCCCAAGGGGCTGGCTCTGAATCCGGTCGCCCAAATACGTAGGTAGGATTTGGATTCGGGTTCGTCCGGCTCGTCGACATACCAGTTGATGAAGTCGTAAAGGCGTATCGAATTCGCGTCTGTATCCACTTCACTCAGCGCGTACAACATCATGTCCTGTGGCGAGGAAAGCTCAATTTCCGTAACCCCATCGAACATGACGAGATATTTCTGACCGGTGTCGCCCTCGACAGTGACTTGCACGTTCTCCTTGCTCAAGGAAACTGATCGGACGTACCCGTCGTGAAAATCCGGAGATCCTACATAGCGCTGAGGATTAGTGGGCACGTCCCAATTCTACGGAATTGCACAAGCGAAATGGAGCTACCTCGCGATTAACGCCATCACGGTCGGCTGTGACCTTGGCAACTTGTTGATCTCAGTGTCTCAGTAGCCGGTGACTCGACCGGAACGAAGAAATTCAACTGCTATTCTCGACAGGTGCATTCGCTGCGAGGTTCGAAAGTGCTGGCAATCAGAACTGCTGTCGTGTCCTTCTTGTTTGCGGCGGCACTTCATAGTCAACAACCCCCATCCGGTTGTCTCTCTTACGAGCCTGCGATGGAGCACGTCACTGGGAAGCTCACAATCAAAACATTCCCTGGCCCGCCGAACTATGAGAGCGTTCAGAAAGGCGATCGGGAAGAATCGTCTTTGTTGATCGAGTTGCACCATCCAGTCTGCGTAGCCGAGGACAAGAACGATCCTGATCTAAACCCATCGCAAGGCGGCGTGACTGCGATTCAGCTAGTTCTTGAACCTGAGGCATACAAGACCTACAAGCCGATGGTGGGTCGCGAGGTTGTCGCTACCGGGACCCTCTTTGGTGCGCATACAGGTCACCACCACACGCCCGTTCTGCTGACGGTCAAGACGATTGAGTCTGCTCATCACTGAATCGGTCGACAGCGAAAATTCAGCAAAGTTCCGAGTAGCCGGTGAGAACGAAGCCGCAGGCGCCTGCCGCTTCCTCCTTACCTCCTAATCGAAAACGTCTCCCAACAAAGCTCATCCGCACGATGATGTCGTGCGTGAGACGTTTCCGATGTAGGCTAGCGGTAACTCGCCCGGAAGTCCTCAAAAGCAATGACTTATCGCCCCGTATCGAGCTGCTGCGAGTTCCAAGTCATAATTGAGGAATAGGAGGCCGAGTGAGCAAGTGGCGTGCGAGGGCGCTCGAACTCTTCCCCGATATGCGTACGGAAGTCGAGTCTGCCGATTCTGTCGGAGCACTTTGGATTGAGCTGATAATGCGCCTTCAGCATCACTACGACGCTGACGAGGCATCCCAAGACGATCCAAATCTGTTTAGGTCCATTTGTCTCTACGCGACGTGGTGCAAAGGAGCGGATTCGCCAAAGACGCAGGAGGTGGCTGCGATTGAGTTTTATCTCGGTCTGCCTCGATTTGCGCTCAGGTCCCGAGACTCTGTCTACAAGCGATTCATCCAAGATCTCATTGCAAATTTGCCTTTAGAGCAAATAGAAGAGATGGGGAGCAGCTTGCAGCCAGGTGACCTCAAGAGATTTCTGGCCGATGTTCGGCAAGCTGAGGATGAACGCCGCCGACGTTCGCAGAAACGATCCCGTTAAATCAACCCTTCCTCCTAAGGACTTTCGATGATCCGACAAGTAAGGGGTTCCGGGAGGATGGTCGGCGACTCGGAAGTTGGCAAGATTTTGACTTCTGGAGGCTGGGATATGGCGGGACCTTTTCGGCAGTGGCGGACGGGGGCTGGGTGCTCAAGGCGCAACCGCCCTGCCCATTACCTTTGGGTAGGCATCGATATTGAACTTTGGTTTAAATCAAGATTCCCGATGCTACACTGCGCCCGTGGAGATAGATCGAATGAATCCCCAACCCTATCAGATTGCTTACGATACGGCCATTAACGAACTGACGCAGATCGCGGCTACGTTTGAGAAACTGCGCGTGCGCAAGGCGCAGATCGAGAGCCTGGTGCTGGCGTTGCAGCCATTCTTTGGAGAAGAGCAGATGCCCGCCGCCCCGGCCGGGCAGCAGGATTCCACTGAGATTCCGGCGGTGGCCGCTTCGGAAGCCAATCCGCCAGAGGGGTATTCATTCCGGGATGTACCGAATCCCCTGCCCGACGCTTCGGAGACCGGCGGAGATCCTTTTCAACGGCGCATGAAGGCCACCTTCCGCTTCAAGGGCCTGGCGGCACAGCGGCCCGCCTGATTTCGGCGGCGGATTCGCGATCCAGATCCTGCTGAACCGGGTTAATTGAGGAAATTTCGTGATTTCGGAGCGGGGCTTTCGGTGTGGGAGGTCTCGGCGGGCCGCTCCGATTGCGAGGCGGATAGCGCGTTGACCGCGGTCTGCAAAGCCTGTAAACTACTCTAGTTTGGCGATTCCTGCCTGTCGCTGCGGAGCCAACCGCTCGCCCAGTTGATGTTAAGGGGCTCGAGCGTACCGCAGGACGGAAGTTTCCGCCCGAGCAATTCAAGGTTGGGAGCATGCACCGGTTGTCGCGTGTGCGTCTGCTCTGGAGGATTTATGTACGCGGTCATTCGTACCGGTGGGAAACAGTATCGAGTCGCGCCAGGCGACGTGCTCAAGGTCGAGTCGGTAAGCGCCGACCTGAAGACGATTGAGTTTGCAGATGTTCTCGCCTTGAGCGGCGATGCGGGCAGCATAGCAAAGCCGTCGAGCGCCAAGGTGACTGCCGAGGTTGTGGGTCAGGGGCGCGGGGGAAAGATACTGGTCTTCCATTTGAAGCGGAAGAAGCAGTACAAGAAGCTGCAGGGACACCGTCAGAATTTCACCGAGGTCCGCATCAAGTCGATCGAAGCCGACGGCGTGACCTACTCGGAAAAGAAATAGCACAGAGGGGATTAAGGAAATGGCACATAAAAAAGGTGGAGGCAGCTCCACAAACGGACGCGACTCGAATGCGCAACGGCTTGGGGTGAAGGCTTTCGCCGGACAGCTGGTTACTGGCGGGTCGATCATCATGCGTCAGCGCGGGACGAAGATCAAGCCCGGCATCAACGTCGGGATTGGCTCGGACGACACGCTCTTCGCCAAGGTGTCAGGCCGGGTGAAGTTTACCGACCACGGCAACCGCGGGCGCTTTGCCTCTGTGGAGCCAGTCGCCGAATAAGCGGATTCGTTCGAAGCAAAAGGCCACGGTTCGCCGTGGCCTTTTTCATTTTCCGGCAACACTGCTTTCGCGATCGGCTTTCGCCGCTGCCTCCACTGCATCGCACAACTTCTGCATGCCTGCGGGGATTCCGTCTTCCAGCATGCGGCCAAAGGTGTTGGCATATTTCTGAGCCTCGGGGCCGGAGAGACTCGCCTCCTGCGTGATCGCTGTTCCGATTGGAGAGTCTTCGAATTTCCAGACAAAAACAGCCACGGCGCCGGGCGCAGGAAACTCGAGCACTGCTCTTCTTGCAGGGTCGGCTTCAGCAATGCTCCAGTTGATGGGGCCTGAACTTCGACTCACGGTGTGCCCGCGAGTCCCGGCAACGAACGGACCGTCAATCGTGACAGTCTCAACGTCGGCATCGAGGGCCCAGTTTTTCACGTCGGTCCAGAAACTCCACGCGAAGTCTCTGGGGACAGTACATTGCAGTGAGAATTGAAACTGCCACGCTGGAGCCACCCGCCCACCTCCGGAGAAGAGCAGACGGGCCGCCGCAGAGATCCTGGAAGCGGGCTCGCCGAGGGATGACGGTGATGCTATCGCAAATGAATGCAATGCACCAGTGAGTGGCGCGATAGCAGCTGCGCCGGACTGAAGGAGTCAGCCCGGCGTTTCCTGGGAGGTGACAAAGCTCAATGGACGATGATGACGACGATGAGCACGACAAGCGCGATGACGATCAGGGCCAGTTCCGGCTTGGTCAATGCGCCTGCGGCGAACTTCTGCTGGGCATCCGCAGACCGGGCGGCGAGGCTGGCTACTTCCTGATCGGAGAGCGATGAGACCGCGTTCTTTACCTGCTCAGGGTTGTAATGGGCGTCCCGCATGGCGCGGTCGGCGACGGGAGTGCTGAGGAAGTTTTGAATGGTCTCAATGTTCTTCTGCCGGGCGGATGCTGAATCAGCCATCTGCTTCTGCATCGCCTGCGGCGAGACGAGGTGATCCTGCGCGGGGGTTGCGGCTGAGCCGAAAGCAGGCACGGAGACCAGCAACATGAGGGCGGACGGGACGACAGCGCGAAGCGTAAGGGATTGAAGGAATGTAGGTTTCACATGGACTCCTAAGGCGGTTACGTTCAGGTACCTTGAGATGCCATGAAGAGAAGCGGAGTTTGCCACGGCAGCGACGGGAGTACGCCGCTGAAAACATCGGGCTATCGATGGAAAGTGCTCAGCTCTACGCGGGGCGCCGTGTGGCGAGTCTTTCCGGCGACAACGCGGTTCGCATTGGAACATTGGCACGGTCGGGGATGCGCAATTCCGGGAACCGCTCGGATGCGACGGGCATACGCCTGTGCTGGCTGAAGCTGGCGAGACGAGTTGGGTCGCAGGCGTGAGCCGCTTCCATGCGATCCAAGTCGGCCTCCCAGGTGGAGCGGCCGATGGTGGTGAAGCAACGAGGGCAGATGGAATCAGTGGTTCCATCCTTGTTCATGCGATGCGAAAACTCGAAACCAACGAAATGATGTGGGGGCATTCTACGGGAACCTCGAGGAGCACTTGCCAGTACCTTTAAGATTACCCCGGTTATCTGTCAAATGTAACTGGGAAATACCCGGGTAATCGGGGCCGAAAGTTGTAGAGGTTGTGGATTTTAGCCGGACTCGCAGAGCGCATACGATTGCGCAAAGGGCGGTGGAGTCTCTGCGGTCAGGATGCGAAGCGAGTGGGAGAGAAGATGGCGATGGAGTGCCGGGTGGAGCCGGTGAGGGATAAGTCGGCCAGGATTTCGCCCACGACGGGAGCAAACTTGAATCCATGACCCGAGAAGCCACAGGCCACGGAGCAGGAAGGGATGACTGGGTGGCGCCCGATGATGAAGTGCTCGTCGGGGGTCATGGTGTAGAGGCAGGTTTTGGCGCGGATCAGCTGACCGTTGATGGAAGGGATGCGCTGGCTTAGAGCGCGGGTGATCTGCTCGAAGTCGGAGTTGTGAATGGCACGATCGACGGTTTCTGGAGTGCATTCGGTGGGGCTGCCGTGGATGGCAACTTTCATGCCGCCGGATGGGCCGTCGATCGCTGGGAATCCGTAGGATGGGTAGCTGCCTGCCGGGTCTTCGGCGATGAATATGGGAAAACGCGCAGGCAAGAATGGCTCGATGCCGTCTAACGGCTGAATCCACGCGGTGACCTGCCGGGTTATGCGGAGCGGGAACGTGGAGTGGAGGAGTTCGCCGGCCCAGGGACCGGCCGTGATGACGAGATGCTTTCCCTGGTATGTAGAGCGCGAGGTTCTGATCTCGACGTGGCCGGGCTCAGCGGACCAGGAAAGAACTTTCTCGTCTGTGTGCAGCTCGGCTCCGGCACGGGATGCAGTGGCGAGTTGGGCGCGGATGCAATCTTCCGGGATGAGATAGCCGGCGCGATGTTCCAGGACGCCAATGTCGCCGGGTAGAGGCTGGAAGGGGGGAAAGCGGGCGGACAGGTCTTTGGGATCGAGGACCTCGATGGGGATGTTGTG
>Ga0207695_10000904_pt1 | contig 53390 bp, 37 predicted proteins | sample KBSC54metaG_FD_184354 | JGI IMG/M metagenome (GOLD analysis project Ga0207695, IMG submission 184354) | Corn rhizosphere microbial communities from Kellogg Biological Station, Michigan, USA - KBS C5-4 metaG (SPAdes) (version 2) | ecosystem: Host-associated > Plants > Roots > Rhizosphere > Soil...
AGGCCGACGATCAGGGTCCGCAGGAGCTCGCTCTTGCCGGAGCCGGTGGCGCCGATCAGCAGGCCGTGCGGCCCCATGCCGCCCTGCGCGGACTCCTTGAGGTCGAGCTCGACGACCTCGCCGGCCTCGGTGACGCCGATCGGCACCCGCAGCCGCGCCGCCTGCACGGCCCGGGGACGCCACTTCGCCGCCACGTCGAAGGCGCGCGGGTTGCGGATGCCCAGCAGCGTGGTCAGCTCGAAGTCGCTCTCCAGCGGCTTGTCGGCCAGGTCCACCGCGCCTCCGGTGCGCAGCGGCGCCAGCACCCGGGCCAGCGACAGCGCCGCGCCCGGGGTCAGGGCGTCGGCTTCGGCGCGGGCGGTGTCGTCACCGACCGGGAAGTCGACGCCGCCGTCGCTCAGGTGCAGCCGCAGCACCTTCGGGCCGCCGGTCATCGCCCCGGTGGCGTCGAAGAGCACGGTGTTGCGCAGGCCCGAGCCCAGCAGGCGGGACGTGCCCGGCAGCGTCGTGCGGTGCGCGACGACCACGACGAAGGGCTCGGCGACCCCGGGCACCGCCGCGCGGTCGTGCTCCCCGCGCTCGTCGACCTCGGCGCCGAGCAGGTCGACGAGGGTGTCGTGGTCGGTGGCGACCAGGGGCAGCGGGCCGGCGGCGTCCTCCAGGCGCGGGTGCGCCGCGTGCGGGAGCCACTTGACCCAGTCCCACTCCGCCAGCCCCGGCTCGTCGGTGAGCACGGCGATCCGCAGCTCGTCCGGGGAGTGGAAGACGGCCAGCTGGCCGAGCATCGAGCGCATCAGGCCCAGGGCGGCCGCGCCGTCCCCGGCGAACTCGACGCTGGTGAAGTTGCGCAGCCCGAGCGCGATCGGCACCCCGGCGACGGTCTGGTGCGCGCGGCTGAAGCGGCGCAGCGAGATCGCGCACAGCGGTTCGAGGTCTTCGATCGGCTTGGTCTGCGGCGGCACGAACTCCAGCGCGGCCCGGCGCTCGCCGAGCCCGATGCGAACGCGGGCGAAGTCGTCGTGCGTGCCGCGCCGCTCCCACAGGCGGGAGCCGGCGGCCAGCGACCACAGCGCGGCCGGGTCCGGATGGTCCCAGCCCACCGCGGCGCGCTGGGCCTCGGCCGCCTCCAGCGCCTGCCGGCGCAGCTGAGCGAGGTAGCGCAGGTAGTCGCGGCGCTCGGCGCGCATCCGCCGCTTGCGGTCCAGCCCGGAGCGGCCGACCTGGCCCAGGCCCATGAAGACCATGGAGCCGCCCATCATGCCGGACATCATGTAGGTGGTGGTCGAGCCCTTGGCGGCCGAGAACATCAGGGCCATGGTGCCCATCCCCAGGGCCATGGGCATCATGCCCAGCATCGAGCCCAGATCGGCGGTGGCCGGCTCGCCGAGCACCGGCGGCTCGGCCAGCTCCACCTGCCCTTCGGGCAGCGGGGGTGCGGCCGCGCGCGGAGGCCGCTTCACGATGACGGTGCCCATGATGTGGTGGCCTTCTGGCAGTGGGGATCTCGACGCCGACGCTATGCGGCGCCCTGACGGCTGTGACGGTCCGGACCAAAGGGTTGCCCGATCGGACACCGGCCGGTGCCCGGCTGCGCGCGCTCAGATCGCCCCGCTCCGCAGCGCGAAAGCGACGGCATGAGCCCGGTTCCGCAGCTGCCACCGGGTCAGCACGCCGTGGATGATGTTCTTCACGGTGCGCTCGGAGTAGTTCAGGCGGGCCGCGATCTCCGGTGTGCCGAGTCCTTCGGCCAGCAGGCGCAGGACGTCGGCCTCCCGGGCTTCCAGGCCCGCTGGCGTCACTCCCATCGGCTCCAGCACTTCGCTCTGGATCGCCCGGACTTGATCGACCAGCCAGCCCAGGGCGACGTCGGGCATCTCCAGCCGGTCGGAGCGGACCGCCTGGATGGCGCGCAGGATGCGGCCGAAGTCGGCCTCCTGGCGCGGGATGACGCTGACCAGGCCGTAGGTGACGGCGCGGAGCACGTCCGGGCCGCGGACGCCGTCGCCGACGAGGACGAAGCGCACCTCCCGGCGCGCCCGGTCGGCGGCTTGGCGCATCCATTCCAGGGCCTCGTCGGTCACCCGCGACACCAGGATCAGGACGACCTCGGCCTCGTGGCGACGGTCGGTCGGCAGGACCCTGATGCCGGGCCGCGAGGACAGGTAAGCCGTCGCGCCCTCGCCGGTGATCGGGTCGCCGGCGAGCACGGCGACGGTCACCGGGCCGGCTGCCGGCACCGCCTTCTCGCTCAGCCCCGGCGGGCGCAGTTCTGGCGGGAACAGTTCCGGCGGCGGGGCCGGCGTCCGCGGGTGGGCGGCGGGGCGCGGTGTGCGCTGACGGATCATCGGCGTGGTTTCCATCACGGCGGTCGAACCCTCCCAAGCCCTCGGCATCTCACGATCATGGTGCGAGGCGGCGGCAACTCAGGCGTGTCAGTGAGCTGTCTTGTTATGAAACGGGTGAAGACCGGAGAATGTCCATAAGCTCGCGCAAATTTCTCAAATGTTTTGCAAGGTGTTAATCAGGGACCGGTCCTGCCGGGCCCCGGCCCTCACAGCGCGCCGCTGCGCAGCGCGAAGGCGACGGCGTGCGCGCGGTTGCGCAGCCGGCACCGGGTCAGCACGCCGTGGATGATGCTCTTCACCGTGCGCTCGGAGTAGTTCATCGCCTGGGCGATCTCCGCGGTGTCAAGGCCCTCGGCGAGCAGCCGGAGCACCTCGACCTCCCGAGTGCCGAGCCCGGCGGCGGTCAGCCCGCGCGGTTCGAGCACGTCGCGGTGGATCGTCCGCAGCCGGGTGACGAGCCAGCCGACGGCGTCGCCGGGCATCTCCAGCCGCCCCGCGGGGATCCCCACGATCGCCCGCACGACGCGGTCGGTGTCCGCGTCCCGCCGGGCGATCACGCTCAGCGGCCCGTGGGCGACGGCGCCGAGCAGATGGTGCGCGCGCAGGCCGTCACCGACGAGCACGAAGCCGACCTCGGACGGGGCGGAGTCGGACGCCACGGACGCCGCGATCGCCGTACCAGCCGTTCCCACGGCGTTCGCCGTCGGAGCCGCGGGAAGAGCCGCCTGGCGCATCCGGACCAGCGTCTCGTCGGTGACCTGATCGGACAGGACCAACACCACCCGCGCGGAGCCGCCATCCGCTGAAGTCAATACTCTGATTTCCGGCCGGGGGCGCAGACAGGCGAGCATGGCGTCCCGGGTGAAAGGGTCGTCGGCGAGGACGCGGACCGGAATCGGCGCGGGAACAAGCTCGCCGGACACCGTCACACCCGCCGCGGCGTAGACGGGATCCGCGGGGAAAGCGGGCCAGGCCTTGGTCAGCACCCTGTCATCCCCTCGGCGTCCGGGACCTTTCTCCGCCGGCGGCGAGCCGTCCCCACCGATGGTGGGTTGCCGGTCGGGGTCGCGTCAAAGCACGGCCCCGTGGTTTTTGGGCCCCTGGACCCACCGCGGCGGCCGGACAGCCCGTGGAGGATCCGTGAAGAATATTTGAAGCCTGATGAGCAAGGCTGGACCCATGACAGTCGCCGCGCACCACGCGCCGAACGGCGACGAGCGCCTGCGGATCGCCATCACGAGCCCGGACATCCTCGCGCAGATCCGGCAGGTGTTCGCCGGCAAGAACCTGGTCGTGGACATCGTCGGCATGCCCTACGTCGACGTCGCCGTCCGGCCCGCCCGCGACCGGTCGCGCAAGCCGGCCTTGCCGGACTCAGGGCGCGGCGCCGCGAGCCGGGCCCCGGGACCGCTGCGCGCCGAGTACCGGCTGAGCGTGATCCCGGTCGGCGAGGACCGGCCCGAGACCGTCCCCGTCCCGGACGCCGTCGGCGACGGGATCACCCTGTCGCAGCGCCAGCGCGAAGTCATGACCCTGATGTCACGCGGTGCGCGCAACGCCGAGATCGCCGAGACCCTGCACGTCACCGAGAAGACCGTGAAGAACCACATCAACCGGATCTTCCGCGAGCTGGGGGTGGACGGCCGGGTCGAGGCGGTGCTGCTGTGGCAGCGCTACCAGGCCGAGGCCGCCAAGCGGCAGAACGGCGAGGCTCAGTAGCCGTCGGCGTCGAGCGCGCGCAGAAACTCCGTGACCTCCTCGACGTCCTCGGCGTCGAGATCCCGCATCAGCTTCAGCGCCCGGCCGGCCAGATCGGCCGCCGGCTCCGGCCGGCCCTCGGCCCGGTGCACCCTGGCCAGGCCGAGCAGAGCCCGGGCCGCGTGGTAGTCGTCCCCTGATTCGCTCAGCGCCAGCGCTTCCCGGAAGTGCGCGACGGCCGTGTCGGCGTGCCCGAGTCCGTGCTCGGCCACGCCGAGGGCGATCAGGATGTTGGCTTCCAGCATCACGTTCTGACAGGCCTGGGCCGCCTGTCTGCCCAGTCCGCCGACCCGCAGCGCTTCGGCGAACTCGCCGAGTTCGACGTACAGCTCGCACAGGACGTCGAGGGTCCCGGCCTCGTAGTAGATCAGGCCGCTGCGACGTGCCAGCTCCACGGCTTGTTCGGCATGGGGAAGGGCCGCCGTGTAGTCCTTGGCCTCGCGCAGCGTGGAGGCCAGGTTGCCGAGAACGCTGATGCGCAGCACGTCCTCGCCGAGGTCTTCGGCGATCTGCAGAGCGGTGTGCAGCTCGCGCACCGCGGCCTCGTTCTGTCCCAGCCGGGAGTAGGCGACGCTCAGGTGGTTGTGCAGCACGGCCTCGGCCACGCGGTCCTGGAGCAGGTCGGCGCTGCGCATCCCGAGCCGCACGGTCTCGGCCCACTCGCGCGCCTGCCCCGCCGCGTAGAAGTACTCGAAGAGCAGATAGCACAGCTGCCATGCGCGATCGTGGCGGCCGATCTGCTGGGCCGCCCCGATGAGGGCGGCGATGTTGTCCCGTTCCTGGCCGCTCCAGGCGACGCGTTCCCGCTGGTCGTCCAACGGCGGCAGGTCGTAGGGGAAAGCGCCGTCGAGGGTGAACGGGAGCCGGACCGAGGACGTCTCGTATCTGCCCGCCAGAGTCCTGACATACCACTCCAGCAGCCGTTCGAGGGCCTGCCGCCGGGAGTCGTCCGGCTCGCCGGTCCGGGCGGCCTCCTCGGCGTAGATGCGCGTCAGATCGTGCATCCAGTAGCTGCCCGCGGTGGTCTGCAGCAGGTGCTGCGCGGCCATGTCCCGCAAGGTGTCGGCCGTCTCCGGGGACGGACGGGCCAACAGCGCCGCGGCCGCCTCCGGCCGGATGCTCACTCCCGGAACCAGACCGAGCAGACGGAACGCACGAGCGGTCTCGGTGCTGAGCCTCGTGTAGGACCAGGAAAGGACACCGCGGACCGAGGACAGGTCGTCGTCCGGCAGTTGCAGGGCGTCCAGACGGCCCCGCACGTCCTCCAGATCGGCGATCACGTCGCCGATCTTCACCGCGGGCCCCGCCGACACCTGCTCGGCGGCGATCCGCAACGCGAGCGGCAGGTGGTCGCACAGCTCGGCCAGGTTCCGGGCGGCCTCCAGCTCCCCGGCCACCCGAACGCTGCCGATCGACGTGAACAACAGCGTCAGGGACTCCTCGGCGCTCAGCGGTCCGAGCGCGACCCGGCGGGCCGCGTACCGGACGGACAGGCCGCTGAGACGGTTGCGGCTGGTCACGATGACGAAGGAGGGCCCGCCGCCGGGCAGCAGATCCTCCACCTGCTCGGCGGACTCGGCGTTGTCCAGCACGATGAGCATGCGCTTGTCGCGGACGATGCTGCGCCACAGCGCGGCCCGCTGGTCGCGCCCCTCCGGGATCCTCCTGACGTTCACCGAAGTCAGCAGGTGGTGCAGTACATCCGCCGACGAACGCGCCGGGTGTCGCGGGTCGAAGCCGCGCAGGTTCACATGGAGCTGGCCGTCCGGGTAAGCGGCGGCGAGCAGATGCGCGCACCGCACGGCCAGCGCGGTCTTGCCGATGCCGCCGGCGCCGACGATCAGCACGATCCGCGGGGCGTCGTCCTCGGACGGATCGGCGGTGCCACGATCGGCCGTGGCGCCGGTTCCGGCAGCGTTTCCGCCCGGCGCGGTGCGTGCCGCCTCCAGCACCTGATGGATCGCCGCGACCCGGCCGACGAAGTTCGCGTCCCCGCGCGGCAGCTGGGCCGGCCGCACCGGCGGATCGGCGGGCGCCGGCGGATCCTGGTGCGGGGACGAAGGCGGCGCGGACGGCGACACGGCGACCGCGGTTCTCGGTGCGGCGGACGTGTTCCCGGCGCTGGCGGCCAGGATCGCGGCGTGCAGCGCCTGCGACTCGGTCGACGGATCGATGCCCAGATCGTCCGCCAGCAGCTTGCGGAGCTCCCGGTAGTGCGCGAGCGCGTCGGCGGTCTGCCCGCTGTGATGCAGTGCGCTCATCAGCAGGCCGCGCAACCGCTCGTGGTACGGATTGGCCCGGACATGGTCCTGAAGCTGTTCGGCCACCGCGGTCGGACGGCCGAGCTCCATCAACACCTCCGCGCGCTCCACCAGAAGCCGCAGGCGCAGATCGGCCACCCGGGCCCGGTGCTCGGCGGCGAACGGACCGGGCAGTCCGCCGAGCGCCGAGCCGGGACGCCAGAAGGCGAGCGCCTCGTCGAAATCCGCGACCGCCGCCGGCAGATCCCGCTCGGCCCGGCCGGCCCGAGCCCGCGCCGCCACCCGCTCGGCCACCACGACGTCGAGCCCGTCCGTGCCCAGCACGAGCGAGTATCCCGAACCGGAACTGCCGACCGACTCGCCGTGCCGGCCCAGGGCTCGGCGCAGACCGGACATGTACGTGTGCAGATTCCCCGCCGCCGTCGCGGGCGGCGACTCACCCCAGACGTAGTCGATCAGGTCGTCCCGCGCGACGACGTTGCCCCGGCTCAACGCCAGGACCGCGAAGACCGCCCGCTGCTTCGGCGGACCGAGCACGAGTTCGCGCTCGCCGACGAACGCACGCAGCGGCCCTAGGGTCTCCACCCTGAGGCGCCCGTCCTCCATGCCAGTTCAACGTCCTGCCATAGTGCCGTCGGTTTCTTGTCGCGGCGCACCCGACGGGGCTCGACCGGCACCTCAAGATACACCCGGTGGCCTCGGGACGACCGGGGCGGTGCGGACATGGACAATCTCGGGGCACAGACCACGCCCAGGCTGCATACTTCCGATGTCGCCGGCTTCGCCACCGTGGCGCCGGCAGTACTCGGGGAGGGTTTTACGCGCCATGGGTAACCATTTGAAGCCATCTGCGACACGCACGCGCCTGTCGGCTCTTGCCGTCGGCACATCCCTTGCCGCCAGCGGTCTCGGCGCCATCGGTGCCGGGGCTGCACACGCCGCCGACGCGCCGGCTTCCGGTGACGTGACGCACACCGCCACGACGCAGAGCGGCGTCACGACGACCGCCGCCGCGCCGACGCTCACCGAAACGAGCCGCATGACGGTCCACGCGGACCTGACCGGATCGTTCGCCGACACCAACATCGACACGGCCAACAGCGCCGTCTGGTGGGGCGACGGCAAGACGTCCCCGCTGATCATCGACCCGACGACCCGCGCCCTGTCGGTCGGCGACCACACGTACACGGCGGCCGGCGAGTACACCGTCGTGCTCTACCTCGTGGAGCAGGGCGCCAACACCTCGATCGTCAACAGTGCCGACATCGCCGTCGGTGACCGCGCGGGCCTGCTGCTCCCGCAGAGCGCGCACTACGGCACCTCGGTGGACGCCCTCTACGCCGGGACCCAGGCCGACGCCTTCGACACCAACGTGACCTACTCCATGAACTGGGGAGACGGCCACACCGACACGACGGCCCCGGGCCAGCCGCTGTCCGCGCTGCCGACCAAGCACGTCTACGCGACCGCGCGGGCCACGCCGTACACCGCCGTCCTGACGGTCTTCGACAACGGCGTCGACGCGGCCCACACCTCGCAGCAGATCAGCATCAACGCCAACACGGTCCAGGCGTCGGTCCACGGCAAGATCACCGCGCCGTTCACCGTCACCGCCGATCTGACCGGCTCGTCCGTGGACAGCGCCGCGACGGCGGCGACCTACACGATCGACTGGGGCGACGGCACGGCTCAGGCTCCTGACACGCAGACGCTCAAGGGCGTCGGCAGCGCGCTGCCGGCCAATCCGACCCACAAGTACGCCGCGGCCGGCATCTACATGATCAAGCTGACCATCCAGGACGGGCTCGGCGGCACCGCGAGCGCTGCGACGCAGCAGACCGTGTCCGCCCCGCAGCCGACCGCGCCGCCGGTCACGCAGTACGCCGGCGGCGACCGTTACACGACGAGCCTGCTGACCTCGCGGGCGCGCTGGACGGACCACGGCGCGGCCGGCGACCAGTCCGGCCGTGTCGCGGCGAACGCGGTCGTCCTGGCGACCGGCAGCTCGTTCCCCGACGCGCTGTCCGGCGTCCCGCTGGCCAAGGCGAAGAATGGCCCGCTGCTGCTGACCGACGGCAAGCAGGCCTCCGTCAACCCGGCCGTCCTGACCGAGATCCAGCGCATCCTGCCGAAGGGCGGCGCGATCTACGTTCTGGGCCAGACCGGGGCGATCAGCCAGGGTATCCAGAACCAGCTGGCAGGGCTCGGATACCACGTCACCCGCTACGGCGGCGCCGACCGCTACGCGACGTCGCTGCAGATCGCGCAGCTGGGGATGAGCAACCCCTCGCACATCGTGGTCGCCCGGGGCGACCAGGGCGAGACCAACACCGGGTTCGCCGACGCCCTGTCCGCGGGCCCGTTCGCGGCCGACGTCTTCGGCGGCGGCGACGCGGCCGTCGTGCTGTCGGACGACAAAGCCCTCACCCCCGACGTGGCGGCGTACGTGAAGAGCAAGTTCTCCGGCAGCTCGGTCAACGTGGTGGCCGTCGGCGGCGCGGCCGTGGCGGCGGTCGGATCGGTTCCCGGAGCGGCCACCGCGGCCCGGCAGATCGCGGGCAAGGACCGCTACGACACCGCTCGCATGGTGGCCCAGATGTTCGCCGTCAACGCCCCGATCGGGGTGGCCACCGGCCTGCAGTTCCCGGACGCGATGACCGGCGGCGCCTACATGGCCTCGGTCGGCGGACCGCTGATCCTCACCGATCCCTCCAGCGAGACGGCAGGCGTCGGCGGGACGTCCCAAGCCATCCTCCGCGTCGCCGGGACCACGTCGGCGGTGAGCATCTTCGGCGGCGACGCGGCGGTGAGCCCGGGCGTGGTGCAGGCGATCATGGCCCAAGTCGGGCAGGCCAAGCTGAACAGGATCTCCTGACCGCGCTCGAGCACCGGTGAGCGCCAAGTGCCCCGGACCGGCGAAACCGGTCCGGGGCACTTGTGTGAGTCTTGGCAAAGGCGTTTGTCAATGCCGCACGAAAGGCATCGCTTGGCTCGCCCCCTCGGCAAGCCACGCAGAATATCCGAGCATTTCTTTCGGCGCCGCAGAATTCTGCGGACCCCCTGCGGACCGCGGACCGGTGGAACCACGCCGCCGACGACGCAATCGAACGCGGTCCACCCCAAGCCATGCCGAACAGGTCAGAAACGCCCAGGTCGGACAACGTGGACCGATGACAAGTCCAGACTCAAGCCCCGCAGGTCGGCAACTGCCCGGCCTGGCATATGCTGCCCTCTGCAGTCCCGCCCTCTCGACGTGCATTGGTGTCGGAATCCATGACCGAAGCCCTCTCCCCCGACTCGGTGGCGGCACGCCGGCGTATGCCGCACCTGCCGTTGATCCTGATGTACCACTCGGTGAACGTCCGCCCGCACGACCCGAACAACCTGGCTGTGACCCCGGAACGGTTCGAGGAGCAGATGGCCGCGTTGAGCCGCCGCGGTCTGCGCGGCGTCTCCGTCGCCGAACTCCTCGCCGCCCGCGCCGCCGGTTCGGCGCGCGGCCTGGTCGGCCTCACCTTCGACGACGGCTACACCGACGCCGTCGAGCACGCGCTGCCCATCCTGCAGCGCTTCGGGTTCTCCGCGACGTCCTACGTCCTGGCCGGCCGGATCGGCGGGGCGAACGAGTGGGACGAGGGCACCCCGTGGCCGCTGCTGGACGAGGCCGGGATCCGGAAGTGGGCCGACGCCGGGTTCGAGGTCGGATCGCACGGCACGATGCACGTGGCACTGGCCGGCGCGGCGCCGGAGGTGCTGAGCACGGAGGTCGCCGACAGCCGCGAGAAGCTGTCCGCCCTCATCGGCAAACCGGTCACCGGCTACTGCTACGCCTACGGGTCGATGGACGCCGCGGCCCGCTCGGCGGTCGCCGCGGCGGGCTACGAACACGCCTGCGCGATCATCTCCCGGGAGGCTCTGGGACCGCAGGCGCTGCCGCGCATCTACGTGGGCCAAACACACACGTCCAAACACATTCTGAAAATGCTGTACACGTATCGGCTTCATCGTCGGATTTCCGGGCGGCATGCCCTATGATTTCGGGGCCGGACGCCACCGACGGCACAGCGCCCAAGACAAGTACGTCCGCTCGCGATCCGGTTCGGAGTTCTCGTCATACGGCGCCCCCGAAGTACTCGCACTACGCGTAAGTTGCCGCACACCGTCCGCCACTAGGCGTTTCCGGTGCCTTCGGGCTGGAAGGCGCCGCCGCCCAGACCTTCCCTTGGGGGGACTCGAATGCGATCGCTATCGGTCGTGATACCAGCGTATAACGAAGCCGAGAACATAGAAGATGTAATAGCTTCCATACCGGTATCGCAGTTGTCTGATCTCGGCTGGTCGACCGAGATCCTGGTGGTGGACAACAACTCCAGCGACGGCACCGGGGAGCTGGCGCGGGCCTGCGGCGCCCGGGTCGTGTTCCAGCCCGAGAAGGGCTACGGCAACGCTTACAAGGCCGGCTTCGCCGCCGCCGAGGGCGAGATCATCGCCTCCGGCGACGCCGACAAGACCTACCCCTTCGACCATCTGCCGGAGCTGCTGGCCGAACTGGAGAGCTCCGGCGCGGACTTCCTGACGACCGACCGCCTGCACTCGGCCAACCTCGGCGCCATGAAGCACTCCCACTTCTGGGCCAACCACGCTCTGAGCTTCTTCAGCAGGCTCCTGTTCGGGCACGGCATCCGCGACTCGCAGTCCGGAATGTGGGTCTTCCACCGGGATGTCTGGGCCGGCATCGACGTCCGCTCCCCGGGCATGGCCTTCTCCCAGGAGATCAAGAACGCCGCGGTCCTCGCGGGCTATAAGGTGACCGAGACGCACATCGAGTACCGGGTGCGGGGCGGCGATGTGAAGCTCAACTCGGTCCGCGACGGCGTCCGGAATCTGGCCCACCTGGTCGGCCACCGGATCCGGCACGACGGTCCGGCGGACGGCGAGGCCTACGCGGAGCAGGGCGTCCCCGTCCGGATCCGGGCCAACGGCGTCCGGTTCCCGGCGATGCGGTCGGCGACCGTGACAGAGGCAGCAGAAGGAGCAACCCCGGGATGCCAGACCGGCAGCGGCACAGCCGCCTGAGCGACGGGCTCGCCCGGCTGTTCACGGACCGGTTCCGGAAGGCTCGGCTCCAAGAGTCTGCGCCACCGGCGCCTGCCGGCCGGCGCCGGGCTGCCGCTCCGCAGGAGCCGGCGCAGGCCGGTTTCTTCCCGGGACCGCAGAACACCGCCGGCGGACCGCCGCGTCCGCCGGACCCGTGGGACGACACGATGCAGCTGAGCCGGGTGGCCTGGGAGCCCTCGGATCTGCACGGCCGCGAGGCCGACCGCCCGGACCCGACGGCCGACACGACGCTGTTGGGCCGAGTGCCACGGGAACCCTCCGATCCGTGGGAAAGCAAGGCCGATCGGCCGGACCCGTGGGACGACACGACGCTGTTGAGCCGGGTGACCCTGTCGCAGCCGCCTGCGGGTCCGAACTCCGATGCCGGCACCGGTCTGAGCACGGAGGCGTCCACCGACACCGAAACCGGCGCCGTCACCGAGACGAGTGCCGGCGACGACGGCGGGCCGACAGAGCCCTGGTCCCTGCGTTCCTTCACCGAGCGGCACCGCCGACGGCTCGCGATGGGCGGGGCGGGCATCGTGGTCATCGGCGCCCTGCTCGCGCTGCCGCCGGTCCGCGCGCAGCTGCGCGACTCGTTCACCAAGCTGCCGAAGCCCTACACGGCCCTGTACTTCACGTCGCCGCCCCAGGTCGACGGGACCGTCCTGACCGTGCCGGTCAGTGTGCACGCCGTCGACACCGGCACGGACACCTACAGCGTCCGCGTCTGGACGGTCGACGCCAAGGGCAAGGTCGACGACAGCCGGACCGCCGACCTGGCCTGGGACGGCCAGGCGATGAGCGCCGTGGTCAGCATGCCCGTCAACCCCGCGGCCGACATCGTCTGGGTCTCTCTCGGCGGCAGCGACCAAACCCTCCACTACAAGATCGCGGTGGCATGACCGAGCAGAACTCCCCCGAGCACATATCCCGCTCCCGCTCCGCGCCGGGCAGGCGGCGCGTCGTCCAGGTGACGCCGAACTACCCGCCGCTGCTCGGCGGCCTGGAGCGGGTGGTGCAGATCCTGGCCACCCGGCTCGCGGCCCGGCACGACGTCAGCGTGGTCACCACCGACAACAAGGCGGGCAGCGCGCCGCACCGCGCGGTCGAGGAGGGCGGCGTCAGGGTTCGGCGGCACCGCGCGCTGACCGTCGCGCACACCTCGCTGGCCCCCGGCATGTTCGGCTCGCTGCTGCGGATCCGGCCCGGCACGGTCATCCACCTGCACTGCGCGACGGCCGTCGTGCCGGAGCAGGTGTGGCTGAGCGCCCGAATACGCGGCCTGAAGTACATCCTTCACTTCCACATGGAAGTCGACGCCTCCGGGCCGCTGGGCAAGCTGCTGCCGTACTACAAGACCCACCTGTTCGGCCGGGTCGTCCGGGGCGCGGCCGGCGTCATCGTGCTCACCGAGTCGCAGCGCGACTTCCTGGCCGAGCGCTACGGCGTGGACCGGGCGAAGGTCTACGTGGTCCCCAACGGCGTGGCCGAAGAGTTCTTCCTGCCGCCGCGCGTCCCGAGCACGGAGCCGGCCTCCGGTCCGGCCGGTTCCGAGCCCGATCCGCTGCGCCTGCTGTTCGTCGGCCGGCTCGACATCCAGAAGAACGTCGCACGGCTCCTGGACGCGATGGCGCTGGTCACCGAACCGGTGCGGCTGCGGCTCGTCGGCGACGGCGACCTCCGCCAGGACCTGATCGAGCAGTCGGGCCGGCTCGGGCTGGACGACCGGGTGGAGTTCGCCGGCCGCAAGCACGGCGACGACCTGCTCAAGGAGTACGCGGCCGCCGAGCTGTTCGTCCTGCCGTCGGACCGGGAGGGCATGGCCCTGGTGGTGCTGGAGGCCATGGCCGCCGGGCTGCCGGTGCTGGCCACCGCGGTGCCCGGCAACATCGAGACCGTCGAGGGCGCGGGCCTGCTCGCCGAGCCGACCCCGCGGGCCCTGGCCGCCGCGATCGACACCCTGGCCCGGGACCGCTCCGCGCTGGCCGCCCTGGCGGCGTCGGGCGCCGCGCGGGTCGCCGACAGCCGCTGGGACGACGTCGTGGCCGCGATCGAGGACGTCTACGAGCAGGTGGGATTCTGAACACCCAGAGTTCGAACGGCAGGACGGCGATCCTGGCGAGCGTCGTGCTCGCCGGGGTGGTCGCCTCGTTCGGCGCCTACTACCTCCCCGGCCCGCTGGCCACCGCGGCCGGCCTGTGGCTGATCCTCGGCGCGCCGACCGTGCTGTGGACGGGCATGGCGCGGCGCATCGTGACCCGGCTGGACTCCGCGCTGCTGGTCGCCTTCGGCTTCGCCGTGGTCACCGACTTCGCCGTGCTGCTGCTGGTGAACTTCGGCGGGCCGCTGGTCGGCTACAGCAGGCCGCTGTCCGAAGTGCCGTTGGCGGCCGGGTTCGCGCTCGTCAACCTGCTGATCGGAGCGCTGTCCCCGCTGAGCGCACCGGTGGACTGGACCCGGATCCGGGACCTGTCCGGCGTGAAACCCGTCGCCGGCTACGGGATCCTGTGCCTGGTCCTGGCCGTCGCGGGCGCGACCCGGCTGAACAACGGGCTCGGCCCGGCGGTCAGCATGGTGGCGTACACGGCGATCGCCGGACTGCTGGCCCTGCTGCTGATCCGCCACGACCGGTACGCGGTCGAGGTGCTGGAGCTGGGCGTCTTCTTCGGCGCCGGCGCCCTGCTGCTGCTGACCTCGCTGCGCGGGTGGCTGATCACCGGGCACGACATCCAGGTCGAGTACGAGGTCTACCGGCTCAACCTCGGCGGCGGGCACTGGGTGATCGGGGACTACAAGACCTCGTACAACGCCTGCCTGAGCATCACTTTGCTGCCGCTGGCGCTGACCAAGCTCACCGCGATCTCGGCCGCCGGGGTCTGGAAGATCGTCTTCCCGCTGATGTTCGCGGTGGCCCCGGTCGCGCTGTTCCGGTCCGTCAACAACCTGGCGTCCCGGCAGGTCGCGCTGCTGTCCTCGGCGCTGTTCCTGACGTTCCCGACGTTCTTCACGGACATGGCGTACATGGCGCGCCAGGAGATCGCGTTCGTCGTGCTGGGCGCGGCCGCCGTGGTGATGTCCGAGCAGAACGGGAACGCCAAGCTGCGCCGCTACGCGCTGATCCCCCTGCTCGTCGGGATCGTGCTCGCGCACTACGCGACGGCGTACGTGCTGGTGATGGTTCTGGGATCGGGCGTGGTGGTCACGGCGGCCTGGCGGCTGCTGGACCGGATCGGCGAGCGGCGCCGGAACCCCGGCGGCCAGGTCGCCGCCGACAGCGACGACGAAGACGTCTGGGACTACGGCGACTGGGATTACGGCGACAGCCTGGACCAGCCCGCTGATGCCGGCAGATCCCGCTCCTCCCGCGCCTCCCGCTCCCGCGCATCCGGCGTCCTCGCCGCGGACGGCCAGGGCTCGGTACGGCGGCGCTCGGCCTCCGCCGGGGCTCCCGGCGGCCCGGCGCTGAAGGCGGCCCCCGCGTTCCTCACCGTCTGGCTGGTCGCCCTCACCGCCGTCCTGGCGGTGTCCTACGCCGGCCCGATCACCCACACCAGCGGACAGCTGACCAGCACCCTGACCGCCTCGTGGAAAGAGATCATCGGCCACAGCTCGGACGTCGGCTCCGCCGACACCAGCAACAGCCTGGTCGGCGCCTCGAACATCACCGACGAGCAGCGCATGGCCGCCTACCTCACCGAGACCCGCGCCTCGACCGCGCAGGACCGCGACCAGGGCGTGCTGTACCCGCAGGCGATCATCGACAAGTACCCGACCCCGGTCACCTCCATCCCGGATATGCCGCTGACCTCGACGGGCAACGCCCTGCAGAAGCTCGGCCTGCCGGTGGCGAGCCTGAACGGCCTGGTCCGCTTCGGCATCGCCGCGGCGATCCAGCTCCTGCTGCTGATGGGCACGGCCGTGGCCCTGCTGGGCCTGCGCTACCGGCGGATCCGGGCCGAGCTGACCCCGTCCCGGGACCAGGCCGCGCTGGCGGTGGGCTCGATCGCGGTCCTGGTGCTGCTGACGCTGGTGCCGCAGCTCACGGTCGACTACAGCGTTCTGCGCGCGCTGCAGCAAGGCATCTTCTTCTTCGGCCCGTTCATGGCCGCCGGCCTGCTGTGGGCCCTGCGGTGGTGCGGACGCTACCGGACGCCGGTGCTCGCCGCGGTGATCGCCGTGATGGCCGTCGACCTCACCGGCGTGGTGCCGCGCCTGACCGGCGGCTATCAGCCGCAGCTCGCGCTGTCCGACGCGGGCCAGTACTACGACGAGTACTTCCCGACGCCCGAGGAGATGGACGCCGCCGCCTGGCTCCAGGCCGTCTACGACCGCATCCCGCCCGACGCGCAGCAGACCATGCTGCTGCAGACCAGCCAGGACGTCTTCGAGCGGATCCAGACCGTCTACGTCGGCCCGGCCGAGGGCACGGTCAACCCCCTGATGCTGCAGCCGGGCAGCTACGTGATGCTCGGGCACGCCGAGGTGGACCAGGACCGCGCCTCCATCGACTACCGGGGCACGGCGGTGCCGTACGTCTACCCGACGAACCTGCTCGAAGACCTGAAGGACAAGATCTACGTCAGCCCCGGAGTGGAGATCTACCGATGAGCGAGCTCTGCCGATGAGCGACGATGCCCGCGGACCGCTCAGGGTCCTGCTCGTCAGCCACTACTACCCGCCGCATTTGGGCGGGATCGAGAACGTGGTGCACGCCGAGGCCCGGCACCTGACCGCCGCCGGCGTCGAGGTGACGGTGCTGACCAGCGGGGAGCGCAGCAGCGTCACCGAGGAGGACGGGGTCCGCGTGGTGCGGGTCCGGGCCTGGAACGGGCTGGAGCGCAAGGCCGGCGTGCCGTTCCCGGTCCTGGGCCCGAAGCTGCTGCGCCGCGCGCTGCGCTGGGCGCGCTGGGCCGACGTGGTGCACATCCACGACGCCTTCTATCTGACGTCGTGGGCCGCGCTCACCGCGGCGAAGCTGACCGGCACCCCGACGGTGGCCACGCAGCACGTGGCCATGGTGCACCACGACTCGGCCGCCGTGAGCCTGGTCCAGAAGGTCGTCTACGCGACGGCCGGACGGCTGCTGATGCGCAGCGCGCGGTCGGTCTTCACGATGAACTCCGACGTCGCGGCATTCGTCCGGAACCTCGGCGCGCGACCGGAGCACGTGCACCACCTGCCGAACGGCGTCGACACCGAGCTGTTCCGGCCCGCCCGCGACGCCGCCGAGCAGGCCGCGGAGCGCAAGCGGCTGGGCCTGCCGGCCGAGGGCGCGCTGGTGCTGTTCGTCGGGCGGTTCGTGCCCAAGAAGGGATTCGACCTGCTGCTCGCGGCGGAGGATCCGGGCTATCGGCTGGTGTTCGCCGGCGGGCCGTCCGAGGAGCTGGACGGGGCGCCGGACTCAGTGATCTACCTCGGCTCCCTCGCCCCCGCCGACGTGGCCGCCGCCTACCGGGCCTGCGACGTCTTCGCCCTGCCCTCGACGTCCGAGGGGTTCCCGCTCACCGTCCAGGAGGCGATGAGTTCCGGGCTCGCGGTCCTGACCACCGACGACAGCGGGTACGCGGCCTACGAGCTGGACCGTGATCGCGTATCGTTGGTCGGCCGGGACACGGAGACGCTCCGCGTCCGGCTACGGGAGATCGCCGCGGACTCCGAACTGCGCGGGCAGATGGGCAAGTACGCCAGGGAGTACGCGGTGGAGCACTTCGCGTGGCCGGACCACGCCTCCATGCTGATCGAGTCCTACCGTTCGGCGATCGGCCCGGGAAAGAGTTCCGCCGACCGGGGATGACGTATGAGGACGATGTGCCGGCCCGCAGCCGAGACGCTGATGGTCGCCGGGCTGCTGGCCTGGGGCTACGTGGCCCTGGTCGCCGTGCTGCGGCCGTATGCGCTCAGCGAGCACATCAGCGCGGTGCTGCCGATGCGGCGCGACACCTTCGGGGCGGTGAGCCTCGCGGTGTCGTTCGGCTGCGCGGTGGCGCTGCGTGCCCGGACCGGCACGTTCTGGGCGCGCCGCGCCGGCCGGCCGGACCTGGCCGAGGCGGGGATGGCCGCGGTCGGCGGGTATGCGTTCCTGGTGTGGGTGTATCTGGTCTTCAACAACCTGTCCCATCCGTGGACCACCGGGTACCGGCTCACCCATTTCGCGGAGCACCCGTCTGAGGGCACGACGGCCGTGCTGTGCTTCGTGCTGCTGTCCGCCTGCCTGTTCGGGCTCCGGATCCGGAAGACGCGACATGGCTAAGGGGCGTCGCCGCCGGGGGGCCGCCGAACCGGACATCGACATAGCGGGCACGTACACCCTCATCACCGACCGCCCGGCCGCCCGGGGTCCGGTGGGCGTCGACGGCGCGGGTGCGGACGCCTGGGCGGCCGTGGCCGCTGAAGCCTCCAGTGCCGTTGAGGCCGCCAGTGTCGTGGACACTGGCGAGGCCGACGGCGGCGAGGGGGGCGGCGCCGGTGACGCTGGTGCCGCCGGGGCCGCCGGTGCCGGTGCAGAGGAGGCCGACAGCGGCGCGGGCACCAAGATGCTCCGCAACTCTCTGTTCCTGATGGCTTCCGCGGGCCTCACCGCGGGCATCGGCTTCATCTTCTGGGCGCTCGTCGCCCACCTCTACAGCTCGACGCAGATCGGCCTGGCCACCACGCTGCTGTCGGCGATCTCGCTCATCTCGTTCCTGAGCACGTTCGGGTTCGGGAACACGATGATCCGGTTCCAGGCCGAGGGCGCGGCCCGGCACCGCCAGGTGTCGATGATGCTGGCGCTCGTGGCGGGCGCCAGCTTCGCGCTCGGCACCGGCTACGTCCTGGCCGTGAAGGTGATCTCCCCGGACCTCTCCTTCATTCGCGACAAACCGGTCTACGCCCTGGTCCTGATCGTCATCTGCGTCTTCGCCACGGTGAACCTGGTGACCGACTCGGTCTTCATGGCCGCGCGCCGGGCCGAGTACAACACGCTGGTCGACGGGTTCATCCAGAGCCTGTCCAAACTGGCGATCCCGGTGTTCGTGACCGGCATGGGCGCCATGGGCATCGTGGCGGCCTCCGGGACCGGATACGTCGTGGCCACGCTGGCCTCGCTCTATCTGATGAACCGCAAGCTGGGCTTCCGCTTCTCCTTCCGGCTCGGCGGCACCCGGATCCGGGAGACCGCCAGCTACTCGGCGACCACCCACTTCTCCTCGCTGCTGAACCTGATACCGCAGCTCGCCCTGCCGATCATCACGCTGCGCTGGCTGGGCCCCGACGACGTCACCTACTTCTATCTGGGCTCGCAGATCGCCTCCCTGCTGTCGACCGGCTCCTACGCCATCGGCGACGCGCTGTTCTCCGAAGGGGCCCACGACCCCCAGCAGCTCCACGGCCTGATGAAGCGCTCCGCGGCGATCATGACCGCGGTGATGGTCCCGGGCGTGGGCGCCGTGATCCTGGTGCGCGAGCCGCTTCTGAGCCTGTTCGGCAGCAAGTACCCGGGGCACGCGCAGGGGCTGTTAACGGTGCTGGCGCTCGGCGCGCTCGCGGTCGCGTTCCACACCTGGGCGACCAGCGCGCTGCGGATCACCGGGCGGATGAAGCCGCTGCTGGGCAGCAACCTGGTGTACATGGTCGCGACGCTGGCGCTGGCGCTCGGCTTCGCCCACCGCGGCCTGAACTGGATCGGCTGGTCCTGGGCGCTGGGGAACCTGGCCTCGGGACTGTTCGCGGTGGCGTTCGTGCCGGGGGCGAAGGCGGCCTTCGACGGGGCCGGCGCGGACTACGAGGGCTACGACGAGCTGGAGCCGGACGGCGACCTCGCCCGCGACGGGGACCGGGTTCCGGCTGGCGTCGGCGCCGCGGGGCCGCGAGAGCGTCCCCAGGCCCGGCAGAACCCGTGGATGGGTGTCGGCGACTCGACGGCGATCACCTCGCCGATGTTCTTCCCGTGGAACCGTCCGGAGGTGCGGGAGCGGAGCGACCGGTTCGACGCGTACGAGCGCCACAGCCGCATGGAGCAGGCTGGGGGCCTGCGGATGCGGCCCCGGTCGATGCCGCGGCAGGCGGGACCCGTTGTGGTGCCGCCGGCACCGCGGGTGCCGTCGGCGCCGCCGCCGTCCGCGGCGGAGGAGACCGTGATCATGCGGCCGATCAATGTGCCGGAATCGTTCTTCCGGCCGGAGCCGAAGGAGCGTGGGCCGGTGCCGGCGCCGGGATCGCGGCCCGGGCCGTCGCGCGCTGAGCCGCCGCCGAGGGCGGAGGAGCGTTTGGATGACGACATCGCCGGGGAGCCGGACGGGCCGTGGCGGCCGTCCGGACTCTGATCAGGCCGGTCAGGGCAGGAAGTCGCTCAGCGCTGCCAGCAGTGCTTCGGGGCGGTCCAGCGGGATGATGTGTCCACACTCTGCGATGTCGAGCCTGGTGACGTCGTCGCAGACCGGCCGCAGTTGGTGGTACAGCGCCGGGCCCACGGGGTGTGCGCCGATCGCGAGCGTGGGGACGGACAGGCGTTTGCCGAGGGTCGCGTCCTGGATTTGGCGTGCGGTGGTGGGCATGGCGCGGTAGTGCTCGAAGGCGCAGCGCAGGGACTCGGTGCCGGTGTACGCGGCGACGAACGCGTCACGGATGTGCGCGGGGATGCCACGGCCTTGGGTTCCGGCCGTCAGGAACCAGTCCACGTAGTCGGCCTCGTGACCGGCCAGGACTTGTTCGGCCAGCCCCGGGACGGCGTGGAAGCCGAACCACCATGGCGGTCCTGCGGACAGGAAGTCTTCCGCGCCGGGCAGGCGGCCCAGGACAGCCTCCATGAGGACCAGGCGGCGGACGAGGTCGGGTCGGCGCATCGCCAGCAGGAACGCCGGCGGGGTGCCGGCGTCGATGCCGACGACCGCGGCGGAGTCCACGTTCAGGGCGGCCAGCAGCTGTTCGGCGTCGGTGGCGAGGTTCTCGGCGTCGTAGCCGTCGGCGGCGCGGGTGGTGTCGCCGAGGCCGCGCAGGTCTGGGGCGATGACCCGGTACTGGTCGGACAGCGGTCCCATGACCGAGCTCCAGAGCTGCCAGGTGTGGGGGAATCCGTGCAGCAGTAACAGTTCCGGGCCCGCTCCGCAGACAGCGACGTTCACTTCGATGCCGTTGACGGGTATGCGGAGCAGGTCTGTGGGGGTGGGCATAATCTCTCCCGGGTGGTTACCATTGGATACCTGGTAACCCTAGGAAAGCGACGGTGAGCGGCCAAGAGGGCACTTCTCCGTCAGGTGGTGAGGTGGAAGTGACCGCCCTGTCCGACGACGCGCGCGGCGACCTGTTCGATCCGGCGTGCCCGACCCGCGCACTGCTGGACCGGGTCGGCTCGAAGTGGACGTCGATGGCCGTGAAACTGCTCGCCGAAGCCGCGCCGCAGGAGATCCGCTTCGCGGAGTTGCGCCGCAGGATGCCCGGCGTGTCGCAGAAGATGCTCGCGACGACGCTGCGGGGCCTGGTCCGGGACGGGCTCGCGCAGCGGCGCGTCGAGCCGACGGTTCCGCCGCGCGTGCACTACACCCTGACTCCGCTCGGCCTGTCGCTGGACGAACCGTTGGCCGCGCTGCGGGCGTGGGCCGAGGAGCATATGGCGGAGGTCGACCGCGCGAATCGGGATGCGGATGCCGCCGCTGAGGAGGATTGAGGAAGCTGCGAAGGCGGCGCAGCTGCGAAAGTGAGATGGCCTTTACGGAGCTGAATGAAGCGGCGGCGCTTCGTCCAACCTCGCTGCAGGTTGGAGCGGCGGCGGGGCTTCGGGGCCGGGGTCGGCTGCTGTCGTGACGCCGGCGGCAAGGGGGTCGAAGGCGGCGGGCCAATGAGTCCGATCGCTTGCCACGGCTGCTTCGAGCCGGGCGCCCTCGAGGTCGGCGCTGCTGAGATCTGCACCGCGCAAGTCTGCGCCGCGCAGGTCGGCGTCGCGGAACGTCGCATTCTGCGCCTTCGCCTTGCGCAGGTTGGCCTCACGCAGGTCGGCCTTGGTGAAGTCCGCGGCGTTGAGCACGGCCTCCACCAGAAGTGCTCCTCGGAAGTCGGCCAGTACACAGCGGGCCTCCGTGAGATCGCAGAGCCTCAGGTCTGTGTGCTGGAGGTTCACCGAGACCAGAGAGGCGGTGGTGAGGTTGGCCCCGTACAAGGTCGCAGACTCCATGCGCGCGCGGTCGAGGTTGACGCGGGGCAGCCACAATCCGTCCAGATCGGCGCGTCGCAGGTCCGTGAGGCTCAGGTTGAGCCACGGATCGGCGCGGTCGTACTGGTAGCACAGCACTCCGAGTGATCTCAGCGCGAGTTGGCTGTCCGGGGCTCGGGTCTCCAATGGCGCGATGGTGTTGATGTCGGCGTCGGCGGGCGGCGCGGATGGGCTGGCCGGTGTGGGCGGCACGGATGGCGTGGATGGCGCGGATGGCGCGGATGGGCTGGCCGGCGCGGATGGCGGCCACGGCTGGTGCACTCGCAGGAAGGCGGCCAGTGTCGAGATGACCGCATCGCGGTCACGCGGCGAGTGCTCGGCCAGCCGCTGCAAGGCGTGCAAGCCGCCGATGCGCACGTCCGGCTTGTCGCCGCCGAGCTGATCGACGGCGCGGCCGAACTGCTCGGTGAGGTGTCCTTCGGTGGTGATGCGCAGCGTGTCCTGGCTGACGCGGAGCTGCCGCCACGTGGCGTAGGCGCCGAAGAACAGGACCACCCCGGCAGCGGTTTGCAGGAGCGTGGTGCGCACGTTGTTTATGGCGGTGAGCCGGTCTTGCGGCGAGACGTGACCCGCGCCGAGGTCGTGGCCGACGATCATCCCGGGCAGTTCGACGAACGCGATGCCCAGCAGTAGCACCCCGAGCGCGCCTAAGAGCCCGACGACGATGACAGGTCGTCGCGTGATCCGCATTCCCCAGCGCGGCTCTCGGCCGCTCCCTGTCGCCCCCATGTGGTGAGCCTACTGAACCGGCGCTACTGCTCACGAAGTACTGCGCCGGTAACCGCCCGGTGAGTCAGGGCCATCTAAGAACGCTGGTTCAAGCTGAATGCTTGAGCCGGCGCCGCCTAAAAACGCCGGTTCGCCACCTGCACCCCGACCCAAGCCAGGTGCTTGAGCCGCGCCACCGGCACGCTCCATCCCAGGCGGCGGGCGGCTGCCAGCTTCTCGCGGCGGAGCAGGCCGCTCTGCGGCATGATCTTCGCGCGGTGGCTGAACTGGCCGTCGTGCACCCGGTAGCGGACCAGTTCCTCCGGCAGGGCGTCCACCTCGGCGCGGCCGAGGATGCGGAGCCAGAGGTCGTAGTCCTCGCACTGGATCGCGGCGTCGCGGAAGTTGCCTGCCTCGCGGACGACGTCGGGGCGCGCCATCACCGTGGAGACCGTCACCGTGTTGAACAGCAGCAGGCGGCGGGCCAGGTTGTCGGAGCCCGAGGGGCAGCGGCGGGGGCCGAGGTCGGCGCCGGTGTCGCTGTCGAAGCGGCGGGACCAGGTGGCGAGCATTCCCAGGGCGGGGCGGCGGTCGAACTCGGCGACCTGGCGGGCCAGGCGCTCGGGTTCGCAGAGGTCGTCGCCGTCGCAGAACGCCACCAGGTCGCCGCGGCATACGGGCAGGCCGGCGTTGCGGGCTGCCGCGATGCCGGAGCGGGGGCGCGCCGTGACGACGATCTGGAGCTGCTCGGGCGGCAGCACCTCGGCCGCGCGCCGGTTCTCCTCGCACTCGCCGTCCAGGACCAGGACCACTTCCCAATCCTGGAGAGTCTGCTTCTGGATGGAGAGCAGGGTCTCGTCGAGGTACTTCTGGCGGGGGGCGACCGGGATGATCACGGAGACCCGCGGCGAGGTGTTCTCGGTCACCGCGTCGTTGTTCGTCGTGTCCGCGTTCATCGTGCCTTCTTCGCGTCCGTGACGATCTGCTGCAGGGCGGAGAACGAGGGCCGGTAGCCGCCGTCGCCCCGGCGCAGGCCGAAGAACAGCAAGTCGGAGGGCACGTCCTGGTAGGAGTAGTAGAAGATCGACGCCACGTTCGGATAGGCGGCCAGTACGTCGGCCTCCCGCTTGAACGTCTGCGCCTGCTGCGTCTCCTGCCCCTTGGCCGCGCTCGGCGGTCCCCAGATCAGGGCCGGGATGTTCGCCCCGGTCTCGGTGATCCAGATCGGCATGTTCGGCGCCCCGGCCTGGTTCAGCGCGGTGATGATGCTCGTCGGCGACTGGCTGATGGCCTGGAAGGTCTTGCTGGTCGCCGGATCGCCGTCCGGGTAGGGGTGGTAGCTGATCGCGTCGACCGCCTTCAGGCCGCCGTCCTTGGCCACCGTGGTGATGAAGTCGTACGGCGTGATGAAGGGCGCGCCGCCGCCGTCCGCGGCCAGGCCGCCCATCAGGATGTACGCGTGCGGGTCCGCGGCGCGGATCGCCGCTGAGACGGTCACCAGCAGCTTGGTGTAGTCCGCCGCGTCCGGGAGCGGGGCCCAGGCCCTGATGTTGGGCTCGTTCCACACCTCCCAGTAGTGCACGCCGCGGGCCGAGTAGCGCGCGACCGCCTGCTTCACGAAGTTCGCGAACAGTGCGTTGCTGGCCGGCGGGCAGGCGGCGGTGTCCTTGCAGGCGGTCCGGCGGGCCCACGGAGGCGGGAAGTCGATGGTGGCCAGGATCTTCAGGTTCCGGGCGTTCGCCGCGGCGACGACGTTGTCGAACTTGGTGAAGTCCGGCGCGTAGTTCGAGAAGGACTGGTAGTCCTCCCAGCCGAAGTCGACGCGGATGTAGTCCATCCCCAGCCGCTTGGCGTCGTCGAGCGCGGTCTTGAGCTGGTCCGGCTTGTCGAAGGCCAGCGTGTCGCTGTAGTCCAGGCCCCACTTCATGGCGGCCAGCTGCGAAGGCTTGGCGCTGCTCGAGGACGCGGAGGTCGCCGGGGCGGTGCGGGTGCCGGAGGCCGGCGATCCCGCGCTGGTGCTCGGGGCCGAGGTCGCGCCGGAGGAGTCCGTGCCGGCCGTACTGGCCGTACTCGCGGCGGGTGAGTGGCCGAAAGCCTGGGGCGCGCCCGGGTCGCCGCCGGAGACGGCGGTCGCGATGCTCGCGGCGATGACGACCGCGGCCGCGGCAGCGCCGACGATCACCCAGTGCCGTCGCTTGCTGTTCGCCATTATGATTTCGGGGCCGGTGACCGGCTGCCCTTCGCTCCCCTCGCCCGGACTTCGTCGCTTGGCGGATCCGGTCGGTGACCGGGAGCGGCCGGGAGGCCGCCGCCGTCGCCGGGCTCCCGCCGAAAAGGGCGCCCGCCTGCGAGCGTTCATAGTGCCATGGTTCGGCGTCTTCGGTGGTACCACGCCGATTCTCGAACCCGGACGGCTCGCACCCCCTGTCAGTTCGAGGAATGCGCGGCGCCGGTGAGAATTCTGCACATCGTCAACCTGGGCTTCGAGGCCGGTGGCGCGGAGAAGTTCGTCCGCATGCTGCGGGACGGCCAGACCGCCCGCGGGCACCAGGTCCGGGTGGTGGCCCTCGACGCCCCGTCCGGCGGCCGGGCGGTGTTCGCCGACGATCTGGTGCCGCCGTTGGCCGGCGGGCCGCTGGGCCGGCTGGCCGGGTTCGTCTGGAACCGTCAGGCGCACCGCGAAGTCCGCCGCATCATGCGGGAGTTCCGGCCGGACTGCGTCCACCTGCACACCGTCGGCGGGTTCGGCCCGGCCGTGTTCCCGGCCACGCGGGGCGCCGTGCGCATCCTCACCATCCACGGCCCCGAGGACTGGACCCGCAGACTGCTGCGCTGGCAGGTCGCGGACAACGCCGGCCGGATCACTCCTGCTGCCCTGCCCCGCTACCTGCACCTGCGTTTCCTGATGCGCCCCGCCTACCGGCTGCTCGGGCTGCGCGGGATCGACGGCTTCGCGGCCCCGAGCCGGTTCGTCGCCGATCTGATCCGCGCCGACGCCGGCCGGGTGCCGGTCCGGGTCATCCCGCACGCCGTGGACCCGGTCTTCACCCCGGCGCCGGTCTCGGAGGCCTGGCAGGCGGCGTACGTGGGCCGCCTCAGTCCTCTGAAGGGCGCGGACGTCGTGCTGGAAGCCTTCGCCCTCCTGGCCCGCACGCAGCCGAAGGCGCGGCTCGTGGTGGTCGGCGACGGCCCCGAGCGCGCCAAGCTGGAAGCGCGGGCCGCCGGCCTGGTGGCGGCCGGCACGGTGGAGTTCCGGGGCTGGCTGAGCCCGCCCGAGGTCGCCGAGTGCCTGCGCGGCTCGGCGCTGCTGGCCGTGCCGTCGACGACCCCGGAGATCTTCGGGCTGACCGCCCTGGAGGCACTGGCGCTGGGCCGGCCGCTGATCGCCAGCCGCATCGGGGCGCTGCCCGAACTCGTCGGGCCGGACAACGGCGTGCTCGTCGCCCCCGGCGACGCCGCCGCGCTGGCCGAGGCGCTGGCCGGGCTGATCGGCGACGCCGACCGGCTGGCGCGGCTCGGGGAGGGCTCGGCGCGGCGGGCCGAGGCGTTCGATCTGGACCGCTGCCTCGACGACTACGAGGCCTGGTACCGCGAGGCTCTCGCGGCTCGCGGCTAGGGCCGAAACCTCAAACAGCTCTACGGGCGCAGCCGATGGTGCGCCGACTGCCACAGCGTCCGGACTCCGGCCAGGACGAACGGGGCCAGGTCGTCCCGGGCGAACCAGGCGGCCTCGTCCGCCCTGCGCACCGAGGCCAGCCAAGAACGCAGAGAGAGGTCGCCCTCCCGCCGGTGGGCGAGCGCGGCGATGGGGTCGTAGTTCTCGACGACCAGGGCCCGCCCGGGCACCGCGTCCCCGGCGGTGAAGCCGCGGCCGGTGAGGTCCAGGTGCAGGGCCCGGACCGCGTCGATGCCGGCCGTGTCCTCGAACAGCCGGAACTGCGCGCCGAGGCGGGGGTTGAAGTCCAGGAGCCGATAGCTGTCGTCGCGCGGATCCCACCGGTAGTCGAGGTCGACGACCCCGCGGTAGCCCAGTCCGGCCAGCAGCGCGACCGCCTCCGCGCGCAGCCGCTCGTTCGGCGCCCAGCGGCCGTAGCTGGTCAGGCCCGCGCGGACCGGGAAGGAGCGCACCTTGACCCCGGTGTGGCCGAACAGGCAGCGCGAGTCCGCGTCGAAGTAGCCGTGGAAGAACCAGTCCTGGCGCGCGCCGCCCGGTGCGGGGGCGAGGTATTCCTGGAGCAGCAGCCCGGTGTCCGGGCCGCCGCCGGTGGCCCGGCGGGCCCGCTCGACCAGATCGAGCAGCTCCTCCTTGGTGCGGACTATCGTCGTGCTCGGCACGCCCACCGCGCGGTCGGCGGCCCACGGCAGGTTCACCTTGGCGACGACCGGATAGCCGCAGGCGTCGGCGAAGGCCACGGCCTCGGCGGCGTCCACCGGAACGGTCGTCGCCGGATGCGGCACCCCGGCGGCGCGGCAGATCTCGGCGAGCGACGCCTTGCCGGCCGCGCGGCGCGGCAGGTCGGCCGGCGGGTCGGGGAACAGGTAGCGGGGGCGGAGCTTGTCGCCGTGCTCGGCCAGCAGGATCGCGCCGGCGTCGTCGGTGGGGACCAGGACGGCCGGGCCGGGCAGCCGGTCGGCGAGCCGGTCCAGCATGTCCAGCACGTCGTCGGGGTCGGCATTGGGCGGCATCGGCGACATCGTCCGGCGGGCGTAACGGGACGCCCCGGCCGGGGCGAACCGGTCCTCGCGCATCGCGTGGACCCGGATCCCCAGCCGGCCCAGGCTGCGGATCACCCCGAGCCCGCCGTGGTGGAAGACGTTCCGGTCGAGTTTGAGGAGCACAGCGTCGGTCACGGTGTCCGCGTGCACCGACGCTCTCACTGCCATGGAAACCAGCTTATAGTTATGTTCAAGGTAGCCCTCGTGTCGCCAAGGAAACGTCGCGTCGACCGAAGCCCTGGTGGCGGAGCTCGACTCGATCATATGTGCCGACCTTAGAGGCCCGCGACGTTCACTCGGCGTGAAGACGGTCCGGAGCCGTCCGGGCTCAGCGCGGCAGCCTCGCCGCGGCGGCGCGCGCCGCGAACGCCGCCCCGCACACGAAGCGCATGGACGGACCGAAGGTCGCCGCCGCCGCCAGCCCCACCATGTGCAGCCCGCGCACCGAGCTGCCGAAACCGGCGCCGAGGGCGGGCGGGCCGTAGGAACCGCCGCGCAGACCGCGGACCCGGCCGCGCAGGTCGTCGCCGAGCACCGTCAGCTTCCTGACGTCAACCTCGAAACCCGTCGCGGCGATCACGTGGTCGGCCTCCAGCTCCCGGCCGCACGACAGCTCCAGCCGGAGCGCGCCGCCCTCGGGGCCGGCCTTGGTGATCTGGGTGCCGGTCAGGACGTGCGGGGCGTCGAAGGACTTCTCGAAGCGGTCGCGGATCCACCAGGATCCCTCCGGACCGAGCGTCTTGCGCACGACCTCCATGCGGTAGCCCGCGGGGAGCCGCCGGAACAGGGACGGAAGGTCGCCCAGCACCTTGTTGTAGTAGCCGGGGCCGAGGCCGTTCTCCGGCTGGCGGATGCGCTGCCACAGGCCGGTGGGGAGGTCGGCGGGGAAGCTGTTCCACCTCAGCGCGGCCGCGCGCGCCACCAGCGTGACGTCGGCGCCCGCCTCGTCCAGCAGCACCGCGATCTCGATGGCCGCCTGTCCCCCGCCGACCACGACGACCCGCTTGCCGGCGAAGCCGGACACGTCGTTCACCATGCTGCTGTGCAGCACCTGCGGGGCCGCCAGCCCGACGAGCGCCTCGGGGGTCCGCGGGAACGGCAGGAAGCCGGCGGCGAGCACCACCGAGCGCGCCCGCGCCGAGGAGCCGTCGGCCAGTTCCAGGGAGAACACCGCCCCTTCCCGGTCGACCCGCACCACGTCGGTCTCGTGCAGGTCCGGCACGGCCTGCCGCTGGAACCAGCGGCCGTAGGCGACGAACGTCTCGACCGGGGTGGGCACGCCGTGCGCGTAGGGCAGCTCCTGGAGGCGGCAGTACTCCTTCAGCGTGTACCGGTCGCGCGGATCCGACAGGTGCGAGGCCCACGGCTCGGACTTGAGCTTCATGCCCTGCGGCATGTGCTCGGCCCAGGCCCGCATCGGCGTGCCGAACACCCGCGTGCGGGAGCCGCGCGCCCCGGCGTGCGCGGCCACCGAGAGTCCGTAGGGTCCGGCACCGACCACGGCGGTGTCGAGGATCCCGGTACCTGTCATCGTTTCTCCTAGTTCGATCCCGCCGGACCTGGTGGCAGATCCCGCGCACGCCTTCTCCCCGACGACTTGCGGGCATGCCGGCCGAAACAGCATGCGGGGGTGGCACCCCTGGTGCCTGTGAACTGTGGAAACCCCCGAATGCGACGCCGGCCGTCTGCGGCTCGGCGGCGATCGTACCCTGGCGCGCCGGCCGCCGGTTCCCGCCCCCTCTGTGCTCTCCACGAAAAAGCCAGCGGCCCTCCATGAACAGCCGTAGAACCCTGGCTTACCGCTGAGACAGCAGGCCGTGACTCCCGCGAGACCGGCCGTCGAACACCAGATTGTGGCACGATTCCGCGACGGTGGGGATAAAGGTGATTCGAATCGCCTTCCGTGCTTTGGCGATGATCTCGGTCGAAGCCAGGTGATGATCTCCCGCCATGCTCAGCCGGGGGTAGACGCCGGGAGGTCTGGGTAGTGAGCACCCGGATACCGCCCGTTTCACGGGGACTGCGGCGCCGGTTTGTCCGGGGCGCCCGATTCTCCCCCCGTGGAAAGAAGAAATGCGAGGACACATGGAGACGTCGGACCTGATCGCCAAGGCTGCCGCCGGCGATCACGACGCGTTCCGCGATCTGGTCGAGGTGCACTCTCGGGAGCTGCAGGTGCACTGCTACCGGATCCTGGGGTCCTTGCAGGACGCCGAGGACGCGCTCCAGGAGACCCTCGTGTCCGCCTGGCGGAGCCTCGGCGATTTCCGCCAGCAGTCCTCGGTGCGGACCTGGCTGTATCAGATCGCGACCAATCGGTGTCTGAGCATGCTGCGTTCGGACAGCAGGCGCCCGCGCACCGCGTCACTGGTCCTTGACGTGCCGCTGCCGGAGCCGGCCGAGGCCAGTGATGTTCCGCCGTGGCTGCAGCCGTATCCGGACCTCCTGATGGACAACCTCGTCGACCGCGAGCCCGGTCCGGAGACCCGCTACGAGATGACCGAGGCGATCTCACTGGCGTTCATCACGGCGCTACAACTGTTGCCGCCGCGGCAGCGGGCCGTGCTGGTGCTGCGCGATGTGCTCGGGTACCGCGCCCCCGAGGTGGCCGAAATGCTCGACGCGACCCAGGAGTCGGTGCAGAGCGCGCTCAAACGAGCCCGCGCCACGGTCGACGGCCACCTCGCGGACTCGGGCCGCAGCGCGTCGCCGCGCCTGCCGGACGCCGCGGCCGAGCACCAGCTGGTGGCCAAGCTGACCGAAGCCTTCGAGCGCGCGGACGTCCCGGCCCTGGTGGGGCTGCTCACCAAGGACGTGCGGCTCTCGATGCCGCCGGCGCTGCTGGAGTACCGGGGGATCGAGATGGCGGGCCGCTTCCTGGAGGCGGTCACCTTCCGGGCGGGCCGGAGGTACCGCGTGCTGCCGACCCGCGCCAACGGCCAGCCCGCGCTCGGCGTGTACCTGCCCGATCCGCACACCGGCGTCTTCCGGGCGTACGCGCTGCTCGCGATCACCGTCGACGGCGACCGCGTCAGCGCGATCACCGGATTCGAGAACGATGTGATGCCCCGGTTCGGGCTGCCCCGGACGCTGCCCGAGCCGGGCTGAGGCGGGCTGAGGCTGAACGGGCTCTGCATCAGAGTCCGCTCAGGCGGGGACGATCCCGGCGAGAACCATGTCCAGCACCCGCTCCTGCTCGGCCTCCGAGCCGGGCAGGGCGGCCACGCCGTGAACGACCGACCACACAGCCAGGCCGGTCGGGCGCGGCACGTCCCCGACGCGCTCGGCCACCAGGGCGACAGCGTCCTCGACACCGCCATGACAGGCCATGGCGAACAGGCCCGGGTTCTCCCGAGCGAAGGACACATACGCCCCGGCGACGGCCCGGATCCGGTACCCGAGGGCCGGGGCGGAATCGGGGCCGAAGCCGGACCCCGACACCGCGCCGTCCATCCGCTCCGCCAGAACACGCAGCGACCGGCGCTTCACCGCCGCGAGGAGTTCCTCGACAGTGGTGAAGTGCCGGTAGACGGCGGTCGCCGTGATCCCCACCTCGCGCGCGGCGGCGCGCAGCGTCACCGTCGGCGGCCCGCCGCCGCGCGCGAGGTCGAAGGCGGCCCGGAGCAGCGCCGCACGGGCATCCCCGTGGTGGTAGCCGGCCCGGTAGTACGCCATCAGTGCCCTGCCGTCACAGAATGTGGTCGCGCCAGTCCGAAGGGGCTTCCAGCCGGCGGTAGGCGCCGGCGTAGAACAGGAGGGCGTCCTCGTCGGGGCCTCGCCCGACGTGGACGATCTCGCCCAGGAAGATCGAGTGGTCCCCGCCGTCGTACACGGCGGCCAGCGAGCACTCGAACCAGGCCAGGGCGTCCGGCAGCACCGGGGCCCCGGTCTGCGGGCCGCGGATGTGCTCGACGGTGTCGAACTCGCCCCGGCCGCGCGGGCGGTCGCGGCTGGCGAAGTACCGGGCCACCCGCTCCTGCCGGTTGGACAGCACCGAGACCCCGAAGCCGTTCTGCTCCATGATCGTCTCGTGCATCGAGGCGTCGCGCAGCACACAGACCAGGATCATCGGCGGGTCCAGCGACACCGACGTGAAGGAGTTCGCCGTCATCCCGCGCGGCTCGTCGCCGCCGGCCGTCACCACCGTGATGCCGGTGGCGAAGCGGCCGAAGATGCGCCGCAGCTCCCGGGGGTCGGTGGCGGTGCCGACCGGGATCGGCGCCGCCGTACCGCTGCCCATCGCCGCTCAGCTCCCCGCGGGCACCCGCGCGGCCCCCTGCAGGGCCGCCGGACGGGTACCGCGCGTCGAGTAGCGGCTCAGTGCCTTGCGCAGGGACTCGGGCACCGGGGTCGGCCGGGTGTCGGTGTTCGGGCCGCGCATGCACGCCACCCGCTGCCGGCCCCGGGCCACCAGGTCCTCGAACCCCTCGCGCACCCGCACGTAGTCGAACGCGAACTCGATCTGGGTCTGCGTCAGGTCCTCCAGCCGCATCCGGATCGACAGCTCGTCGAAGGCGGTGATCTCGGACAGGAACTCGCAGTCCACCTTCAGCGTGAACAGCTTCAGGTCGCCCTGCACGTCCGCGATGACCTCGGCCGCCTGCTCGCGCAGGAACATCTCCCGGCAGCGTCCCTGCCAGCGCAGGTAGTTGACGTAGTAGACGTTGCCGACGAGGTTGGTCTCCTCGAACCCGACGATGTGCCGGTACTCGTAGTAGTCCTTCAGTGCATTGCCGTTGCCGCTCATCGAGCCCTCACTTCCCCTCTTCGGCCGCCGGGGCGGCCGACACTGTGAACACCAGCGGGTCGCCGTGGTCCGCCACGGTGGTGACGAACGAGGCGAACCGCCGTCCGCCGCCGCGCAGCGCCGCCCAAGGCCCGGAACCCGGGACCCCGGCGACGGTGTCCAGCGTCAGATCCCGTAGCGCCTGGCCGGACTTGCTGAGGCACTCCACCGCGCCCCAGACCCGGGTCGCCGCGACCGAGTAGTCCTCGCCCCGCTCCGAGGCGATCAGGGCCGCCAGCGCGGCGCCCTCGGCGCCGAGCAGATCGGTCCACTCCTGCTCGGTGCGGGTCTTGGCGACCTCCACGTCGCACTCCACCGGCCGGTCGCCGGGCAGCGCCGCGGACAGGGTGACCCCGCCGCCGTGCGCGGAGGACACCTGGAACCCGTCGACGTACGGCATCCCGTCGGAGCGGTGCCCGACCTCGATCCGCTTGCCGACCGCCCAGCTCATCGCCCAGTCGGTGCGCTCGCGCCGCAGCGCGGTCTGCGAGTCGTGCCCGCCGGCGTCCGGGACCACCGCGTCCGGCACGACGCCGGTGCGCAGTCCGGTGCGGCCCAGGACCGGCTCGACGTTGCGCTCCAGGTACGGAGTGAGCAGCGCCGCCAGCCACGGCCCGGTCCCGTCCTGCTTGCGGACCGCCTGCAGGGTCAGCCCGTCCCAGCGCTCGACCAGCACGCCGTCCAGGTCGCGGACTTCGATGTCGTAGACGTAGGTGTCCCCGTCGCGCGAGCGCTCGGCCGCGTGCAGGGTCACCTCGGACAGCGGCCGGGCCACCTTCGGGTCGGCCAGCCACAGCCGCTCCACGGAGGCCGGCAGCAGCGTGGCGTCGGGCACGCAGCACTGGATCGAGTGCATCAGGGCGTCCCGGGTGCCGGGGTCCGCCAGGACGAGCTCGGCCGGGTGGAAGGACCCGAACCAGTCCGTGCGCGCCGTGTTCGAGATCGCCGCCACACAGCCGCGGGCCTCGAGCTCGTGGTACCCGACCAGGCGCTGGAAGCGGTCGCCCTGGAACAGCACCGGGCCGTAGAGCTCGGCGGCCGGGTCCAGCGGGATCCGCGCCTCGGTGTCCGGCGACAGCGGACGCGCGGGGCCGTCCGGCAGCGGCTGGTCGTAGCGCAGCGTGGCCCGGAAGTGGTCGGCCTGGAAGCCGGTCTCACTGGAGCGCAGCGCCGCGCGGACCACGTCCGGGCCGTCGGCCAGGACCGCCACCCGCAGGGTGGTGCTCCCGTCCACCGGGACCACGATCGGCCGCAGGAACTCCATGTTCTCCATCGTCGGCGCGCCTTCGTGCCCGGTGAGCGCGCCGGCCGCCTGCGACATGGCCTCCATGCCCAGCACCGCGGGGAACAGCAGGTCCCCGTCGAGCAGGTGGTCGCCGAGGTACAGGTCGCCCGAAGGAGTCAGGTCGGCGTCGACCACGAGCTCCACGTTCGGGTAGAACACCCGCGGGCGCTCCAGGAACCGGCCCAGGGGCAGCTCGCGCTGCTCCATGGTGATCGTCGGCAGGCCCTCGGCCCGGCCGGCGATGACCACGGTGCCGGGGGTGGCCGGGTCGGCCAGCAGGGCCTTGAGGATGCCCACGCCCTCGGCGACCGGGATCGGCGAGATCCCGTCCCGCATCAGGGATTCCAGCACCCCGAGCTTGTCGCCCATGCCGGCCCCGGACCAGACCGACCACTCCAGCGCCAGGCACCGGGTCTCCGGGTGGTCGGCGGCGTAGCGGCGGGTCAGGTCGGTCATCCAGTCGTTGGCGGTGGCGTAGTCGCCCTCGCCGCGCAGGCCCGCCCGGCCGATGATGCTGCCGAAGGTGACCAGCAGCCGCAGCGGGTCCGAGCCGACGGCGGTGAGCACCGTGCGCAGACCGTCCAGCTTCGGGGCCAGCGTGCGGCGGAACGTGGACTCGTCCAGGTCCACCAGCGAGCGCGGCTCGTTGCGCCCCGCGCCGTGCAGGACCGCGGTGATCGGGCCCAGCTTGCGCCGGACCTGGTCCACCGCCGCCTTGACCTCGTCGGCCGCGGTGACGTCGGCCCGCACGTACTCGAAGCTGATCCCCTGGGCGCGCATCCGCTCCAGGTTCATCGCCAGCTCCGGGTCCGAGGCCGGCTCCGAGCGGCCCATCAGGCCCAGCGCCGCGCCGGTCTCCTGGGCCAGGCCCAGGGCCGCCTCGGCGGTGATGCCCTTGCCGCCGCCGGTGACCAGCAGCACGTCGCCGGAGCGCAGGACGTGATCGAGCCCTGCCGCGCTCGCCGCCGTGGTGGCCAGCGGACGCAGGACCGGGACCGTGCGCGCGCCGTCCCCGACGTAGGAGACCTCGGAGAAGCCGGTGGTGTCGGCGGCGTCCGCGGTGATGCGGGCGACCACCTCGCCGACCTGCTCCGGGGCCAGCGTGTCGGGACCGTCGAGGGAAACCAGGGTGGTGGTCACCGCCGGCGTCTCCAGGTGCAGCGTCTTGACGATGCCCGCCGCGCCCCGGCGCCCGCCGACCGCGACGAGGCGCACCGGCTCGGTCCGCACCCGCGTCAGCGCCGCGCGCACGGCGGTGATCATCAGCTCGGTGTGGTCCTCGTTGGCCTCGTCCGGGAGCGCCAGCAGCACGCCGCCGCCGATCCCGGCGGTCGCCAGCGACGCCCGCAGCGGCTCGGCCAGCGCGTGGCCGTCCGTGGCGAACACCTCCCACTCCGCGGCCGGGTGCTTCACCAGCGCCGGCGGCGCCGGGGCGGTGGCCACCGGGTCGATGGCGTAGGCCCGCACCCACGGTTCCACGCCCGAGATCACCTCGGCCGCGCCGTCGTCGCCGTTCGCCGTGGCGGCCAGGCCGTCGAGCATCTCGGCCAGCTCGGTCAGGGTGGAGGTGGCGTAGGCCGAGGTCGCCAGCACCGCGGTGACCCCGAGTTCCCGGGCCGCCTGGGTGACGATCTGGCCGACCGTGATCGAGCTCAGGTGCAGCTCGTCGATCGGGTTGCTGTCCGGGCTGACCGCTTCGATCGGCAGCTCGGCGCGCTCGGAGGCCAGGCGCAGCAGGACGGTCAGGGCGTCCGCCCCGCCCGCTCCGGCCGAAGCCGTCTCAGTGCCCTGCGCCCCCTGTTCGGCAGCACCCTGCGATCCGCCCCGCGGAGCCAGCGCCGCCTTGACGACCGCGAAGTCGCCCTCCGGCGCCGCCTCGGCCGGGCTGGCCAGGAACACGAACTCCTTGTCCAGCGGCAGCGGCTTGACGAACCGGTCGCGGAACAGCTCCTCGTGCAACACCGGCGCACCGAGCACGTACGCCATGGCGACGGCGTGCAGCAGGCCGGACAGCGACATGCTGTCGGACTCGATGGAGACGGCCGGGACCGCCGGGGCGATCTCGGAGGCCAGGCTGCGCAGGATCCGGCCCGGACCGACCTCGATGAAGGCGTCGCAGTCCTCGGCGAGCGCCGCCACCGCGTCGTGGAACCGCACCGGGTCCAGCATCTGGCTGGTGAGCAGGGTGGTCACGTCGGTGTCGGCGGGCAGCGCGCCGCCGGTCACCGTGGAGACCACTGTGCGCTGCACCTGCCCGAACTGCTGCCCGGCCAGGTACTGCCCGAAGGCCTCGGCGGCCGGGGCGACGGCGCTGGAGTGGAATGCGTGCGACACCGAGATCCGGGTGGCGGTCAGGCCCTTGGACTGGGCCCGCGCCATGACCGACTCCACAGCCTGCTCCGGACCGCTCACGACGGTCTGGGCCGGGCTGTTGTACCCGGCGATGACCACCGGCTCGGAGTAGAGCAGGGCACTGACCTCGGCGGCCGGGGCCGCGATGGAGGCCATCGCGCCGCCGCCGCAGGACACCTCGTCCATCACCCGGCCGCGCTCGGCGGCCAGCGCCAGCAGCGCGTCCTCGGACATCACGCCGGCCCAGTGCAGGGCCGTCAGCTCGCCGAGGCTGTGCCCGGCCGCGCCGGAGGCGGTGATCCCCAGCGCGGAGAGCACCCGCAGCCCGGCGACCGAGCCCGCGACGATCCGCGGCTGCGCGACCGAGGTGGCGACCTGGTCGCCGTCGGTCGGCAGGGCCAGGTCCCGGTAGAGGCCGTCGACGTCCTCGAACCGGCGGCGCAGCGCACCGCCGTCGGCGCGCCGGCCGGCACCCTGGCCGGGGAACAGGAACGCCAGCCGCGGCGAGCGGCCGGCCGCGCCCAGGAACACCCCGCCCTTGGCGTCCAGCACCTGGCGCGCGCCGGAGTCCAGCAGCGACAGCAGCCGGCCCAGCCGCTCCTCGGCCTGCTCCGGGGAGCGGGCGACGATCGCGGCGCGCAGCGGCTGGCCGGACAGCTCCCCGGACAGCGTGGCGGCCAGGTCGCCGAGTTCGGCGAAGGACAGCTTGGAGACGAAGCCGGCCAGCTGGGCCACCCGGCCCCGCAGTTCGGCGACGCCGACCGCGTCCAGCAGCAGGATCTCCGTGTCCTGCCGGGAGCGGACCAGCGTCTTGGTGGACTTGCCGATCGCAGTGCGGCGGGCGCCGTCGGCGTGCTCGACGACCAGGTGCGCGTTGATGCCGCCGAAGCCCATCGAGGACACGCCGGCGCGGACCGGGGCGCCCTCGGGCCACAGCTCGGCGCTGTCCGGGACGTGCAGCGTCGCGTCGTCGGCGAGCAGCACCGGGTGCGGGTCGAAGTGGCCGGTGGCCGGCGGGATGACCTGGTGGCGCACCGCGAGGATGGCCTTGATCAGCCCGGCGACGCCGGCGGCGCCCTTGGTGTGGCCGAAGTTGCCCTTCACGGTGCTGATCGCCGCGGTGCCGGCCTCCATGCCGGCCGCGTCGCGGCGGGCGCCGCTGATCGCCTCCAGCTCGGTGGCGTCGCCGACGGCGGTGCCGGTGCCGTGGCCCTCGAAGTAGCGGATGGTCTCCACGCCGAAGCCGGCCTGCTCGTAGGCCCGCGCGATGGCGCGGCGGTGGCCGGAGGCCTCCGGGCGGGTGATGCCGCCCTTGCCGTCGGAGCTCTGGCCCCAGCCGGCGATGGTGGCGTAGCGGAACTTGCCCTGCGCCACGGCGTCCTCGTCGCGCATCAGGACCAGCATGCCGCAGCCCTCGCCGGGCCAGAAGCCGTTGGAGCCCTTGTCGTAGACCTTCATCTCGGTCTTGGCCAGGGCCCCGGTCTTGGCGAAGCCGATCACCTCGAACGGGTCGATGCTCAGGTCCACGCCGCCGGCCACGGCCGCGTCGAGCTGGCCGGAGGCCAGCGCGTTGCACGCGGTCGCCACGGACAGCAGCGAGGAGGAGCAGGCCCCGTCGACGGTGTAGCCGCCGCCGCCGAAGTCGAAGTAGTTGCAGACCCGGCCGGAGATGGTGTTGGCCAGGCCGCCGGCCAGCGAGTCCTCGTCGATCGGCGGGAACGGCGCCTTGTAGCGGGCCTCCAGCGCGGACAGGAACTCCCCGAGCGCGACGTCGTCCCAGCCGGCCTCGCGCAGCGCCGCGCCGACGGTCCGCTCGACGTAGGGCCAGCGCAGGCGCAGCAGGTTCGCGCGGCTGAACTCGCCGGTCAGGGTGTTGCCGATGACCACGCCGGTGTTGGCGCGCGGCAGCCCTTCGCCGGCTTCGAACCCGGCGTCGGCCAGCGCGCGGGCCACGGTGTCCAGCGCGAGCCAGTGCGTCATGTCGGTGGACCGGAAGGTGCTGCCGCCGATGCGGTAGGCGACCCGGTCGAAGTCGAATCCCTCGAGGACCGCGGCCATCTTCGAGTAGTGGCGGTCGGGCGCGGTCGGATCCGGCGAGTAGTAGTCCTCGGCCCGCATGCGCTCGTCCGGGAGCCGGCGGAAGGCCCGGCGGCCGGCCAGCACGTTGCGCCACAGCTCGTCCGGGGAGGTCGCGTCGGGATAGCGCAGGGCGATCCCGACCACGGCGATCCTGGTGTTGGCGGTGCCCTTGTCGGTGCCGCTCACTTCGCCACCTCCTCCCCTACGATCCGGTACGCCGCGGTGTGGTGTGCTTTCGGCAACACCGTGATCTCCCTCCATGGGCGTGAATGCGTCGATGCAATCGGAGTATTCGGCCGCACGAGCGGCGCACACTTCTCCGACCATGCCCAGAGCCCTGGTTGCACGGGGTATCCGGTGATCGCAGCAAGCTGGAAGAAGGAACGCCCCGAACCCGCAAGGAGCATGAGGCCACGTCCATCTGGTTCGATTCCAGGGAGGCTTCATGCCGTCCGTTTCCACGGCTTCTTCGTCCATCCCGGCCGCCCCTTTGGGCGGCCACAGTCTGCTGGTCCTGATCATCACCGCCGGAGCGCTGATCGTGCTGGCGATGATGCTGGGCCGGCTGGTCGCGCGCTTCGGGCTGCCCGCGGTGTGCGGCGAGCTGTGCGCCGGGCTCATCCTCGGGCCCTCGCTGCTCGGCCATACCGTGCCCCGCCTGTACCACTGGATGTTCCCGCCGCAGGCCGAACAGGTGCACCTGCTCGACGGCGTCGCGCAGTTCGGCGTGCTGTTGCTGGTCGGCCTGACCGGCGTGGACATCGACCTGAAGCTGGTCCGCCGGCGCGGGAAGGTCGCGCTGTGGGTGGCCGGGTTCGGCCTGGTGCTGCCGCTGGCGATGGGCGTCGCGGCCGGCCGGCTGGCGCCGTCCTCGCTGCTGGGCCACGGCGGCGACCGCACCAACTTCGCGCTGTTCGCCGGCGTGGCGATGTGTGTCAGCGCCCTGCCGGTGATCGCCAAGACCCTGGACGACATGGGTCTGCTGCACCGCGACTTCGGCCAGCTCACGATCGCCGCCGGCGTGGCCGACGACGTCACCGGCTGGCTGCTGCTGTCGGTGGTCTCGGCGATGGCGGCGGCCGGCGCGCATCACTTCCCGTGGCAGTCGATGATGTGGCTGGCGGTGATCGTGCTCGCGGCGGTCACGATCGGGCGCGCGCTGGCCGCGCGGCTGATCGCGCGCGCCGGGCGCGGCTCGACCCCGGGGCCGGTGGTGGCGACCGTGGTCGCGGCGTTCCTGGGCTGCGCGGCCGCCTCGCAGGCGGCCGGGCTGGAGGCCTCGTTCGGGGCGTTCGTCGGCGGTCTGGTCATCGGCACCGCGGCCGAGACCGACCTGCGCTGGCTCGCGCCGCTGCGCACGGTCGTGGCCTCGGTCCTGGCGCCGCTGTTCTTCGCCACCGCGGCGCTGCGGGTGGACCTGGGGGTCCTGGGGCGTCCGGCGATCCTCGTCTCGGCGATCGTGGCGGTCCTGATCGCCGCGGTCGGCAAGTTCGTCGGGGCATTCCTGGGCGGGACGGCCGCGAAACTGGACCGCTGGGAGTCGCTGGCGCTGGGCGCCGGGATGAACGCCCGCGGCGTCATCCAGATCATCGTGGCCACCGTCGGCCTGCGGATCGGGGTGCTGAACACCGACTCCTACACCATCGTGGTGCTGGTCGCGGTGATCACCTCGCTCATGGCACCGCCGATCCTGCGCCTGGCTCAGGCGAGGATCGGCGGCACTCCGGCGGAGGAGGAACGCAGGGTCAGGCTCGCCGCTATGCGGTGATCTCCTGGGCCACCTGGCTCTCCGGTTCCGCCGCCGGCGGGATCGGAGGCCAGTACTGGCCGTGGGCGCTCATCGCCGGAGGCAGGGAGCGCCATTCCTGGTTGTCGGCGAACAGGATGTCCCGCACCCCGGCCCGGCCGCGCCGGCGGCCCTCACGCCGGTTCTCCATGGCCCACTTCAGGGCCTCCCGCGCGTAGGTGGTCAGCGGGAACGTGCAGTTCTCCTTCCAGGCCGGGGTCCCGTGGCGGCGGTACCAGGTGACGTGGCGCGCGCCGGCGGGCAGCGTGAACGTCGCGGTGGCACCCTGCTCGGGGTTGCCGAAGCCCATGTACGGCGGGACGAAGTCCAGCGCGCCGAGCCGGGCGAAGATCCGCCGGCCGGCCTCGGCGTGCGTGATCTCCCCGCGGGTGGCGGCGTCGATCTCGTCCAGCGAGCCGCGCATCGTCTCCACGACGTTCGGCAGGTGGCTGCCCAGCACGCCGATGCGCCCCGGCTCGGTCGTCTTCGCCAGGTGCGAGGGATCGCCGGACTTCAAGTAGCGGATGAGCAGGGACAGCGGGCCGAACGCGCCGAGCATGTTGCCCAGGGCCCAGTTGCGGTTCCAGGCGTTCCAGGTGTCGTAGCTCTTGAAGGCGTCGAAGGCCCCGGAGACGATCATGTCGTAGTGGTCGAACCCGGTGTTCACCACGTCCTCGACGAACTGGAAGCGCTCGGTGGCGAAGTCGTCCTCGGCCACGGCCTTCAGCAGCCGCTCGGCGATCAGGTCCACCGCCACGGTCAGCACCGACATGCCCGAGGAGAACAGCGGGTCCACGAACGCCGCGGCGTGCGGCAGCTGCAGCACGCGCGGGCCCAGCAGGTGCGGCGAGGAGTACTGCAGGCGCCCCGAGCCGATCCAGGGCCGGGCCGCGGTCGCGTTGCGGAAGTGCCGCTCGACGGTCGGGAAGCGGGAGATGATCGAGCGGAACTCCTCCTCCGGCGTGCCCTGCGGATCAGGGTGCTGACGCCGGTCCAGCATCATGCCGACGCTGGTCAGCGGGTTGGTGGCGTCGCGGTGGTTGTTGAACGGGATGACCCAGATCCAGCCGCCGTCGAAGATGTGGTGCATGGTGGCCTGGCCCAGCGGCGAGGGCACGCCGCGGCGCTGCGGGTCCGGCAGCAGCAGGTCGGCGCTGGGGACGTTCATCATGTGCGTGTAGAGCGTCCGGGTGTTCGTGCGGAAGCGCGGCGTCTCGTCGCGCAGCCCCAGCTGGTCGGAGACCATGGAGCGCATCCCGGCGGCGTCGATGAGGAACTTGGCCTTGAAGCTGACGCCGCCGGCGGCGTGCAGCTCCACCTCGTCCTCGCCGAACTTGATGTCCTCGATGCGGGTGCCCTGGCGGAAGTGCGCGCCGTACTGGATCGACAGCGCGGCCAGGTAGGCGTCCACGTCCTGGCGGAACAGGTGCGAGTCCGGGCCGATCGGCGGGGTCAGGGTGGGCAGCTGGTTCACCTCGCCGGCCCGGTGCTCCTCGCCCTCGCTGTGGTACATGAAGCTGAACGAGCGCTTCACGCCGCAGTTGCTGCTGATCTTGTCGCGCAGGTGGTGGAACGCGCCGATCCAGCCGATCTCCGGCACGCCGTACTTCTCGCCGATGATCCGCAGCCGGATCCCGGTCTCCGGGATGAGCGACTCGCCGATGGTGAACCGGGGGTGGACCGCCCCCTCCAGCAGCAGGGTCTTCACCCCGTGCTTGGCCAGGATGCAGGCCAGCATCGAACCGCCGATCCCCGATCCGAGGATGGCCACGTCATAACGGTCTTCGCTCACGGATACCTCAACCCTCACTGTGCGGGAAACGGCCGAAACGGGTCCGACACGGCGGACCCTTGTCCTTTCAGCGTGTCGAAGCCGCAGGTCTGGACCTTCTCCGGCGTTGCCCGGGACTGGGCACGCTGGGAGAAGCCGAACCCGCCGGAGCCACGCAAAATGTCTCTTGCTCTCGACAGCCGCGGCCACGGCTCGAATCCACCGGCTTCACCCCCACCGACCAGGAGGCACGGGCTTCACCATGGGGACCACATCCGCACGCCGCGTGGTGCGCGCCTTCGGACGCCGTCGGATTCCGCGCTTGATCGAGATGCCGGCCGGACAACCTCTGATCGTGCCGAACCGGTGGACCCCGGATCCGCCGCGATACCTCATCGCCCAGGGCGCCCCCTCCAGACGACCGCACGCCAGACCTCACCCGCGGCCGAGCCGACGAGGTCGATACACCCCGAACGGACGCGCACTGTGGCCACCACGTACTCAGAAGCCTTCCGCAAGACCACCCGATGCGACCTACCGGTGTCCGAGGCCCTGCGGCACTGCCGCCGGTACCTGGTGGACCTGGTGAGCAGCCGGCCCGAGGACTGCGCCGCGCCGGTGGGCGCCACCACCCACGGCCGCGACGTGTTCGGCCTGCTGTGCCACCTGACGGAGAACAGCCGCCAGGCCGAGGCCACCCTGCGCGGTCGGGCGGAGCGGCTGGACGGACCGCCGGCGACGCTGAGCGTGGCAAGCCTCTTGCACGAGTGGGAGCGCAGCGGCGCGATCGTGGACCGGGCGCTGCGCGGCCGCCGCGCCCCGGCCGGCTCGGTGCTGCTGACCGATCTGTTCGTGCACGAGCTGGACATCAGGCGTGCCCTCGGCGGGGCCGAGCCGGACTGCCACCCGGCCGTCGCCACCGCGCTCGACGTGGTGGTCAACGGCGCCGGCGCGGTGGTGAGCCGGCTGGGCCTGCCCGCGATGCGCTTCGAGTCGGCCGGCACGAGCTGGGTGGTCGGCGAGGGCGAGCCGACCGCGACGGTGTCGGCGCCGCCGGTGGAGTTGTTCAACAGCCTGACCGGACGGCGTTCGCTGCGTCAGATCCGGGCCCTGCGATGGTCGGCCGACCCGGAGCCGAGGCTCCGGGCCTTCGCCTGGGGGCCGTTCCGGCCGCTGCCGGATCCGGCCTGAGCGCCGGCGGGCCGGCGGCGGAGAGCGGCCCGCCGCCGTCGCCGGTTTCGTGCGCCATCTGGCGCATCGATGACGGACTTCTCCGGCCCGGCCCCGGGCCGTCGGGGATCCGCCACCCGGGGCGACCGGGCCTGTCCGCTCCCGGTGTCAGACGACGCCGACCGGCACTCCGACCGCCGCGAACGCCCCGGACTGCGGCGGCTCGAAGTTGTCGAGTTCGGGCAGCGCCATGAGGATCGGCGGGTCCAGGATCGTGGCGGCGCGCAGATCGATGTCGAGCTTGACCGCGCACTCGTCCGGACCCACCGTCACCTTCTCCCCCGGCCCCAGGAAGTGCGGCTGCCGCGCCCACGGCCGCGGATCGACCTGCTCGGTCCGGACCGCCGCGGCCCGCACGTACCAGCTGCCGGCCGGCACACCCCGCAGGGTGTACGTCCCCGAACCGTCCAGGACCAGGTCGCAGGAGACCGGTGAGCCCTCGATCACCGGGCTGGCGAACAGGCCCACGTAGGTCCGGGTGACCGCGTCGCTGTCCGGGACCGCCACCGACCCGGTCACCTCCCCGGTCCAGCCGCCGGGTGCCGGCGGCGCCATGTCGGTCAGGGTGTGCCCGCCGGCCTGCGACTTCGCCCGGTACCGCGCGGGCGAGGCCCCGACACTGCGGCTGAAGCGGCTGGTGAAGGTGCCCAGGCTGGTGTAGCCGACCAGGTAGGCGACCTCCGTCACGCTCAACGAGGTCTGGAGCAGCAGATGCTTGGCCTTCAGCAGCCGGATGGCGGACAGGAACCGCCCGGGCGAGGTCCCGGTCAGGGACCGGAAGACCCGGGAGAAGTGGAACTTGCTCATGATCGCGGAGTCGGCGATGTCGTCCACCGACAGGGGCTCGCTGTACCGATTCCACATCGTGGCTATGGATTGCTCGATCGCTAGCTGTCTGAGGTCCACCGTCTCAAGTCTCCTGTGCTCCGTGCCAGGCGAGAACTCGTATCAGGGCACCGCCCGAGGCCCCGACGGCTCCGCTCGGGCGATCCACCCCCACACCGGCGCCGCCCTCGGCGGCCGGTCCCCCGACTGACGGCCCCGGCCCGTGAGGGCGGACCGCCGACGCACCAACGGATCGAAGCCGCCGCGTGTGGCGACGGCTCCCGGATGGTCTGGCGACCATGGGTGGGCGAGCGAGATGCCGCCCCGGCTTGCGAACTCATGGAACCCCCTCCTTCGTCGGCCTCCCCGGGGACCGGGCGCCACCCGCCCCGGAGACGCCGGCGGAGCCCGAGCGGCCATCACGGCCTACCGGAAGGGCCCGGGCATCGCGCATGATCCGGGCTTTCCAGGCATTCTCGAGCAAGACTCCGCCCACGCTTCTGAGTATCATTGCCCTGACGAATAGGCGACTTCTCCGCTCTTGCCCACCTGACGAACCGCACACTCCTCGGTGCCGTGCGTCACCGCCGATTTCTTTGTCAGCCTGCTGTATTCATCTCAGCTGATGCGGCGTCCGGCCGGCCCGGGTTCGCCCGGCACCGGCGACGCGGGGCGACGGCCCCGCCGGCCCGGTCCGCGCCATTCGCGGAACCGGTGGGGAATGAGAAGGTGAATCAAGGTTTCTCCGGGCTCGAACAATGCGCCCCGCGAATCCCGTAGATGATGGACATCGCAGCTTTGGCGGCGATATTCGGGACTCGGCGAAGTGCCGCACAACGATCGCCGACGGCTTTCGGTCCGAACTATCTTCTCGGCATTTCTCTATGACGCTTCCATGGGCTGCGCCGCCGGTCTTCGGGCCTTGTCCGCCAAGACAAACCGCCGCGGGATCGCCGCTGCCCGCACCGGCCTGGCCACCGTCTCCCGCCCGCGGCAGTGCCGCGCTTCCATCGCTCGGGCGGTCCGCAATCGTGCGTGCATCTGCACGGGATCCGGTCGGCCCGAATGCACGCTTGACCGCACTTTCGCCATCGCGCCGGGCCGGCATTGCCATTGCCCCGCCAACGCATGTTTCGAAGAAGCCACGCCCGGCTTTCCCTATCTAGCATTGGCTTCACTCGGGGGCCGTGCCGGGCTCCCGGGAGATCAGGGCCCTGTCCGCGGTGGGCCCCCTCCTCGTAGACAGGGCCCTGATCCACCTTGCCGCCACGGCCTTCTCGGCCCTCGTGCCCGTTCGGGCACCCTCGGCACCCCTTCGGCTCCTTCTTCGGGCCGCTCCGGCGCATGTCCGGATCAGCAAGCTCCGAGTAGTCGCAGCGTCCGACGGACGGCGACCATGCTACGGAAAGCGGGACAAACCCGAAGACACTCCGCCGACAGGGGATCCCTATGACCGGCATATGGGCGGCGTCGCGGCGCCGCATTCTGACACCCGGCACCTCACAGACGAAGCTGGCACGCCGTGGCTTCCACGAGAAGAGTCCCGAAGCCACCGAGCAGCTCGAAGCCGCCGGCGCCATGTTCCTGGCCGGATACGCCCACGCCGCCGAGGCCAAGCAGGCCTGGGCGGCCGAGACGGGGCTGCAGACGGTGCCGCGGGCGTACCGCGGTTTCGCGTACGAAGGCGCCGGCATGGGCTTCGCGGTGCGGGACGCCATCGGGCCCCGCCGCCGGCACATGACCGCCGACCTCATCGACGGCCGGGGCGCGGACCACATCTACATGATCTATGTGGGCGTGGGGTGGGCGCTGGGACGGCTGCCGCGCGCGCTGTGGGGCCGGATGACCGACAGCCTGCCCGATCCGGTGCTGCGCTGGCTGGTCCTGGACGGGTACGGCTTCCACCAGGCGTACTTCCACACCGAGAAGTACGTGAACCGGCAGTTCACCCCGACCGACTTCCCGTGGCCGCAGGAGGGTCCGGCGGCCTACGCCAACCGGGTCATCGACCAGGGCATCGGGCGGGCCATGTGGTTCGTGCACGGCGCCGACCCGAACCTGCTGGCCGACACCATCGACTCCTTCCCGGAGGCCCGGCGGGCCGACCTGTACTCGGGCTCCGCTTTGGCCGTCACCTACGCCGGCGGCCTGGACGAGACCGAGCTGGCGACGTTCAAACAGCGCGCCGGACGGTACGCGGGGCAGGTCGCGCAAGCCAGCGCGTTCGCCGCCACCGCGCGGGTCCGCGCCGGGAACGTCATCTCGCACACCGGCCTGGCCACCGAGGTGCTGTGCGGCGCCACTCCCGAGGAGGCGGCGCAGGTGGCCCTGGCGGCGTTCCCCGATCCGATGGAGCGCACCGCGTCCGGCGAGCCGGCGTTCGAGGTGTGGCGGCAGCGGATCGGGGCGGCGCTCGGCGTGCCGTCGACGACGTAGCGCCCCGGCGAGCGATGCCCTGCCTCCGCGGCGCTCGCCGCGAGCACACAGCGAAGCGCCCGGCTGGTCTTCAGACCAGCCGGGCGCTTCCTTACGGGGATGTCAGGCAGCTGCCGGCAGTGAGGAACTGCCCGCGGCGACCGCCTTGGCCTGCAGGGCGGCGGCCTGCTGCTTCCGCTTCTGGTACCAGTGGGCACCCCACCAGCCCAAACCGCGTGCCGCGCACACGATCGCGGTGGCGAAGAACAGCGTGTACACGACGTTCAGCTCCATCAGGATTCCGTACGTGAAGGCGACCGATCCGCCGAACATGAACTGGGCCCGGCCCTTGGACGGCGTGGTGCCGGGGTCGGAGATCATGTAGTTGCTGAACAGGACGAACGGCACGCCGGTCATCACGCCCAGGGCCGAGAACAGCGACACGTGCCAGATCCAGTGGCGCAGGAACGCCTGGATCGCGAACCCGCCGAGCCAGCCGACGATCAGCGCCGTGCGCTTGGTCAGCGCGGTGTTGAGCACCGTGCCGGCGGTGGCGATGATCAGGGCGATCATGATCCGGAAGTACGTGTTCGCGTTCTCGGTGAACTCGTACGGCTGCGCCACCGCGACCCACTGGCTGAACACCAGCAGCGTGACCGAGATGCCGAAGTTCGACGGGTTCATGTAGTGCCGCATCCGGCCGGCGATCGGGGCCTGCAGGATGTACTTGCCGCTGACCCCGACGATCACCCCGAAGATCACCGGGCCGATGTTGTCGTTGGTGTAGATCAGCATGTTGACGGCCAGTGCGGTGATGTGCGCCGGCAGCAGGAACTCGTACACGCCGCGCATGCCGCGGCCCCGGTAGCGGGGCGTCTGGCGGTTCGCCCAGCCCTGGATGGTCGCCAGGGTGAGCTCGGTGGTGTAGGCGGTCAGGACCGCGATGATCGGGAAGATCCAGGCCTGCTCGAAGCCGAGCAGGGTGTAGCCGAAGGTGTTGAAGATGCTGATCGAGATCGCGAAGTTGCGCAGTGCGATGTAGTGGACGTCTTTGGGCTTGGCCGCCGGGGCGGCGGACGCCTGCCCCACCGGGTGCGGTCCGGGCGCGCCGGCCGCTCGCTGGTCGGAGACTGTGGCGGTCATGACTGCGGGATCTCCTTGATGGTGTCGGTCAGCATCAGGTTGTGAGTGCCGGTGGTGAGCTTGATGTCCTGCGAGTGCAGGGCGCCGCTGGTGTCGTGCCACTGGACCGTGACGGTTTGCGGCCCCATCTCCATGCCCAGGCCGAAGCGGACCTGGAAGCTGCGGTAGCCGTCGTGGCCGCTGCCGCCGTCCAGCTGCGCGATCTGCGGCTTGCCGGGGGTGTGGATCGTGACGGTGGTCCCGTACGCCGGGCTGCCGATGCCCTCCAGGCCGGTGCTCGCCTGGCCGTCGGTGGACGGGCGGTACAGGTTCAGGGTCATCTGGTCGCCGACGTCCGCGGTGTTGGCGTAGAAGTCCGGCGCGCCCCACTGCCGGGCCACCGCGAAGTCGAGGTGACCGCTGCCGGTGGTGTCGGCCAGCGCCATGCCGCGGCTCGGGGTGTTGTCGGTGAAGCCCAGGTTCTTGGCGATGTTGACGTACTTGCCCGAGGAGTTCTTGGCGAAGAACGCGAACGGCTGGTGGCCGGACACGTCGTCACCGGGCTGGAAGTTCGGCCACATCGCCGGGTTGGCCAGCAGGTCGTCGTTCATCGTGGCCATCTCCTGCATCCACGGCCAGCGGTTGATGGTGCCGTTGATGAAGCCCAGGGCCTGCACCACGTCCTGCTGTCCGTCGTTGAGGAAGTCGCCCATCTTCACGTCCCAGGCCCAGCCGCTCCAGGCCAGGCCGTCGGAGGCGGCGTCCTGGGTGAACGGCGCCACGCCCGAGGCGAGCTTGGCGGCCATCTCGGCGTTGGAGTTCGTGTCGTTCTTGAACTCGAAGTTGCTCTCCTCCAGGCCCCAGGGCTGCGTGATGTCGCTGACCATGAAGTCGAAGTGGCCCTTGCTGTCCATGTCGGCGAAGTCCACGCCCATGCCCTTGAACGAGCCGTTGCCCATCACGAAGGACTTCGGAGTCGTCGGCGAGCGGTCGCCGTAGGCCTCGGTGAACTTCAGGCGGTCCGGGGTGGAGACGTTGTAGAGCAGGTGGCCGTGCCCGAAGTCGTTGCCGTCGTACAGGTCGGCCTTGCCCGAGCCGGTCAGGTCCGCGGTGCCCAGGGCCAGCGTCCAGCCGGTGCTGTCGTGGAACGGGACGGCGTCCTTGTCCTCGACGTACTTCGCCGAGGGCATGTCCCCGCTGGTCGCGCCGGTCCAGCGCAGGAAGTGCAGACCGCCGCCGTTGTTGGCGCTGGACAGCGAGTTCGGCATGACCACGTTGTTCTGGCCGTGCACGTCCAGGATGCCGCTGTCCGGGAAGTAGTTCCCGATGACGATCGAGGGATGGCCGGTGCCGGTCAGGTCCGCGATCGCGACGGCGTCGGTGTTCCACTGCGGGCCGGTGTACTTGCCGTTGGTGTCGACACCGGTGACCAGCTCCTGCGGCTCATAAGCGTCCTGCGACACGGTGGTCGCGCCGGCCTTGGGCAGGAACAGGATCGGGGTGCGGCCCCAGTAGTAGACCAGCAGGCCCATGCGGCCGTCGCCGGTGAAGTCGCCGGCCATGCAGCCGGTCGGGGCCATGGTGTCGTCGATCGGCAGCGGCGAGGGGTTCAGCACGAACGGCGTGAACCGGTCGGCCGCGGCGGCGGTCGGGGTGTAGGTGACGATGACGTCGTTGGTCCGGGTGTCGACGAGGCACATGCCGTCGGAGCGGCCGTGGCCGGTGAGGTCGTTGATCGCGACGCTCGCGCCGACCGCCGACATCCAGGAGCGGACCTTGTAGTACGCCGGGTTCACCTGCCGGATGTCGTTCATCTTCTGCTCGTCATAGCCCGGCGGCATGGCGATCGGCATCTGTTTGAACGAGTATTTCGCAGCTGTCTGCGAAACCTCGCTGGCTTGGGCCGGGTTCCCCACCACCACGTAGACGGTGAGGAGAGCGAGTATGGCGGTTATCGCCGGAGCCAGCTTTCTCAATCTTCCACGCAGCACGGAAGCGCCCTCCAGGTCTCGGATTCCGATACCTGACAAACATGACGGGCCGTGCGGTGGAGCCGCTTCTCTAGCGTTGCCTGCCGTGGTTTGAGCTATTCACGGGGATATGCCGAAGACTGGGCAATCACCCCTCTTGCGCGCTATCCGGCGGCCGGTTCGGGCTCGGGTTCGGGCTCCAGTTCGGGCTGGGATGCCGCGGCGCGCTCGGCATCGGGATCGTCGTCGCCGACCGCGAGCCGCACCGCGTCCACGATTCCGACCGAGCTCCGCATGGACACCCGGGCCCGCTCCGCGTCGTCGCCGAGGCCGACGATCGTGGCGTGCACCTGTGCGTCGAAGCACGCGTCGGCGTCGTAGGGGGCGAACAGGTAGCCGCCGAGCTCCAGGGTCACCAGGCCGTGCAGCCCGGTCCAGAACTGGTGCGCCACCAGCTCCGGATCGCCCTCGGCGAACCGGCCGGCGGCCATGCACCGCCGCACCGAGGCGACCAGGATGTCCAGCACGTAGCGGCCGTGCAGCCGGTCGGCGTCGGTCAGGGAGAACCCCGCGATGTTCAGCACGCCCAGCATGACCTGGTACAGATCAGGGTTGCGATGCGCGTTCTCGCGGTAGAGCCGGCCGTGCGCGACGACGTCGGCCACCGGGTCGGCGGAGTCGCCGATCAGCACCATCTTGGTGTTCAGCCGGGCGAACCCCTCGTGCACGACACCCCGGACCACCTCGTCCATGCTGCCGAAATGGGTGTACACGGCCATCGTCGAGCTGCCCACCTCCTTGGCCAGGCGGCGGGTGCTCAGCCCGACCGACCCGTCCCGCGCGAGGATGCGAGCGGCGGCTTCCAACAGGGACTCGCGCAGATCGGTCTGCGCCCGGCGAGGACTCACCCTTGACATGCTCCATCACTCGCGGTGTTATGGGAAGAACGCTGTTATGTAACACCGATATGCCGCCGGTGGCGGACGGACGGCTGTCGGCTCCTCGGTATCACGCTCGGCACACGCTCACCAGGGGAGGTGAGCGGTGGCGCGCGTGGTGCGCGGCCCGAGCGGCCCCTCCTAGAAGAGGTCTTCCCCGCCCGGGTCGTCCAGCCAGCAGAAGTCGGGTTCGCAGTCCTCGTCGTCGACCGCCCGCACCCCGGCGAACAGGTCGGCTTCGTAGCCGTCCTCCAGCACCATGCCCGGGACGCCCCGCAGCAGCTGGAAGTGCTCCATGCCGAACCCGCCGTCGGCGGCGGCGGCGAGCTTGAAGAACCAGCCGTCGGGCGCCATCTGGGACCGGTGCGCCCGCATGGCGGCGGTCTTGGCGTCCAGCCAGTCGCGGGCGTCGATCCGGGCCGTCACCATGGCGTCCGGGACGCTGAACGGGATCCGGATGTCGTCCTCCCGGCCTCCGTCGGCGAGCGCCTGCGCGAGCGCGACGAAGGGGTGGTCGCCGCCGGGGCCCAGGCGGCGGGCGACCGATCGCAGGATGCTGACGGGGACGACGGCCGCGTAGACCTTGGCGACGCTCCAGGGCCCGCCGTCCGCGGCGTCCGCGCCGTCGGCGTCCCCATCCGCCGGCTCGGCCGCGCGGTCGACGGCGGCCAGGCTCAGCTCGTGCGCGCGGATGTGGTCGGGGTGGCCGTAGCCGCCCCGCGAGTCGTAGGTGACCAGCACCTGCGGCCGCACCTCGCGGATCGCCGCGGCCAGGGCGTCCACCTGCTCCCGGAAGTCCCCGGCGACCAGCGAGCGCGGATCGTCGTTGCCGGCCTGGCCGGCCATCCCGGAGTCCCACCAGCGGCCCGGGCCGCCCAGGAAGCGGGACCCCTTGATCCCGAGCTTGTCGACCGCGCCGGCCAGCTCGCGCGACCGCAGCTCGCCGAGGGCCCGAAGGCGGTCCTCGGCCGCGCTCACCGCGCACTGGACCTCCGGGTCCACGATCTCGCCGCGCTCGCCCCGGGTGCAGGTCACCAGGTGGACGTCGATGGTCTCGGCGGCGTAGAGCGCGGCGGTGGCACCGGTGGTCGTGGTCTCGTCGTCGGGGTGCGCATGCACCATCAGCAACCTGAGAGGGTTCCCGAGGCGGTCGCCGAGGCGGGCGAACGGCATGTCGAACACGTCGAACGGGTCGAACGGGGTACTCATCGCCTCTGCCTTCTTCATCTGTGATTCGGTTGTGGCGTCGGGCCGCGCGCCGCTTCAGCGCGGGCGCGGCCCGACGCGGGCGGCGCGGCGACCGACGGGGATCCCGGCTCACGGGTGTCGGGCTCGGTCGTCGTCGCCCATCCGCCCCCGCGCCGACCGCCGCCGGCACGGGGCCGGGCCCGCCGAGCTCCGGCCGTCGGGGGGTGGCGGCCGGGCGGGCGGGGTCAGCGATCGCGGAAGCCGTATCGGTACCTCAGGGTTCGGTGATATCGGACAAATGGGACGTGCGGTGGCGGATCGGTCGTACTGGTATACCAGCATCGCCGAGCCGCCCGGCCCGGCGTTTCTCCGAACTTGCTGACTTGCGCAGACGCTGGTCGCAGGGCTTTTCCTTTCTCTAACGTTGCCCGTTCGGACACCGGGCCGCCCGGGCATTCCCAACGGCCGCCGAAGAGCGGATCATGGACAGAGTGAGCCCCCGTCCCGCGCAACCCGACGTCCGCCGCGCCCTCATCGAGGCGGCCGCGACGAAGCTGGCCGAAACCGGACCCGATGGATTGTCCACCCGCCAGCTGGCCCGGGAGGTGGGGGTCTCCACCACCGCCGTGTACACGTACTTCGGGGGCATGGACGATCTGGTGCGCGCGATGGTGCACGAGGGTTTCGCCCGGTTGAACAGTGCCCTGACGGCCACGGCGGATTCCGGCGACCCGGTGGCCGACGTGGTCCGCCTCGGCCGGATCTACCGCGAGAACGCGCTGCGGCACCGGCATCTGTACGCCGTGATGTTCGGCGGGTCGGCGATGGCCGGGTTCTCCCTCACCGACGAGGACCGAGGGCACGGCCTGTACACATTGGACTTGCTGGTCACCGCTGTCGAGCGCTGCGTGCGCGCGGGGCGGTTCCGCGCCGGGGACCCGGCGCTGATGGCGCACCAGCTGTGGATGTCGGTCCACGGCATCGTCACGCTGGAGATCGGCGGGTACCTGTTCGAGCCGTACGACGCGGACGCGTGCTTCGACGCCCAGGTGTGCACGCTGCTGGTGGGCTCGGGCGACGATCCGGAGCGGGCCCGGGAGTCCGTCGCGTACGCCGCCGTGTCGGCCGGGGAGTCTGCCGGCCGCGAATCTGTCGGCCGCGAATCTGTCGACCCGTGAGTCTGATATGGCCCGTAAGTCAGTTGGCCCGTAAGCCGCAGGGTTCGCCGACAAGTATCGGCGAACCCTGATACCGCTTGCGACGCGAGCGCCCTGACGCCGCTCAGCTCGCCCCGAACCGGCTGGGAACGCGGCCCGCCCCGGCCGGGCCGGGATAGGACTGCGCGATGCCCAGCCACCGGTCCGCCTCGCGCCCGACCGCCTTGACGTCCACGTCGTCGCGGTGCCGGCGGCAGGTGACCAGCAGGCAGAAGTCCACCGCCGGCCCGGTGACCCGCTGCTCGGCGTCCTCGGGCCCGAAGGTCCACAGCGCGCCGGACGGCGCGGTGATCTCGAAGCGGAACCGCATCTCGGGCGGCTCGAAACCGTGCGCCCGGTAGCCGAAGTCCCGGGTGTGCGTGCCGAACCAGACCACGTGGCCGATCCGGTCGGTGTGCGTGCGCTCGAGCCCGAGGGCGTCGACGATGTCCTGGCCGTGCCCGAACAGCTCCATCGCCAGGGCCGCGCCGATCAGCGAGGGCCGGCCGGTCCCGCCGGCCCAGGGCAGATCACGATCCTGATCCGCCGCGGCCAGAGCCTGCGCGGCGGCCTCCCGCTCGGTGCGCCAGCGGCGCACGGTCCGCTCGGGACCCTCGACGAGTTCCATGGCCCGCCGCGGACCGCCGGCCGCGTCCGGGGCGCCCCCGGGCGTCGCGGCCGCGCGCGCCATCCCGGCGACGTCGGCCAGATGCGCGACCTGGCGGCCGATGGTCCATCCCGGGGCCGGGGTCTGGGAGTACCAGAGTTCGTCCACCGGGACGAGCGCCTCAAGTTGGTCCGAGTCGGTCAGCAAGTCTGCGAACACGCTGCTGGGCATGACTGTTCTCCGCCTTTCCCCCACGATCGACTGATGTCACCGAGTATTGGCCGGATTGCGGGTTACCGGCTTCTTTGACGGTGCCGTCGCCGTCGCGCGGGACGGTGCCCTTGACACGGCGAGGCGCGGGGCCGATAGTTGAAGAACACTGTTATGTAACACTGATATGCCTGGACGGTGAGCTCCGATGGCACTACCGGACCTGCGCACTCCCTCCGACGCCGGCTTCACAGCCCCCTTCGAAAACGCAGCCCCCTTCGAAGACGCAGCCCCCTTCGAAGGCTTCGGCTTCCCCGACCTCGACCACTCGGCGTTGGCGGTGAAGGGAGCCGTGCCGCCGGAGCTCGACGGCACCCTGTTCCGCATCGGCCCGGAGGCCGGCCGGCCGTACGTGTCGGCGCTCCGGCTGCGGCACGGGCACGCGGAGTGGTTCCGGGCCCGGCGGATCCGCACCGACGAGGTCTGCCGGCAGAACGGCGAGCTCCCCAGCCCCGGCCCGCGCCGCTGCGCCTCGGACGTGACCGCGGCGGCCGTC